>VTLG01014398.1_pt1 | contig 93305 bp, 132 predicted proteins | sample 4694571 | NCBI WGS metagenome assembly VTLG01 (sample SAMN12604809, study PRJNA352737) | marine metagenome | biome: ENVO:00000447; feature: ENVO:00000209|ENVO:00000569|ENVO:01000036; material: ENVO:00002151; isolation source: viral sequences binned using virsorter ...
GTACATTAGATATGGGATTCCATGCAGATTCTACTGGAAGAGCGTGGATTCAAGCGACTGATACTGGTAATTTAGCTACCAATTATAATTTACACTTAAACCCTAATGGTGGAAATGTGGGAATTGGTATGGGTACTAATGCTGCTGCTAAATTATTACATTTATATCAAGGTGCTCATACAAGTGGAACTAGTAGGGTAAGGGCTTCATCTATGCTAGTTCTTGAAGACGATACAACTGATGAAATTGCTATTCAATTCTTAATGCCGGGAACTAGTGGTACACCTCAACAAGCAATATTCTTTGGTGATGCTGCTGATGGAACAATGGGTGGATTTATTTATGACCATATTGATAATCAGATGCGTTTTAGAGCAAATGGTGGCGATAAAATGTTTCTTAATAATACTGGTTTAGGAATTTTTGAACATTCTCCATCGTCCAAACTTCATGTTAAAAGTGGAAGTGGTGCTAGTTTATCAAGTTTAATTAGCGGTCATATAGCCTATTTTGAGACTGATGGTGATGCTTGCTATATACAATTAGGGGGTAGTTCTGCATGTACTGGTGGCCTATTTCTGGGAGATTCAAGTGCTAATAATGATGCAGCCCTCTTAATGCATAATGGACAGACTGACCTTAGACATGGTAATAATTTAAACTTTAGAGTCCAATCTAATGGCACTATTAAAGGACTGAGTAATACAACTTATCATACTCCCTCAGATGCCAGACTTAAAGAAAATATTGTAGATATTTCTTATGGATTAGACGCAATTATGCAATTACGTCCAGTTAAATTTAATTACAGGGATTGGTATGATGCTACCAAACGAAGTATGTTGGGTTTGATTGCACAGGAGGTAGAATCCCATCTTCCAGAAACTGTTGTCACAGGAACAGAACCTGCACATTTTAAAAGTAAAAATGCAGAGGGCGAACCAATTGTATTGCATGAACCAATTGATGACTTAAAACAGATTGAAGAACGTCAGTTAATACCTGTTTTAATTAAAGCAGTTCAAGAATTAAAAGAAGAAATTGAAATACTAAAGGGTAATTAAATATGACAAATTCAGCATTTACACATGAACCAACAATAACAGTTCCTAGCACTACACAGACAGGAGCCTTGGTACGTTGGGGTGATACTAGTGGTGGTAGCTTCACAGCCTTTGCTAATAGTACTACAGGCATAACTTCAGATGGTACACATCTAACAATGCTTAGACAGGGCTTGCTTAAATTTGAAGGAGCCTCAGCGGTTTCTGTGAATTTAGGAGTAAGTGGAACTGTAGATAGTAGTGGATATAATATTTATTTGCCTCTAGCAGCTCCGGGTGGCAACGATAAAATGCTACAGTCTAATAATAGTGGACAACTAGTTTGGATAGATACACCAAGTGGCGGTGCTGTTTCGGCTTTAAGTGGGAATGCAGAAAATAGAATTCCTACATTTGGAAGTACTACAACTGTACTAGATGGGAGTGCTAATCTCACATTTAATGGGGCTACACTGGTTGTGACCCACACATCTAGTGGTAATGCAATAGAAGTAAAGTCTACAGGTGCTGACAGCAATGCTCAATCACGCATCACCAATGATGCTCGTTCATGGGACTTTAGTGTTAGGGGCGATGCGTCAGACAGTCTATTCATCACGGACGTAGGTGCAGGGGATTTGAGTGGGAAGGAAAATCGGATAAAGATAAGTACTAGTGGACAAGTTACTAAACCTGCACAATCTTGCGGATTGGTTCGGGTTGTTTCAGACATAAATAACCAAACTGGAAATGAATCCTCAAGTGCATATCAGGTTCCATTTAGTAGTGCCCAGACTAGTTGTTTTGACCAGAATGGGGATTGGAGCAATAGTGCTAATACCTTCTATGCTCCTGTTACTGGAAGATATTTGTGGAATGTAAAGATTTCGTTTAAGGATAATCTCTCTACTGCTTCTACCGATATTTGGGTTGCCTTAACATCAGACCACGATAGTGGGTCAACATATACCATATGGCATTGGCCCGGAAGACCCGATGGGATAGGTACGGGAAATTCCTTTACTGTTGGTGGCAGTATCGTAGTTGAATTGGATGCAGGTGAATATATCAACTGTAAAGTTAGAGTTAATGGGGAGGGTGCAAATGATGTGCAAATAGAGGGCGGTGGTTCGTTTGCATCTTATTTATCTTGGTGTTTACTAGCATAAAAATATCAATTCTTGGTATAATAGAATAGAACCCCTACAGGGGAATAGGAGGATAGAATGGTGGAGATAAATATTGATAATGATTTAACGCAGATTAATCAACAATTAGAAGATTTGGTGGGGCAATTAAACCAATTAAATAGTCAAAGAGAACAGTTATCTCAACAGATACACAACCTCAATGGTATTGCAATGTATCTAAGAGGGAAGCAACAAGACCCTGTTGAGGAAGTTAATGCAGAAGATTTAGAGAGAAGTGAGGGATATCCAGAAGAAGTCCTTAATTAAGGAGATACAATGCCCTTATCTACAGGGTTAGAATTTACAAAGGTGCTAAATTGGGATGGTGTGGGTACTGCTAGTAGTGATTATACAGACGTAACTCTGGAAGCTCAGTCTCCAGCAGGAACGTCTTTTACCATTTTCAATACTGCTGCCCACTATCTTTACTTGGGCCATGATGAGAAATTTGACATGGCTGTATTTGATATAGATACGATTGGAAGTCTAGGGGCCTTAACGTGGGAATATTATAATGGAAGTGCATGGACTGCATTTGTTCCCGGTTCTGGTAGATTAACCCATGACCCAGACTTTGATAATATGGGTTCCTTATATGCTTTTGCTGAAGATGGTGTAGAAATATTTCCTAATAACTTAATCAGTGATTGGGCTACAGTAGCAATAAACAGTTCAACTAAATATTGGATAAGAGTAACTGCTGCTAGTGTAGCTACTGCTCCCACTATTAAACGTATTCAGATGCGTCCTGTCAATGCGTATTGTACAACACAAGACGTTTTTGATTTGTTACAGTTAACTAATGTGACAAGCACAACTGATTTTACAACAGCTACTATCCCAAGTAAAAAAACAGTTGAGCAATATATTGAAGCTGCTCAATCGAAAATAGATTTTAGGACTAGGAAATCGTGGAGGCCAAACTACATAACGGATGAATATCACGATTTTAATTTGAACGGTTTTAAATTACGTAGAAATGATGCATATAAAGTTTTAAGTGTTCATATTTGGAGCGGTTCTGGTTTTGAAAAGAAGAATGAGGGACGTACTGGAGACTTCTTTCTTACGCCAGATGTGGGCGTGGTAAACTTTTCTAGGTATTTTCTACTTCCTGCTAGGTTCCAATCGTATAATGCTCCAGTATGGAGATTTGGCGGGGGAGAATTTACAAACCCAATTAGAGTATCATATTTATATGGAAGAGATGTAAACATGAATCCACAAGAATCAGGAATGGTTTATGATATGGCTAAGAAATTAGCTGCCATTGATGTACTACGCTCTTCAGATTTCGGTCAATTAGTGGTGAGTGGAGCTGACCGGATTCAATTAATGCAAAAAGTTGAGGGGTGGAATATGGAAGTGGAAGATAAACTAGATAGCCTACGGGCTTTTGAGGTGTTCTAATGCCTGAACCATTACCCATAAAAGAATTTTTAGATGAATTAGATAGCCAATGGAATAGTTCAAATGTAACTGAACCCCAGATTATTGAAGTAACAGGTGCTACTAATGACCCATTACGCTTCAATTTAAATGTGAATGATGTTATTTTTGGACGAGCTGGTGACCCAGCTATGGAAGAGACACCTATTGGTAATTGGACTTACGGGAATAGGATATACAATTTAGGGTTAGAATTATATACGAATAATAGTAGGCAAAGGTTATATGATTTGGTGAAAGAGGTTAGGCGTATCTGTCACGCTAGAATGCATAACCTAACTAATTTTCAGCGAATTAAATTTGTGACGTTTAGCGAAGCTACCCAAGAACAGGTAAATATTTGGACAGGTTCAATCACTATACAATTAGAAAATAATGCGATTTTGTTAGAAACTACTTAGAATCTTAGTATAATATAATAGAATCCATAATGGAGGGACACACATGGGAGTTTTTCGTTCAGACCAAGCTCAGGTAACCTTTGCAGCAGAACCTGCTCAAGGAGCTGATATTGAGAGATATACTTCAGCAACAGTATCCAATGCTTCTACTTTAGATGGAGCAGTTACGTCTGGAGCTTTATCAATCACTCTTACTTCTGGAAGTAGTTATGTCGTTGGGGATTTTATTCGGATTGGTGAAATTCAAACGGCTCTACAAAATGTAGAAGTTCGCCGTGTGGAATATAAAGATGGTAATGTTGTATATCTAGATAGGCCAGTAGCTTTTTATCATGCGGATGATGAAGCTGTGAAAAGACTAACTGGTAACTACAATACTATTACAGCTACTGCACGTTTTGGAACAAGTGGACGAAAATATATAACATTTGTACCCGGAGTTTATGAAACAGTGGATGTTCCTGACCCAGAAATGGCTATCGAACCTAGATATTTCTTAGGCACTACAGCTAAAAGAAATTATTTTCAAGCATATAAAGGACAACAGGCATATAGTGGTGGTATATCAGATATGATATTACTAAATGGTTGGCCTTTAAGATTTCCCATAGGTAAGATTATTACAGTAGCTTCAAGTACGACTACCTCAGGTTTAACAATTGATGCTGCTAGTAAAAGAGGTGATGTGTTTATAAATCCAGCAGGTGATTACACTAGTAACTTTGCTGTTGGTGCTGACATAATCGTGGAATATGAAGCAGCCCCAACCACGGCCAGTAAAATGGAAATACGTACAGTGGTTGGACGAACAAGTGCGTATATTGAATTAGATTACCCACTCCATTATGACCATGCGTCAGGCGTATCTATAAAAGGTGTGTCAACATCAGCGTATTACACACACCATATTATTGAAAGCACTGATTTAGATACTATTTCAATGCATGTATATATGCGAAGCAGTAATGAACTAGATAGTCACGATTTTAGTAGACGTTATTTGGGGGGTATGGTGGGGTCAATGACCATCTCCGCAGAAGAGGGAGGGTTACTAACGTGTGGTTGGGATACTATACCCTTTATGAACATGATACATAATCAAAAAGGCCATGATGGGTTTTCGGGGGAGTACGGTTCTGGTAGTTTAGCTGATTCGGTACAAACTGATATACCGGGTTTTGCGTTAATGCACGATATTGTAGCATCTGATGTAAATCAATTACCCGGAGATGGGAGTACTACAGCACTGGATGCTATAGCAAATTCTCACAATGCTTCAAGTACTACAGAACCCTACTATTTCTCCCGTGGTAGTCTTAAATTTAATGGTAATGAATTCGCTAGAGTTCGGAATTTCTCTTTATCCATTACTAATAATGAAGAACCTCGTTACTATATTAGTAAGCGTTTTGGTAGGAATAGGGGGCCATCTGAGCTTAGAGAACAGCAACGGGAATATACTTTAACAGTTGATGTAGCCGTACCAGATACAGCAACTCATGGAGCTTCTAGTACAATAAATACTGCTACAGGCTTGTTTAGAGAATTGTTGCTAGAAGGTGATTATGGAACTGATGCCAATCCTAATATGAAAGGAATAACAGCTAGATTAGAATTCCTTAGAGGGACTAATGATAGAATTGTTATTGACATGCCCGGAATAGATGAAGGGACAACATTAGCAAACGGTGGGGTGGGAGCTGGAACCGCAGGAACCAGTTCAGCTGAAGGTGGAAATAATCAAGGACTGTTTATAAGAACAGCTCCACATAGCATTACTGGGGATAACCCAATGCAAGTATCCTTAGATATGCTTGTACGCAATTTGAAAATTACGATTGAGGATACAATACCAGTATATCCGTAGGAGGAAGATATGCCACAAAGTAAGGTAAGTGCAGCTATACAACCAGATGAGCAGGATGAAATTGAAGAAGTAGAAGATACACAACCTATCTTTAATGTAGATAAGTATCGTATTTCTTCTTCACCTGAAAAACGCACATTAACTATTGATGGAACTAGTTTTGATGTAACAATCAAACCTCTATCTTGGAGTATGAGAAATCAAATTCTATCCCGAAGTTTAAAGTGGGATAATTCTGGCAACACCAATTTTGATGGTGATGCCTATGTTCGTGAATGTTTAAAGGAAATGCTTATAGATGCTCCGTGGGGCCGTACTACGGAGACTTTTCTAGTTTCAATAGATTCTAGGTTGGGGGGCTTATTAGAAACATTAGTCCCTAAAGCCTTTGATGAAGATGATGCATTGGATGTGGAACAAGTAAAAAAAGGGCGTTAATATATCTAAGGATGCCTACTGAGGTATCAGCAGAGGAGTCCATGACTTTTAGTTATTGGACTGTTATCTTAAAGTTACTTGAATTAGGTTTTCCTTGGGCAGCTATCCATGATTTACAAGAACGAGAAATAAGCGTTATTCTAGGGGTACAGGCAGCTTTAGCACAACGACAAGCAGATGCAGATGCAGCAACTCAGAGACAAGGAACCCATTTTTCACATGTGAGAGGGCAATTTTAAATGGCTGAGACATATAATGTTATACTTGAGATGGGTAAAGTATTAGCAGGTATTGGTGCAATTAATGCTCCACAACCTGCTGGTGCTGGTGGCACACCAGACGCGAAAGGGTTTAATACTCTTGCTGAATCTGCTGACCGTTTGGTTGAAGAACAGCAAAAATTGCCGGGGTTTCTAACTCGCTTAGGTAAAAAATTAGGCATTAACGTAGGAATTTCCAGTATTTTAAAGCAGTCTCAGATTTTCACAGGTACTGTTGGTTCCATGTTCCAAATTTTAGGTGCCTTAGTTGACGTTATTCTAGCTCCATTCTTGCCTGTCATTGTTCCTATTATTAGATTGATGGGTAATATGATTCCTATAATTCATAAAACCATCACTAATTTAATCAATTGGTATAAGGAGAAAATTTCTAATCCATTAGATAAGAAGATTGATGCTATAGGTGCCAGCATTATACAGAAACTCCCTCTTCCTCAACACATGAGAGATTCGATGGAGGAGTGGTGGAAAAGCAAGAATTGGGGTAGTTGGTTTACCGTAGCTACCGCAGGTGCAGCTGTCCTCTTTAGAGGTGCTATCGGTAAAACTATTGTAAACGGTTTAAAATTAGGGATGAAAGTTGGGATAATTAAGGGGGCTATTAATGCCTTAGCCAAACCATTATTGAATATAACTAAACTAATTCCCGGTTTAGGAGGGGTTTCTAAAGCTGCTCTAGCAGGATTATCTAAAGCTGGAGCTGGGGGTTTAAAAGGTGGAAAAGGTGCAAAAGGTGATGCAGCAGCTAGTATGAAAGGTGCTAAAGATGCCATTAGGAACGCTAGGGAAGCTGAGAAGGTAGCGAAAAAAGGTGGTGGTGGGCTATTAGGTAAAGTGGGAAGTGGTTTTAAAATGTTTGGAGCGGGTGGGGCGAAGAAAATGTTGGCTAGAGCACTTCCGGGAGTTGGTGCCCTAATAACGGCATATGACACGGTGAAATCAGCTACTAAGGTATATAAAGCCAATGTAGATAAAGATGGTTTTTGGAAAGCAGCTGGTAAAGCTAGTGTTGTTGGAGCTATAGGAGCAGGAGCCACAGCGATGAACTTTGTACCGGGTTTTGGCGGGATAGCGGGAGCCACAATAGGGTATGGAGGAATGAAGCTTGCAGAAAACCTGTTAACTCCCCCTAAAGTAGAAGTGAATATCACTAATGCTGATGGGACAGTTGCAGCTCAAAAAGCAGTAGATGCTTCAAATACATTGAATCTTCGCCAAAACGAAGATGGTTTGCTCAACCCTTACGAGGATTAGGAAGTAGGAGGAAGATATGGCAGAACCAGTATTAGCAGTCTTATTAAGAGATGGGCCACACGATGGGGCAGATACGACTCGCTATGCGTTAAAGTGTAATGATGTAGCTATTTCTATTTCTAAAACACCTATTCAAATACCCATCCCACAACAAAGTCCTGAGCTAGTAGACATTGGATATTTTCGTCCTTCCATAACCATAACGGGAATTGTGGATACGGTTGGTGGCAATACTGATGTTACTGCTGCTGGTTTTGAAGGCATGTCTTATTTTCCATATACTAGAGTAGCTAGAATTGCTGGGGATGGTGGTTCCAATTCTTTTAGAGTATATTATATCCCCTATAAAAATGCTTTAGAAGAAGCATGTGCTAAATGGATTTTTTCCTCTACTACTGAATTAGAAGTTGAAATTGGGAATGCAGAATTTCCTATTGCTACACATAGTGGATGGTTTGGCACACCCACAGGTTCACAACGGTATTCCAGTAATATCAGTCCTGATGTTATGGCTACTGGAGGAGCCATTTATAAAGTAGCTATTCAACAAGCAAGGTTTCAAGTAGTTTCTGGTAAAGAGGATAGGTATGATTTTTCTTTGCAATTAGTGTCAGAAGCTAGGTTAGACATACCTCAATAGGAGGACTGATGGCCGTATCAAAATGTAGAGTTGATATATGGGAACCTGTTCTAGGAGGAACTTTAGTATCAAAATGGATGACTGTTCAGACAGCATCCAATTTTAATGCTGTGGTGTCTGTATTTATTGGAGATGTATTAGCCAATTCTAGAAGGGCTGATATTGTTATAAGCAACAAAGCAAAAGATTTTACGGCCCCAACATCTGGTGATGATTCTACTTTCACATATCATTATAGAGATAGTGATGGAGTGAATATTAATTCAAGTGGTTATAGTGTACCAAAAGCTACTGGTGTATTGACTGATATGTTTAGAGATTTTCAATATATTAGAGTAGTAGACGAAGGCACTAAGCAAATTATGTTCTTAGGTAGAATCATTAATATCAAGGAAGAATATGCTGCACGACAAGGGCAAATCATTACATTAAAGTGTCGAGATGCTTTATATGAACTCATTTTAGCTACTAATAAAGGTTTATCTAAGAGCATTACTTTTTATCCAAAAGGGTCTATAAGTAATTCTCATTCGGGCCATTCCCCTACAGACATAGTAAAATCTCTTCTAGGAATGCTATATAGAAAAGACGTATTAAACTTACAGAATACTGACCATATTAAAGGTACTGGTGGTACGAATGTTGTTATAACAGACACTCTAGCTACTGATATTGCTTATGGTGGGAGTTATGACCCTAATATTGTTACTTCTGATTCAGGAACAAATGCTAGAAATAGGTTTCAAAATGATGCTAAGATGGTTAGCACTGTTAGAAAATTAGATATAAACCAAATTACTAGCAAAGGTGTTTTGGGAGAAATATTAAAGACTCTACAAAATAGTCCCCAAGATTCCCAAGGAAATAATGAAACTTTTGGATGGGATTATTTTGCAGACCCTAATATAAGTTATGGTGCCCACGCAGATTTTAGAGGGAAGAACTTTGACCCTGCTACAAAACCACCCCCAGCTATGTTTAATGTTTTTGAACGAGGTACACGGTTAGCTAATATGGCTCCGCTTAATTATGGATTGAGTGTAAAGTACCCTGCCCAAATTAAAGTGTCAACTACAAACCATAAAACAGATGTTACTACTAGTACGACTACAACGTCTACAAAACCTATGTCTGCGGAGTTTGAATTTGATAGACCTAAAGAAGAATTATATACTACGGTACTATTAAATTATAATGCTGGAGAAGAAGAAGATTCAGGTGGCTTTCTTGGCTTTGGTGGTGGTAAAGGGAAGAAAGAAACTATGCGATTTGAAATTATGTATGTTACAGAGATTAGTGGACAGTTTAAACATAAAGTCATAACAGGGTCAGGAAATGAGATTGTTATTGCAGATGATATGGCTTTTGGTGATGGAGCTGATAATTTTGTAACAGACACAACAAGACCCGGTGTAAAAAGTCCTGAATATGTAAGTTTGTATCAATCAGATGGTACTACTGCTGTTTCTGGTGGGGCCAAAATAGCTAGAATTCAATATCAAAGTCACACAAGTCTTTCGGGAGCTGCTAATTTTGGCTATATTATAATTACTGAAGGAGCAGATGCTGATGCTTATGGTTTATTCACATCACTAGCTGCTGGAACATATGTATTAAAGGGCGTGGGTGATGGAGCAGGTGCAAATGCTAGTAATGCTACTTGTAAAATTAATTTGGGAGCTAGTTTAGCCAGACAAGGATTTCCTAGACGGGTGTGGGGCCTAGAAAAAGTCAAAACTATTTCTAGGGGTAGTGAGATTAATCTTGAATCTATTAGACAAGAAGTAGCCGACACGCTTCATCGTAGTAGTACAGAGATTGTCAATGGTAATTTTACTATGAGTGGCCCTCCCCTGTATCATTGGGATGGTGTGGTAAGGTCAGTTAGTTCTGTTACTGGCGGACAAGCCATTACTGTAAAGAATGTAAATGGTACAGATGCTGTTAACTTAGTGGACTTTGGTTTTAGGGAAGGGATGTTAATGTCCCATATGATTGCTGGATATGGGCGAATGGTTACTACAGCAGTTTCCATAAATGGGTCAAATGTTCAAAAAGATGTTTTTGGATATTGTTTTGATATCAATAGTGATAATGTTACCTATAGTGTTAACTTGACAGAAAGTCAAGACTTTGAAGTAGGTGACCCTATTAGAATTACTATGCCATTACGAGCAGGAGATTCTATTAGAGTTGAAAATATACTTTCTGACATAGCAGGTAATTTTATGATTACTGATGTCAGCTTTACTGAAGAACCGAATCAGATGACTAAGCTAAAGGTTACTGGCGTAAATCAGGGATTTGGTTTTACAATTAGTCCATTCCAAGCTTCCATTGCTGATTTACGAAGAGAATCAGCAGATATTTTATCTTTACCTAAAGGGCATCAAGTGGCTACATGGACAGGACAATTTTCTGCTGTAGATTTTAATACTATCCAATGGCAAACAGTTGGTGGAAAAGCTACTGTTGAATTACAAGATGGTACAATATATAACATAGATACGTCAACCACTAATGCTAACAATACCACCCATGCTTCAGGAACAGATGGTGAAGGAACTAGGTTTGGGATTGCCAATGCTGCACATCCAGCACTAGGTGACGATACCGTTTATTATATTTTTGTGGATGCCAATAAAGAAAATCCCTTGAATGATTTATCTAAGAAATACCATTTCTATACTCGTCCAGCTGATACACCAGACTCTGGTTCTGATTCAGTCTATAAACAAGATGGTGATAATGTCATAGTTGGATGGATGAAAGCTGGAGCTACTTCAGGAGATACTGCTGAGTTTGGCGTATATAGAGATAGTAAACCGGGGGAAGGAAAACGAAATGCTCCTACTATCTTTCATCAATCTTCTTTAACCTCTGCGTTATTAAAGAAAGGAGCTAGACCTTGGACTTCTAATCTAGATATTCAGGGAACTGCATATAATGCCATTAAGTGGGACAACGGCACCGATAATACAAATGCCACGCTTAATTTTTCAGATGGAAGTGACACCATAACTATTGCTCATGGAACAGCAGCAAGTTTAGGAACAGGAACTCATTACCTGTATCTAAATGGGGTAAGTGGAACCTTGACTCCAACCACTACTACAACTCATGCTACTGCTATTGGGGACTCCAAAATTTTATTGGCCTTAATTACCGTAGGTACTAGTACTCAAGGAACTTCTCCTACCATATTACCATTTAATTCTAAAGTACCCACGATAAATGCTGTTGCTATTGCAGCGGATGCTATCGTGGCTGATGCTATTGCATCTAATACTATTGACGTAGACCATCTTAGAATTGGTACTTCTGGTGGAGCTATTGCTGGATTCACTACTGCTGGTACTTTAAATTTAGCACATATTGGAAATGGGAATATAAGTAATATTGGTGATGGTGGTGGTTACGCTAAAATTCATGCTGATAATTTATCTAGTGGAGATTTGGATTTTAGTTCTACACATGTTCTAAATAGAACTTTAGATAATGTTTCTAACACAGCTAGTTTTGAAAAGACTTCTCCTGCTCAAGTAGGTTATGCAGATAGAGCAGGAGTAGGATTTAATGGAAATAATAGGGTTGCTCAAAACATTGTAGCAGCAGCCACAACTGCTGGGGAAAACATCACAGCCTATTTTTATGGCGGGAGTAGCGATTCCCCCGACAATTTATTATTAATAAATCCATCAGGATTGGCTTCTTATACTAATGTTGGTGGAAGCTACCCAAATTTTACTGGTCTTAGTACTGCCACCTTCCAAATTCTTTCATCGAATGGGCAAGCCCAATTCGGGGGCAACAAAGTTATTTTAGACAGTGACGGGCTAAAAGCATACAATTCAAGTAATGTGCTTAAGACTTACCTAAAAGCTAGTACTGGATTATCAATTAGCCCCGGCCTTGGTGGTGGTTTACAGTGGGAAAATCTTTCTTCTGGTGGTGGAACTGCTTATGCTTATATAACTTCAGGTTCTGGTACTAGTACTACATATGGTAACAGTCAAGACCATATGTTGATATCAGCTCTTTATTCGTCCTTATCCCTTCAATCTGCGAATCAGGACATAGCTTTATTCCCTAAATCGGGAGGAAGCAATGATAAAGAGGGCTACGTTAAAATTGGAGATAGGCCACTAGTTTTCATGGATAGGGATTTACCAACCGCTACAGGTTCTATTCATCATGCTGATATGGACTTTGTGGGCTTTTGGAAAAAGTCAGGCAATATTGCTAAAAGTACAGTTTATCGCTTACCTTGGGCCACCAGTAATACTTCTCCTTCAGATGGGCAAGTATTAGCTATTGATGGTGAGGCTACAGAGTTGGATGGCACCGCTGCATATTCTACTAGTGCTTACGGCACTCCAACTAATCCCTATGGATTTAATTTAAAGTGGATAGATGCTGGTGGGCACACACACGATTCTTCTACAGATATAGTAGTAGATGAAATTACATGTAATTCGCTTAATGATAATAGTGGTAATACAGTAGAGGTAAAGACTTATCTAGTACCCTATGTTAACAATTTTTATAAATCAGGTATGACTGACCACGCTTGGGATGAGGTACACGCATATGATTTTGTAGATGTATCAGACGCTAGAGTGAAAACAAACATACAAGATTTATCTGCTGAGGATTCTTTAATTTTGATTGATAAGCTCCGTCCAAGAAGTTATCAGCGTTTAGATTATAAGGGAGAAATCAAAAATGATAAAATTCATTATGGTTTGATTGCTCAAGAAGTAGAGGAAGTCTTAACAAGTTTAAGTATAGATAAAACTAAAATGGGTATGCTTCATTTACCTGAAGCAGAAACTATAACTCAAGTTATAGACCCTGATGGTACTGTGGGTGAAGCAATACATCCTAGAGCCTTGAGTTATCTAGAATTAGTTGCTCCCTTGATTGGGGCGATTAAAGAACTTAAAGCAAGAATAGAAGTTTTGGAGGGAAATTAATATGGCAGTACAAGTAACATTAGAATTTACAGATGCTCAATGGGAGTTAGTCAAAGACCATTTCGGTTGTTATAAAAGTGTTTACGATGAGAATGACCAGTTTCTTGGAGTAGAAGCAGAAATCATAACACCAGAAGTATTAGCTGCTCATTTACTTACATATGTAGAAGAAGGTGTTCTTGAATGTATGCGGAAAGCAGAAAGAGAAGCACGAATTTCTTCAGTAGATGACGCTTTTAAAGTTTAATGACTAAAAAAGATAAAATTATTAAAGCTAGAATAGCTCAACCCTTTTCTACCTTACAAGAATTAGGAAATGATTTTAAGGTTAGTAGGCAATATATTCATAAGATACTTAAGAATGCAGGATTACATACTAGTGCTCCAAAATCATTAAAATCTGACAGATATTGTGTACAGTGTGGTAGTAGAACTAAACCTAAAACTAAAACATGTTCTGATAAATGTAGATTTGATTTACGTTTTATGAGGGTAGCTTGTTCATATTGTACAGTAGAATTTTATAGACGAAAGTCATTATTGAAGAAAAGTTATTATTTAAATTATCAAAATATTTATTGTAGTCAGGATTGTTATCAAAAAAGAAGAATATTTATTTATGATAGATAAGAAATGTCCTAACCTACTTGTGTAATTATATTTACCATAGTATAATGAGAACTAAGTTTAGAATATATATCTAGACTTAAACAAGTTAGGAGGTTTAGAACAATGAATATTGATGATGATTTAATTAAGCAATGGGAACCTAAAGTACAACGCATGGTATTAAATACTTATGTAGCAGGATGGGATAGAGAAGATTTAGCACAAGAATTACGTATAGCAATTGTTAAGGCTGCACAGGGCTTTCAAGAAGATAGGGGAGTCCTCTTTCATACATATCTTCATACCGCTATGATAAACACTATTAGAACCCTTATTAACAAAGCACAAAGAACTATCCAACCTGATAGTTTAGATATTGTGTATGAGGGGGCTGAAGATGAAAATCAAATACCTACTAAAATTTTACAAGCGTTATTACAAGAAGAAGAAGGGATAATCGATATTGAAGCTACAGAAATACTCAACCAATATGAGTTGACAGATAAAGAAAAAACATTTATTATACTTAGACTAGAAGGATTAACTATGGAAGAAATTAGTGAAGATGTAAATGAATCTTCATATAAAATTAGAACTAGTGTCCGAAATAAATTAAGAGGTTTGTTTGATGAGGAAGAAATTGAAGCCCACCGGATTATTTAGGAAAAAGCCCTTGACAAGCAAATCAGAAGAGTTTAGAGTAATCAGTATCAATACGATGACCAATGAGATTTTAGTACAGGGTATCTTCTCTTCTTTACAAGAAGCACAACAAAAAGCTGATTCTTTGAAGAATCAAAAGAGTTTAGATGCATATGTACAAGGACAGCAGAATAGAGTTCTATATAGAGCTTAGTTTAATTCAGGAGATGAGATGGATAATTACGATTTTATAGAATCTGGCATAGTTTTCGCATTAACAGATAGAGAAGCATTTAGGAAGTTTAGGTATACATCAAAAGATTTTTCTACCCATGCAGACGCATTCCGTTTTCTAACATCTTACTTTGATGAATATGGGCATAACCCATCCATTGAAACATTAATGGCAAATTATCCTACCTTAAATGATACAGCTCAAAATTTAGATTTAAGTTATGCACTAAAGGTTTTTCAAGACCAAGTATTATTTAGAAATATTGTTAACACATTTCAGTCTAATAAAGGTGTGTTACAAGAAAATCCTAAACAAGCATTGGCTCAAATTAATTCTGACTTAAATGACATTTCTGTTATTTATGATGAAGATGTTATTTCGTACAACTTAAATTCAGAAATGAGGTTGAGTGATTGGGAATTAAGGAAGGAAAAAAGAAAAATGGGTGATGGCATAATGGGTGTTCCTACCCCATTTACGTCATTGAATAGGATGGGTGTAGGTTGGATGCCCGGAGAATTGATAGCATTGTTTGCTAGGCCAACTGTAGGTAAATCTTGGATGTGTGTACAAATGGCTGTTACAGCAGTAATGAATGGTTTTAAGACTCTATTAGTTTCTACAGAAATGCCAGTAGCTCAAATGAATTTAAGAACTGATGTGGTATTGGGAAATGCGATGGGATATACATTATCACATTCAGCTATAAGAAATGGTGACCCAATTGATGAAAAAGAATACGGTAATTTTTTGGGGGCAATTAAAGATAAACCACTTCTTATTTGTGACCATATAGAAGGAGAGTCTAGTATATCATTAGAAAGTTTACAGAATCTAATTAGGAAGTATTCACCAGATTTAGTTGTGATAGATGGAATTTATCTAGTAACTAACTCAGGAAAAAATCATAAAGCAATGTGGGAACAAACACACATGTTATTTTATGGATTAAAGAATCTATGCTTATCTACTAGTACACCCATATTTGTATCAACTCAGGCAACGAAGGATGCATCAGATGTTTATATACCTCCAAGGGCTGACCAAGTTGCTTATGGTGATGCAATGCTTAGAGCAGCTGATGTAGCATTATCTATGTGTATGGTGGAAGGTGAAGACCAATCTAGAATAGCATATTTCCATAAGTATAGAGATGGCGTACTTCCAGTATCTGCAATGGAATTACATTGGAATGTAGATAAGGGTAGTATATATGAAGTAGAGGATACATTTTAATGAGTAATTGGACACAATTATTTGTAGATAACGATTTTCAAATACCAATAGCTGAAGACCAATTTTCTATCTTATGTCCTTTCCATGAAGATACTGTACAGTCTTGTGCCATAAATCTTTTTAAGGGAGTATGGATTTGTTTCGCAGGATGTGGCCAAGGAAGTTTGTATAGCTTCTTTATGAAATATCTTAATGTAAGCTATGAGGAATTAACTTATAGAGTTCAGCAAGATACGACTACGTTAAACATTAATATGTTTGATGAAATACTTGGAATAGAGGAAGAACTTCCAGAAGTATATTTCCCCTTCACATCTGGGTATGTGCCATCATGGATATTTGATAGGGGGTTTGATAAGACAACATTATTAAAGTGGGGTGGAGCAATAGATAATTATGGCAGTTTGGTGTTGCCAATCAAAACAGTTGATGGTAAGATAGTAGGATGGTTAAGTCGAAGACAACACGCTACGCCAAAGTATTTGTATTCTAAAGGTTTACAAAAATCTAAACTATTATTTGGGCAGGATTTGATTCAACAAGCAACAGAGTTCATATGTATTACAGAAGGGTCACTAGATACTATGTGGCTTGACCAACATGATTTTCATAGTGTAGCATTGTTGGGAGCACATATGTCGAAAGCTCAACAAGCGTTGGCTTTAAAATTGCCCACAAAAGAGTTGGTTTTATGCCTTGACAATGATGATGCTGGGCGTATAGGATTAGAAAAGGCAATGAATGATTTGTATCCTAAATTTATGGTAAGCAGAATTCAATTACCGAAGGAGTATAAAGATGTACAAGAAATAAGAGATAGAGAGCTATTAACGAGTATAATAAAGGAAAGAACATTCTTCTAAAATAAAAAATTTAAAACGATTAAGGAGTATAAGAATGAGTGGAATAAGTAGAATTCAAACAAAACGTGAAACTAGGTATCAGGGCGGACAAGAGGATACTCGTATGCCGGGTAGAGAGTTGTTTTTTAAAGATGGTGACCAAGCTTTTATGTATCCAGTAGCTACTGGTGATGAGGGCGATGTTAATCTAGATGAGATTTATCTCTATACTTATAGAGAAGGCAATCGTTGGATGAATTTATTAGATGACCCTTCAGTAGATACCAGTATGGTTCCTGCTGATTCTAGAGCAACTCACAAGTTCGCATTTTGGGCTTATGTGTATGAAGTAGTCCATACCGAATCTAGGAATGATGAGTGGGAACCTGTTAGTGGGCCGGGTGGACGTAAGATGTTTAAGGAAACAATCAATGACTTTAGGGTAGTAACCTTAACTTTTGGCCGAAGCGATTATATCTGGAACCAATTAGTAGATATCTACAATGATTGGAATGGTTTAGACAATGGTGTTATTCGGATTAAACGTACTGGAGCTGGAATGCAGGATACATCCTATGCCTTAGCAGCTACTACTAGAAAGGATACTATTCCTGAAGAGGTGGATTCCTCAGATTTACCTGCCATTAAAGAATACTTTAAAGGACGGTATGGGGGGTATACAAATAATAATAGTAACAACGCTATAAATAACAATGGTCATGCTGATGCTGTAGCATTAGTGGAGTCAAAGTTATTCTAAGATGTTAATTGACACAGAAGATAAATATCTAGATGTACATAAACAATTAGAACAATACGAAGCCTTAGTGGTGGATGTGGAAACTAATGGATTAGACGCATTTGGTATCAATCAAATCTGTGGGGTGGGTATCTCTACATTAGAGGGAGATACCCACTATTTCCCAGTAAGACACCAACAAGGAACTAATCTTCCATATCACTGTATTACATCGTTGTTACAGCTCTTAAGTTCTGTAGACACTTTGATTGGGTATAACATTAAGTTTGATTTACGATTTCTAGAGAAAGAGGGTTTACAACCTCAGGTTAATCAAACATGGGTGGATGTGTTGGTAATGGTCAGGTTGATAGAGCCTTCTACAGTAAAGGATTTAGATTTAACTAGCACAATTACTAGAACTTATGGAGCAGAACACGCAGCTTACGATAAGGATACCAAGAAATATTTGAGGAGTAATAAATGGCATAAAGACTTTTCAATGGCTCCTCCTGAAATTCTAGGCCCTTATTGTGAACAGGATACCTATTGGACATATAAGTTATATGTTGAAACATTAAATAAAATTAATGCAACACAACAACAGCAAGTATTTGAATTGGAATGCGAGTTAACTAAAGTATTATATGGGATGGAAGGGCATGGAGTATCTATTGATACACATTATGTGAGTAATGCATTAGTTAAGATAGGACGGCGAACAGAAGAAGTAGCGAATAAAATTTATGAGATGGTGGGTGATGAGTTCAATATTAATAGTACTCAACAAGTAGGAGAAATCTTAAATTCGTTAGGTATATATTCTCCTATCAAAACTCCCAAAGATAAAGATTCATGGAATGAGGCTGCTTTAATGCAAATCAATCATCCTCTAGCTGGTTTTATTAGACAGTATAGGGCTTTAGGAAAGTTGAAGAGCACATATATGGAGCCTTATCAAGATGTGGAGGTGATTCACACTTCTTATTGTAATTGGGGTGCTTTAACAGGGAGACTATCTTCTAGAGAACCTAATTTGCAAAACATTCCTAGAACCCATTTTAAGTTAGCGGATGTTGATTTAACTGATTCTACTAAGGAAGCTTTAAAGAGTAGGATTAATGCTCAGATTACAGCTAAGGGAATTACCCATGATTTAGACTTGGATGATGATGTGTTGCAAACTTGGAGCTTTGTGGGGGATGAATACTATAATGAAGAGGATGAAAACCAAGTAGCAATTAGACGATTGTTTATTCCTAGACCAGAGTATAGTTTAGTATCGTTTGATTACTCTCAAATGGAAGTACGTGTCTTTTTAAGCTATTTGAGGAATGATGAAGTGGATGCACTACTTCATAATAAAGATGTAGATTTTCATGGTGAAGCTGCTAAGATTGCTTTTAAAGTAACTGAGGAAGATGAGTCTTTTAAGTTTTATAGACAGATGGCGAAGAACATAACTTTCGGAGTTATTTATGGTATTGGTAAAGCTAAGTTAGCTAACCAATTAAATGTTTCAGAAACAGATGCGATGAAATATAAGAAGCAATATTTTGAGGGAATGAAAGGGTCTAGAAAATTCTTTAATTCTGTAATGAATACGGTTCAAGAAAGGGGTTGGATAAAAAATAGATATGGGCGTGTGTATGTGATTCCTGCGGATATTTCCTATAAAGGAGTAAATTACTTGGTTCAGGGTACCAGTGCCGATATTTTAAATGAAAGGATGGTAGAGGTTTATGATTATCTCAAAGATAAAAAGAGTAATATCCTGCTTCAAGTCCATGATGAAATCATTTGTGAAATTCATGCTAGTGAACTGGGAACGTTACCATTCCAAATTCAACGATTAATGGAGGAAAATAGTTTGGATATTCCTTTAAGAGTAGATATAGATATATGTACACCATCATGGGCTACTAAAGAAGCTCTAGATGATACACCAAGAGTACTAGAAGATTATATAGATTGGAGGTAGAAATGGCTATTGTAAGTAATAAATCAAATTTCGATGTGCAATTACAGTTTGGGGATTTGAATCAACAAATCTTAATAGATGTGTTTGCTAGTGGAGATGATGATTTAGAGATTAAAAGTGAAAGGGCTAATAACTGGTCAAAGAGTGGAAATATATGTATTGAATATGCATATGATAGGCTAGACTTAGCTACGAATGAAAGAGTTCATGCAAAGAGTGGCATTTCTGTAACTGAGGCTAGTCATTGGGCACAAATGCTCATGTTGGAGGATGGCTCTTATGGAGCTATGTTAATCTTCCCCACTGACTTTATACGGAGTTTAGTATCTAAATGGTGGGATACAGCTAGAAAAGTTGTGGTAAATAAGGATGGTAATAAGAGTAGAGCGTATTGTATGCTCATGCCTTTAACAGATGTTATGGCAGAATTAAGGCGGAGTGGGGGATATTATAATGCACCATCAACAGGAAACATGAAACGGTTTGAGGGTAGGGAGCCAGATAAAATAATTCCAATTGAGAAAGGGGGGGCGTCACCAGTATGATAAGTACGACACCAAAAACTTTTGATGAAGCGTGTGAAATAATAGTATTAGAAATAGCTGATTTAATTTGTTCTAAACAAAATGATTATGGGAAGGATAACATTTTAGGTTTTGGTGATAAGGGATTAGTGGTGAGGCTGTGGGATAAAATCAATAGGTTGCGAAATCTTATTTGGAATTCTTATAGACCTAAGAATGAATCAGTAGTGGACACATTTAATGACATAGCTGGATATGCTATAATAGGATTAATGTTAGATAGAGGGTGGTTTGAACTACCTATGAAGGAGGATTAGAATGGCTAAAGTAAGTGTGCATTTAGGTTTTACATTTAGGATAGGTGATTTAGATAAAAATCAATACAGTAGGATTGATGTGGATGTGAGGGACATAGATACTGACGCACCTGTATCAGCTCAATTAGAAGAGGCTGGTAAAGCTGTAGATGAAGTGTGGACAGTGGTTAGACAGGCAGTCGATGAAAAGATTGAGAATGTCTTGGGAGATGGATAGGAATGAATGATATTGAAATTGCTAGAGCACAAGTATTGGAGCATGTATTAGCTGAACGAGAAAGACAGGATTTGATGTGGGGTGACCAAAAGGATAATTCAGATGAAACGTGGGCTGTAATTGCTTTAGAAGAATTAGGAGAAGTAGCTAGGAATGTGTATGAAGTCACATTAGGTAATGCATATATAGAATTAATTCAAGTAGCAGCTGTGTGTGTTGCATGGGCTGAATCCTTAAGGAGAAGGGGGGTAATGAAAAAATATGATTGATAATTCGTTAGATATTGTGCAGACATTATTAAAGGATGATAAGTTGGGGTTAGTGAGGGGGAACAGCTCATCCTTTGAGTTTGCTAGAATTCCTTTTGGTATTCCTGCATTAGATAAACTTACTGGTGGGGGAATTCCTAAAAAACGTATGACTATGCTATATGGCCCTACGAATGTAGGGAAGTCATATTTAGCTTCTCAAGTAGTGGCCCGTTCACAAGAAAATGGTGGCGTTGCTGCTTGGATAGACACTGAATTATCTTGGGATGCTGATTGGTCTGCGAGGTGTGGCATAGATGTGGAAAACACTCTTGTGGCCCAACCAACAAGTGGGGAAAAAGCCTTGGAAACCGTGCGTAAGTTAATGGATGCTAAAGTTGATGTTATTGTTTTAGATAGCATTGCAGGATTAGTTCCAGAAGCTGTTATGGAGGAGGGGTTTGATTACAATCCAATGGCATGGCAAGCTCGTTTTATTAATACGTCTTTACCTAGACTTTTAGCTCATCTAAAAGAAGGTTCTGCCTTTGTTGCTATTAATCAGGTAAGGAGTAGTATGGGGCCTGTAGCGTTGGATGCAATGCCGGGGGGGATGGCCCAAACCTTCTTTTCCCATTTCCTACTTCAAGTACGGAGGAAGGGATGGATAGAAGAAGGAGCTGCAAAAGAAAAGGTGGGCTTCGATATGGAAGTGAGGCTCCGTAAGAGTAAAGTAGGTGGAGAGAATTGGAAGTCAGCTGTTATACCTTTTAGGGTAGAAGGTGGTATTGATGTGACAGAAAGCTTTATTAGAGAAGCTTTAGAAATGGGGCTGATTAAGAAATCTGGCCCGTGGTATTCGTATAAGGAAGAAAAGGTTATGGGAATGAATAGTTTGAAAAATGCTTTCCTTGAGAAACCACTTCTTCTGGAGGAGTTAAAGAATGAGATTTCTGCCTAAAGATTACACTGACCAAGAACAATTAATTGCCGAAGAACTATCTGAATTAGGACTGCGGTATGACCAGCAAGTGCCCATTCAATCTTACACAGTTGATTTCTTTGTTCCTGAATTGGGGTTGGTCATTGAAGCTGATGGAGTATATGGACACTTACGTAAAAGAGACACGTATCGAGATTCAGAATTGATGCGTATTTATGGCATCTCTGATATTCTACATATCAAAGAGAGCACTAAAGAAGGAGTAAAAGATACATTATGTCGGGCATTAGAAAACTTTCCGAATTAAGAGGTAAAGATATGAGTAGCCCTAAGACGTTCTCTGAGGAAGTTTGGTTAATTAAGTCCTTAGAGAATTCTTTAGGGGGGCCACAGAGAAAGAATAGAGAGGGAGTATTTTACCCATCTATGTTGGGTAGTTATTGTATGCGGTTACTTTACTTAGCATATAATGGTTTGCTTCCTGAACAGGTTATTGATGATAATCTACAGAGAATTTTTGATAATGGTAATTTTTTAGAACAACGAATGGAGTCATACTTTGAAAAGATGGGCATCTTATTAGATAGAGAAGTAGAAGCTAAATCTGACAGCCCACCCATTTCTGGTAGGGCAGACTTTTTACTTAAACATCAAGATTATGATAAGATTGGGTTAGAGTTAAAGTCCATTAATGATAAGGGTTTTGAAGCATTAAAGACTAGACCTAAGAGGGAACATACTGTGCAACTACAAATTTATTTGCATGTACTGGAGTTGCCTTATGGTGTGGTATTATATGAAAATAAGAATAACCAGAAGTTAAAAGCGTTTGGAATGCTTCCAGACCAAGATATTTGGGCACAGATTAAGAAGAAGTGTTCAGATGTAATGTCGATGTTGGAACCACCATCACGATGTACAGGGCCTCAGTGGTGTAATTGTCGAAATTATGGAGGGTAATATGGAAAAAGGTATTACAAGTAAAGTGTTGGGAAAGGCTGAGGAGTATTTAGCAGATTTAGTAGTTCCACGATTTACTATGAACTTGGATGCTGAACCCTCGTTAGATTTTGCAAATTTAATGGATGCAGATAGACGAGCGTTAGAGGAATTTCTATCTGTTTATGGAGGATACAAAGCATATTTAGAATGTCAGGTAGCAGATGTGGAAGCGAAAAAAACTGCATTAGAATCCTATTTTGATGAGGGGTATGCTAAAGCAAGTTATAGGGTTAATTCTGGTAGAGAGGATGAGGGCAAAAAGAAATTAACTAGAGAGGAGGTACGAGGAGCTGTTCTAGAAGAATTTCCTGAACTATGGGAATTGAAGCAGTCAGTAATTGAGCAGGAAGTTCTTCACACTAAAGTTAAAGGGCTATTAACTGCTTACACATCTGCATTTAATGCAGTATCTAGGGTAGTAGCTTTGAGAACATCTCCCATTAGTGCGTATGGATAAGCGTTATTTTTTAGGGCTGGACTGTTCAACTAAAGCAATACATGGTGTGATTATAGATGATGAAGGCATTTTCATAGAAAAATTCAAATGGAGTTCCCCATCTTCTGATTTTCATACCAGATTCCTCGCAAATTCTAAAAGTTTTTTGGAAGATTTAGGTAAAATAAAACATACATATTCTGATTTAACGGTGGCTATAGAAGCTCCGTTATTTATTCAAAATCCTAGAACGACTATTCAATTGTCTGCTGTTATTTATGCAGTATACTTTGCTTGTTATTTACAAGAGTTGACTCCAGATTTAATTGAAAATACTAAGTGGAAGAAATATGTTTTAGAGCGAGGAAATGTATCAAAGAAACAAATTGCTGAGTTTGCTCAGATTTTTTGGAAAGCAGATTTTAAGGAGCAAGATTGGGCTGATGCAGCATGTGTAGCTTTGTGGGGTAGATATAATGAATTAGGAGAGGATATATGAGTTTAACATTTTATATGAAAGGGCAGACTGACGTAAGTGCGGAGTATAAAGATAAAATACCTAAAGGTATGACGGCTGAAGAATTTAGGGAGAAATATGGGGTAGTGGTGTGGTGTGATTATTTTGGTTGTAAATATAATGTGCAGGAGTCAGATACTCAACGAACTACTGGTAAGCTTTTAAATAAGCGAGGTTATCAACCATTAGGAAAAGATGCGGGCGTGTGGAGAGGGTTGTGTACAAGGGGGGAGATAGGGGTTAAATATAATGGGGATAAACCAGAGTGCTTTACTTCTGCTGTACGTAAAACAGGGCATATGGACTTTGCTGGACTACTTCAATCTGATGGTACACCTTATGGTGGTAATATAGATTCTCAACATCCTTCTGATGCGAGTTTTGAAATTCCCGATAGGTGGGATAGGTCAGATAAAGCTCCACGTAGAGGTATTGTAAAACCCAATATTAAAGAATATAATGTGTAGGAGAGGTTATGCCTAAAACATTTCCGTTAGACGTAAAGGAGAGGGCCTTGGAGTTATACTTACAGGGCCACTCCTCTAAAGATATTGCAGAGTCTTTAAGAACTGAATTTAGTAATGATGTAACTCAGTCTACTGTATATGCATGGATTAAGCAGGACGATTGGGATTTGAAGAAAAAAGAACATTATGCTAATGCTTTGGCGAATATTCAAGAAACTGAAGGACAACGCATCAATCGTATCCAACAAGAACATTGGGATGACTATGGTAAATTACGTCATAAGGCATCCCACGAATTAGATTTATTACAATTTGATAGGGCTTCTGATGCTGCTAAAGCTTTGGATTTGGGGATTAGGGGGGAACGACAGGTAATGGAGGGACTTATTAATCTCCAGTTTGTGCAGAGTGTGTTAGCAGTATTGGTAGATGAAATTACAGATGAAGAGGTTCTACGTAGAGTAGCGGTTAAACTTAAGGGCCTTATTCATGCAGAGGAGAATTCAATACTATGACAACAGAACCTAAGGTTACCACATTTTCAGATGCTTTCGATAGATTATCAGAGGGATTAACAGCCAGTAAGTCTACTCTGGAGGTGGGCAGTTTCCATAACTTTCTCGTTAATGTGTGGGCTTTAAGTTTTGAGCATCCAGAATATTTTAATGCGTGGCATGTGGCTCAGGTGGCTGAAGACATTGAGCATTGTTTGGAGAGTGGGTTAAATTATTGTGCGGTGCTTCCTCGCTTCCATTTTAAGAGTACTTTGCTTGGGCATGCTTTCAGTGTGTGGCGGTTGTTAAAATCCCCTAGAGATGCTGCGGTACTGTATCTATCTTATAGTGATTCAATGGCGAAATATCATATCTCTGAAATTAATAAAACCATTTCTAGGAATCCTATTTTAACTGAGTGGATGGTAAATCGTTCTCCCAAAGCGGATTTTTCTGCTCGTTATTATATTAATAAGAAACCTATGGATATAAGACATGGCGGTCTTTTTTCATTTAAACGGGGTATGCATGTTAATGGAGCATTGATTGCAGATGACGTTTTGCGTGACCCTGAGAATCCCTTGAATATTGGACAGGTTACTAAGGTAGAAGACCATTTCTTAACAGAGAGTATGTTTATTCCTTTAAAGGGCGTTCCCATTATTGTATTAGGTACGCCAATGATGCCGGGTGACTTGTTGACAAAGTTGCAAGAAGATGATAGATTCTTTAGTAGGGTATTACCAGCTCTTGACCCTGTTCCGGGACGTAGAGTATTAATGCCTGAGTTATATAGTGAAGAGTGGTTGCTACAACAACAAAGAGCTAGACCTAAATCATTTGCTTCAGAGTTTTTACTGCAACCCCACTTTACAACAGAATCATATTTTGAGGAGACAGATATTACTAATTGTGAGGATGAGAATGTACGAAACTTTTCGGCTCATAGGAAATACCATAAGCCTGAAAACGCAAGACTTTATGCAGGATTTGACGTAGGTAAGAAGCGACACCCTTCTCATTTGGTTATCTTTAAGAAGGAAGGAAATTCTGTAATTCAAGTACATCAATCATGGTTAGACGGTTGGAATTATACGGCTCAAATAGAATATCTGAATGAGATTGTGGATAATTTTGATATTGAAAAAGGATATATAGATAATACAAGGGGGGAACTAGAAGATAGGGGATTGGATAGTGTCTGGTGGCCCATGTCCTTTACCCTTAAATCTAAGAATACGATGGCTCAAATTTTTGAAGAGTATGTGCATTCTGGACGCTTAAAACTTTTTAGGGATGCTAGACAGACAGGACAAATTCTGTCAGTGAATAATGAGTTAAAAGCTCCTGAAACTCCACAAGGACATGGAGATGCCTTCTTTTCTATTGCAATGGCTTTATTAGCTTTGCATGAAAGTGAAATTCATGGGGTTACCGATGTGGGGAACTTGTTTGAAATAATTGAGCCTGATATGGCCTCTAGGTCAGGAGAGCAAGCATTAGCTGATGTTAATGAGATGGGTGAAGACCCTCAGGAAATGTGGTTTCCCGGAAATATTAAATTTGATTTTGGGAGGACAACAAATCCTGAATTAACAATGGCAGACAAACCAAATCCTAATTGTCAGGAATTTGCTTGTAAGCCTGAATTTTGGGTACCAGAAAGAAAACTTTGCATATTTTGTGGACATAGGGGGTAAAAAGAATTGTTAGCAACACATATTTCTGAACAGGCTGAGACTATTTTGGCACATCGGTACTACTTAAAAGATAAGGAAGGGAATCCTTTAGAAGATACCATTGGTCTTTTTAGACGGGTGGCTCATGCTTTGGCACAGGTTGAACATCAATATGAAACTTTGCCGAAAGACGTACTTCAATTAGAAGAAGACTTTTTTAACATGATGTATAATTTAGAATTCTTACCAAATTCACCTACATTAATGAATGCTGGAACCGAAGAGGGTACTTTAAGTGCTTGCTTTGTATTACCTTTAGAAGACAGTATGGAAGGCATTATGAAATCAGCTACGGATGCTGCAATGGTGCAGAAATTCGGTGGTGGCACAGGTTTTGCGTTATCTAAAATTCGGCCTAGAGGTTCTAGAATTGAGACAACACATGGGAAGGCTTGTGGGCCTATTGAAGTTCTAAAAACCCTTTCTCGTATTTCTAGTATGATAACTCAGGGGGGTAAGAGAGATGGGGCAAACATGGCTGTAATGTCCGTATACCATCCTGACATTAGAGAATTTATTGAATGCAAGCATGTGGAAGGAGATATCCACAATTTCAATATTTCTGTGGCGGTAGATAATGCTTTTATGCAGAAGGTTATTGAAGGTGGGTATCATCCATTAATAGACCCTAACTCAGACGAGGTTGTGTGTTGGGAGTCTGCGAGAGAATTATTTAACGATATTATTGATGGGGCGTGGAGAAATGGAGAACCGGGTATGGTTTTTATAGATAGAATTAATGATGATAATAAAGTTAGAGATAAGTATGGGGATATGATTGCAACTAATCCATGTGGGGAACAACCCTTGTTAGGCTATGAAAGTTGCAATTTAGGGTCTATTAATTTGTCCAAGTTCTTTATAGATGGGAGTGGGGGTTGGAAGAATAGTATTGATTGGGAAGCGTTAATGCGTGTTATTCGTACAGCTGTCCGCTTTTTAGATAATGTTATTGATGCCAATGATTACAGTATTCCAGAAATTGCTAAGATGACCAAAGCTACTCGTAAGATTGGTTTGGGCGTGATGGGATTTGCTGATTTACTGGTTAAATTACGTGTTCCCTATAATTCCACTTTGGCTAGGGAAGTTGGGGATGAGGTTATGCAATTAGTTAATACTATTGCTTCGGCTGAATCTTTGGCGTTGGGGGCTATTAGAGGGGCTTTCCCTGCATGGGAAGAGAGTCATTATAAAGTACATGAAAATTTTCGTAATGCTTGCCGTTTAACGGTTGCTCCTACTGGAACTATTTCTATGATTGCTGGGTGTGCTAGTGGGATTGAGCCTCTTTTTGCATTGGCGTGGAGGAAACAGAATATCCTAGAAGGCCAGACTTTGTATTACGCTAATGAACAATTTGAAAAAGATGCAAAAGAACATGGGTTTTATTCTGAGGCATTAATGACTTATTTATCAGAGGGGGGACTGTTAAAGGATAGACCTGAGGTACCTAATTGGGTAAAGAATGTGTATGTTACAGCTCCTGAAATTAGTCCTGAAGCTCATGTATTAATGCAAGCCACGTTCCAGCAACATGTAGATTCGGGTATTTCTAAAACTATTAATTTTTCTTCTGATGCTTCTGTTGAGGATGTGCAAGATTCATATTTAATGGCGTGGCAGAATGGTTGTAAGGGAATTACTGTGTATAGGAATGGGAGTCGCAATAAGGAAGTGTTGGTAAATGGGCATCGAGCCAATAAACAATTGTCGTTATTTGACTTAGAGGCTGAGTGTGGATGTGCGAATCCTATGATTATTCAAGAGAGTGGATGTGAAACATGTAAGACTTGTGGATGGAGTGCGTGTAAGATTTCGTAAAAAATTCATATTTTAAAGTATAATAGTATAGTGGAGGTTAGTATGGTAGGAATGTTTTTGAAAGAACGTGATGTTCAGTATGTTGCCCATAGGGATGAGACAACCCAAACATGGAGAATTTTAGATACTTGGCATGAATCTTTAATGGATTTGGGGCCAGATGATGAAATTCCTGATGATTGCCCCGGAGTAAGTATTATTACTGAAGGGGCTTTTATAGCTTTAATTAAAGAGGGAGCTAGATTAGGGGTATTGCAAAATGCTTCTTTTAGTGAACATGCTACATTAGAGCGAGATATATTGACTAAGGATGAGGATAATTTAGAATTGAAAAAACAAATTCTAGATTTAGAAGAACAATTGCAAGCAGCTAAACAAAGTCCGCATAGGTCAGAAGGGTTTGAATTGAAAGAAATGGCTATGCAAACATTGTTGAAACTCACTAGTATGTCAGATTTAGAACGTCTGACAAAGGAATAATGTATGAGATTATCTGAATATCTACCTGAGGTACCTAAATTAGCTCAAACCATGATTAATATGAATGAGCAAATTAACTTTTTAGAGTTAATGAAATCATCTGGGGAAACAGGTACAGCCCCTACTATTGGGCTTGACCATGTAGTTAATACTTGGGTACGCCATCAAATGGCGTATCGTCAACAACTTGTTATGGATTTACAAATGTTGGCAATGTCTGTTGAAGAAATTAGGGCACCTCTACACCATATTACTGCCGAAGTTTTTCGGAAGGGTGTAGAATGGGTACCTCTAGTAGAAAATCCAGATGCATCTCAGAAAGAGAAATTCACTGACTTCATGGCTGATTGTAATATTTTCGACCAATCTTTGGAAGAAGTGTTGAAGCAATTCCATTTTGATGTGAATTGTATTGACGATTCTTTCTTATATTTAGTTAAAGAATATAAAGATATTGATGGGAAATCGGTCAGGTCTAAGGTAAAAGAGATTCGTAGATTGAATCCCGCATTAGTGGAATTTGATTTAGATGCTGCTGGACTCCCTAAAAATGCTCACTTCATGTGTCCGATTCATAGAGAGAAGATTTTAGAGGAACCTAAACAGTGCGAAGATGATAAATGTAAATTAGATTGTATGCCTGTTATGTATAAATATTATCATAGGAATCAACATTTATTTTTGTTTGATGGTGAAGTAATTCATATATCGAAGTTTTCCCCATCTGAAACATATGGATGGAGTCCTATTTTAACTGTGTTTGAAAAGGCACTAACCTTAATAGGAATGGATAAAAATTTATATAGATACTTCTTTGAACGAAAAATGCCCGCTTCTATGATGATGGTGTTTACTGATGACCCTGAGTCATTACGTAGGGAAAGACAGCATATTGCTGCTCAAACAAGACTTGACCCTAACTATGTACCGATGGTAGCTGTTTCTTCTAGGCAAAATAGGGGGCGGGTAGACATGGTACGTCTATATCACACGCTTCAAGAAATGGATTACTTGCCAGTAAGAGCAGAGATTAGGGAACGTATAGCAGCTATTTGGGGCGTAACTCCTGCTTGGCAAGGTGCCCCTGAAGCCTTTGGTGGTTTGTCTACACAGACTCAACAGTTAGTAGTAATGAGTAGGGTTGTAGAAGGTGACCAAAGGTTATTCCATGAGAAAGTATTTCCCCAATTATTAGAGGCATTTGGAATAACTGATTGGGCGTTAAGGCTCCCCAATCCTGAAGAAAAGGCTGAAGCAACTAGAATTAGTTTCTCTCAACAACGTGCCCAAGTTGTTAATCAATATATTGCTTTAGGTTTTGATGTTCGATTAAAGGATAATGGAGTACCTTTGGATGAGGCTGAATTCTTAGTATTTGGTAAGCCAGTACCAATGATACAGATGCAGGGTGAACAAATGGCTCTGGGATTAGAACAACAGCAACAACAAATGGATATGATGCAACAACAACAACAAGCTCAAATGCAAGGTGGGCCTCCGGGAGTAAATCCAGCTCCCGGTAGAGTTGGCCCAGCTCCCGGAGGTGGTGAAGGAGCAGGAGCGGAACCTCAACCGCCTGTACCCTTACAGCAGATGAGTTTGGAAAAAGATGCTAAAAAATTTGGTGGTAGATTTGCTGGTGTAACTCCAAATTGGCATGACAAGTCTCCATTAGATGAAGATAATATAGACGAGATTGCTGATGCACGGGCTGAAGGAAAAAGTTGGATGCAAGATTTATTTGATAAGGGATATAAATCTCCTTTAATCAAAGAAGTAAATGATTTAGGGACTAAGATGTGGTTTGCTCAAGATGGTGTAGACTTTGTAGCGGACTTAAATCCTCTAGGAGTTACTCATATAGAGAAGGCCAATTTTGGGCAAGGGCCAGCAATTATGAATAAAGGGCCTTCAGTAAATCCCGGTATTAAACCGAATCCAACTCAAGTAGGTAATTATCGAGAAGAGGATGAAGAAGAAGGAGGGAGTCATGCCAATTTCTAAGCGTGGGGATAAATGGTATTGGGGTAGTAAAGGCCCCTTTGACTCTCGTATAAAAGCTGAGGAGGTTGCAAAAGCTGCATATGCTGCGGGATATATTGAAAAGGATGAGGGTGGGGGTGCCGAAGGTGATGGCATTGATGGCCTTAATGGAGTGGTATTTACCTCCTCAAATTCAGGCATCTTTACTAGAACTCACGGAGGACATGGTGCCAAAAAACACGCCCGAAAAAACAAAAAACGAGCAGACAAAAAACGAAGAACCTTGTTAGGAAAGAAGCATAAATCTGGAGTTGAACGATTAGAAGATTTTCTAGAAGATTATTCTCCAACTATGAAAAAAGCTGTTAATAAGAGGGTTGATGGGATGGGACAAGAAGTAGCCCACAATCCTCAGAATAATCCTATGCGAATAGACTATAAAAAATTGGGGGCTGATAGAGAAATAGGTAAGGCTAACGAACCCAATTCTAGTATGTCAGGATTAGATAGTCGTATGGATATGTCTACTCAGGCCACTAAACCACAGGATGAAGACCCAAGCATTTCTATGCAAGTGATACCTAAAGCGGTGGATTGGAATGGGCATAATTCTACAGTACAGAAAGCGGGAGTAGGAGGCTTTACTAATATTGCTCCCCAACCTGACCAGAATTTGGAGTCTGGGGATATTGCTAGTCAGCCCCAAAAACCTTTTATAGAACGTCAAAAAGACCCCAATAAAGTAGAAACACAAGACGTAAAAATGAATGATGTTACTAAGCGGGTCAAGAAATATATGGATGATGAGGATGCTGGCGTGGAACAGCCATTGGGTGTTGCGTCCGCAGCTGCTTCTCAAATAACGAAACAGTGGGGTAGTGGAAGTGAAAGAGGGGAATACAGGCGTTCAGAAGAAGGGGATGAGATTCCTTCCGATGAACAGGAAACGCTAGAAGAATCTGAAAGTGCGAGAGTTATCGAGGCTTTGCAAGCCCTTAAAGCACGTAAGCAGAGACATATAGAAAAGGGAGAAACGCATCCACTATTTTTAGCATTGATGGATGAAATAGATGCTGTCTAATAATGTGTGTAGAAAATGCAATGGGCATATGTATTTGAATCAAGATGGGGATTTAAGTTGTTTTGAATGTGGTACCATTATTGTTTTAACAATTAGACGAAACGCAGATGCTACAGGTATTAGAAAGAAGGCGGTACAAGAAACTAAATGGCGTATGTCGAATAATGGGATGCAGAGAAGGGGAGGAAAGCCTAGAAAGTTTTTAGGGGGATAACATGGGTAGACGGACAAGAACTTTTACAGAGAAAACAGGGTATCCAGCTAAGATTTTAGACCCCGGCTATCTAGGAGAATTAAGCTCAGAAGAATTACAAGTCATCAAAACCGAATTAAATAATCGGTCTAAATTACGAAAACGGTGGGGGTTTAAAGAAGGAGAAAAGATAACCAATAAGAAGATACAGGCCAAAGCATTAGAGATGGAGGCACAGAGTGACAGCATTCCAAGTTCAGAAAAGGAAGGAAAGTCAACAGCATAAAGATAGATATTTTTTAGATATTGCTCAGATGGTAGCAACAAGGGCTACATGTCCTAGACGTAAGGTAGGATGTGTATTAGTAGATTCTAAACAACACATTGTAGCTACGGGATATAATGGAGTTCCTTCAGGATTTAAGCATTGTGTTGATAGTCCCTGTCCCGGAGCAGAGTATGAAACAGGTCAAGGATTAGATGCTTGTGAAGCTATTCATGCAGAAGTAAATGCTTTTCTACAGTTACGTTCTGATGATGTTTTAACAGCATATTTAACCGTTATGCCCTGTTTTTCTTGTGCTAAGATGATAGCCAATAGTAGTGTTGAAAGAATTGTCGCAGCTGAAACATACGCTCATACACAGAGTGTACACATGTTAGAAAAAGCTGGAATTGGCATTAAAGTAATGGAGTAATGTATGGACGTTTTACAGGACATGATACAAGAAAAATTTACCAAGGCTTTTTCAAATACGGAGACTTTGGATATGCTTAAACAGGCTGTTGGTGTTGACAATATTCAGATAATTACAACCCCTAATGGATTGAAATTGTCTTTTACGGTAGAAAGCGGTGATAAATTAGATTCTTTATTGCTTCGACCTAAACAGAGGCAGGTGGCTCCTAGACAAAGACGTACTAAAACTGGGGTGTTTAATGTTGCAGGATATACACAGACAGTTCCTAGCCCAACTGTAAAAGAGTTAATACAAGCTCTTGACCAAGATAGTCAGGGGAAGAAAAAGGTGGATGCAGCTCTTACAACATGGGTGGAAAAGTGCTTAGAGAAACTTTAATTTAAAAGGTTGATAGGAGGAGATATGGACGCAAGTAAAGTAACCCCATTACAGGAGTATATAATAGCAAAACATTCAAGAATGGTGGGTAGAGTATTGGATTTAGTAGAGGCTGCAATGCCTGAAGGCACTCAATGTGAAAAATTAAAGAAACTTGCTCAAGTTCCGCTGTATGATTTTAGAAATGAGATGCTAAAATTGACATTTGAAGACGATGTTTTAGAACTTGCTGAAGATTCTTAAAAGTTTTTCAGAATATTTAGTATAATAACATAGTACGAAAATCGTACCTTTTTACGCTTTTGGGAGTCGGAGGTGGCTTAGACCAACTTCCTTGGCAAAATATAGACGAATGGAGGATTATTATGGCTGATTCGGATATGATAGAACGGTTGGAAAAGCAGATTGAGGGAAGTAACCTTGCTCTAGCTGCCGTTGCCGAGGTGTTGCAAAAGATGGACTCTCGACTAACGAAAGCGGAAGAGGAAGAATTTGAATTGTCTCAGGAGCAAGAGGATGAATTAGAAAAGCAGGAAATCATTAAAGCTGTGGCTGGAGAAGTATATGGCCTAATTAAAGCGGACACGGCTCAGTGGGGCAGCGAAACTACGGTGAAAGCCAAGAGTATGCCAGCTGGACATGATGATGCAGAAAAAGCAGTCACCATAGACAGCAAGACTGAGAATGCGAATCGCACAATTCAGGCTATGCAGAAACAGTTGGAATTGTTGAAGGAAAGTTTGGAAGATGACGATGCCGATGATGATGATGAGGAAAGAGAAGAGAGAGGGAATCCCTTTGCAGACAAAGGCGGGTATGGAATGGCCAAAGATGATGATGAAGAAGAGTATCCTGAAGAAGAAGACGAGGATGAAGAAGTTCAAAACATGCAAAAACAAATAGCTAATCTTCAAAAGATGGTTGCTTCTAAAAAGCACAATGTTCAGAAAATGATTCAAGATGAAACTGAACAACGTCTACGGAAAATGGGTTTCCGTGAAGAAAATGGTTTGAATAAACCACAGCTAATTCAATATGGCGATTCCTTAGGAGTCGATGGTGCTGAACCTATACGTAAATCCTCATCTAACCCAGAAGATACTGTTGACCAGATGATGCAAATGTCTTATGGGGAATTGCGTAGACTACAGGAACAGGTAGATTCAGGTGACACTGATGGTGTTCCACGGGAATTGTTAGGATACTAAAATTAATTTACTAAGGAGAAACGATTATGGCTAATCCATCATTAGCTGAGTATATTGCTCAGTCACAAAGAGGGCTTTACCAGAGCGTTTTCGGCCCCGGTTTTATGAAGAAAGCTGGTGCAGGTATCGGTACGCCGTTTACGGTTGATACTGCCACTGGTATCTTTAATACTACCTACGGACGGAAAGTCTGGCAAGCTTTAAATAACCAGACTCGTTTCTTTAATGCGGTACCCCGTGTAGTATGGGGCAATACGGCTGGTTGGCGTGTACGTACTGACCGTGGTTCAGGACGCTCCCGCCCAGTTACTGAAACTGGTAACATCCCAACCGTGGATATTTCCGACATTCAGACGGTATCGAGCTTGCCTCGTATCGTTTCAACAACTTTCGGTGCGTCAGTAAAGTCCGTCTTTACTGCTCAATTAGAAGGTGGTGTCGGAGATGTGCTGGCTTTGGAAAACGAAAATGCCCAGCTAGACCACATTAAAGAAATAAATGAAGAACTTCTTGCACTAGGTGCAGCCAGAGCTTCTGGTGGTAGTGCTACCACAGCAGTATTTGGTTCAACCAGTGCTATTTCTAAACATTTCAAATTGGGTGATGAAATTGCCCGTTACGATGCCAGTGGGTCAGCACATGACTTGACCTCTGGTGTTACTGTCGGCGGTGGTAGCCTTACCGCCCATAGTGCTGGAACAGTAACTGTTGATACTTCCAGCCCCGATTGGGCCGTTGGTGACATTGCTTACGTTTATAGCCGTGCTGGATTCTCATCTTTGGACGATATGGTTGCTGAAGATGGTATGGCAGTCGGTGGCGGTGCTGCACGAACCAGAGCTTTCGACTTGACTTTAGGCGGAAGAACTGCTGGAGCTTGGAATGCTGCTGCTAACGTAGACCATAATGCTGGCGTAGGCCGTGACCTATCATTGAATCTAATTGATACTGCTATCCAGAAGATTCGTGAAAATGGTGGGGAACCAAAGATAATTCTAATGGGACATGACCAGTATTTCAAATTAGAAAGACTGCTCAATTCTCAGCAACGATATATGGGTCAAGAGGAATATCAAGTTGGTGTAGGTTCTGAACGGACATTCCCCGGAACCAGAACTGGTTTGGTACTGGCCACATATATGGGCATACCCATCCTTCCAGATGCTGATGTGCCTAAATCCGTATCCTCTAGTTCTACTGTATTAGGTTCCAATATCTATGTATTGGATACTGACTACATAGAAATGGCTATTGCACAGCCCACTCAGTACGTAGAAAACCGTGACTACTTCGCAGCTAATGCGTTAGTTGTCAGGGGCCTCCTCTATACAATGGGTGAAATGCGATGCAAGAATATTTGGGTACAAGCTAAAATAGCTGACCTAAACGCCTAGTCCACTGATTAGAAAGGGTGGGGGCCTCAAGGCTCCTACCCTTTTTCATCTTAGCATACTTCTACATTAAGGAGAAAAATTATGGCCTTGACAATTGCAGTTCCCGGCAACGCTTCAGATATGGCTGGTGTTCCCGGAAATAATAAATACGTCATTAAAACCGCTACCTTTGACAGCAGTTATGCTACTGGCGGGGAAACATTGACAGCTACTACATTAGGTTTGGAATCAATTCATTTCATAGCCTTGTCAATGGAAAATAGTGGTTATGTGGCTCAGTATGATTACACTAATTCTAAGATAGTATTATATGAAGCTGGAGCAGATGGAGCCATCCTAGACGAAGTAGCAAATACCACGAATGTGTCTGCTGTAGTAGTGCGAGTACTAGCATTTGGTAGGTAGATATCATGCCAATGCAAGTTGGAGATGATTTAGATATTAAATTAGCCGTTTATATGGAACGGCTAGATTCGTATATAGATAGTCAAACCAAGCTAAACGAGAACATTTGTAATAGAGTGGAGAAGGTTAGTGATGAGTTAGATGAATTAAAACATTGGAGAACTAAAGTCTATGGTGTTAAGTCAGCTTTTGTAGTATTAAGTTTAATCTTCATGCATACAGGAATGGTTTTAGGAAGCTTATTTGCCATGATGACTTGGTTTTCAAATAGGTAGGAGTGGTTTATGAATTCACAACATTTTCCTGAGGTATGGCCCTCATGGGAGATTGACCCAAGTACTAGAACAAGCGTACATGTTTGGACAAAGTATGCACCTATTGATGTTAGTGTAGGAACTTCAGCAGTTGATTTATTTACAGTGGATAGGGGTGTCCCTTCCGTTAACTTGGTAAAGAATCCATCTTTTGAGGTTAACACACTAACTGATTTTACAGCTTCTGGTTCTGCTATATCACAAAGTAGTGCCCAAGCTGCCACAGGGTCAAATTCTCTTTTAGTTAATCCCGCTAATTCTGCTGCTGGTGAAGGCTTTTATTGGTCTGTTACTACAGTGGGACATCCTGAAGGTAGTTCTCTTGTAGCACAATGTGAGGTTAGGGGAGCTTCTGCTTCTGGTGATGTGAAAATAGAAATTCAAGATAGCGATGGTGTTGCGTTAGCATCGAGTGCTACGCATTCTCTTACAACTTCTTTTGCGAAAATCAGTGTTGGATATGAGTTAGCTGAACGTCTTACCCAGACTTATAGAGTTGCTGTTATTAGTGTGGCTCAACATAATATTGACTTTTATGTAGATAAGTTTATGGTAGAACAGCGTAAAGATGGTTTCGTATCTGACTATGTGGATGGGGCACAAGGGTTGCATTATGAATGGTTTGGAACAGCTCACGCTTCTGAATCTAAACGTAGAGCAGGGTTAGCTGTGGTGCGGGGATTTAAATTGAAGAATGGGCACGGTAGTAATACAGTATATATAGCATTAGACACTACTGCTAGTGCCACTACAGGAGTGCTATTAAAAGCTGGAGAAACGTGGGAAACTAATTGGCCTATTGATGTACAGGTAAATATTTCTGCGTTAGCGTCTGGGGCAAGCACTCAGGTATATGGCGTATTATGGGGAGTACATCAAGGATAATGATATCAACAAAACAAATGGCAATGGCTCCCTTTGAAGGTATCACTTGGCTAGAAAAAGCTGATAGTGGGCAAGTTACTGTGCAAGATATTGGTGATGCTCTAGAGGAATTTGCACGACTCTTCAAAGCTGGTATTGCTTCCAAGGCTGAGAAATTAACATTGGCTAGAGCATTTCCTGAGAATAGGCAGTATACTGAAGCTGCTACAGGTTTAGGGGATGATGAACCTATGGTTGTTGGTGGCCCCGCTTCTGTATCCTTAATTGATAGAGAGGGGCATTTAATTACTACTGATGCTTTAAAGAAAGCATTTGCTAAATTCATGGATAATTTTAGAACTCGTAATGCTATGGTATTACATTCTGATGTTCAAGTTGGGTGGGCTTTGCCAGCCTATATTACAAAGGGTGGGCAGATATTTAAAAGTGGTGTTGACGATAAAGGATTATTCTTTATATGTGAATTAAGGGATGATACCAAAATTTCTGAAAAGGTAATGAAAGAGATTAATGAAGGTAGATTAAAATCCTATAGCATCGCTGGTTCTGCTCTTAAAGTACAAAATATGCAGAAAGGATTGGTTCCGTATATGCAAGTAGATGATATGGAATTAGCTGAAGTAACAGTATGTGAGAAAGGCGTGAATCAACAAGCTGGCTTTGAACTTCTTAAAGCTGAAATGCCTCAAACGGGGAAAATAGATAAAGACCAATGTGACTATAGAGATGCTACTGAAGAAGAATCAATGCGTGGTGAAAACTGTGGGCATTGTAAATTCTTTAATGCTGAAGATAAAACATGTGATACAGTATCTGGTGATATTCAACCGGGCGATTGGTGTAAGATTTTTGCTCCTAGAACATTAATGGTTGATACAGCTCCCGAACCAAAAAAGGTAGTGTTAGTTATGAGACATAATAATAAAGTAGACTTTAAAAAATCATTTGATATGTGGATGTCTAAAGCCGAAACTGCTAAAGACCCATTACAATCTAAAGAATCTTTAGCAACACTTCAAAATTTTGCTGGCCGTGAAGCTGAACACCATCAGTTATTAAGAGAGTATGGGTTCCCTTCAGAACAACCTGCTGAGTCAGCACGTTATAATCCTGTTATAGAAACTGAAACTGATGATGATGGGAAACCTATCAAGATACGTCCACCTTGGGTTGTTAATGAGGCTGGACAAGACTTGGGTGAAAAGCTTGATGAGGATTCGCCAGATTATCATCAATCTGCTAAAGCTAAGAATCGTAAGTCAGGTGACGCTGTACAGAAAATGGGAGATGTCTTTTTAGAAAAAGCACCAAAAAGAAGACCTCAAAGACCTTCGTTGGCTAGACGGATTGGGGAAAGGTTCCGTAGGTTTAGGGAAGACCCCGCCTTCCAAAGAAATCCAGATACAGGTAGGTTGCAGAGTGGGCCTACTAAATCCAGATGGCCTACACCAAGGTCACCTGTTCCTGCAAGACAACGACATAGGCCACGCCCTGAATCTACAACGAGGACAGGTTCAGGTCTTCCCCCCCATCTTGAAGAGATTGCAAGGGCTGAGGCAGATGCTCGTAGGGCGAATTTACGGAGGCCCACCGCCACCCGGGAACAGCGTATAAGCAGAGGGCGACAAGCTCAAGATGAATTTAGGAGGGCTAGAACACCAGAGGCGGAAGCACCACAGTCATCCGGTAGGGCTAAATGGTGGCAACAATTTTCTCCAGCCTCAAGGGATGAGGCTTGGGAAAAAGAAAAACAAGAGAGGAATGAACGGAACCACATTAACGAGGCAATGGACGTACATGGAACTAGTGGCCCTGCCTTTAGAGAGTTTGTAGCAAATAGGCGAGGTAAGATTGCAGATGGGTCATTGAATCCTTCTGTTGCAGATGGGAGACATGAGAAGGAATATCAAAGGTTACATGCTAAACATGTGGCACATTTAGAGAGTGAACGTGCAAGCAATCTACCCGGTGGTAGCAAATGGGAGGCTGATAACAGAGCAAGACAACAAGCTCTTCGGGAGTCAGAACGTAAGGAACAGGGAAGAGCTGACTCAGCTAGACGTAAAAGTCCCTTACAACGAGCAGCCCGTGCTTTCCAAAGAAATAAAGGTAAAGTTGCTCAAGATACAAGAGATATTCTTTTACGGCGAGGACGTACCAAGGAAGAACACCAACAAGATAAAACTATGGCTGGGAATTTTGTTATGCCCGGTGGTGCTGCTGGACGCACTAAGAGTTGGGACGAACACCATGCGGACTTCCAAGCACATAATGATGAGATTCAACGAAGAGGACATGCTACTCATGGAGATTTCTTAGAAAACTTACAACGCTTAGGATGGAATCAACATGGTGGCGATGCTATCTTTAATGTACGTTATGGTAAACATGTGGGTGGTAAGTTAAATGATACGTTACATGCTAATGATTTTTGGGATGGGCATGGTAAAGATTGGGATTACGTAATTAATCCTAAGTATGCACATCTAGCAGATGACATACATCGGCAAGTAGGTGAATATGCTGCTCACCATGCTAAAGCTCCAGCAGGTAATGCTTTTGTTCCTGCGGGTAGCGGAAATAAACCTATGACACCTCAAGAGACTCTACCCTATGGGGGAGACAATGCACCTATGGGTGGGAGCGAATTTGGCAGTACAGGTGGTACAGGTAGGAAAGTTTCTCCTTCTAGAGTTCCTACGCCAAGTCCTTCTGGCCCCTTTAATCCTCCTCCAAAGCAATGGGGTACTGGTAAGAAGAATCCTTTGCTGCCTCCAATTGAACCGGATTATGATACAGGGCTTGAACACTCATTAAAGAAAGCTAGGATACTCGCTAAAATGTTTAATCTTCAATAGAAATGGGAGCGTAATATGGAAATTAAGAATGACTTTGATAAAACCTTAGAGATATTAGCAGATATGAAAAAGTCTTTGCCTTTATTAAAAAAGGAATTGAGTAAGGGTACAGGAGGTGGCGGACATAAATATGACCCTAGACGTAAGGGGAAGCCTCAAGAGCAAAACGTAGATTATACAGGGCGTGGAAAACATAGTCCGATTCGCACAGGACACCTTGTAGACCCTAATAACCCAACAGGCCCTGTTGAATATGATAAAGCAATTGGTGATTTTGATGACCCGCATAGAAATGTTAATCGTCAAGTACAACAGCATGATAGAAAGAGAAATGCTCCAATGCCAGAAAGAATTAAACCCGCTAAGAATTTCCAAACACGGGAACGTAGTAAAATGCCTAGTGACTTAGGTGAGACAGAATTGTCTATAAAGCAAGAAGAAGGTATGACAGCTCCACCTACCCCATCTACTAGAGCATCTGCTGAGGATAGGGGGCGGTTACCGCAAAAGCAGTCTGGGTATATAACTCCTACAGACAAAGAAATTAAAGAAATGAAACGCCGTGGTGACATTGAGCAAAGCTTATTGAAATTAATGAAAGCTGGTAGTGCTGGAATGACGGCTGAAGAAATTGAAGAATTACAAAACAAACCCGGCATATTTGATGATGTAGAAACTATAGAAGATAGGCCATCTGTACAAGGGCTAGATGAGCCTACAGGACGGGCAGGTAGAGGTGGTGGTGGAAAAGAGGGAAAAAGAGGTGTGCGAATGGGATTCAGTGAAGAAGTTCCAGACTATCATCAACGCTATCCCTATGGACATGACGCAGATGCAGCCAGTAGTCCTGAAGACCATAAATCAAAGACAGGGGAATTTTTACCCGGTACACCAGCCCATCCACGGAGGCCACGTACTGGCCCATCTGTAACTGATAAAATTCCACAACGTAGTGCTGGGCCATTAACTTCATTTAGTGTAGAAAAAGCTTTATTGAAAATAATGCAGTTTGGAGGATAGATGTCAAGTATATATAAAATGTTAGATAAGTTGTTTAAAGCTGACCCTAATAGGGTTGATGCAAGTAGGCAACGTGGTGCAGCTGTGCAGCAAGGCATTCGTGATACAGCCCTGCGTGGAGCTTCAGAAGTTTCACAGGGTGGTGGTAATGAGGCTCAAGGCATTGGTCAAGGATTTGCTGATGCACTGGGTTGGGCAGTTGCTGACACAGTAAGAGATAATCAAAAAGACCCTATAAAACAAGCTGTGGGGGATGCGAAAAAAGCAGGTGAACAGGCTAGACTAGGACAGGCACCTTATAAACCTTGGGCACAAGGACAAGCAGGACAAGGATTTGGGTGGATGAATTGGAATCAATAAGGATATTAAATATTCAATAATGCAATGAGAAAGTCCTCCTATTTTTGGTTATTCGATAGTATAATACTAATAACCAATTAGTATTATTAGGAGGGCTTTATATATATGGTAGAAGTGATTATCCTTAGTGGCCTTTTCTTAGGCATTTGTTGGGTTTTAGGATATATGATTGCAACTAGTGAAAGGCGATTTAGTGATGTAGATAGGGAGAAGGCAAGACATGAACGAGAGCACGAACAATATCCTTGGAATAAATATAAATACTGGTGATGACCATTATACGCCCACAAATTTTAGTTAGCCTCCTAATCTTAGGGGGGCTTGCTTTTTATGGGATACATGCAGGAATGAATGAAATTGCTACTGGATGTATTACTTTAATGGGGGCGTTAGGAATGAAAATTTTAGAGAAAGAGTGAGGAGGATGTATGGTACAATTAAAACTATGGCCTAAAGACCCTCAATGTTCTTGTCTACAATGTACTTGTGACAAAGCAGATTTTGGGGAAAAGAGAGAATGTGATTGTGTAGAGTGTGAGTGTGATACATGTGAACATCAGGAGGAAGAAGAAGCTTAATCAATCACGGAGGGAAGATGAGAGTAGAGTTAATAGATACGTTAGGTACAGACTTAACAGTAGTGAATGCAGCAAGAGTTTCCTTCAATAAAGAACATTCTCAGTTTGAGGATTCAGACGAAAAATTAATACGATACTTGGCTCAACATGGGCATTGGACTCCTTTCGGGCATCCCCAATTGCAATTTAGGATTTCATCGCCCATTTTTGTTGCCCGTCAATTAGTGAAACATCAGATAGGATTGGTTTGGAATGAAGTTAGTAGACGCTATGTAGATTATGAGCCTGAGTTATATGTAGTTCCTCAAGGGCAATGGAGAGGGAAGCCAGTGAATGCCAAGCAGGGTTCTACTGGCTTTATGGATATCTCTGCTTTTGATGATTCTAACATTAAAATACTAAATGATTTTGCTAAGGAACTGTATCAAAGTTTACTTGACCAAGGAGTAGCTCCAGAACAAGCTAGGATGGTATTACCACTATCTACATATACGGAATGGTACTGGACAGGTTCTTTAGCTGCTTTTGCAAGAGTGTGTAATTTACGGTTAACTCCAGATGCTCAAGAAGAAACTCAAGAAATTGCTAGACAGATATCAGAATATTGTGCTAGAATGTTCCCAATAAGTTGGAAATATTTAGTACAATATAAGGAGGACTAATGGGATTATTTCACAAACATGGCGTAGCTAAATTTGGAATAGCTTCGATATTCGTAGGGATTCTCCATTTTTTTGAAGATTTTGCGTTAGTGCTTGCAGGAAGACATACAGATATAAATGTATTAATTATCCTTTTCGCAGGAGCTATATTTAGTGTGTGTGTTGCTGGATTTTTCAAGCTTAAAATAGTCAAGAAATATTTATTATAGGAGGGCATATGGGAATTATAGATTTTAATTGTGGGGCATGTGGGTGGAATTGGCGTGGACATATTGGTGGGCATTGTGTAAAATGTGGGTCTAATCCTATTAGACAACCCATTAAAATATCTACTTCAATTAAAGTAAGTGATTTTATAAAAGGAGGAGTGGATGAGAAAGTGCGAAGCGAATAATTGTAAGAACAATTCAGCAAAAGTTTTTTCATTTGGTTGTGGAGGCACTCAAATATGGTTATGTCAGGCACATTATGATAGTGTATGTTTAGTTTTAGGAGTAGTGAATGATGAGCAAAGAAGAACAGATGAGAAACTTGTTGCGTAATTGGTTGGGGTGGTTTGAAGTATATGGTAGTTTGATTGGGCCAGTAGCAGGATTGGAAGAATTGTTAGAAAGAACTGTTGCATTAGCTAATACTGAAGTTATGAGTCCATCAGATGTATTCATCATGCCACCAGATATTAAACCCCATTTGCCTGAAGGAACTTGGGTAAAGTGGGAGGAGGATTAATGAAAATCTGTAGGTATCTTTTCACACTAATATCATTAAATTATTTTTCAGGTAAACGTAATGGCAAAGAGTTAGTAAATAGATTTTTAGAAGTGGGAGCAACGGTAGCCCATGTATCACAAGATGGGCATATCTCTGCATCAGATAAGGATAAGGTAGTTCAGGAAATTGACGAACTGGCACAAGCCGTAATTGACTTCTTGGATGAAATAGAACTTCCAGAATAAAAGGGGGTGATTCCTATCTCTAAAGGCCCCCTAACCGAAACTATTAGGGGGTTCTTTAGCCACTGAGAGAAGGAGAAGTATGACAGATATAGTTTTTAAATGGGATACTACGTATCATTGTTGGAAGAAAGAAGGTATTAAGTGTCTTCATAATATCTTTAATGTGTATATTCATAAGTATCCTGAGAATCAGTATTTAGTATCAATAGGTCAAGAGGGATATATAAATGTACAACATACAATATTTGATTCAATGGTTGCAGTTCAATTTTTCATCAAGTCTAAATATAATGGGATAGTTAAATTTCGTGACCCAAATGAGGAGGAACATATTGAACGTATTAAAACAGTTTCTTGAGGCTCTTATGTCTACTATGAATAAACAACCGAAACCTGTTCCAGCTCCTAATAATGCATTAGAAACTATTAATAAATTGCGGGGGCAGATTGAAGGATTAAAGCAAGAACGAGATATCCTAAGGACAACGACAGATGAATTGAAACGAAGTAAGGAATCAGCTCTTGCCAAGATTAAAAAACTAGAGGTAGAATTTGCTGATATGCCTACAATAATAGATGATTTAAAATTACAGTTGGCTACTGTAGAACAGGAACGAGAAACATTAGGTGAAGAGTATTATGTCTTATCCTTAAAGTATAAAGAATATGAACAGGAACAGGACGCAGCTAAAGAATTAATAGCTCAAATGGTAAAGGGTATGGAGAGGAATTAATGGGATATGCTGTAACAAACGCAGATAGGTTAGCAATGATAGAGATAATGAATATCTCTTGGGATGTTGAATTTAGAGGTGGTAGGGAGAAAGGAGAGGACATACGGACTCTATGGAAGCTTACAGCTCCTAATCCTATAACTAAGGTATACTTTACAGTCACAGGCCAATCTATAGCCGAAACTGTAGACAAGTGGTTTGAAAGAATTAATGAGGGTGATACACATTTGTTTGAAAGAGAAGTATGGGGTAGTTTATTTGACGCAAAATTAGACTTGATAAAAGGGTCTGAGGAGGGGAAATGACATTATTCTTAACATTAGTAGGGTCTTGGGTAGTGGCTGGAATCATAATTAATTTCTTTGCAAAGAAGATGCTAGGTAAAACTACGATGACTGAATTAGCATATTTGAGAGATTCGGATGGTTATCAAAGAGGATATATGGCTGGCATCACTAATTTAAAAATGTATTATTACACTTTGGGCGAAATACCAGATACGACTTGGTTGGATAAAGTAAAGACCCAATCAATTAATACTAGAGAAAAATTGGATGTGTCCTTAGGACAGAGATGACTCAATTCTTAGTATTAGGTTTATTTAGTATAGCAATAGTTCTAGTTGTGGTGGGAGCATTTATCCCAGCTTTTCAGGCAAGCGATATTACGGTAGGTGGAACGATTTCTTGGGTATGTCCATTTCATTAAGAGGTATGAGAAAATGACTAGAGCAGAAAAATTAATGTTATACGGGATGTATATCGCTGCATCGGCAGATATCTTGGTAGCAATTGGAATATGGGTGTTGGTAATAAAATGAGGTGAATATGAGCAGAATAGTAATAGGTTCCTTATTGATAGCAATAAGTATAGTAGCTGCTTTAACAATATTGGGGTGTGGGCTGGTAGGAAACCAACCGCAAGAGATTGCGTGGGAACCCTTCCCTACTCCAGAGGTTGTAGTTGTTGAAGTAGAAAAAATAGTAGAAGTAGAAAAAGTAGTGGTGATGGAACCAACTCCAATACCAGAATCGGAATATCATTGTTTTCCGGGGAAGGTAGAAATGGTATCTCCAGATATAGCAAATGGGGGTTTTATGATATCTATAGTTGGAGAACAAGTAATATGTGCTAGGGATTGGAAGCTCTCAGGAATTTACGGGCCAGTAGGGGCATTGGAAGCAAATCCAAATAGGCCACTGACATTTAGTGACCTTGAAGATATTATGGAAAAACAGAAAGAGGTACAGGAACAGAAAGTCGAGACTATGCATTAGACCAAGTTATTTAAAAGGAATATAAATGAATATCAAACAAACTGTGGGGTTGGTGACAGGGGCCATTCCTATAGTGGGTCTATTGGTGGGAGGAATTACATTTGGAGTTAACTTTAAAACTGATGTTGAAAATGTGAAGACAGAAGTGGCTAATCAAAAAACAGTTAACACATCTATGGAAGAACGGTTCGCTGCTATTCCATTAAGATATGATGACACTAATGTCTGGAACGCTATAGATAATCTATACATTCCTGAGGAATATGATGATGCCTTTATAACTGATAGGCTTCAGGAACTAGATGTTAATTTAGTGGAACTACGTACTAGATTAGAAGGAATAGATTTTGGTGGGGAGGAATATGATGATTCATATATACGAAGTCGTATTGCGGAATTGGATGGTTCTTTAAACGCCTTAGCTAATATTGAGATGGACTCTAATGGGGATGTGGATATATCCTCTCTAGTAATGCAGATAGCTTCTGTGGAGGGGGCAGTGCAAGGAATAAAGAATACATTAGGTTCTATTCAGAGTCAGATAAATACAGTGGAGCGAAGTAGTTCTAGGCCCGCCCAATCGTATGATGATTCTTCTTTAAGGGCCAGCATTAGAACAGTTACGTCTGATATATCTGATATAGAGCGTAGACTTAATAGTGTAGGGAGCAGTAGTGGTAGTTCAAGCACAACGAGAGTAGAAAATCCTTATGATGATTCATCTATCAGGAATGACCTTAGAAACCTTAGAAGTGACATTCAAGCATTGCAGAGAGATAGGGGAACTACATATGATGATACAAGCTTAAAGAACTCTATCAGAACTTTGCAGAATGATATTAGCACCTTACAGGGAAAGATTACTTCTATTAGTAACCAACCTATCAAAGATGCTAGGGTAGATAGTTTAGTAAAAGATTTACAGAGTATTAAAAATAATGTGGAGGGGAGGATAAAGGATGTTGAAAAAGCCTTAGCTACAACTCAAACTGATACTACAAGTGACCATAGGTTCAATGAGTTTGAGGATATGCTACGGGAAGAGTTTCATTGGACTATGGAACAATTCTATTTTGAGATTAATGACTTAAGGAATCAAGTATATTCCTTGCAGGAAACGGTTGATTTTTTAGGGAATAATACCACTAGTAGTAATAACACTACTTCTAATAATTACTCTACTACTGAACCACCATACTGGTTAAAGGTGGCTCATAAGGAAAGTAGTTATACTGGTGACTATTACTTTGATGGTTACTTTGATGGCCATCCTATGTGGGTCAATTGGGAATGTGGGAAGCCCGGTAGTAAATATGAATACTGTTATATCTTTAAATACAATGGGGTATCATGGGTTATACAACCACTAGCACCTAGTACAGAATGGTTAGCAAATGCTTATACAGATGCTAAATGGCCGTGGAAAGGAAAATGGAATGGAGATGTTAAAGATGTCGTAGTCATGGAATAATGGCTCGATTAATACTAGTCGAAATAATATTACTGTGTGCTATAATTACAGGAATCTGTACGACATTTTCTGTGGTGGAAAGTAACAAGTGTCTGGTATATGAACCAACACCTACACCCATTCCATTGCAGATACAGTACTCACAATGGATGCCCTATCCGGGATATGGGCCACGAATGGGAAAGGGGTGGATAAGGATTAGAGATTATAATAATGTAATAGAGGGGTTGGTTAGATTAAAGAATGTAGATGTTTTAACTGATGAGGAGTATAATGATATAGGGAAGAGATATGGATTGCGTATAGGAAGGTGGGATGGCGATGTTTATGGCTTCCCCCCAGTGAAAGGGTTTAGCAAAGGGTATCCCGTAATTAAAAATGAATGGCTACCTTGGAGGTTAAGATGAAACCACTAAATTTAATCGCTACTATCGTTCCTTTACTTATCGTGGCAGTTGGACTAATCGGGTGGATTACTACATTGAGAAGTGATTTAAACACTGCTCAAGCACACGTAGTAGAAATCAAAGGGCATATCCCCCCACTACAGGCAGAAGCTAAACAGTGTGCTATAGAGATACATAACCTACATGAGTTAATTAAAGACATAGATAAAATAGAAGAGGTGGTAGAAGATGTAGATGTTTTAGTTTATAGACTAGGAGATATTGAGGGAGATGTTGAAGAACATGGCCCAGAAATAATTGAACTGAAGAAAAGTCTAGCCATAGCAAATGACCAAATGAAAACAATTATGGCAGACCATATGGGGTTCAATGATGTCTTAAAAGAAATTGGTAAAGCAGGATTACTCCCTAGTGGAGAAAGAAGGGCATACGGAGGGTACTAGAGCTGATTCTTATCAAGTCTAATTCTATGGAGGAATGCCTTGAAGATATACCTAGTAGAGAATGCAGGGGGGCCAACACCCTACTACTCATGGCTAACGGCGGAAGAAATCATATCTCGTATAAGACAGGTAAATAAAGCAGGAAGATATAAACCAAAAAATGAGAAGACTTGGCAACGAGCAATGAAAACATACTTAAAGGGTTGGTCAATCTTAGAAAGCGATATTTGTCAGGAGGAATGAAATGGAATCAATTGCATTTGTGAAAAGTGACCGGGGTAAGTATATACTAAGTAAGGCTTTATTTATAGCTATACGCAAACTCAAAAAGGAATCGGAGGTATTCATCAATGATGCGGAATGTAAAAAGGACTTGGAAGATATGCAAACATTATATCAAAATCTTTATGGCTCGTATTCCCGACAGTCGAAGGACACCACGCCTCAAGAAATAACAGGAATTAAAAGTTTTTTGGATGCTCAAATAAAATAAAATATATAGGAATTAGGAGGGTATTATGACACGTAATATAGAAACTATATTTGATGTTCTGGAAGGAATTCCCACAGCTGCTATAATGGATGCTACAGAATTAGAAGCTATGTGTAGAGAGCAACAGGTTCTTACTATGGAACGAATTGCTACATGGCTTAGAAGTCAAACTCAAATAAGTGCTGCACAGGGTAAGTCTGATGAATGCAGAAGGTTAGCAGGATTGGCTGAGGAACTAGAATACTTAAGCACATTACCAGTAACATATCCTAGTGCGAAGGAGCTTCAGGAATGGGTGAGTTAATTGAAACACTAGAGCGATTTAAGAAAGATTATATAGACCCGCCGATAATGACTACTAAAGTAGAGAAGGATAATTCATGGCTACATAACCAGTTATGGAAGGCGGGGTTTCTGGGTGAAGGAATGAAGAAACTTAATCTAGATACTAAACGATATGCTTGTACTAGACAGGAATTCGTTAACTGGATTAAGTGGGATTGGACAAACAAACGGCGGTGGCTAGAAGAAGAATATGATTGTGATAATTTCGCATTTAGTTTTAAGGCACGTACAGATAGGAAGATAGGAATAAATTGTGTGGGGTTAGTGATTGACTATTCAGGGGGGCATGCTTATAATGTAGTAGCGTTCTCTGATGAAGCACCTAAGTTATATGAACCTCAAGCAGATAAGTGGGTAACATTAGGACAGGGTAAATCCTCAACAGAGATGTATGTATTGAAAAGTGGGTACATTATTATTTAGGAGATGTATGAATACAACTAAAAACATGATTATCAAACACTGTGTAAAATGTGATACTGCGTTAGACAGCAACCATTTTCTGGAATGGTTAAAGATATTGGAAGCAGGAAGTAGGATACAGATAGCTGATGATAAACCATATCTAGACTTAGACTATATTCAGGGGGAATTAAATTGCCCAGCCTGTATAAAAGATGAGATGTTTAGAACACTGACAATGGTAGTATTTAAATGGGGAGCGGAGGAATAGATTATTCTCTATTCCCTCCATCCTCACTATGCTCATTAGCATAGGTATCATCTTTATGTTCATTCTTAATTCTATACCAAGGGGTTTGAGCATGGCAGTTAGGGCATATGACTCTTAGATTACGAAGACTGTTATCATCATGTTTACCATTTTTATGGTCTAGTTGTAATGGTATTTCTTTACCTCGCCATTCTTCTTCACCACATATACCACACTTAGGTTCTAGGTATCCCTCATTCAATAAACGAATTTTTAATTTGTCAGATTGCATGGGGGCCTTATTAGAAAAGTAATCTTCCATTGGCCTAGTCTTTTCTAAGAAAGTAGTTAATGCATATTTAGTAATAAAGAAAGGATTGTGTTTACGAATAATGGACATATTAAAGCTCCTCTTAATCATAGTAATATATTATACTACAAACCATATATTAATTTAATGTGCATTGACGTACCCGACTTGACGAGCAAAAAAGTTCTTTGGTAAAGTGCTTGACAAGGTGAGCGAGAACTGCCAGACTAAAGAAAAAGATTTTCGGAGGTGCGATGTGGCAGTTACTGACCCACTTAAATTTATAGCTGTATTAGTTGTTTGTGGCACATTTTTAAAACTAATAGGATAAATAGAATGAATACTAAATGGGAACGGCGAGAAACAAAAAAGCAAAAAGGATGGTATAAAAAACACTTGGCAAACAATAGAAAAGCATTAGAGGTTATTCGGGAAGCTAAAAGAAATAGATTAAAGAAGGAGTTATATGACTGAAGAATATAAAACTGGGACTGATGTAATTGTAGGAGCTATTAGTAAAGTATTATCCAGAGCAATATTTATATTTGCAATCATACTTGTGGCAGTATCCTAATGGTAATGCAATATTTAATTCAACGTAATGATGAATATATAGATAAGATGAAAGAGTTCGACAAACGCTTAGATGCACTGTTTAACTTATTGGAAAGCGTAGAGTATAATGTAAAGAACATGCAAGAGGTGTTACATACCTTAAGGACTACGGATGCCGAAGACAAAAAACTAAAGGAGAATTTTAATGCCAAACGACAAAGACAGATTTAATGAACTATTGGGTGACCAGATTTTTTTCAATAAGGATGCTGGTTCGCAGGGCCAGCCATTCAACTTAAGGAAACGGACGTTAAACCATGTAAAGGATTGTAAGTGTAACGAGTGCCAACTAACAGCTTTAGAGCAAGACCCTCAATCCCTTTTGCGTAAGTGGGGTTTCATCTAATGAGCAATTGGAAACAAAGAGATAAGAAGTTGGAAAAGCGTACTAAGAATAAAGAGTTTCATAAGGCGTTTAAACAGTCAACAAAACAAACAGATTATACTAAACGAATGAGAAGACAGGCTGTTCAAGATAGAATAAAGGAACAAGATGGAGGTTTAGGAGATTCAGAAATGGAGGCATAACATATGGAATTTCTATTTGAAGATGACTATGATGATGAGGGGGAACCACTAGAAGAAGAACTATTCCCCATTGTAATGACTAGGAATGAGATACTCTTTTTAGACGATAATATGACAATGCTTATAGAGAAGGGAGACTTCTCTAATGCTGTAACTACTATGAGAATGTTGGTTCCTTCAGCTACATTACCTGCTCCTATATCCCTAATAGAAAAGATAGGGTTGGGAGTATTACAAACAACTGACTTAGAGCAAGATAGTTCAGAAGTAGTAGTACACTTAGACGCTACTGAAATATATATGTTGAGGGAGATATGTTATAGCTACAGCAAAGTAGGAAGGGAACAAGTAGGATATAATCTAAAGAGAAAATTTTACAAGGCTTTATATCGGGAACAATATGACAGGGAATTAAATGTAGATAAGTTATTAAATAGTATAGAGGAATCAAAAGTACAGGAGGAATAAAACAATATGCCAACAGAAGAAGAATATAAGAACATAGCATGGGAAATGATTGGTAGTGTACCTATAGGTCTTTTACTACAGGATTGTGTTGATGCGTTAGTAGAAGCATATAAAGAAGATGAGGAAATCTATTTAAAGGATAAGGAGTTATTAGAAGAAGATGATACTACTACTGAATAGTATTGGGTTGTGTAGTCTATTGGGTATCTCTATCTGGTTGGGGTATTTGAATTACCAACTGCTTAAAGTAACTAGAGATATCCATGACCTTACACTCCATATAGATATAGTGAGTGCAGAGATATGTTATCTCACTGAAGCTTTAGTCACCAATACATCCATGCCATCCCAGTATCCTTAAGGGATATTAAGTGGATTGGCAGACCCGATTTGCAGAGCAAAGAAACGGCCTGATAGTCTGATTTTAAGTTAGCCGAACAGCCAAACTAGCGGTCAAAGGAGAGTATCGACTGAGGCAGTTTTCCTAACCTACCATAAAAACTAAATTAAATTAAAAGGATAGATAAGATTATGCCAGCAAGTATATTTGGAGAAAGATTCTTTGGACGTAGACAACCAGCATGGCACAGAATAGGTAAAGTAATGGATGCAGATATGACAGTAACTCAAGCTATGCAACACGTTGATGTAGGCTTTGAGATATCCACAATGCCCACATACATTACCCTGCCTGATGGTACACAAGTAGCCACTGACCACAATGCTATTGTTAGAGAACCTGTAGCTGATGACAATCAGTACAGAGTCTTAAGTGTTGTAGGCGGACAATGGACTCCCATTCAAACTAGAGACTTAGCTAACTACTTAGACCCAATCTCTGAAAAGTATCCTGTAGAAACTATAGGTGCTTTAGGACACGGAGAGAAACTATTCATTACGTTAGATGCTGGTGAGTCAGCTATAGCGGGTGAACACCACAAACTCTATTATCTTATTACTGACCATCGTGATGGTACTGGTGCATTAACTATAGCATTTACTCCAGTAAGAGTAGTATGTCAAAATACTCTAACCACTGGATTAAGTTCAGCTAAAGTAAGTGTAGCTCTTAAACACAATAAGATGATTAAAGCTGATACCCAATGGTACATTCGTTTGTTTAATAATATGCTAACAAGCCAAGACCAAGTAATAGCCCAGATGGAAAGACTAGCACATTTCAGTGTTGAAGAAGATGATGTATCTAAGGTACTGAATGTAGCTTATCCAGAACCATCAAGGCCACGGCGGTTAAACTTAGCCAAGGATGTTACCCAAGATGATGTTGGTAGAGATACTTGGTTAACTATTCTTAACGATACGAAGCACCTACAAGAAGAATATGAAAAGAGAGTGGAGGCTAAAAACAGAATCAGGGCTGGTGCTTTAGAAAGATTCCATGTCTTTAATGATGAACAACCACGACTTGCTAATACACCTTGGGCATTGTGGCAAGCCATTGTTGAGACAGAAGATTATCGTAAGGGATGGGTAAAGACTGCATCTACTTTATTTGGTGAACGTGCCAATATTAAAGCTAGGGCTTTTAAATCTGCATTAGAACTTTGCAAATAATATAGAGAGGAAAAGAAAACAGTATGAAAAAGCAAACAGCACAACGTAACTATGTCCTTAGAATCCCTAACACAGAAGAAGGGGATATGTTTTATAAGCAACTGAAAAGTTACTTAAACACTAACAGCTATGCCTTAGATAGAAAAGGTTCTGGTAGACGTACTAGGGATGGTTGGGAGAACAGCTTCAATACTACTATGAAAGAAGCTGATTCAGTTAGGGTATACTTACAAGTTAAAACACCTACAGGCAATAAACAATTGGGTGTTAATGTTAAACCACCGTATGGTGTAGACGATGTAGTAGTACCGTCTAGTGTAGAAGTAAAACCTAGAAAGAAGTTCCTTGGCATAATTTAATTTAGAGTTCTTTAGTAGAAACAATTTTAGGTTGGGTCTAATTTAAAATAGAATGTAGGGGTGCATTAGTTTCTATTAAATATAAAGGGGGCGGTTTAACTTGAACCGCTCCCTTTATTATATTCTAAAGGAGTACATATGAATGAACAACTGACATATTTAGAAGCATTAGAACAATTAAGAGATGCTTATGAAAGAGAAAAGATACAGCTTACTGCTCAGATATCTACACTACAAGTAACAATTGACCAACAAATAATACACATTAAACAACTTGAACATCAAGTTAAGGAGTTATATAAAGATGCCAAATTGGTGCAAAAATAAGTTATCTATTTTCTCAGAATCAGATGAACAGATGGAAGAGTTCCTAGAGTTTATAAGGGATGGGGATAATGTATTCTCTTTAAATAAAATACTACCAATGCCAGAAGCATTAAGGCAAGTACAGTCACCTACAAAAGTTGCAACCCAAGAAGAAATAAATGTTTATAAAGAACAATATAAAGATAAACCATATATGATGGACTCATTACCTATTACTCAAGAAACTTGTGATGCTCTAATGAATATGTATGGTGTATCTAATTGGTATGATTGGGCTAATGAACATTGGGGGACTAAGTGGGATACATCTGATGCTAAGATTACTGAATCATATCCTAGTGAAGTCTATATAGATTTTGATACTGCATGGGGGCCACCGAATGAAACCATAAAGGGGGTGCTAGAATATAAGTTTCCAGATATAAGTATTACATGGTTATGGTATGAAGATGGTATGCAAATAGCAGGGTATTTATAAGAAGGAGTAAAGATTAAATATGAGCATAACACCCAAAGCATTGTTTAGATATCTTAAAGAGTTAGTGCAGAAAGAAGCAGTCGTTAGATTGTTAAGTAACTGTACGAAACCTTTCACTCCCACATTTATAGTAGTACCTAGTTGTGGGGCATTGGCTGGTGGTATGACCTACGGTAACTATCGTATTGAAATATCCAGTTGGTTATTAAGTGATGCGAAGGAAGCCAAGGGTGCTGTAAGACATGAGCTGGCTCATGCTTTACATGACCATCTAGGTGGTAAAGGTTTACCTCACGGTAAAGAATGGATAAGGATATTAAAAATAGTGTCACCAATTAAGTGGCGAAAGGATAGACACTGGACAGAAAATCCAACTATCAGAAAAGCCAACATTGCAATACATAAGGGTAAGACACTAAAAGAAATTAGAAGAGGGGGGAGAAAGGATAGCTTTGTATTAGAACCAGTTAGAAGGTGAGTATGTGTTATTACTGTGGATATTTAGATTATAATAAACAGGAGACAAGAACAATGGAAATAGATATAGATGGGATGATTAGAGAGTTGGATGAGTTACTTACCAATTCTGAGAATGTACATAGAGTAGCAGAAGAAAAGTATCAAACACTAGAGGAAATTGCTCAAGAGTTAGAGCTTAAGATAAGTGACTTACGAGACTCTTTAACCAATCTGTATGAAGTCCAAGGGACTGTTATAGAAATAGAAGACTTATTAAGTAGAGCAGAAGGAGAAGATGTTTATGCCTAGAATATCCAAAGCAGAAGCAAAGGATTTAATTAAAGCATCCAAAGGGAAAATCTTTACCGCTAAAAATATTAAGAAAGATGGAAGTCGTAGAGTATTGAATGGTAGATTAAATGTCCAGAAGGGGGTGAAAGGATTAGGACTTGGATACAATCCCGATGACTTTAATATGATGACAGTATTTGATATGCAGAAAGAAAACTTTAGGATGCTTAATGTGGATACTATGTATGAGTTGTCAATCAATAAAGAAAAATACGAGGTGTTTTAATGGCTACTAACTATGAATGTTATCGTTGTGGATATGTCAGTTCAGATAGGATGGACTTCTCACTGAATATTGACATGGCTAGTTTTACTAACAGTGGTGACCCACTACCATCTATCAATGGATTATGTGGTGATTGTTATGAACAATATGAAATGCTTAAGAGTGATGCAATGGAGCATATTAAACAGTGGCTGAGTAAAGAAGACCCAAACTATACTAGGCCAGAGGAGTAGAGAATATGGCACGACTAATGACAGGGTATCCAGATGGGCATTGGAAATACAATAGATGGAAGGGAGAACTAACCTGTGACTGTACAGATATAATGGATTGTATAGCCAAAGAAAATGCTGACTTAGATGCTTTAGATTCTAATAGACTTATGAAATTTCCAGTAGCTGATGGTGAGGCTATCTATTATGTAGTTAAGGAGAAACCATTGACCTTACAGCACGTACCTTACGGAGATGGATATTCAATTCCTAATGCTCATATGAGGGGGTTAACTTATAGCGACTTACAGAATCAACAAGAATGGCAAAGGGCTATGAAACTATTTAGAGAGACAAAGGAAAACGTAAATGTATAGTGATGTAGAAAAGCTATCTCATATATGGAAAAAGATTATAGGGCAACGAACACCATACATAGTAGGTGGTCACAACCTCATGTGTGAAACGTGTGCAGAGTGGTGGACAGGATTTTATACACGCCATGCAGACATAGAGGACATGGGAGATTGGATTATGCTGACTGATAATCCTTATGCTTGTAGTGAATGTGAAGGAGCGGAGGAAACAGATAGGTTAATAGAGAGGAAGGATGTTGAGTGGGAAGATATATATTGTACCTTTGATGATATTGAGAATTGTCAATGTTCTTATTGTACCACATATAACAAAGTGGTAATGTTGGAAGAAGCTCTATACGAGAGTGGTATATATATAAGTTCAATAGAATTAGATATTGCAAAACAGGAAGCTATGCAAGAGTATATGACTGAAGAAGTAATAAAAGAAATAGATAAGGATGAGGAGAAGGTAAATGTTTAATACATGGATGATGGTAACCAACGCAGTAATTATGACAGGTGTTTGGATGACATTAGCATTAAATTATACAGGGGTTATCTAAGTGAAAGGGGTGGGGATTTATTCCCCACCCTATAGGAGAATATGAATACATCATACTATGGTAGTAACCACATAACTAGAACATGGGTATGGAGAGCAGATAGACTTGAGTCTATATTAGACGATATTTTATTTCGGAGGGTGGATAACGAATCATTAGTACAATTACAAGGAGAAGCTAAAAGACTTATAAAATACTTTAGAGGTTTAGTATTAGAAGAAGATTTTATAAATAACGATTATTATCCTACAGACTATGTAGATGGTAATGCAGATTATCTACATAGAAGACAGCTAGACGATAACGATGTTATAACTCCAGAGGTTAGATTAAGAAGTGAACGAAGATGGCAAGATGGTATAAGGAGACAACATGGAAATGCAATGGGTAATAGTAGTTGGTAATCTATCAGATGGTTATGAAGTTCATGGGCCATACGAATTTGAGGATGCAATGACCCAATCAGGATTCTTTCAGGACACATGGGTAATGCAATTAGTACCACCAGATAAAGAGGATGACAGAGAAAGAGGATGAAGAAGGATAAGAATATTAAATGCTACTGTGGCTTTGAAGCTGAGACAAGTAAAGATTTTGTTTGGACTAAGTTTGAACAGACAGATAGACTAGTGTTAATATGCTTTAATTGTGCTAGTGTTATTCATACAAAACATATAGCTAAGGGAGTAGAGTAATGTATAATTTTGACAAAGAGGACTATGAAGAAAGATATGGAGAACGTGTAGGATATTGTCGTACCCATCATAGACAAGTAGTAGATGATATGTGTGAGATATGTGAGATGGAAATGGAAGATGAAGAATTTGATGATGATGATTCTGCTCCTTATGAAGAATGGGTATCTGAATGTTGTGGTGCATATCCTATAGGAGCATTACAACAGACAGAAGAAGATATGGCCTTTGGAGTGTGTGGCCATTGTAAAGAACACACATCTTTTGATATAGGGTAAGGTGGTACTATGCTAGAACCAATGGACTTTAGTGAAATGCACGGTAAGGTTAATCTGGAAAGGGGGAAAGAATTGTTAGAGCGTATATCTACAGCTAACTTAGAGAAAACATTTGAACTGTTTAACTCTGCTGATGGTGGTATAGATGGAGCGTTCTATTTGTTGTATAAAAGTTTAGCTGAAAGCGGATTGATTCAAGTAGCTATTGAAGAAAAGACACAGGAAGAAAAGATTAAGATGACTGTTAGTATTCTTAAGTATATAATGTATAACTGTTTTGTGATTGGGGCTGAGGCTTTTAGGTCTGTAAAGAACATAGAGGACTTATGGAATCTACCAGAATCTATTGAACCAATAAGGGAGAATGACAATGAGTAAACGTAGACTGCTAAGAGGTTCGTATCAAAATATTATAGACATATATGATGAAACATCCATTGCTACTAAATACCAAGGGTCACACTGGTATGAGATAGCAAATTCAATGGCTAACATCATTGGCTATAATATATTAACTACACACTTTGATGTATCGGATTGGGAAACGGCTGGTATTATTGGGGCTGGTGTTATATCTGCTCTATCCCCACAGACAGCTTGGGATAGGAATGTAGAGAATGCTAGTACATTCTCTCATACATTAGACAAACCAACCTTCTGTACAGAACGTGAGTTCTCTAAAGCAGTACAGATAGTAGAGAGTTTTAAGAATGGAGAACTATCAATTGATAAAGTGTTGGAGATTTTGGGGCCACAAGCATGGAAGACTAAACCGTTCTTTATGAACATACTAAATCCTCAAGGAGATTACGGCCCAACCATTGACCGACACGCTATTGCAGTATATCTAAAGGCTGTCCCTAGTCCTATCCAATTAGGTAGAGGTACTAGAGCGGAAGGGAATATACAAATACAGAGAAGTTATTTAATGGCATCTAAGAAATTAGATAAACACTACAATGAAGTACAGGCTACGACATGGTTAGCATGGAGAGCAAGACATGACAGAGGAGAGGAATAATATATGAATCCTTTTTGGGTATATTTAATCTTTAATAGTATGTTAGTATAAGGAGAATATAAATGACTGATGCGGAACGAGTAGAACTATGTGAATACTATTACGATGTAATGGGAGAAGAAGAAGTCCATGATATAGTTATAGAGAATCTTTTAGATTGGTTAAATGATTTTGGTGATGATGAACTACAAGAAATGTATGACAAGATGTATAGCAAGGAAGTATGAATATGAATAATGACAAACAGGAACACTGGATAATATGTGACAATTGTACTGAAGACTATAGATATGGAAGAGACTTTCATAGATGTAGGGCAGACCCTGATAGCTGTATAGATGGAACAGATTGTGTAGACTATGTAAACTTTTGTGGGTGTCTTATATGCTGGCCTATAGATGGAGAATGGAAAGCAGTAATAGCACCAAAGGATGATTCATTTGTGAAGGAACTTCAAAGCATCATAGCGGAACAGAAAGAACAAATAGAACGATTAACCATAGAGAACAATCTATTACGTTCTGCATCTGAGAAACAAAGAATGTTAAATGGACAATTGAGACAAGAGACTAGAGATTTAATTAGATTAACGGAGATGAATAATGGATAAAATGCCCCCTAAATATAAAGGGCCTAAGCTAAATGTAGATACATATCCGGTTGATGAAGACGCATATATCCCTGAAGAAACTTATGGATATTGTATTACTAAAGACTGTATGGAGGTAGATTGGTTAGCTGATGGATACTGTATGTCATGTTGGGATAAGATGAGTACATTGAAATACAATAGACATATCTCTACAGTGAATACATAGTCCTTTATGGAGGTTGGCAGACCCGATTTGACGAGCAAAAGGACAGCCGAGTAGTCTGAGATTATCAAAAGTTGCACAAGCAACGCCGAAGGAGTTTTCTTTATGTATCCAACAACTTCATCTACTTCATCACTCTATGGGTTCACTAGTACCGACACAGGATTTAGGATATCATTCATCAATGGTTGGTCTGTATCTGTTCAGTGGGGTTCAATACACTACTGTTCTAACAATAACAATCAAAGGATACTAGAAAATAATGGTACTCATATATTACCTATGGAGTGTAAGAACGCTGAGGTAGCAGTAATAGATACTAGTGAGCATAAGATAGTACCACTTCATAAGGTTGGTGATGGGGCGTTAAAAGAAATAATAGGAGGTGATGAACGTGATGATGTTCTAGGCTGGGTAACTCCCAAGCAACTACTGCAAATCCTTAATGCAGTTTATGATTTAAAAGCACCAAGAAAGTATATTCATGTCTGTGAATACTGTGGAGGTAGTACAGTAGACGCTGATTGGTGCTGTTACGATTGTGGTTATCGTAGTGACGAAGTGATTGATATGTGGCAAGTAGACCAAAAAGAAATAGTAGGAGATGTAGAGAATGTTTAACTTTGAGGACGAGAGATTTACTGACTTGGACAAACAGGCTAGAAAAATCATGGATGAACTGATAGAGTCTGGTGAAGCTGATAGAATTAAAGACACTTATTGTCACGATGATTCTGTAGTAGAGGCTATAGTCTTTTCACTCTTTAACGAATCAGTAAGTTCTGGAGACATTATCCCTACTGCTTTTAATAAGGCGGTAGAGGTAAAGGATTGTGATTGTGGTGATGAATCTAACCACATTTCTCCAGTGGTTATGATGGGTGCTGATGTCTATAGAAGTTTAATGTTTGCAGCATTCGCTGTGGGGTTAAGGTTCCAAAGAAACACTCAAGACTTAGAGTCTCTTTGGAGCGTAGAGAGTAATGAATCACCTTACGATACTAAAGGAGTATGAAAACATATGACTAAAGAAGAACTAAGAAATGTCTGGCGATGCTTTTCAACTCTATCGGATGCTCAAGATATCTGTGAGTATGATTTCACTAGTGAGAAAGTTATCCAAATCATCAACGATGCTAAAGAGCATCTACTAAAGGAGATGTATAGAGAAGAAGAACTGCTGGGTATAGTAATAGGTGAGGAAACTCTAAAGAATTTAAAGGAGGCGATTAAATCATTAGAGAAATAAAGACAGTGGCTATATCCCCAAAGTTACAAAGGTTAGCTGACATAGCAAACATCAAAAGATTTGCTAGTGAGTCTAATAGGATTCAATACTTGTTAACGAATGAGGAGTCAATCCTCATTCAACAACATAGACTAAGAAAATTTCTATTTGGAGAAGGATAAGTATGGACTGTTTAGGTATAGAGGATAAGACTTGTTATGTTTGTGAACACATGGTGGACATGGAGGTAGATAAGTATTGCTGGAAACGGTTAGAGATTGACCAACCTTTTAGGGTTAGACATCTATGGCATGGTACTCCAAGTGCTGTAAGAGCTATTGGGGGTGGCGGTGGATTTAATGGGTATGCTTATACACTTGAGGATGCTAAGACAAGAGCAGAATATTATGTCTTTAATAATCCTTACTCTGCCCCAGAAGTTAAAGCAGAAGAACAAATGGTACTAGATGAAGTCATTAGAATATTAGCTTTAGGAGAAAACTAAACATGAATACAAACAGAACTACTTTAGAACAAGACCTCCAAGAGACAAGTACAAGAATGATAATGCACACTATCAAATGGTTGAATGATACCTTTGTTCCTATGGGTATGACACCTTTAGAAGACTTACCAAAAGGTGATGTTGGTGAACCTACTAGTTGTGTAATAGCCAATGCCTTAACTCAGAATTTCAAAGAGCGAGTGCAAGGACTTAGTGTAGTTCCTACCTACATAGAGTTTAAAGACTCAGAAGGTTTCTATGTCTGCCAAGATACAGACCAAGATGTACATGATTTTATAGAAGCCTTTGATAACCATGAGTTTCCAGACCTCTTATCTGATTACTCTAAAGAACAATATGAATCTTATGAACACATGGTGGACGATGACGGTAAATGTGAATGTGAAGAATGTGGTGGTGATGTTGATGCACAAGAGATTACAGAAGTTGCTTGTATCAATTGTGGTGCAACTATGGGTGCTTGCCTAGTTAAAGAATATAAGCATACATTGTGTGATACTTGTATTAGGGATGGCTATGAATTAACAACTTGTATTGAAGAATTAAGGGAGGTGTAAACATATGACAGCATTGACATATAAGTACAAGATGAGATTAGCTATCCTAGTATACCAAGAACAATATAGAATCTATAAAGGAGATTAAGGATGCTTCACTTTAATACAGAAACTGGGATGTTTGAACTATGGATAAGAGGTACACTATCTGAACTTACTCCAGATGAATGGTTTAAGATGGAGCGAACAATCGAGATGGCCGATGAGAAATACTTCAGCACTGTAGAATATATAGATGTTGAGTGTATGAATTGTGGTATGGTACTTGGAGCAACTGAAACTCAAAGAGGCTGGACACCAGAATACTTATGTGTAGAGTGTTCTAAAGAAACTACGGTAGCACAACTTAAAGCGGAAAGGGAGGGTATAAAACTTAATGGATAACCAGAATGTTTTAAACGATGAGGATTACATGAGAAGTATGAACATGGAAGGATTAACACAAGACATAGTGGAAGATGATGGATATGAACGCTGGGATTTATGTGCTACCGTTATGGATAACATACTTACTGACGTTTATAAGTATATGGATTCCGGTAATGTGGATATGACTCCACCATCTAATCCAGACAAAGACTTTCTATATTCTCTTATGACTTTAATAAGTCATATAAGTAGTGAAGAGTTACTAGCCTATTTACCGAAAGATAACCTGATGTATAAACCTGAGGTTTGCGGTGAATACAGATTGGATACTAAGTCTGAACCACATATAATTCATATGCCTCCATCAATGATAGAGATGCTTAATAAACAAATGAAAGGGGAGAATTAAATATAATGCCTAGTATAGAATATGCAGAAGGGATTAAAGAGACTCAAGAGTTTGTGGATTCACCTAGAGGAAGACTGTTAATGGCCCAAGCATTATATCTAGCTGTTAGGAAATTATCTGAATGTGAGTCTGTACATCGGGAAGAATCAAACATAGCAGATATGAACTACATACTCCATGTAATGTATCCTAATATGGAACAGCTATTTGACCAAGTATATATCAATCGGCATTCTACATTACAACATCAAGGATTGAAATAATATGACATTGAAAACATTTGACAATGGTGAGCAAGCCTATGAATATGATTGTCCTTTATGTCTTAATGATTGGTTAAGTCCTACAGAATATAAAGTGACGGTGGGCGGAAGAGAAAGAATGTGTGTTGATTGTATTCATAGATACATAAAAGCAAGTAATCATCTACAAGAATTAAAGGAGCAACACGAACCTATGTTTACATACCATGAAGAACAGGTTTTAGGACTACGCTTTGGTTTGGACGGCAAAGGATTTAAAACACTAGAACAAGTAGGAAAGACCTTAGGAGTAACAAGAGAAAGAATAAGACAAGTAGAAGCTAAAGCATTAGCTAAAATGGATGTAGCACCTAAGAGTCAATTAGAAATACTAGAGAAACTAAAGGAGGAACACCAATGGAAAACCAGTGCATACACTATTGGATAATAGAGTCACCTAAATATGAAAGGAGGAATTACAGAAGTAAAAATGATTCATTTGGTTCATGGAGTAAAGGCATATGCAAGAAGTGTGGAGATGAAAAGGAATTTAGCAACTCCAACAGAACTAAGGAACTTGATGTCGAACAGGAAAAGGAACGTATCAGAAAACAGAAAGAAGGTTAACAGGAAGGTAGGAAGGAATATGTATTTATACCCTTTAATAGACTTCAAGGTACTAGAAACCCTGAAAGGTCTTATAGGCCCCTTAAAACGCTTTAAAACGCTGTTATGGCCGTTCTATAACTACCTTAACAGGTTATAAGAACTATACGGATATTGACAGACCCTGTTTGACGAGCAAAGAAACGAGCGAATAGTCTAAACCTAGCATCAGCGAAAACTGTCGCTGGTGACTTTATATATCATAGGTGATTGTTATATGTTTGGTACAAAGAATGTGGTTGAAGAATTAGTAGACGTTGTAGAAGAACAAGAAGAAGAAAAAACACCTAAGACTACTAAAAAACCTAAGACTACTAAAAAAGGTAAAGCAACTACAGCTACTAAAGCATCTAAAAACGATAAGCATCCAGATATGGGTACTTATGGTGTCGTAGATATTGATAGCATCAATGTTCGTAATACTCCTAAGTCTAGAGTGTTTGCTAGTGGTAATGTAGGTGTTACTAACCTAAGATGTGATGTTCTTATAGAAGGTGAATGGTATGTAACAGCACCTATAAGTGTCGTATTACTTAAGAAACGGGATTCAGATTGGCGGAAAGAGAATAACTCTACACTTATTAGGAGTGGAATACATATAACAGAGATAGAAGGATATGACGGTACTAATGCAGAAGAGTTCTTAGGTGAGAAGACTGTTAAGGAAGACTAAGGAACTATAGAGTCCTATAGGAACACAAGGGGATGGCGGAAACGCCATCCCCTTTTTTTGTCTTTCGTATTCCCTACATTTCCTTACATCCCCTACATCCCCTATATCCCTTATATCCCTATAGCACCTTACATCCCTTATATCCCTTATGTACTACAAATAGTTACCCATGATAATAATACCCCCTTTTCCCCCCCTCATTTTTATCATGTAGGCCCTTTTTTGGGGCCTTACTTTTATCATGTCTTTATCAAGAATACGTCTATACACCGGAATTGGAATGGAATTGGAATGGAATTAGACTTGATAATTAGTCTAGATAACTATATATAGTATCTGTTATATATACCTATACTACATATTGATAGTACGACCCAGTATCCTATAGAGTTTTAATAGTGTTGTTTTCTTACATACCCTATTTTGCGAGCAAAGATACTGTCTGCTAGTTTATCAATATCAACTGAACCGAAAGGTTACACTATAGTTGATTTGGAGTTTTTCTTTATGTTTGGAGCAAATAAAGAGTTAGTCGAAATTGTGGATGTTGATGAAGTTGAAGCCACTCCCAAGGGTAAGGGCAAAAAAGTAACCAAAGCTAAAGAGTTAACCCTAGAGGAAAAATTCGCTGACTTATGTGGTTCCTATGGTAGCGTTGACGGCGTTGTAAGCATCAAATTGATTGGTCAACCAAGATGGGGCATTTTTAAAAAGCTATCGGTTGGTTGGTTCGGTATGAAGCTTGCAGTGACTTTTGTTGACGGGACAGAAGTCATCATGGGGCCTTGCAATCCTGTTATGTTGGTTAAACGTGATGGCGATTGGCGGAAACTTTGGAAATCCAAGCTTAAGAATTCCGCTTATAAGATAATGGAAATATCGGGTTTTGATGAAGCAAAACCTATAGCAGAATTGCAAAGCTTAATCGAGGATGATTTTGGGGCCAAAAACGTCAAGGATGATGACGAAGATTAACTCCAATGAGGCGGTAGGGCTTCGGCCCTATCACCTCTAATTCTTATCATGGCTATTTAGCGTTGATAAAAGTAATGGGAATTGGAACTGGAATCGGAACTGGAACTGGAATTAGAGCTGATAATTAGAGGTGATAATTAGAGCTGATAAATCCTACCCTTTGGGTGGGGCGGGCGATAGATATATCCCTATTCTATTGAGTGTAATACATACCCATTTTCTTACATACCCTATTTGTTGAGCAATGATACCCGATGCTAGTCTAACTTTAATCAAGCAAACGAAAGCTTGATAATAAATTTATCGGAGTATTGCCTTATGTCTGACTTAACAAACGTAACCATAGATTCCACTAGTGTTTCATTCGATACAGTATCCGATGTTGATGACGAATTTCGTGAACTAGTCTACGGTATATTTGAGAATCTACAAGGTGAATCAAAGCGACTTGGCCAACTAAGAGACGAACAACAAACAAATCGTGAACTAACCAAGACATTAGATATGACAGAACGTGAGTTAGTTAAATTAGCAGAGAAGTACTATATTGAACAAATATATATGGATTCCCTACTTGATTGTATGCAAGACACAATTGAAAGAAACACCGACTATAGCCTAATCAATGAAATAGTAGAGTTAGAAGATAAAGTTAAAGGTTTAGAAAATGATATATGGGTATACCAGAATCACGAATGTCCAGAAGCTATATGTCCAGAATGTGACGAAATCCAAGTCAAGGTTGAGGATGATACTTGGCAAGATACGAAACCCGAAATGGGTACAGCGGTCAAAGATGCTGTAGAAGCTTTCAAAGATGATACGGTATTACTACCGATAACAAACAATCGTATCTTTAGCTAAGTATTAGGATAGGGGAGGCGATTACGCCTCCCTTATCACATCTAAGTTTTTATCATGGCCCGCGACTTAATAAAAACACTGTTCTAGCCACACACCCCATAATATTCTATAGTATGGTGGGGGGTGCCCCTCCCCCCCGGTTGTGCGAATTCTAAATTGAATTCAGGCCCCTGTAACTACTACTTACTTACAGATAAAAATTTTCAGAAATTTGGCGAAAAAATTTTTTTCTGTTGGCTGAAAAACGTCTATCTCTTATATTCCTTATGGATGTATTGCGTACACTATAGCAAACTATTGGCGAACTTTTTAGTATAATATATTAACTTACCGATAAAAATTAGTAAAAAGGAGTTAATTAAATAACTATGGATTTCTCACAATATTCTCATAATGATTTTCATAATATAATAAAAAGATTAAAAGCTCTATATCCTGAAAGGGCAGAAGAAGCTTCTCAGATATTATTAAATGAATATAATTTACCAATGGAAGTTGCTAGTTCAATAATGCATATTGTGAGATTAGCTGTAGAAGGAAGACAATGGCAATCATGGCCGTTTTTAGATGTAAGTAGACAGCCATTTTTCATTAATTAAAATAGGATTTTAATGGAAAATGAGTATAATATATTAGTATAAAGATTGGAGAGAAGATATGATGAATAACTATTGGTACGATGCATACGATAAAAAAATAAGGAATAATCAACGAAGAGCAAAACCGTATATTATTAATTATGCTAATGATAAGCATTTTTACCCAGAAGAGCAATCAACAACAAAAGCATACGAATGTCCTAGAGGACATACATTTAAAACAGATAACCCAATTGTGATTGCTGTTGACGGTGACCCTGATTATAATTCAGGGCCTATATGTGGATATTGTTACGTAGATTGGTTTAAAGTAAATCTAAACGCTGCGGAGAATAATGAAAAATAGCTGGCTTAAATGTAGGCAATGTTTTAAGAAGATGAGAAAGAAAACTCATCGTGGCGGTATTAATTGTTTACAGTGTGACTTGAAGCTAGTGAAGAAGAAGGATAAAGAACATGTCAAAAGTGAATAGGATAAGAGCAATTTTAGAAGACAACGAGAGTATAATGTTACCGTATGCGTATGATATCGCTCTCTTAGGAATACATCATTCAGATGAAAGGATGCGTCCCGTATATTCATACTTAAAAACTGTGGAAATGCATATGCATTACGCTATTAAATCTGAAGAAGAGTCTGTTAATTTTCTGGAAAATCAAGTAATTCCAAATGAAGATTTTGTTATAGTCGATGATACAGGGGTTTAATTAAGGAGGAAAGATATGGACAATGCAGAGATACATAGTAAGATACTATACCCAGTAACTAGAGTCAGGGCTTCTGACGCTGGCGGTTCAGGAGTACTAATATACTCTGAGCCTGACCCAAAGAATGAAGGGCAATATATAAACATTGCTTTAACTTGCCAACATGTAATTGACAAGAATATTAAAATACGTGATGAGTTTGATACTGTTTTAAAGCGGGATGTTAAACGAGATGTTATGGATGAGGTAACACTTGAAGTATTTGATTATAGCGGTTCTAAAATCGTATCGGCTAATTCTATGACAGGCCAGATATTAGCATATGACAAACATCACGATTTGGCTGCAATTAAACTAAACAATACTAGGAAGTTAGAGTACGTAGCCAAGGTAATACCCAGAGATGCAATAGATTGCTTAAGAATAGGTGACCCAGTATGGGTATGCGGTTGTTCTCTATTACATGACCCGTTCCCGAATTCAGGTACATTAACGTATCTAAGGGAAATCATAGAACAGAAAGCATATCTAATGCAGAATGCACCAAGCATATTTGGTAATTCTGGTGGTGGTTTATTCCACGGTACAGAAGGGTGGTTGCTTGGATTAACTTCCAGAGTAACCGTAACTCAATTAGGTTTCGGTGTGGACGTACAATCATGGATGGGATTCTCTACGCACCCAGAACGATTATATGAATTCTTTGACCATCAGGAATTGCAGTTCTTGTACGATGATAATGATGATTATTACAGTGCTATGAAACGTAGGTCTGACAGGCGTAGGGATGCTCTCAGGAGCATTATGTTAGAGGGTCAGGGTGTGCAAGCGGAACCTGCCGACACAGCCTCACCAGAAGACAAATTCTTAGACCAATAAAATATTAGAGGTATCAAATGACTTCAACTAGAGACAAAGCTGTGAAAATTTTTGAACATCTTATCAAAGACCCGTACTACCAAAAAAGCAAAGGTAAGACGAGGGAAGAGGTGGTCTGGACTGAAGCACAGCAGAGGGCTAGGCAAGCCCAGAATAACGAAATGGCATTGTCTATGGCTGTTTCAGACGATGAGTCTGGAGCAGTCAAGTCTCTTCTTGACTTTATGACGAAGGCTGATGATACCCCTAAACCAACAAAGGCTACTCCACAAACTCATATTAGCTTATCTAAGCAATCACAAAAAGCTGTTCATAATAGTACGGCACTTACAAGTCTACAAAAAATGGATTACTTCTTCCTCGTTAATCAACAACACAGTACTGAACGAAGTACGGAATTTCGTGCTATTTGGGATAAGTTAGTACAGGCAGCACAAGAGGGTGCAGATTTCCCAACCAAACAGGGGTTTGAAGGACACTTACCCGTAGCTATTAAACCTACTGCACCAGAACCTACTGAACGTAGAACATATCGTCAGCCAGATGAATATGCGATAGGAGAAAATGAAACAAAGTTTACTTGGGCTTTAGAAGACGAAATAAAATTCCAAACGGAATTAGTGGGTTTACCGCCTCAAGAGAGAGCAGCCAAAAAGGAGACTCAAGAAGAAGCATGGCTTCAGAATTTTGGTGGTTTACAAACGGATGAAAAAACTGGCGATTTGGTAAAACCACAAGGATATATACATTTTAGGCGTAGTATGGAAAAACAGAGAAAGGATTATAGCGATGCTCAAATGAAACAGCAAATTGGTGCGGGTAGAGTTCCTGCATCTGATGTCTCTGCTAATAGAGGTTTGCGTCATAAGGAGAGGCCGATATCTCTTTCTGACTTGAGAGAACAGAATAAAACTATGGCTGTTTCAGGCGAAGCTCAAACAATGAATGAAAGTGTTGGTGAGGTACCGGGTGAATTTTTTGTGAGGGAACCAGAAATTAGTCGAACCCCCAGCACAAAAACTGGTAAAATGATTGGTATAAATTCTCTTGGGCCAGTACCAGCAGGACAAATAGTGCCTACAGATGATACTGAAGAAGAGATTGTTGAATATGGTGAGGATGAAGACGCACAGGCCATGAAAAGTGGCCGTCTTCCGGGCACATATATAACTAATATATTTGACCAAAATGATGAGCCAGCTATCTATAGAGATAAAGAAGGCAACCCCATAACCCTATTTGATGGAGAAAACAATTTACCTGTTCGTGTAAGTATGCATATACCTATGATACATGAATTGCATACGAGTGGGCATAAACGTATTGATACAGATAGTCATATCAGAAAGTATCGTTATGATTTATCAGAAGTTAGAAATGATTTGGAACGATGGCTACAACCCTTTGAAAAGGAAGCGAGGGGTGAGTATAAGAAAGGTGGGGAGATGTTGGAAGGGGGTGACAGGTTACAAATGGAACCCGGCATATATGCTCCCCCCATGAAATTACACGCAATGGATAAAGACATAGGTAGACCTGAACGAACAAGTTTTCAGGATTATGAAGACGATATTCGGAATCGGCCCATTATTAGTCGAACAAGAGTTCCAGAATTGCTTGATGTAATAAATGAAGCTGCTAAAAAATACAATACTTTGGTAACACCTTTGTATAAGAAAAGCCCAAATATGAAGATTGAAGAAACGGGTAAAGCTTTGACTGAGGCTTTGAACACATATCAAGAAGCCGTTAATGAATTAAGGCATGAATATAATGCCCACGAATCTATAGATGCTAATGCTGCTGATGCCTCGTATGTAAGGAAACAGGGGCTTACTCCTGAACAATCTGTATCTCTCATGCGATTATGGTTTCTAGAACACTTAGCTAAATCTCAACAAATGACAGATGTTGCCCCATTCTCAGATTTTCTTTCCCGCTTTAGGTTCAATGCTAATGAATATGAACTCGATAAGGATGGGCTGGTAAATGGTGAAGAGCCAGATGAAAATCAACAAGCAGATTGGAAAAGAGTTCTCGATAATGATAGGGACTATTCAAAATCAACCCATTGGGGTAATGTCGATGGTATTACTGAGTTAATCAGGCGTGTTGAATCAGAAACTGGAGAATTTATTAAACAACGTATTCAAGAAAGTACGATAAGGGATGGGGAAGACAAGATTACAGGCTATACAAACATTTCTCCTTTATTAGACCGTCATTTACGTGTCGGGCATCATATTGGCGATTCTTCTATAGCAGGTTGGAATCCTGAAGAAGTTACTATGACTCAGTATCCAAAAGTATATGCGGGAGACACCCCTATGTCTCCTTGGTTCGATAAAGTGAGTAATGCGTTTGAAACGAGTATGGCGGGGGTTGAAAAACAAGCTACTATACGTAGACGGAGAAAAGGTGCTGCTAGAAGAACCAAGGATAAGAATGATGTAATCGCTGCTCGATTAAGTCAGATATTTAATTATGTGGATAAGGTGGAGACAAATAATCCTGACAAGGAAAATATTCGTGCCACAACTCCCGCTGTTGCAGCTATTGAATACATATGGCACTTACGAAATGAGGGGGATACGGAAATACTAGAAGAGTTAAATAAACACGCTTATAACCCTGATGGGTTTGCGTATGATGAAACTACTACTCTTCAAGATAGGATAGAAGATGAATTAACAAGAAGAATAGATGCGATGAAGGATTGGAAACCTGAGGGTGCTGAATTTGAAACACAGTCAAAACTTTGGCATTACAAAAGTGATGATGCATTAAGACACCCTCTTTATGACTTAGAAGAGAATGTGCCAAGTGACCGCAATGAAGGTTCTAGGGTTTCTCTCGCTAAGGTATTAAATGGCGAAGGAAGCACTCTCTTGCCCCGAAATATTGAGAGTTTTAGATATCAGTTCAAGGAAGATTCTCCTCATGAGAACGGCCACCAAAAACTTAAGAATCGTTTAGATAAGATTCGTAGTTCAGCTAAGTATAAGGAATGGGACAAGAGATTTACTGAATTAGAAAAACTTATGAATATGTCAAAGGTGCTAAACGAGGGTGAACCACCCGTAAAATCTTTGCCAGAACTAGTGGCGGATGCACCTATTTCTGAAATGTTGGATAAACTAGCAGAGAAAAATAGAATCTATAAGGCAAACCATCAAGAGAAAGCGGATGCAAGAAGGACAGCGGTCAGTCTCGTCCAAGATGCTCAATCAGCACTAGAAACCCATGAGGCAAACGAACCTGAGGAGAAACAGAATCCCACTCCAGCAGATAAGAGTCAGATGACAAAGTATCAGAATGAGCGAAAGAGATTAAAGGATGTGCTGGATGAGGCGAAAAAGAACAGGGCACTGGCAAATGCAGAATTTAACGACATCACGGGTTTAAGTAGACCTTTAGAGAGTGTCGTTAATTTTTTAAATGATATACAGTCTGAAATGAAATATGGTTCAGCATTCTCTTTTCCGAAAATGGAGCGTACCGAAAGTGATGTTGTAGGTGGGGGCAAATGGGTGAAAAGGCGTGAGGAGCATAGGGTTCATTTTGATGCTGATAAATTTAAAACACTAGATGATTTATACACACATTGGTGGGAACCAATACATAATGCTTTAAATGAAGAACATCCAGATTCTGTACTGGCTCGTTTAAATGATATATATGATTTTGCTACGGAATGGGGCGAAACATTTGTAAGCCTAGCTCCGCCACCTCCGCCTACGCCAGTGAAATCTACATCTGGCGAAGGTGATAATTTTGATGATGAGGCTAAAGACACACCCACAACTGCGGATGGTGATTCCCCTGATGATGCGAAAACTAAAGATGATTTGGAGAGAGTCAAAGTTAGTAAAAAACAACTAGCAGCGAATCAGTTAGCCTTTTTAGAACAGGTGAAAGATGATGAAGACTTAGCCTTCTTAGCTGGCGTTTCAAGTACAGGTGATGCTTTAAATAGACCTAGAGCCTTTGCTACATTACCTAATGGTGAAGTAAAATACATACCCACCAATTTTACAAAAGACCAAACTTCTACTGTGTTGGATAAATTGGAAGTGTTAATTGATGATGTGCTAAGAGCATCAGGTGACGAAGGTATAGTAGATATTGATTGGACGGGTGATGCAGAGGGCATTAAATTTAGAGAAAAGAGTGTGAAACCTTTAACTAAAAGAACTTGGAAAAAAGCTCTTATGGAAGCTGTTACTCCAGATGATGACCATAGAGATAGAATTTTCCAAGAAGGCGGGCAACCTGATTGGGCAGATTATACTGAAGATTATATAGATACATTAATTGAGGAAGGCGATGATGAAGTTTGGTCTGATGAAAATACTGAGGAGTGGAAGAGACTAGATGCTAGAGCTAAATCTAGTTTAGTTGAATATCTAGTCCCACTAGAAGAAAAGATACCTAATTCTCGTTATACATATAATGACCTTATTAATCACATGATTGAGGTTAGGAAAGATTCTCCTGAGAATTCTCCCACAAAATTTATTCAAGAAGTGTGTTTACCTTTATTAGCTGAGGCAGATGCAGGAATAACTGGAAAGTATAAACTCTTGGATGGGACGTATACTGATACGCATGAACCAATGCCTCCCACAAATTCCGCAGATGAGAATTATGATGCGAAGAAGTTAAAAGATTGGGAAGCACGGTGGGGTGCGTCAAGAGAAGAGAGACAAGCGATTCTTGAAGGGTATCAAATTTCTATGTGGCCTAGTGAATCACCAGCTTATAAATTCTTATCTGAAGCTCGTAAATATAATATGATGGATGATTATACTCTTAGAGATGTTGATAGTATAGCACATCTTATCGGCCCGTGGTTAGAACATTTAAGGGATAAACGGGAAGAGGGTTTTATAGAGCGATACGCCATAAGAAATGATGCTGGTGAGAAGGTGCTGGATAATAATGGGAATCCACAAATAGATTCTGAGGGATATCTATATGATATACCACCGCATTACGAAGGCCGTGAAAAAATATGGGAGGGGTGGAAGCACTTTGGTTATGAAGACGAAAAAAACTACAGTGGATTAGATAAGTACCTAACTGATGAAAGCGAAACCGGAGGTAGGGCAATATTACGGACACTGATTGATAACCTTCGCCCACAATTTATTAAGGGCAGGGATAACCCACAAAAATTAGAGGAGCAACTTGAAAATTTTGTAGAGAGGGTCACTAAGGACTTACTGTCTCCGCATGATATAGATGAGGAAGACAAATTCCCCCACGATATATTAGGGGAGGGTGGTGTCCTTCCCAATAATGTTAAAAATTATATAGTTAATGTTATGAATGATGATGAAGTAGGGCTTAGTCTATTGGGACATATTCAGCCAGAATTAAATCATTTACTGTATAGTAATGGGCTACCGTACCATCCTGATACTAAGCAAAGAATGACACCTGATGAATTTCTTACTGACCCAGATAGTCAATTGCCGTTTGATTTATGGAAAGCTATCTTTGGCCAAGATATTTTTAATACGTGGGCGGGCCACAAAAAACTTGAAGACTTTTTGCACGAAGTAGATAATGAGATTCGTGTATATAGGTCTGCGAATCCCAAGCAGTTTAATTTAGGGGTGACGGGTGTCAAGAAGGGGAATTACCATAAAATTTTCCATAATGATAATGTGGGGTATGGGAAACGTGTAGGTATTAACCATAGAATTTTTGGGGAATTAGCGACTAGAGTTTTAGGTTTACCTCAGTCGTTAGAAGAATGGAATAATCCAGCAGAGATGAAACTTTCTGAAGAAGTTGAAAAGAGTTTAGCAGATGCGGGGTATACCCGTGACTTAATTTCCAAGTTGATTATGATAGCAGGTGATTATGCTACTGACGAATTTACAGGATTAGTTACGAATACTCGTCAGCTTAGTCAGAAAGATATGCTCCTTTCTAATCAATATAGATTGAAACAACTTCTTTTTAAGACGGCGTTTGATAGACTTGATGATGTGTCTACGTTAGGAACGGGTGCTGAATTTGATGCTGATGACCCCGTGAGAGGATTTTCAGATAGACTTAAAGAGGAATTCAATCGTAGACTATTAGACCATCGCTATAATGGGGATATTGGTGGGCCATTTAAGAGGGGCACGGTTTCTCATATGGATGATTATGTTTCCAAATTAATAAGTACGTTGGATGACGAAATCAATATGATTCCAAGAACCTCTAAGTTTCATGCATTAGTCGAAGAGAAAACTCTGAGAGATGCTGGGCCATTAGTCAGAGCTAGAAATATCTTACAGACTGTTTACACTGGACAGATTCCATTAAATAAAATTACTGAGTACTTAGTGCAAGATGCGGGTTTAGGAGCAGCTACGGGAGAGAGGAAAGCAAGGAATATTGATGCAGCGAAAAAACTTGGAGATAGTTTTACGAATTTATTTATGCTGTCAGCAGACCCTGAGTTATCTGAACAGCATCGTAAAGCTCAACAAGCTGTATATGATGACCACAATAATTCTATTCCGTCATTATCTTTACGTCACGCTTATCACAAGACGTATTGGGGATTGCAGATGGATAATACAGAATTTGATGAAGAAACTAGAGTTTCAACAGCTGAGAGATGGTCACCCTTTAGTATTTCATATTCTAATTCTATAAAATTTAATACACTAGCCTCTTTACAGGATGCGGTGCTTGCCCGTGGGTATGGTAATCAAATGCACTTTGAGGAATTAAAGCCAGCAGTTCGTAAACAAATAACGGAGTTACGAGGTCATATGGATGAATTTAAAGAATTGTTAAATTCTCCTGACTCAAACTATCTTGAACATGTAGGCTCGTTTTTAAACGGACTTTCTCAAACTCCTCTTTTCCAAAGAGTTGATAGGTTAGCATCTGATGATGCATCGGGGCTATCTTTGGATACCATATGGAATAATTTTGAGGGCAGCTTCCCCGATAAAACATTTTTAAATCCAGATACTTCGATTCCCCAACATTTAATAAACTATTTAAAGAGTGACGTTGAGTTGGATGACAATGGGGATATTGTCTATGGAGATGTTGACCCCAATACTGGAGAAGCTGAACCTATTTCTAAGACAAAACATTTGCCTGACAATGCTACTGGTGACCCTAGAGATATAGCAAACTATCTTGGTGGACAATACTACATTGCGGGTAAAGACAAAAAGGGAAATGATATTATTAAGCTTAGAAGGGATAAGGAGCCTGATGAAGAGTGGGCTAATGATGTTAAACTTGATGAACACACTAAAAAATGGTTAGCTTCAGGTTGGTGGCATGATATTGACTTACCATTAGACACATTAAAAAATCGTTTAGAAATGATGAATGAGGATAAAGCGGAACTAGATGCTGATTACAATAGAAAGGTCAGATGGGAACAAGAAAGAAAAAAGTATGCAGATGATTATGCTGCTACGATGCGGAGAGCTACGGCGAATCCAGACACAAGCAGGGAGAACAACCTTGCAGATGAACGAGCTGGTTTATCTGACCAAGATAAAGAAGAGCTAAGTTCCAAATTACCATCCGACAGTATTCCAAATGATAAGGTATATAGCAGCTTAAGTCATGCACAAAATGACCTTGAGAATCATATTAGAAGGGGTAGTAGTACTGTTCATCATCCTAGAAGTGAAGAGAATCCAGAGGGGTATGATGTCAATACTAAACCGTACATAACTAATACAGCCCATAAATACTTAACTAATGAGGGACTTATAACAGGCCCATATAAGGAGGGTTCGGCAGTAGGGTGGGATTGGACTGACGCAGGAGCGAAGCTATTCCATCAATTACCTAGATTACATAAACCTGATTCAAACTGGGGCATTGAAGAGGGTGGTTTCCTCCCCCAACCGTATCTATATAAGGTTGCGGACACATATAACCACAATCCGAATTTTGGTGTATCAACGGTTACTCCTGACTCACCTTCTGATGAAGGTACGCCCAATGTAGGCCCAGTTAATAAAATGTTTTTGGGGAATACTTTCTTAGATAAGATGGCGAAAGGGAATAAAACTGGGGACTTGCTTAAACGACATCTATATCCTGACACAGACGCTCACAACGCACTTTATCAAGTACTGCATGAAAGAGGAGAAGACGAGCAAGTTAGTCCTATATACACAGCGTATAAAACTTACTTTGATGACCCAGACGGTGTGCTAGGGATTGGGACATTTACTGGCAGACACCAGAAAGAAATGACAAAGTCTCAATTTATAGCTTGGGCTAGACATCATGGGATGCCTATAAGTAAAAATAGCAGGGGGACAGAATTTGTTAATTTACCTTTTGATGAAAGTAGTGATAGTCTTAAAAGAATAAATTTGGCTGACTTTGGAGCAAGAGCCTTTTTACCACTTAGTGTATATGCTATACCACCAGAGGACGAAGGCGGGGAAGGAACTATTGGGTTTTCCTCAGAAGGTGGTAGTACAAATGCGTGGAACAAGGCATTAGCCCACCTTAGAGCAGCGGAGGCTAAATATAATGCAGCCCTTAATTCAGATACTATTACTCCAGCGTTGAGGGAATTACTACTCCATAAATCTTCGGTTAATTCGGCATGGGCAGCATATTTTCAGGCACATTTTAACGAGGGTCAGAATAGAATAGATGAGTTAATTAATACAGAGGGGAATGAGTTTCTGCCAGATTTATTTGAGATATCTCCTACTGATGACCAAAAAGTTCCCTTTATCAACAAGGAATTAACTAATGAGGAGTCAAACCTAAATTCTTTACGGCATAGATTTGTTGAGTGGCTTGATGAATTAGGTTACCATACTGATGAGGGCCATCTACAACGCTCTACAAAGAATCGTGAGACAGGGGAAAGAGAATGGCCAGATATGTTCTTTTGGCCCAAGCAAGGTGTGAAGGATGGGCAAGAATTTGATGAAACTGATGAGGAATGGAATCAACGATTAGATATGATTGGTGGAAGCCATCAGTTACAATGGGATAAGTTGGTTGACCATATGAAAGGATTAAACGCAGACCCTAGTAAGAAAAATGCTCAGAAGGGGTTATCGGGGCTACCTTTGTATGAGGAGGGTAAAGGCTTTCAATTAAAGCGTTTACAGAAAAGGGCAGGAGCACATCAACAAATTGTACAAGATATCCATCGTACATTGAGAGATTTACATGGTATAGAACATCCTGAAGGACAAGGCTGGCCTGAAAGACAAGCTGACCCTGACCCACAGACTGACTCTGATACCCAGCTTGACCCTAATCCACAGCAGCAGACATCGCCTCTACCAAGGAGGGAGAAAGTTTTAGATGATGGAAAACAAACTGAGATGGATTTATTCCCTGAAGAACGAGAAGAACCGCCAGTAACTTCAACAGGATATACAGAACTTCCTGACAAGGTAGAAACTATGGGTGGACTCTTATCTACTCCAAGTGAAGCAGATGTTACTGCTAGGGCAGCTGAGGCTGAGGCTACTAAGGCAGCTGAGGATGCTAAGGGAAGTCAGTTGGAATTCCGTGACCAGAAAATTCTGGAACATTTAGAAGCGAGAGGCTTTGGCAAGGATGATGCTCAAAAGTATCTTGAGGTTCTTACCCCAGCTGAGAAAACTGCAACATTCAAAGAACATTTTGATGAGAAGAAGAAGGCTGCTCAAGAGGTTGTTGCTCCGATGGAACCTGAACAACGTCAACAGTATGAGCGGGAGATTCGGGAACATTCACAAGAGATGCATGGGCAAGATGTTCATGGGGAAAGTAAGTTTAGTGGTATGGACGATAAGAAGCTAACTGATGCATTTAATGAATCCCACAAACTTGTATCTACTCATAGAGCGACTAAGGCGAAGGAGCAAAAAGAAAATCATGCTAATGATATAGTAACTAGGGTTCGTCCATTGTCTGATGATGCAAGTCCTGATATGATTACTGACAGGGCTAGGACACTAATGTCTGAGTACTTACACCATAGACATATCTATAGTAAGGAAGCCTTAAAGCATTGGCAGGAACAAATGCAGGATATGCAAGCCAAAGCTACTCAATCAGGAATAGATTGGGAACAACCTATTAGTGATGAGCTAGATGAATTTGATGGTAAGGAAGGCAGAGCCATGTTTGGGTCTGAGGAACATCGCCAAGAAATCTTACAGCGTCAACTGCAACAGACTCAGGGACAGATGGCACAACAAGAACAACAGGAACAGCAAGTTGCACAACAGGCAGCTGCACAACCACCACCTCCGCCAGCTCCTAAACAGCCAGCTAGTGCTATAGATAGGTTTATGCAACGGCGAGAAGGGCAAGAGGTGACTAGTTACAATCCTTGGGAACAGATGAGTGACGTAGAAAGTACCAAACAACAGATATATCAAGGAGCGGATAAATTAAAACTTCCCGGTGCTTCTAAGTTAGCTAGGTGGGCAACTGGAGTTAGCCCAATAGATGAATATTGGAATGAACAAGTTAAGAGATATGATAAAGAAAACAAGAAGAATGATATATATCAAAAATTACGAAGTGCTTATTATGGAGTAGACTATACTAATGCTCCTGATGATGCACAGAAACGGAATCCTTTGGCTCCTCCAGCAGAAAAGTTTTATGGATTGGATGCCGAAGCCCAGAAGCGTACAGCATTTGAGAATCAACCCCAACCTCAATCTCAGCCACCAGCTTCAGGTGGAGCTGTTTCGGAATTAAATGATTGGTTAACTCGTAAACCGTGGTTAGAAACTAACTAATCTCTTAGTATAATATATTAGGTGATAATATGACAGAACTTGATTCATTACAGAAATATTGGACTTCATACGGTAATAACGCTGGGACTATTGCTAATGCCCGTGAACCAGACGCTAAAAAGCTAGACCATCTTTACGAAAAAGATGATGAGCAATTAGAAAAAGGTAAACGAGGTGATAAGTATTGGAATGACCCATATGCTATTGCTACAGCTATGCTAATTGCACAAGGTAAATTTGAGGGTGGGGATAGGAGAGAAACAGGTCAAGCACCACCTTGGGGGCAAGGAGATTTTCGCCGTGAGAGTGAGGGTGCCCGTGAAAGGGATAGAGTAGCTGGAGCAATTGGGAAAAAAGGATTTGGTAAAAAAAGACGTAAGGGGAAAAAGAAAGCTGCTGTAAATAAAATGCTGTTTAAAGGTAAGAAAGCAATGGACTTAGAGAAAATAAGTCCTAGTCTTGAACGTCTTATTGCCTTTGGAGCTGGTTGGGCCTTGAGTGGTGACATTGTTAATAGGGATGTACCACAAGACTTGGTAAGAGAATGGGAAAGGGCCGTTAATAATCAAGCTTCTGACAATGAAAGACGTAGGTTGGAACGAAAAATTAAAAGTAGATTACGGAAATCTGATGATACTATCTTTAATGCATTACATGAACACTATTTAAGTAAAGACCATGCACCAGTTCCACCCCGTGTTGGGTTAATGTGGGATGCGGTTAAGCATAGGTGGACTCGTCCAGAACGAATAGGCCGTACTGTCTGGGAATTATCTGGACATAAGCGTATTCGTGGTACTGGTACTGGTGTACATGAACGTAGCGTGAAAGCTCATGGTAGTGGAGGACGAGGAGCAGGGTCTGCTACTGCTGGTAGGAGATTTAGAAGCTCTGGTGACTCAGGTAGATTGAATGTTCACGATGGCGGTAAGGGTGTGGGAACTAAAGGTGCTCAGAGCCATCCAGCTTTCAGAGGATTGAAAGCATTTAAGAGGGGGTCAACCCAGCCAAAAAGAAACAAAGCGAAAAAGAGGAGATAATATGCCAAGAAAAAAGAAAGTAGAAGATACAGAAGAATTTGTAGCAGTTGTAGAGCCTGAAGTTGTGGAAGAAGTAGTTGTTCAGGATACGAAACCTAGAAAACACATTACTCAAATTAAACAACGTAAGGAATTATCAGCTTATAATACTCATATAGATGTGCAAGTGGGTGAAGTTATCTATTGGGAGTCTACAGATGACATTACTTATGATTATGAATTAGGATATCAGATATATATGGACAACTTTGTTAATAGAGCTATCGAAATTGCTCCTAACGAATGGATACCAAGAGAGAAAACAAGGGAGTGGCATGAGAATTTGCCCAATGCTATCCTAATTGAAGGGTTTTTTGCCTGTGAGGTGCGTAGTATCTATGAAAATGAATGATTTTTTAGGTAAAAATGAGGGTTATAAGGCCCAACAAGCACCTATTTTTAACCTTAACAATGAGCAAAAAGAGGCCCAATTATCATCTAAAATAGGTGATTTAGAGGCTAAAATCAAGGTTTTAGAGGCTTCAGAGGAGGAAAAGGCACAGTTATCGGCCCGGACTGCTCTTCTAGAGGTTGAAAACGCTAGGTTAGTACAACTTAGTGGGGTAGACGAGTCTAAAATCTCTGTCTTAGAGGCCCAACAGCAAGAACATCATAGGACAGTAATGGAATTAGATGCTGTAAAGAAGGAACATGACCGTATGGCCTCTACCTATGGGGAATTAATGGATGGTTTGGCTAAATCTAGAGGGGAATATGAAAAAGTGGCTGAGGAATTGACTCATATGAGAGTGAATAACGCCGATTTAGAGATTGCAAAGCGGTCATTGATGCATGAAGCAACTAATAGAGACAGTATGGTGCGGGAATTGACTTTAGCATTGGAAGAATTGAAGGTGCAACATGAAGGATTGACTTCTTCTTCAGATGCATTGGCTAAACAGTACCACGAAGTCTCTGAAAAGCGGGACGAGTTGGATAAAACCAATCTTAATTTAATTACTCAGAATATGGTACTCAATCAACAGCAGCAAGATGCTGATAAGCATGAGAAATTCGTATTAGCTAATAGGGAAAAGGCAGTTGAAGAGAGAGTAAAGGAGTCTTATAAGGCTCAAATAGAGGAGCTTAATCAAGATATTAAGGAATTAACTACTTTGAATACTCGTTATAGGACTGAATTGAGCAAACCGCAGCAAGCGTCTATTGGAGCTATTGCTAGACAGGAAGGTTTCAAACTTCCCCTAGCTTCAAGTGCAATAAATTATAGAACTAATAATTTAGGAACGGGCCAACCCACATTACTTAAGTTTAGTTTCAAGGAGAAGAGTGAATGACTACAAGACCGTGGCGACAAGAAATAGAATTAATCCAAAATTATAGTAGACATAAGACGTTTACTCATACTACCACTAGTGCTAACGCTGAAACAGTGGTAGACATTAGTTCTTTAATGGAAGAATGTAATAAGGTATCCTTTGTTGTTGAATTGGGCGATGCTTATGTAGAATTTGATGGGGATGCCACAACTTCTGCTATGCTTATTCCTCAAGATGAGGGATATTTCGACAGTGATATCTGGATTGGTTCTAAAATTAGTATAATTCGGTCTACTGGAACGAATGTACGAATACGAGGAATTATTTGGGGGAGATAATATGCCACTAAGAGGAAAAGGACAAAAGTCCACTCAATTTATGAAAGGTTTATCCAGTGTTCAGGTAGCTTATGCTGATATTGCTCAAGATGATATAGATACTGACCTAACATCTGTTGTAGCATCGAATACTCAGCTAGCTTCTTCTAAAGCTATTAAGGATTATGTGGATTCTGTAACATTAGTTGATACTGTTGAGGAAATGACTGATACAACTATCTCTGGTGTTGGTGATAATAACCATTTTCAATATGATGGGAGTACTGGTAGGTGGGTAAACAGGACGTTTGTTGATTTCTCAAAAATTGCAGAACCAAATAACCCTTCTACAGAAGAAGGAAGATTGTATTTAAAACAATTAGATGCAAATAACAATGCTTTAGCAATCAAGTTGCAAAAAGCTGGGAATATGGTAGAAGTAGAGCTGACCTCTCCGGGATGCGTATGTGAATGCGGTAGTACAGATGGAGCTAAAGACCCAATTTATAATTTTGCTGAAGGTATAATGATAGTAGAACTATATTGTGGGCATTCATATGAAATGAGTATCCCCAATTTGAGGAGAATAAAATAATGGCGATTAAATACTTAGCTGGAAACAAACTTTATGGTACTACTTTAGAGAGAACTGGTTTAACTAGCTCATTAGGGTCAGCTAATGCTGGTTTGACTTTTATTGAAAGCGGGCAAGACGATATGTACCATTGGGATGGAGATTCATGGGAATTAATTGCTGGTAATTCAGCCGAAGAAACTCTTAGTAGTAAAACTTTAGTAAGTCCTATTTTAACTACTCCTCAAATTAATGATTCAGCTTCTGACCATCAATATGTTTTTGCTGTAGGAAATTTAGCAGATGATAGAACTGTTACATTACCAGTTTTAACAGCTAATGATACGTTTACTTTCAATAATTCGACAGTAACTTTTCAAAATAAGACAATTGTACATGGAAGTAATGGAAATTCTATAACAGGTATAGGAGATGCGAGTATTGCAACTGGTGCTATCTCTGTAGATAGGTTAGCAGCAAGTTCTGTAACGATAGGAGCATCTTCTGCTACATTGGGCGGGTCAGCTTTAACCACTTTAACGGGTTTAACTGATTTAGATATGACTGCAACAAACCATGTTATCTTTGATGGGGTGGCAGGTAATACCTTAACTCTAGGAGCATCTGGGACAACGATTTCTATCCCGGGTGATTTAACAGTAAGCGGAGATTTAACTGTAAGTGGAGCTTTAACCAATGTCAGTACTACCCAAATCACTGTTGAAGACCCTCTTTTAGCCTTAGCTAATGAAAATACATCAGCTGACGATGTAGACATAGGATTTTATGGGACATATAATGATGGTAGTGTTAGATATGCAGGATTGTTTAGAGATGAGTCTGATGCAAAGTTCCATTTATTCTATAATACGACAACTACACCAACCACTGTTATAAATCCTTCTGCTGGAGGGTATCAAAAAGCTACTTTAGTTGTTGGCACATTAGAAGCCACCACTATAAATGCCTTTACTCTAGGTGGCAAACTCACAGCTGGTAACGTAGAAATTGAAGGAGCTAATTTCGACATTAATGGTGGAACTATTGATGGAGCGAATATAACTGTCGGGAGCGGTAAGACATTAGATGTGTCTGCTGGTACATTAACTACCTCCGCAGCCCAAAAATTAGCTATTGTAGCTGGAGTTGGAGCTAATACAGATATAGGAGACTTTGACTTTAGAGCACAGACTCTAACAGCAGATGGGTTAACAGCTACTAGGGTTATTTTTGCAGGAGCTAATGGGGTTTTGAGTGATGATGGAGATTTAACTTTTGCTACGGATACCTTAACAGCAACTAAAACGAAAACAACATTAGTGGATAGTGGGGGAAATACGGGCCTTAATTTTGCAGCTACTGGTTCAGCTGTAAATTACTTTACTATAACAAATGCTGCTAGTGCTAATAGTCCTAAAATAGCAGCAAATGGAAGTGCATCAAATTTAAATGCAATTATTTCTGGAAAAGGTACTGGTGGAATAGAAATTGGTGCGGATGGAAATACAGGAGCTTATATAGAATTCGGTGTTAAAACTACTGATGCATCTAAGCCAGCAGCAGCAAGTGCTGAAAAAGCTCGTTTATTCTTAAAGGAAGTAGATGGGAATAATAATGCATTGGTTGCATCAATACAAAAAGCAGGAAACGTAGTAGAAGTCGAAATTACTTCTCCTAAAGCAGTATGTGCAGTATGTGGCAGTAAAGATGGAGCATCTGACCCGACATATGATTTTGAAAAAGGGATTATGATACTAGATTTATGGTGTGGACACTCGTTTGAAGTGCCCATGCAATGGAGTCATATAAATGGCAGTTAAATTTTTAGCGGGCAATAAAATTACTGGCTTAAGCACTGATAGTAAACCTGACAGTTTTTCTACAGATATAGTAGGTGTTACGTTTTTTGAGACTAATACTCAAGATTTATATTTGTGGGACGGAGATTCATGGGAATTGGTGGTAGGCAATTCTGCAACAGAAAATCTATCCAATAAAACTTTTACAGATTATTGTTTAGTATCAGAAGTGTCTACTCCAAGTGGTACAGTAGGTTCTGGTAAAGGAGCACTTTATGCTAAAAGTAATGGTAAAGCATATTGGAAGTTTGAAAATGGAACTGAAGTTGATTTAACTCTTGGTTCCGCAGGTGGGGAAGCCAACGAAAATTCCTTTAAAACTATAGCTAGAAGTGGTACTGGTTCAGGTAGTAGTATTGTTGCTCAGAATGCTGCTGATACTATTACGCTTGTTGGTGGCACTAATATGACCCTCACCTATGGAGGAACTGCTTCTGACCCAACTATCACCTTTGCTTCTGCTACAGGAGTTACAGCATTAGATGGATTAAGTGATGTGACAATAGCTGGAGAAAGTGGGTCTAATGCTACCGATGCTCATTTATTGATATATGATAGTGATGATAGTAGGTTTGAAAATAAGGCTATTTCAGGAGATATAAAAATATCTCGTACTGGAGTAGCTTCGATTCAGGCAAATAGTGTGGCATTAGCTACTGATACTACAGGAGACTATGTTCAAAATATTACAGCCAGTGGTGGTTTATCATCTACAGGAGCTACAAGCGGTGAAAACATAGTTCATAACATTTCCATAGCAACTGATGGTGTCACTACTACCAAAATTGCAGATGGTGACGTAACAAATGCTAAATTAGACAATTCTACTATTACTGTAGCTGCGGAGTCAGGGTCTAATGATGCTGTAGCCCTTGGTGAAACATTAACTTTTGCTGCTGGCGAAGGTATTGATACGGCAGTATCTGCTAATACTATCACAATTACTGGTGAATTGGCAAGTACTAACAATATAGGGGTAGCCAGTTTTAGTGGCGATAATTTTACGGTAAGTAGTGGAGCAGTTACTATTAAAGATGGCGGAGTAATTTTAGGGACTGAAACTACAGGAAATTATGTAGCTACGCTTACAGGAACTTCTGATGAAATAACGGTTTCTGGCAGCACTGGAGCCGTAACTATATCGTTACCTGATGATGTAGTCATTGGAAATGATTTAACTGTTACAGGGGATTTAACAGTAAGCGGTGATACCGTTACTGTGAATACAGCAACATTAACTGTTGAAGATATATTAATAGAATTGTCTAAAGGACAAAACACGGGCACAAATACGGATGCGGTTGATGTGGGTTTGTATGCCCCATATAGAGTTAGTGGCGGTACTCGTTATCGTGGCCTTTTCTATGATTTATCTACTACTCGATGGAAGTTCTTTAATAGAAGTGGAGGTAGTGATGCCGTACCGGGTACTAGTAATATAGTTAATACTACTAGTGGATTTGCTTTAGGAGATTTAGAAATTGGTGCATTGACAGCTGCTTCTTTAGATATATCAGGCAATGTGGATGTAGATGGGACATTAGAAGCTGATGCATATACTGTTGATGGTACTACTTTAGCTGAATATATTGCTGATACCGCAGGAGCCATGTTTACTGGTAATACTGAAACAGGTTTAGCAGCTACATATGAAGATGGTGATAACACAATTGACTTAGTTATTACACCTGCTCAAACAACTATTACATCAGTCCTTAATACAGCTCTAGTTATCGGTAGAGATGCAGATAATGATATAGATTTTGCTACAGATAATACTATTCTTTTGAGAGCGAGTGGGGCTGACCAAATTAAATTGATAGATGGAGTATTAGCACCTGTAACAACTAATGATGTTGATTTAGGAACCAGTGATTTACAATTTAAAAATGCTTATTTCGATGGTACGGTAGATGCGGATGCATATAATGTAGGTAGTGATAGTTTAGCTACTTATATAGCTGGTATAACAGTAACGAATGCTACGAATGCTGGCACTGCTACGAACATTACTACAGCTGATACAAACGCAACTACTACGTATGTAGGTTTATGGGAAAGTGCAGCAACTGCACAAGCTCCTAAGACTGATGCAGCGTTAACATATAATGCAGCTACAGCAACATTAACAGCTACTAGACTTGGGGCTTTTACAGCCGTTGGAGCTATTGATTTCGGCAACCAGAATATGACTCAAGTGGATATAGATTCTGGGGCTATTGATAATACAACTATTGGAGCAACTACTCCGTCTACTATCGTGGCAACTACTGTTGGACTTAAAGGTACATCTAATGCAGTTACAATAGATGTAAATAATGATGTGGCTGCTTACACAGTTATTCTTCCAGATGCTGCTCCAGCTGCTGGTAAATTTTTAAAGACAACTTCTAATAGTACTTCCCAATTAGAATGGGGAGATGCTGCTGGTTCCAGTGGGGCATCCGAATCTTTTGCCATAGCAATGGCAGTGGCACTTTAAGGAGATATAAATGGCTACAGAATTTAAACGAGTAACAATGGCAGATGTGCCTACAACTGCATTGCCTAATACAACTAATGCTAATAGTGACTTGTATAGACCAGCAGCTACTGTAGATACAGTAGTGATAGGAATGTTGTTAACAAATAAAAGTGGAGCAAGTGTAGTTGCAGATGTAATGATTGAGGTTGTTTCTGGGCAAGCTGGTGAAACTGTCTATGTTGTGAAAGGGGCACAAGTTCCAGTGGGGAGTGCCTTAGAAGTGATTTCTGGTAAGGTTGTTGTTTCTAATACTCATGCAACTGATGATACTAAAGGGGATGCAATTCAGGTTAGATGTGATACTGCTAGTGCTTTGGATGTAACATTAAGTATTTTGGAGAATACGCCGTCATAGGCGGTGAAGGAAGATTGTAATGCCATATATAGGAAAAGAACCTGAACATGGAAATTATCAAAGATTGGACAGCATTGCTGCTAGTTTTAATGGGTCTTTATCTACCTTTGATTTAACGGCTGATGGCGTAGCTGTATATCCTACCAGCCCCGCCACAATGATTATATCTTTGGGTGGGGTTATTCAAGAACCAAATACATCGTATAAGGTAAGTGGTAGTAAAATTACTTTTCAAGATTTTAACCCAGCAAGTGGCACAACTTTCTGGGGAGTGTCATTAGGAGATACGTTAGACATAGGAACACCATCAGATAAATCTGTAACGAGTGCTAAACTAGCTACAACTAGTTTCTCATTCTTTATTTCATAGGAGTAAGATATGGCTGAAACATATAAACGATTGGGCCAAGGACAAGTAGCTTTGGCAGTAGATGCTTCAAATGGAATTCTATATGCTTGCCCAGCCGATACTACAGCTATTATACGGCAAATGATTTTTTCAAATGTAGATGCTAGTGCTATCCATGCCTTAACTTTGTATCATATAGATAATGGAGGAACTGCTAATGATACTAAGGTAATTTTGAAGGCTGCCAATATTGAATCAGGGGGATGGGCCGATTTTACCGGAACTATAATTTTAGAAGCACAGGATGAATTAAGAGGTTTATGTACCTTGAATGACGCTGAGGCTACCGATATTACATACGTACTTTACGGCTTGGAGTTGTCATAATGCCTTGGTCATTTTATAATTCAAATGGAAAATTAATAGATGGTGTAATAGATGGTTCTATTACAAATGCTAAATTAGCTGATGATGCTGTTGGTGCAGATGAGTTAGCAGAGAATGCCGTTGTTGATGCAAGTATTGCATCAGGTGCCCTTATTGCTTTTAGTAAATTAGCTAATTTAACTGATGGAAATATTCTTGTTGGAAATGGGTCAAATGTTCCAACTTCTGTTAATCCAACTGGCGATGTTGATATAGCTAATGATGGAACTATATCGTTAAATTCTACTGCTATATCAGGATTTGATGCAAAAACTTCAGTTGCTGATGCAGATACATTATTGATTGGCGATAGTGCTGCTTCCAATGCCTTAAAGAAAATGACAAAAGCTAATTTGGTAGCTGGCCTTGGAGGAGCTAATTTTAAAGTGGGTAGTTTTTATGTAGATTCCCACAGCATTGGCGACAACCCCCGTGTTGAGTCAGGCTTAGGTTTTACACCTAAAGCAGTTATTTTTCTTGCAACCCAACCTGTGACTGCTGGTGAATCATCTATAGGTTTTGATGATGGTACGACAGCAGTTTGTATAGAAAATGCCCATGCTCAAGCAGCAGGTTCATGGGAAGTTTGGACAGATAGAAGCATTAGGGTTGTTCATTCATCAGGTAATACATTTAACGGTGAAATTACAGCATTAGCAAGTGGGCAATTTTCTGTAACATGGTCTACAGTAGGTAGTCCTAGTGGACGTATTTACATCTTATATTTAGCGATGGGATAAGGAGTAATAAATGGGTTGGAAATTTTTTAATTCAAGTGGACAATTACAGACGGAAGCCCCCATTGCAGATGATTCTGTAACAAATGCTAAACTAGCAAATACGGCTGCATATACCATTAAAGGAAATGCAACTAGTAGTTCTGCAAATCCCACCGATATTAGTCTAGCTTCTGCTACTGGTGGCTATTCAATACACGATGATGATATTGTCCTGACTTATGATGCTGATGGTAGTGCATTAAAAACTATTACTAGAGGTAACTTCCTATCGGGAGTTGGTGGTGCTAGAACAGTATCCCCTACAAATGTAGATAATGCAGTAATCACTTTCGTAGATAGTGGTGACACATTTGCTGCTGAAGCCAATTTAACCTTTGATGGGACAAACCTTACGGTTGCAACTGGTAATGTAATAATAGGAACGGCTGGTAAAGGAATAGATTTTTCTGCTCAAACTGCCACATCTGCTTCAGGTGCGACTACTACACCTTCTGAAGTGCTTGACCATTACGAAGAAGGGACTTGGACTCCAGTATTTAAAGAGGCTAATAGCCCCTTTGATGCTGCTTCTATGAGTGTACAGCATGGAAAATACGTAAGAATTGGGAGGATTGTGTACATTACAGGTTGGGCGAAAACAAACAGTTTGAGTAATATGTCCACTAGTGATGGGGCTACACTTACTGGACTTCCATTTACTGTCAGTTCTTCTGGTACAGGTGCTTCATGGTATGGAGGTGGACTGAACGTGGTACAAGGTGAGGGGTTAGGCATTACCGCAAATCAGCATGTTACTGGATATATTGAACCGGGTACTACGCTTGTCACTTTAAAAAGATGGGGAGATACTGCTGGTACTACTGCATTTACTGGTTCAAATTTATCTGCTGACGGTGGAATTATGTTCAATGGATTTTATTTAACTGAGGCGTAAAAGGAGATTAAATTATGGCCCTAACAGAAGATACAATTGTAGATAGTATAGACGTATTACCTGATGGACAGATTCAAGTCCGAAAGGCTAATCGGGTATTTAGAGATGGGGTAGAAATTTCTAAATCCTATCATAGACACGTAGTTTCACCGGGAGATGATTTGGCATTAGAAGATTCTAGGGTAGCTGAGATTGGGGCAGTAGTACATACTGCTGAAGTAATTAAAGCATTTAACGCTAAGGAGCAATAAATGGCACAAACAAAAATAACGGTAGATGGTATTACTGGTTTAACCTCATCTGCTACTGAATTAAATTATGTAGACATTACTACTTTAGGTACTGCACAAGCATCTAAAGTTTTAACTGCTGACGCTAATATAGATGTGGGATTGGGACTAAGAAATTTAACTGGTACAGGATTTCTTCAAGGAAGTACAATATTAGTAAAAGGCACAACTAATAGTATAACTATAGATGCTGATAATCCTTCTGCTTATACAGTAGTACTTCCTAATGCTGCCCCCGCTGCTGGTAAAGTTTTAAAGACAACTTCTAGTAGTACCACGCAATTAGAATGGGGAGATGCTGGTGGTGGAGCAATTTCAGCAGTAACCAACGGTTCATCTGACAGGATAGCCACATTTACTTCTACTACTGCTTTAAATGGTGAAGCTAATCTAACCTTTGATGGACAAAATCTTTATTTAATTAATTCAACTACTGATAGCAGTAGTAATTTAATGGTGAATTCTTCTGCTACATCAGGTACTACTCATGCAAGATTAATCTTGAGGGTAGCTAGTGGCAATGCTGGAGATGCTTTTATATCATTCCATGACCAAGGAGGAGCTGAATGGGCATTTGGTCTAGATAATTCAGATTCCGGTAAGCTTAAACTAGGTTATGGCGGTACAGTAGAAACAAATACGGTATTAGCCATAGACACTAATGGGCAAGTACAAATTAGAGAAATAATAGCAGATGGTAGTGGGCAACAAACTAACTATACTTCTGTGCAAAAAGGATTAGCAAAAGCATGGGGAAATGCTACTAGTAATGGTTCTTTAGAATCTGGTTCTCATAATGTAAGTTCTTATTCTAGAACCAGTGCTGGAAATTATAGAGTTACTTATTCAACTGCTATGGAAGGTGGGAATTATTCAGCCTTTTCTGCTGCTTTAATGGATGACCATTTATCTCAACCATATTTGAGAAGTGCTACTACTGTTGATATAACAGTAAGAAATAATTCTCATGGTAGTGATGATGAAGGAAATTGTTTTGTAATTTTCGGGGAGTTGTCTTAATATGAAAGTATTTGTAACACCTAATCAAGATGCACCACATAATTTAATAGTATCTTTCCCAGCTTATGGGGATGTAACTAGATTACCAGAAGAATCAGATGATGAGTTTTTGAATAAAAGTATTCTTAAATTTAGGGAAGGAAGTAAAATTCCTGATAATGTAGAATCGCATATAGTAGAAGATACTGAGCTTCCAGCAGACCATGAATGTAGCACTTTATGTGAATTTTTTGATGCTTGGGAATGGGGAGATAGTGGGGCGAGAGTAAATATGAATAGAGCTAGGGAATTACATAGAACTCGTATTAGACAAGCAAGAGATATTGCGTTGTATAATTTAGATGTACCTTGGATGAAAGCACAAGAATCTGGTGATTTAGATGAACAAAATAGAATTAAAACAGAAAAAGAAAGACTTAGGGATTTACCATCTACATTTGATTTAGCTGTCTTTACTACACCAGAATCATTAAAACAGGCATGGCCTGATGGGTTACCAAAAGAATGACAGATTGGAGTGGGCATATAGATGCGTTGGTTGGGGCGGGGATATTGATAATATTCCAAGCTGTTGTAAATTACAAACTTTTTAGTAAAATAAAGAAGATACAAAAACAATTGGAGCAAGATAATGACCTTAACTAAAATTGGAGCCTCACTAGGAGGTGGTGCAGATACAATCCTTGTGACACAGGATTCACATGGATTAGCTGTAGGTAGACCTGTTAGAATTGACAGGGGTACAGACTTGTACGCATATGCTAATTGTACAACTGCTGAAAATGCTGAAGCCATAGGAGTTATTGTAGAAACAACTACAGATACTATGACGATTGCTTTATCTGGTAGAGTAACAGTTAATGCCTGTTTACCAAACGGGGCTACCCCCGGCCAAGTTTTGTATTTGAATTCGTCTAATGATACTACGTTAGTAACTAGTGCTCCAACCCAAGAGAATTATGTTGTTAAACCAATGGCTGTAGTGACAGTAACCAATTCAGAAATGATTCTCATAAATTATCGGGGAGAGGTTAATAGTTCAGGAGCTGCTTCAATTGCAGATAATGCTGTTACATTAGCTAAAATGGAACATGGTACGGCTGGAGATATATTTTATTATGATGCTTCTGGTGTACCAACAAGACTAAATAAACCGGGAAGTCCTGCTGGAGAAGTGCTAACATATGCATCAAGTGCAACTATACCAAGTTGGACTGCTCCTGCTCCCGCTGGTGGTTTAAATTTTATAGCTACGGATGTAGCAAGTAACGATAGTACACTAGAAGTAACTTTAACAGGAAGCTATGAAACTTATTTAATTACTGGGTCAGATTTAAAACCCTCTAATGATTCTCAGTCAATGTTTGCACAAGTTGGCACAAGTAGTGCTTGGACTACTGGATATAAAAATGCTTTCCATCGTATAAAATCAGATGCAACGCATGATATGTCAGCTAGTAACTCACAAACATTTATATTACTTGCTCCCACAGTAGGAAACAGTACGGGAGAAGGTTGTGGATTCGCTATTTGGATTGTACAGCCCAGAGGAGCATCAGATGTGTATCCTGTTATTCATGGAACTATGACAGCAATTAACGCCAATACTATTGTTGAAGCTGGTGTCGTTGCTTCTATGGCTACTTCTGCTGTTGATTTGCAAAGATTCAAAATTTATATGTCTGCTGGAAATCTTACCAGTGGACGTTTAACTGTTTGGGGGTTGTCACATGCCTAGATTTAGAAGGGTGGATGGTGTACGAATTCAATTTACTCCTGAAGAAGAACTTGAAAGAGATGCTGAAGAGGCTCAATGGGAGATAGAGCAAGCTGCTTTTTTAGAAGCAGAAGAGAAATTATCTGCCTTAGAAGCCAAGTTAGCAGACGATAGTATTACGTTTAGTGAGTTGAAAGAACTTATGAGATTACGGAGGTAGTATGCCATATATAGGGAGAGGCCCAAGTAAATCTGGGGCATTCAGAATATTAGATGATATATCTCTTGATTCACATACATCAGGTGGATTCAATGGGAGTAGGACTACGTTTGCCTTGACTGTAGGTACTGTTGCTTTAACTGTAGGTTTACCTGAAACATTGATGATAGCAGTTGATGGGGTTATACAAGAACCCGGAACTGCATATACGATTAGTGGGTCTAATATTGTCTTTGCCTCCCCGCCACAAGACTCTGCTACCTTCTGGGGCGTAGAGCTTGGAGATGTGGGTGGACTAGCAGAGAGGGCTACAACCCAAGCTGGTACAGATGATAGTACCAGAATTGCTACTACTGCTCATGTTAAAGATGTTAAAATAGATGCTTTAACTGCTGGGGATGATAACACTAATTTAGATTCTAGTACAGGTAGACATGGCTTACTTCGTAAACTAGATGGTACTGCTACTAATTTCCTAAACGGTGCTGGGAATTGGGCTGCTCCTTCTGGGGGTGCATCATTAGCTACGTCTACTGGTAATCAAATAGTTACCGTTACAGGGACTAATGCTATTACTGGGGAAGCTGGATTAACTTTTGATGCTTCCGCACCTACATTAAAAATTAGGGGGGAATCTGGAGCACCAGCTACCTCTAGTACAACAGAGTTGGCAGTATTAAGATTAAATCCTACTGGTGTAACTG
>VTLG01001652.1_pt1 | contig 92913 bp, 84 predicted proteins | sample 4694571 | NCBI WGS metagenome assembly VTLG01 (sample SAMN12604809, study PRJNA352737) | marine metagenome | biome: ENVO:00000447; feature: ENVO:00000209|ENVO:00000569|ENVO:01000036; material: ENVO:00002151; isolation source: viral sequences binned using virsorter ...
ATTCATATTCCCTTTGAAAAACTTAGATACTTTGATTCGACTTCAAACCATGCATTAACTTTTCATAAACAAAATGTTCAACTTTGTTTCGAAGTTCATGGTCGGAGAGAACTTTTACTGCTATTTCGTAATGCGTATCTATGCTTTCAGCCAGAGCATTATCCATTAAATCCACAAAGAAACCTCGCATTGCTTGAGACTTAGAATTGCTTTTAAGTTGCTCTTCAAGCATTTGGTTACCTGTTAATTTATCTCGAATAGATTCTGCAAACTGTTCGAGGATATTTGATTGAGCGTCTTCTTGAGGAGAGTTATCAGCTAAAACCTCTTTTGTTGTTGTAACAACAAGTGGTTCTGATTTTAAGAAGTTTGCAACACTATCTATCTCAGGAAACAAGGTGGCCTTAGAAATAGCTAACGTCTCAAGCTGCTGCCTCAACATAGCTTTTGCTTGGGAGGGAATATCAATATGCTTTACATTAGGGCGGTACGTTTCAGGGATCCGTTTAGGAGTTGTTTTATCTCCCCCCATACCGAAGAGAAAAAAAGCTCCACTTTGTTTGATGATTCTTTTGTTATCAAGCTTGGGTTTTACGCATACTACCGATTCTAAATCCCGCCCCTTAATATCACTTTTGAAATATGGTTTTTCAGACTGTATAGCGTGTAACAATTGCGTTTTATAAAATGTCTTATCAAGTTCAAAATTTTTACTCATCTGTGCAAGATTACTAATTACAGAGACAATATCACTGTTATAAAACTTAACTTCATCGTTAGGTACTTGATAAATAAGTACACGGGCATCACCATCAGAAAGAGGTGAAACATCATAGTTTTTAGATGACTCATGAACTTCTAGGCACTCTGCCTCTAAATTTTCAATTTCATCTGTAGCTTCTGTATCACTTGAACCATACTCATCTGTTGCAAAATAAAGAGCTACTAATGGATTACTCGTGATATCGAGCAAACGAGTTGGTAGTCCATAGTGTTGCATTTTTACCAAGCAATCAAATGTGGAGGTGCAGTCTTTAAACTCTTCTGGGCACCGAGTAATCAAGTTATTAAATAATTCTTCTTCCCTGACAACATACTTAGCGTTAGCTGGGTCATCATATTGATGACGAAAAACTGTAGGCAAAGGAATAAAAGTGTGAGATGCATGCCCTCTAAAAAACAATGTGTGGTCTTCTTTTACCTTTATCTCTGAGCAAATCGCTATAAAGTCTGCGAGGCTTTCGGCACGATTCTGTTTCACTACACAGCCTCCCAATCACGCACATCAATCTTGCCTGTTACTGCTGCTGAGATAAGGGCGGTTTTACGTTCTTTTAGTAACGAAATTCCCTCTTTGGCCTTCTTCTCCAATGTTGAGTAATGTTTTCTCATATTGTGTATGAATGCTACAACCTGCTCAACTTCATCCAGAGGCGGTAGAGGAATTGATATATCTTTAACAATGTCAGTATTTAGATTAGGTTGTCCCGAACCTTGTTTAATTCGCTCTCGTAAACCATCTGTAAGACTTGATAAATAAAAGTAGGCATATTCAGAGTTAATTTTTAGATTCTCGAAACCAACTACACCGTCATTCGCATTTGCATCAATTTTCAGTATTGATGGGACACCAAGAGTTGCCCCACTATTTGAAAGTAACAATGTACCTGAAGAAAATACTCTACATTGTAGACTACCTTTCTTGGTTAAAAATGTTTCAGTTTCCGTTAAATAAATCTCGTCATCTTTTGTAATTTCAGCAACAGTTACCCACGGTGAATAATCACCATTGAATAAAGTAGGATCACCTGCTGGTCGTGGTGAACCGCCACGAACAACTTGAGAAATATAACCAAACTTACTTACCACCCAATGCTCAGGCACTTCTCCCAACCATTCCACACCAGAATCTTTCATTGGAGCGTCAGGGTTAAGTCCTTTGGTTACAGCGTGAGAAATCAGCGCTTGGCGCTTTTCTTTTAGCAGCTCAATCAGCTTTTCTTGCTTGGTGATTAAGGTGTCGATCTTAGCGGTTTCGTGATCGAGGAAGTTGGCGATTTTTTGTTGCTCGCTTTTTACTGGAGCAGAAACTTTTAATGATGCAACCTTCTCTTGATTAATATTTGGTTGACCACCTCCAGAGGATAGTTGAATGATCTCCTCTTTGAATGCCCACAACCAATAGAAAAGATATTTGTTTTCTAATTGCTTAGAAGCCGTCATTACACAGCAGGCTTGGTTTGTTGTCGCTTCTACACCAAAAATTCCAAGTCGACCAATGGTTGCACCATACATGGCAATAGCTATAGAGCCAACTGGGTACTTCCTCAATGTAGGAAAGGCTTTTAAAGTATCTTCAGACAATTTTTTCTTGGTATCTGTGATTACTTTTTCTCGAAGTTCCCCTGTAGTAATCCAAGGGACGTTTCCTTTGAACAATTCCTCATTGCTTGTTGGTGGCGTTGTTCCTGAACCAATTTCATTAAAAGCATGTGATAGTTTCCACATCGACCAATCACTAGGAATATCACCAACCCACTCGACGCCTGAATATTTGTACTCTGAATAGGCTTTATAACGACCAGTCATTACGAATGCACCTCTTGAAGCAACTGCATAATATCAGCCGATACCGCATCTAGATCCGCATCAATCGCTTCTAACGCTCTTGGTGGTTCGTATACATAGAAGTGGCGGTTAAATGGAATCTCATAGCCTACAATACCCACTTGACTATCTTTTTCATCGGTCTTGCTTTCATCAATCCAAGCGTCTGGAACGTGTGGCAATACTTCACGAGCAAAGTAATCCTCAACCGTTTCAGTAAGTGGTACGTTCTCGTTATCACGTAGGTCTGGGTTAGCTTCTACCTTACCTTTGGTCTTACATACTTCCGCTGCATCATCGTGCTCGCCAAGGTGCTTCACGATAAGTTTTAGCTGTGCTGCGTTTAGTTTCTCTGGTGCTAGTTTTGCTTTTAGGATGTTGTTGAAAATGTCACGAGATAGAAGCTTCTCTTCATCAAAGGAAGCGAGTGCATCAAGAATCGCTTGCTGTAGTGCTTCATCTAGTTTTGCCCAAACTTTATCGGCTTGCAGGGCTTCTAGGCGAGTTTCATCTTTTGGATGGATAGCCAGTTGCAGTGGACGCTCGACCGTGATTCTTCGGTAGCCAAACTCTTTGTAGTCAAACAGCTTACTAAAACCGTTCTCAGCAAATTGACCGTAAGTTTTTACAATAGTCTCGATGCTCTCTTCGGTTAGCTCTTTACGCTTACTGCCAAGAGACTTACGCATTGCTGAGTAGAATACATGTTCATCATCACCTTCTACCTCGGCACCGCCGCTGCGACCTCGACCACCCGCTTTTGCACGCTCTTTTGATGCGTTGATTAGCTGAACCTTGCCTTTACGATGCTCTGGTTTATGGCTCGATAGAATCCATACATAGGTAGCGATACCCGTGTTGTAGAACATATCGGTAGGTAGAGCGACAATCGCTTCAAGTAGGTCGTTCTCTAGGATGTAGCGACGAATCTCACTCTCACCGCTGCCCGCACCACCTGTAAACAGTGGCGAGCCATTAAGGATGATACCAATACGAGAGCCACCCTCATGCTGTGGGCGCATTTTGCTAACAAGATGCATCAAGAACAGCAGTGAGCCATCTGAGACGCGAGGTAGACCCGCACCAAAGCGACCCTCAAAACCTTTCTCTTTGTGTTCATCATTGATGTGCTTTTGAATCTTCTTCCAATCCACGCCGAATGGTGGATTAGACAGCATGTAGTCAAACTTCTCAGTGCCCAGTTGGTCGTTCGATAGGGTGTTTCCTAGCTTGATATTATCGACTTTCTGCCCTTTGATAAGCATATCCGCTTTACAGATAGCGTAAGACTCTGGGTTAAGTTCTTGACCAAATGCCGACAGTGACGCTTTTTTGTTTAGCTCGTGCACATACTCCATACCAGAAGATAGGAAACCACCTGTACCCGCTGTTGGGTCATAGATAGAGCGAACTAAACCTGATTGGGTTAACACTTCATCATCATCGCTGAATACCAAGGATGTCGTGAGGCGAACGATATCTCTTGGGGTAAAGTGCTCGCCCGCTGTTTCGTTTGAGCTTTCTGCAAAGCGTCTGATTAACTCTTCAAACACCAAACCCATACCGTAGTTGCTGATGGTGTTTGGGTGTAGGTCTGTTTTAGCAAACTGCTTAGCGACTTTGTAGAGTAGGTCTGCTTCTTCAAGCTTGTCGATGGTGTTGAAGAAGTCGAAATGCTCAAAGATTTCACGAGCGTTAGGGCTGAAGGACTGAATGTAACTCTCTAGGTTACTTGCAACACCTGTTTCACCAAGGCGGTTTAAGTCCATCTTTGACGTATTGTAGAAGCTTAGCTTTGCCGTGTGTGTTAGAAGCTTTTCTTGCGCTTCTACTGGCATTGCCTTTACAGCTTCAAACTTAGCAATCACTTCTGGCTTAGTTTCTTCTAATACACATTCTAGGCGTCTTAGTAGTGTGAACGGTAGGATGATGCGACCGTATTGAGATTGTTTGAAGTCACCACGTAGGAGGTCGGCTACCGACCAAAGGAATGCGGCTGTTGAAGAGAAGTTGTTGTTGGTCATTATAATCAGCACATTGAATATGAAAAATTGTGCTGATTATACAGGATGATCATAACTACTTCAGTCAGTATTGTTTAGTTTTGCCACTTTACAGTTAATGAATAAACATGCAGCTTAAGTGGCAAGTGTTATTTTAAAAATGAAAGACTAGAGCTTTTGCACTGAACAATAATGGGGCATTTTGATTCAGGTTAATTTGTGCAACAGGCTGTTGCACAATTGGGGCGGTGGCAGTTTTTGCTGATTTTGCAACAACTGAAGTTTTTAACCTCTCAGGCAACTATTGCACATTTTGCAACAGTTCCCGAATCCAACTGCCGAGGAATACTCGGTAGTTGATTGATTAACAATGCCCATGTTAGTCCTACTGCCAAAACGATGTGACGAGTAAGCGTTTTACGAAATAACTTGTTTCGCAATTATGCAAGAGCCTCTTGCATAATTGGGTACGAAAAATTGTCCAACAGCCTATTGGACAAATTATCCCGATGACTGCTAACTCAACAGTTCTTTCAGGTAGCTATTCCGTTTATGAGAGTGTCTAGGTGCCTCGGTGATCTGCCTCATGTCATCACTACTTCCAACGATATGAATTTCGCTTTCTGCTCTTGTAATTGCCGTATAGAGCCATGCTCTATCGACTATTCTGCCTTTTTGCAGAGCGATGATGATACGTGGAAACTGTGACCCTTGAGCTTTATGTAGGGTGATTGCGTAACCCAACTCCATGCAATCGAGTACAGATTGTGTAATCTCGACCTTTTCACTTGTATCTAGTGTCACTTCACCGTAACTATCACCAGAAGGTTTGACGTTGGTTAGTGTGCCAAGTGAGCCGTTCTGAATGCCTTTATCATAATGGTTTTGCGTGAATAACACGGCATCATTCATGCGAAGTGGCAAAAAGAACTTATCACCATTGATTTCGAACTCAAGGCTAGTGCTATCTGGGTTAACGGCTTGTTGGGTGAGTTTATTGATTTCTGATACGAGTGCCTTGGTTGGAGCCATGACGCGACTGTTTTCAGGACACTGTTGGTAAAGATCACAACAGACTTTGGCAATGTCTGTTTTACTGGTTTCGTGAAAGTGTGTTGCTACCCAAACCTTAAATGCCTCAAGATTGTGCTGCGCTTTCTGCTGACCACTTGCCATTATAAGTCCTCAATTAGATTAGAAAACACAAAGAGTTGCGTTTAGGTCTTTATTTACTTTCCTCGATACTCCGCATCGCTCTTTGAAAAATAGTCATTACATTTGGATCGCTTTGACCGATATTGGCGATTTTTTGAATAAAAGCTTGCAGATAACCGATTTCATCTTTTGCCACTTTTAATTCCGCTTCTAGCTGAATGGCTTTTTCAGCTAGATCAATATCTTTTTGTAGATAGGTAAGTAGCTCAGTATTTTCAGCGGAAACAGGTTGCCCTTTGAGTGAGCGCTTTCTATCCTTGTATTCATTTTTTATATTGAGATATTTATCAAGTGTTTGCCGCGTCGTAGTGATCGCAAGGCTAGACTCAATTTTCGTGACTAATAAATCCCAAGTCAGCTTTCCTTCCCAACTTCTAATTAATGCTTGAATGGAGATCTGTTGATCAGTATCTAATGATCTAGTTGCCATGTTTATTTTCCTATACTGATCCCAGAAAGCCTAAAAAATTATCTTTAGCTGAGTCGTTATTCGTTTTGCTTGTTGCAGCAAGAGCCGCTTGAAGAGCTTCTTTCGCATCAGGTAGCGATAGCTTGCGTTCTGTTACTGTCTTGGTTTCTAAATCTGTAATTCGCATGACATTTGAACGAGTCAAAAAGCGAACAATAGCCCCTTCTTTGATGGAGTCGTCTGATAGCACTTCAATAAGACTCTTGAGCATACAAGTATTTTGGTAGTGGGTTTCATACCATTGCTGCATTCCTTCACTGGTTGCAAAGTTAATGGCCTCCTGAACTTGCTTTAGGTTGTGTGTCTGGATTGTTAAATCCTTATTTAGCAGTTCAATCGCATCTTTATCATGCGCAATATGACATGAGGATGAACAGAGTGTGCATTGTGTTTCAAATTCCGTCATGTAAGTGCAAGGGGTTAATGTTAAATCTTGGGTGCAAAAGCCGACCTCACTGACAAAAGTTGGGCTTAAGTTATCGGTGGCATCATCGTATTGAGCTTTACTCTGTAGGCGTTTGCCAACCTTATCTTGTACTTCTTCCTCGGTTTCTTTTTCATATAAAATATCACTGATAACTGAGGCATTTTGGGCATCAGCAGTATGAATATAGGTGAGTGTTTGCTCAGGGTTTTTACGGCCAGACAGCATCGTTATGAGTAAGTGGGGTAACCCCTTATTGGCTAGGTAGTTATTTTGCCAATGCCTGAATTGGTGAGGGGTGATTGCGAAACCTGTTGAGAAACTATGCCGCTCAAAGATGGTAGCGAAATTGTTTTTACGTTTTTTGATGTTTTTATCAAAAAAAGCACCTAAAGATTCGATGGGAACTAACAGGAAGTGAGAGGTTTGCTGAGTGTTTAATTGTTTTTCTGTATAGGTAAATAAAGCCTGCTCATAATCGACACGCTTAGTCTTAGCGTTATTGTATCCTGACATAGCTTTTTGATTAATTGTAATGTAATGGTTTTGAAATTCTGCAACCGTCATTTCTGTTTGACCATTGAAATATTTACTTAATTGGCCTTTGCTGAAGACAGTAGCGCCAACAAGTAGGTATGTATAAGGACATCCGCTTTTAATTTCTAGTTTATCGAGTGGCAACAGCTTGGTGATGTGTTTGATAAATATAGGGAAGCCTTTCTTTTTTGTCGCATCAATCGCACCCTTGGTATCGCACGTAACACGGGCATAGCCGTCGCTGTCATCATAAAAACCCAATAAAAAACCAAGAAGAATCAGGTTGGTCGGTTTACTGTCGTTGGGTTTGAGTGCATCTAGGTTTTTGGCACTTGGCTTAAACTCACCTAACACCTTTTTTAAACTTAGGTTTGGGTTTTGATAAAACCTTGCTAATACTCTCGCAGGCTCAGTCACAAGAGCGGTATAGTGTAATGCTCGGTCTAGGCTTTCGGCCATTTCAGCATTGATATGATTCTGATAGTCTTTATATCCTTTTGAACCTCGCCAATTAAGGTAGTAGACAGTATTAATGTTGTTATTGACTACTTCATTATGGGCTTTCACGCGTTGCTTGGTTAGTAACACTTGCTCTGCTGCCGCTCGATTGGGGGACGACATCGCAAGTGCTGACATGGTGCAAACATAACTATCGAGTTGACTCGTTGTTGGATGGATGAGAGCAGCCCAAGAATTAGTGTTCTCTTTATTCTTGATGTCTTGATAAGGCGGGATCGCATCATAAAAGATCGCTCCGAGTGCCAATAACGCCTTTTCATCAGGCAGTTTACTATTTTCAGCCTCGATAGCGTCATCACCGCTTTTGTTTCTTGTCGCTTTATACTCTCTCGTTAGGTTCGGGACTTGACTGACAGGAAGCATCTTATGGGCTTTTAGCCACTCAAAAAATGCAGAAAGAGACTGGATATTGTTCATTTCATCGATGGTGTTTTGAATCTCATCCAGACTGGAAGAAGCGATATTTTCATTAAGAGCAATAAGAAATTTTTTTGCCGTAGTGACTTTATGTCTCTTCCTATTGTTAGAAATATTTTCTTTCAGCACATCAAGAGCAAAAGCAAAGAGTAGATAGTGCGTATGTTCATCAAACCTGTCTTTATCGGAAAAAGTTGAGTTAATGTTGGCGTAGGGTTGATTATCGTTATTGAAAAGGAGGTTAATAGAGACGCCATTGTTGCTGGTAAAGGTAACAGCAATGTCCTCCCACGCTGCTTGCTGACCTGATGGCGCGGTAAAACCAAGTAGCGGCTGTTTTTTCTTTTCGGCGATATAAGCGTGTTGATTGGTTATGTAACGGTTGAGTGTGTTCATTTTTCATCTCCAAGCTTAGCCGTTTTTCTCTCTTCACAAATGGCTATGGTCGCCTTGATGTAAAGAATGACTTTCTTGAGGCGTTTCACTGTCGCAGGGTGTGCTGATTGACTATTTATCACCAGTTTTTTTTCCGCTTTATCAAGATATTGTTGATGGTTTGCCGTTTCTAGAGGTCTAAAGTTGTCGCAGGGATAACAGGCCATAGGCGCACCGCCTTTTGACTGACAACTGGAGCAGTTAGCAGGATTGAGTTTATGGCCAATTTCTTCATCAAACCTGCTTTTTACTTTGAAATCATCGTGCGCTTGTAACTCTTTTACCGACAGGCTATCAAATCGTTTGATGATATGGTTCCCAGCATACGCCTCATCAACTTTAACTCGCTCTGAGGTTTTCAAATCAAGATAGGGGGTAATCGCTTGAATGGTGACACCTGTTATAGCAGCAAGGTGGGCAGGGCTTAACCCATATTTTGCACCTTGGGTGAGAATGGTGTGTCGCCAGCGGTTGTTACTAAGATTCAAAGAATCGTTTGGACATCTATCGCTGTTTGGCTTGAGTTTTATTCCGGATAAATAACGTATATTCATTCCAAGGGCGTCCGAGGTCATATGATAGGCTTTTGAGGTATCGCTATTGGAGATAAACAGTTCTGCTTTAGATTCAAAACTAGAGCTAAATAAGCTTTGGTCAGGCAATACAGGTAGGCGTCTCATGAGTTCTTTGGTTTCATCTTCACCTAATGTAATGTGTTGTATAGACAGCGAATGTAAAAGGTAGTGTTCATAAACCTGATAGTAACGCAAAAGCAATCAAGAAAAGTCTGACTCTAGGCGGTGTGAGCGTGATTCCGCATCACCGCGAAATTGTCCATCTTTGCCTTTAAAGGTGCGAACGTGCAATTGCTCCACATCTGAGAACAAGTGTTGAGTAACGGGTTTCCAGTTAAGGTTCGGTTCTTTATGAGATAAAAAGGTTTCCCCTACAGGTAAAACATCACACCATTTAAGTTGCACAAGTTGGGTTGGTCGTCTTATCAGGGCGAGAAGTAACTGACTGGCTATGACATTCCGTAGTGCGGTAAACTTTTTTTGCGATAGTATTTCCCCTTCTAATACTTGCTTCGTTGCAATTCTTAAGCTTTCAAGAATATTGTCGTGCTCAACTTCACTGTAAGCACCAGTTTTTGGGTCAAGAATGCCTTTCATTACACCTTGGCGCTTTAAATTTTCATCTTTAACTGTGTCATATAACGGTTGGAGAGTATGACAGGTATAACCATTTCTTGGGTGGCATAGGGCGTATAAGCCATCTCTGACATTTTTTTTCTTGTAAGTATCTAGTGTGAGCCACCACGCCTGAAAATCGTAAATGTCGAGATATTTTACAATGGATTTGAGGGTGCAAACGTGGCTGTTTAGAGACCTATAACTGTAATGCTTTGCGGCATGTGCTATTGCTAATCTTAAGTCCAGATAAGTATTAGTATTTAGTTCATTCATCCAATTTAGATATAAATAGGATTTATAACCAAGCTCCCACGTATCTGAAAGCACATCAAAAGAGTAACCATCTTCTCTTGCATTGAATATGCGCTGCCCATCGTACTCCTTTTTTACTGTTGCGATATGGCTATGACTCATGACCACCTCCTAACCTCGGAACAGCTTTAGATTGGGTTCTAGCGGAAATATCAGCCACAGAGACCGCCAGTTGATATTCGTTATAGACGGATGCCATTTTCGAGTCTTCAACCCAGCCCATTGCATATTTGCGTAAATCTTCAATTTTTTCAGGCGTTAACCCATGCTCTCTCGCCTTATCTTCAAAAACTTCATTCCATTTATGACGAAGCTTGTGAGGGTGGAGCTTGATACCTAATGCCTCACCAAATTTATCTACGATTTTGTGAATGGATTTATACGTGAGCGGTTGCCCTGATGTTGTCCCTTTTTCTGAGATAAACACAAAGTCATGTTCACGGGCGGTTGTATTTTCTGCTCGTACAGTTTGTATGTAGAGCTTGATAAGCTTCATTAACTCTGAGGAAATAGAAACCGATAGCGCTTTGGTTTTATTTGATGGGCGTTCTAACCTTGGATCAGTCGGATCATTGGGAGTTCTGGTCAATAGGAAGCGAGGGTTATCCCAATCGTCAATCAAGTCACTGACTTTTAGCTTTAAAACCGCACCAACACGAACCCCTGTGTTAATTAGGATTTGCATGATGAGTTGGTTTCTTAATTTGCTGGATTTAAATGGGTTCTCAGGTGAACTCTCTTTGATGATTTCAAGCAAATAAAAGAACTTATCTGAAGGTATTACCGACTCAAATGCATCTTTAACGATGGTGTTATTTTTACGTGTGCCGCCAATAAACGTGTTGATGTATAACTTAAACTTATTGAATTGGTCGTCCACTCTGGCTTGAGTATTAGTTGACTCTTGATCATAGTGGTGGCAAACGAACAAGTATTCGATATAAGCCCTCAATCGAATTAAGCGCTGACGTAATGTGTGTGCGGAAACTTGTGGTTGGCTATGTGAAGTTGCATGGATGGCATCTCTTATGCGCTTGTCAGAAATTGCTACGGTATTACTTTCATCAATAGTGCCTTCATTAGCATAAAGCTTGCACGATCTAACAAAATCATCGACCTCTTGCCTTGAAAGAAATTCACCAGAGCTGACACGCTCAACAAGATCGATACCTTGCTCGATAAAATAACAGTATAAAAATTTCAGCTCATAGGCGTATTTTTTTAGTGTATGAAAAGCTGGAGTTTGAGCGCTTGCTTTATTCTTTCTTGCCGAAAGTGGGGAGTTATGGTTTCCGTTAAGATAAGCATTTAGGTACAAGCAAGCGGGAAATACACCAGATCTTACAATGAGGGGAAAGCTGTACCCATCGGCATCTTTATAAATTTTTACTGCAACATTTTCACTTAATTCATTCATTACAAAATCGCAAGTTGGTTACATATTAATCTAATATGGTTGCACTTGGTGGTTTTGTAAAGTAAAAAAATGGCTCATTAAAGAGCCATAAAAGATTTAAGTGTATTTATTTCTTCTTTTTCTTTACACTTTCTTTTGGTGGAGAGTATTCTTCAGCTTTTGCTCTTTCAGCTTTCAATTTATCTGCACGCTGTTGCTGCAAATCTTGTTTATATTGGTCTTCTTCACTCTGAAGCGTCGCACGGACTCCTGAGCGTGAAACTTCCATTCGTAGCTTAGTTCCCTTTTCTAATGGGTGTACTAACTGATAATTTGTTATTTTTCCACTGGGGAATTCGATTGAAATGTTGTCACCACCCACCAGGAAGATACCCGGAGTTGCATTCATGAAGAATGGATCGATGAAAGGTGAAAGGCTCTTTATCTCTAAGGGGGTTGGTTTATTTGTCATTTCACAATTCTCTTTGATTTGGGACTACAGTTACATGTAAAAAATGATTCTTAGGTAATGTTTGATTACAGTAACTTAGTAAGTTCTCTATCTAGAACAACTAAATAACTCTCACATAGTAAGTTATCAAAATCACAGCAGTGATGCTTGCCCAAATCCCTAATTAAGACCGAAATTAAAGTCACAAATCTACTTCATTCGCTGTAGTGGTAATACAAAAATGTTTGTTCCGGTAGATAACTTAAACTTCTTTATTGTGAAAATGTAATTTGGTGCTGAAACTTTAACCTTGATATATGGCTTCTCAAATGTCATCCCATTCGTAAATGGTTTCCCAGGTTCTGATAGCAGCTCAATAGTTGCATTTTTGGGTGTGGTGTTGATGATTACTTTACCGGATACCCACCTTAATTTATCTGAATGGGCGATAGATTGAGGTGAGTCTGAAGCGAATTCTAGTCGTTCTTGAGTTGATTCAAGCGGCAGAACGAACCTAGTTTTTTCTTCAGCAGTTGAGCTGAGGCTATTTAAACTATTCAGATTATGTTTTGGTTTAGGTGAGGGTTTGCGAACAAGAGAGTAATGAACGGCATGGCTACCATTTTCTTTGAACGTGCCTGACATTGATGTTGGTAGGTACTTATCTGAATTAACCGGAAAAAGTGTCACTTCGTAGTTGCCGCTTGGATACGATAACCCCTCAATGTACTTGTATTTCACATTGGTTTGATAGTTATGCATTAGAACGCTGGCTACTTTCTGATCGTTTGTTTCGGGTATTAGCGACAGCTTTACTAAATCCTTGTCCTGTTTATACGATGTGATTTCTTCCTTTAACCTGAAGATGGGTAATGAGTCAGACAAAGAGCGAATCGTTCGGCGTAGGTAGGGGTGATCATCAATAAATAATGAGCTATTTTGATGTGCCAAGTTAAGTGTGATACATGCAAAAAGTAGCGCAAGGAATATCCAAACATCCAATTTTGTTACTTTCATCAGAAAATCGTCCTTACATCGATTAGATATTTAAGCTACTTAATGACGCGTAGTAGATTTCACAACGTACCATTTCAGCGTCATCATTAAGCAAAGAAGCACAGTATGCGGCGCTACAAAGTTTGTATCGACTGTTTATCTCTGCTTTTGAGCTATTGGCGAGTGTTGCACTACCGGTAATGTCTTCCATTCTCATAACTACATCTCTGCGAATGTTCATGTGACTCATCCGTTTTTGGATAACATCAAACTCAAATCGCTCTAATCCTAAAGTTGTACTTTCTCTCAATCGTAAGCACTTAATGATAAATTGGCTCAAGGCAAGGTTCGCATCCATCGGTAGGAGCTTTGTTGTTAACTCACGTTTATAGTTAACACCGTGCTTTAGCATTTGTTCTAAGTTATACCTGTGCGGGATAACATAGCGAAGATTCAGTTTGTTTGTTTTGACGGTAAATGTATACAAAGGGCGCATGTAAGCTACAGGAGTGTCAAAATCGATGGGTTGAAAGGCAAAGATACCACCGAGTTTTTCTTTCGATGTATTAATAACATCAACACCATTTTCAGCATATTCATTAATGCTCGTTTCTATATGAATCAAACAGTTTGGCTTGTTTTTATCATAAGCGAGTTCAAAGCTAACAATCCCCTGTAGGTTAAATAACTCCACCATCGCGTTCATGTTGCTAACCAATGCGACTTCAATGCGCCGCTTGTAATTATTAGCTTCTTGTGGGAGTGAGACATGGTGGTCCTTTACACTATTGATCATGTGCGCTGGGTCAGTCATTCGTAGTTGGTTCTTTAACCTAAAGTAAAGCGCGACAGGGTTCTTAGTGGTATAAAGATACTCTTTGCACTGTGAAGACCTCATTCGCACTTTCACAGAATCTGCTTTATCAAACGTAACACGTAATCGAATAGTGTTACGACCAGCAGCTAAGGCTTCATCCACTAATTCGAAAAAGACATTATGTTGGTGTTCTGAATGCGTAGAGTGTTCGTTAAATGACTCTTTAAGCACTTGAAATAGTAGCTCTTTCCTACGCTTGTTAGCCTTAATTCTCTGACTTAATATTGGCTTAATCCAGAAGAAACGACAGCGGTCTAGAAATGAGCTGTTTAATTCTTTCAAAATTCGTTCAAGCTGTACAACATCTGGCGATGAGGATAAGTAATACTTACGCTTTGAACTGAAAAGGATATTAAAAAAAATAAGTATTAAGAAGCTTATAACAAATGAGTGCCTTGAAAAAAAAGAACTCGTCGGATTGTAAGGGTAGGAGTTTAGGGCTGTATAAGCTTGGTTGCGCGTTGGTTCAATGGCGCGAAATGAGTCAGATTCTAGCAGTAACAGCTTTGAAGTCAGATGATTTGCCCCGTAGAAAGGCTGATGATAAGCCACAAGATAACTCTTGTCGTCGCTATAAACCAACGCATCATTAAAAATAATTAGGTCTGACGGTCCAAATAATTGGGCAATGACTAGAGACAACAATAAACAATTGAGGGTTGTTAATACAGTCTTACCCGTCGAGTTCACGTATTGCAATTGCATAAGCTACACCGCAGGTAAGGTTGAATCGGAGACTTCTTTATCTAGATCGGCTTGCTTCGGTAACTTCAGCTTATCTAAACGCGTAAGTTGATAAAATTTGACTAACCCTTTCTGCCGGTCAGTTAAATTGTCCGATTGGAGCTGACTTGGCTTATGTTTCGCGAGAGTTAATAATAGAAGAAATTCATCTAATAAAACCAAATTAGAGATTAAAGACTCAAACGCCAAAATAGGTTGAACAATATTCTTGTTTGATTTGGAAAAACTGCTCAACTCTGCTTTAACGTTTTCTTCAAAGCTGATCGCGCTTTCTTCAAATATTTCGTACTGAGATGGCAAAGGCTTTCCTCTACTTGCTGAGATCGAATGTTTATCATCCGAATAGGCGATACCATCAATACCCACACTCATCAAGTCTGACTGCCATGTTAAGGGGTTGGTAGTCTTTAGATCCTCAATAACGTCATGTGCTAGAGATTCACTGTTATATTTACCGCTAAAGCCGTTCAGCAAATTCATGATCTCAATTTTTTGGTCTGTGACAGAGTTGATGGCTTGCGCTTTAGTTCCATCTTGGTCATTCCATATAGCATTTTCCTTCGCCTCCGTAATCAAATCATCAAACCCATTTGAGAATTTGTCTGGTGAGTTAATGCTTGCAAAAAACAACGAGGCAAATGGAGCGGTAAACATTGTTAGTTTGCCGATCTTTGAGTCCAGTTCATCGATCAAATTCTTTACGGATAACATCTCTTTGTTGGTTAAGGTCAAAAGGTTGTTTAAACGGTTTTGTGTATGAAGAAAGGTATGCTGTCGTAACGGTAGTTGTGTATTTAGAAGGTCGAGGTTGCCACTAATTCGAAATTTCCCAACCTCAAGTGGAGAAGCAGATAATTTACATTCAGCAACGACAAGTCTGTATGGACCAACACAGGCGACAGTTCCTTTCTCGAAGATTGTTTGAGCTACAGGCATTCCATAGTCAGTTAACTTGAATTGTCGTCCGTGCTCGGTATGGGTCGGGGAATGAACAATTATGCTATCAAGGTCTTTAAGAAGTTCGCAGTTACTTTCAAACAGTTCTCTGATTTCGAAAAAGTATTGTTCTCTATCTTCAATCGTTTTGATATCGCGTGCAGAGACAGCCACTTTCAGTGACTTCAAGAGTTGTTTCGTCTTCAGGTGTAAGGTGTCTAAGCTGACGCTATGCTCCGCATTGACTTCCATTAAGTTTTCAATTGAAGCGTGAAACAGTTTGGAATCCAAAGTGCTAGCATAAACAGGGGAACGTATAATCATGATTCTTTGAAATCCCTTTCAGAAAATTTATAAGTCTGCGATGTAAAAAGATAGGAGAGGTATTGAGTTAAAGAGGAAAGCTCGCTCTTTTGCTTTCAACGCTAATGGCACTGTTTTGTCGATTTTTGAAATGTCTTGGAGTCCTTGGCAAATGCTAAACCAAGCTGACAGTGCCAATAATTGTCGTTGAGATAACTTTCTTCGGTCCGGAAGTCTCTTGATGTTGCTTCGAAACTCGTGTTCGAATCGGCTTCTCTGTTCGAAACTCTGTCGGTAATGATTTGTTTCAACAATATAGTTTGTAGCTCTTGCAATGAAAGCTAGTCGATTTTTGAACTCTTCCAGCATGTCGTGGTAATCAACCTTACCTGAATGCGTTATAGGCTCTGGCATGTTTACCAAAAAAACATGGAATAGCTTATCAACGGAATTAAGAATAAATCGATTCTCTGAAGAAATATGATTGTTATCACTCATGTGTCTATCAATTTGCTTTAGTGTTTTATAGTGTATATTCTATAGCAAATTAATCAAAAGAGTAAGAGCTTGGATATGAGCAAAAGTGGATTGGGAGTGTTCGCTAATGATGACGGGCATTTCAACAATAAAGGCGCACGCTTCGTAAATGGTCAAGTCAAAAAGATCATTTCTCCAACAATCATTACCAGATCGAAAGCTGGATTTGATGCATTGGGTAGCTCTAGTGCAAATACCTACAGTACAGAGAATCAAATTGGTGCCCAGGTTAAAGAGCAGTCTTACACTGTTTTAGATGAGATCATCCCCGGACAAAGCAATAGTTTCATTGATACCAATAAAGAGTCATACCAAGTAAGCGCTCCTGCTCGAGTGATGGTGAATCATATGATGCGCCAGCTTGGGTCAACTCCAAGTGACAAAATTATTCTTGTTACCTCGTCTCCAATTGAGCGTTTTTATAAAGATGGAACTCGTAACGAGGAATACATCAAAGAACGTGAACTAATGATGAGTAAGCCAGTATACCTTGATGGTCAAAATGAGCCTATGCATCAAATTGTAAAGCACATTGAGATAGCAGAGAGTTTGGGTGCATTTTACAACGATGCTATCAAGTACACTTTCAATAAAAATAAACTCAGGCTGTCTATGGACCAAGCGATAGTCGACCAATCATCTTTGTACATAGACATTGGTGGTCGTACTATTGATACTGGCGTCATTCAAAATAAAGCTATCATCTCTGCTGATTGTCATACATTTGAAGATTCTGGGATGCTTGCGATTCATGACAAAATTCGCATTAGCTTAAAGCCATACCGCCAAAACATCTCCCGACTAGAAATTGACGAAATTATTCGCACAAAGCAATTCATTCCTGACTTACGTGAAGCTCGCTCAATCAACGTCGAAGATATCGTAGTAAAAGCGATTGAAGAAGTATTGGAGAATGCGATAGGAGATATTCTCGACTCATACAACTTCAAAGACTTTAATCGAGTTCGCTTCACTGGTGGCTCTAGTTCTATTCTTGCTCCGTTTATTAAGCGCTATGTATCTGACGTTTCATTTTCAGATACGCCTTTATATGACAACGTATTAGGTATGTTGAAGTTTGGTGAGCTAGAAAGAATCAAACTAGAACGTGAATTAAAAGCGGCGTAGATATGACTAAAGCTAAATCACCATACAGTAACTTGAGAATAGCAATGACAGTTGATCCAGAACTGCAGGAGCTACTTGTCCGTGGTGGTGCCTTAATTAAATCTGGTGGGGGAGGAAATCAATTTACTTTCTCTCCTGGCTTTAAAGACGCCATAAAAATCATGGCACGCAAGCTTATGGTTGACGCGGCGGCATCCTACGAAAAAGGGGAGAAATTCGACCCTTATGAGCGTGTAATGACGCTATATTCAGGTGCAAGTATTAATGAGGTGTTAGCAATATTGAAAGATGGAGCTTTAAACGGCTCCTTTATGCCAACTGCTATTAGCTCTACTCCCTTTATCCCAAATCATCCTGATGCTGATTCTGCCAACCAAAATACTTCTAAAAATTTAGAAACGAGTTCAGAGCCTAAAAAAATCTCAAGTCTTGAAACGAGATTTTCCGACGACAGCGTTAGTACGGACGAATCGATTGATGGTGATGTTGACGAAGAAGAAGAGGATGATTTTTACGATCATTCTTTGGACTCAATTCCTACATAGTGCCTTTCATGGAAATAAAATGGTTAAATTAGTAAATCGCAAAATACTTACTTTAATTACTGCTATTGCAATGATTTTACCAAATCAGGCTTTAGCGCTAAGTACGGAATTACAAGCGACAGTTCTTAATACGGCAGTTAACTCAGCTCGTGTTGCCAAGGTAGAGTCTCTAAAGGCAAAGATTTCATACCTCGCCAATACGCTAGATAATCATGAATCCCTAACACTAACTCAGCATCCAGAACTCAAAATAAGCTCCTACATGTTCTTAACCAAGCTATGGGAGCAGAAGCCCTTAAAGGAGCTTTTGTTAAAGCGAGGTGTTGAGGTAGAAAGACTTGTAGTCAAGGTCGAAGAGGCAGGGGTAGATATTGAATTGTTGGACCTACCTTTGTACAAATTCGGTAGCAATGCCGTTCCACTTAATCGAAATTGCTCTACGGTGTCCAACCCAATGAGTGCTTCTTCATTAGGAAGGTTGTATCAGCTTCTCCAAATCACTGAAGAATTGCTCGTGGATTCAGACTCTTATGCAGCGGATGCAATGGTGTTCTTCATCCAGCTTTCCACCTTAATAAAACTACATGACCCTATGATGACTCACGCTATGACTACAGAGAAGTGTGTTTCGGACTTAGAAGGGTCGTTAACGTGTGCCGATGGATTTTATGAGACAAAAAGTATTGATGAGAGTCTACTTACTAGTCGGCTTGATGATATAGCAGAAATGGCATCGCAGGATATTGCAATGATAGAAGCGCTTGGTTCTAGCAAAGTCGGCTCATTGCTTGGAAGCTGCTACGTGCCAATGCGATTTTATACAAAAACAAACGCAATGATGAATCCTTTCACTGACACTCAAATAATCTCATTGAGTGAGATTCTATATAAGAATAATCAAGTTAGGCTTCATAGCACTCTATCCAAGCTAAACGTGAACGAGGTTTATAAAGAGAACTTCAATGTCCTTGACGTAATTTACAACTTTCCAAGATACGTGCGTGAAAATAATCTTAAAGGCAGTCGAGATGAGCTATTTAGATTACGAAACGATTACTTGAGGCAGAGTATGTTCAAACGTTTAGAAGCAGCAACTCTGAATACAGCCAAACTTATCAATGAAACATCATTACTATGAAAGTTACCACGGATAGCAGACCTCCAATCATAGAATCAGAACGCTTTCTCTTAGCGCAACTGCGCCATGTATATGATCAGTCACCATTAACTAATGAGTTAGGGGTACGGATCGTGAATAACGCCATGTCCCCATTGGATGGCTATGAGACAGCTTTAGTTTGCTTAGCGTTTGAGATTATCTTCAAGGACTACGAAACAAGAGCTATAAAGCGTTTGATGCCGGAATGTAGTTGCTATCTGTTGCGTTGGAGAAAAATCGCTAGGTTCTTTGATGAATCCAAAGAAACAAATTACAAGCGACTAGGCAAAGTTAAATTGAAACCATTTCTCACTGAAAAGGGGATAATTGACTTTGCTTTTCCAACAAAAACCATCTGCATTGAAGATATACACTACGACGTATATAAAATTTTAGGGTGGGAATCGTTTGTTGATGGCTAGGAAATTCCAAATTAAACACGCCCCTTTAAGTGTCACTACTTATGGTATTTTGGTATATCCCGGATTGTCACATTTAAATCTTACAGTTCCAGATTTTGGTTACTCTGCACGTCAACCATTTAAGCACCTAGAACTAGGAGCATTAGCCACTACTCTTTGTGAAATCGTTAATAAGCCGTTTGACACTCTAGTAGATAACGACATTCGCGCTTACATGAAACTGATTAATTACATGCAAAGTAAAAGTCATATATGTGATGAAGTAAGTAGTGCATTTCTTGCCTTAATAAAGTGTCGACTCTATGAGTTGCAAGACATAATCCAAAACAAAGGGCACTCCTTTAGGCTTGGATCATTGGTTTGCGGCGATTGCGGTATGAGTTCTTTCACACATAAAGAACAGGGACTAACCATTAAGTCATTCAAATCGGATGGTTACATAGAGTGTGATAATTGTGGTGCTTATGGACTGATAAATAACAAATCTCTAGTCGGTGTACCAACGAATGAATTCACATGGATTAAGCACCTACAAATTTTAGAAACGATTGCTTCAAATGTACAAAATGCATCTTATACAATGGATGAGCTTACCATTAGTTTGCTCAACATTAGTTCTGAAAACTCTGTATTTGACTTAAATCCAACTAACGGAATGAATGCTCTCTCGTACAAAGAGATGACTAATCACATTTCGAGATTTGGAAGGCGAAGTCAACTCATCAATAATGCGCAATACGCGGTAGATAAGACAATTGCCAAAATCTCACAGGATGGTGGTAACAAGCTACCGGTTATTGAAGACTTCATACTGAAAGCTCAAACACATGAAAAAGCACGATCGAATACAAATATTGAGAACCTTCGAGAGCTGCTTGCTAATCTGAAAATTAAAGGTCAATTGATATGAAAATGGTTGTTATAGATTCTGAAATATCTGGTCCGGAACCAACAGATCAAGTTATTGAGATAGGGTGGATAACTTCAGACTCACATGGCGCTGAGTTATATCGCATCCCAGACTCTTTGGAATTAAATCCTCACAACGCATCAATGACAGGCATTACAAAGGCTATGCTCGACGAACATGATGAATTTGATGGAATTCCAGACGCTCTAAAAGGGCGAATTTGGTTAAGCTATAACGTCCAACATGATATCAACTGGATAAACCATACTTTGGTTACTTATGGCTTGGAGCCGTTAGACCAGGTGCCATCGCTATGTCTTTCAGAATTGACTAAACAATTCTTCGAACTCGATAGATTTATTCCTATGGCTGAAGCCTTGAAGCGTTTGGGTATCAGTGGTGAGGTTAAGCATCGAGCGCTATCAGATGCAAACCACCATAAACTGATTTTTCATTGTATTTATAGTCGAAATCCCGAACTAGTGAGAAGAAGCTTTAAGCGTAGAGATCCACAGGGTGTGTAGTATTTCAAGCCACCAGCTTAGCGACTTAGTAAATTGTAGCTATTCAAATGACTCCTATTAATATGAATAGGAGCGTTTTACCATTAATTATGCATAGGATTAAAAGATGGCAAATGTTTCAGTTCGAACATTCGTAACCGCGCTAGTGTTACTTAACTTAGGATGTTCTGACGTTACCTCCAAAGAAAATTCGGCTGTCAGTGATGGTCATAACGACGTAAAGTCGATTTTACCTGTCAATACGATAAAGATGGGAACTGTAGGTCCGGGCAGACTCAGTGAAGTAAAGTGCGAAAAGGAAAGTGATATTGGGACGGTGCTACTTAACGATGAAGGATACCCATATTTCTGTGTTTCAAATGATGGCAAAGTGTTTTGGGCGACACCACGAATGAAGGAGTTAGAAGTAATATCGGCTCCTTCTTAGTGGTTCCTACAATGCAAATTTTTATCCCAATAAGCATATCCACTAGTTAACAGTCTGCAGTTTATCAAGAATGAATGAGCCAATTTCCCTAAAGTCGTTTTCCTTCCATTGGCTTATTTTTCGATAGCGGAAGTTTTTTGCAATTTCAAGAAGTTCTAACTTACTCACTTTGAAGCCTAGTTCACTCTTAAGGTATGAACGCAGAGATTCAAAATCTCGTTTTTCAACTTCTAACTCCCCATAAGCAATTGGTTTTAAATGTTTTTGAATCCTAACTAGGACATCAAACACATCTGACTCATTGAAACCGGCGTGAGTACTAAACGCTGATGCAATGCTGGCTAAGCTTGATTTAGAGTCATAATAGGTAAGCAATAGATCATTTTCAGAAACGTTGAACAGTCGATAGTTGACCCTTCTAACTGTAGATGGTTCGGTAAACTGATTGATTATTATCTTTTCGAGTGAGTCTAGCGCGGCTTCTCGTTTCATATCTACATAGGGTGAAAAAGGATGAGGGATAGTTGGTGCATTTCTCTCTCCCTTATTTGGATCGTAATAGGCACCTGCTTCTGTAATCATTTCTTCTAAATCACAGACAACACGCAAGCAATGCTTACCAGTCGAGTTTTTACAGAACTTCAGATAATAACCGTGTAAGTTATAGTCAAATTCTTCGTCGTTGTGGATAAGCGTTTGTGAAGCGCCGTATTGCTGGTCAAGCTTGGTCTTTAATTGCTTGAACAAATTAGCTTCTGTACCAGATAAGTACATTAAACGATTAAGTACACTTAGTTCGATGTCCTCAAGGTCGGCTTTTTTGTCTCTTAAGCATATGTAAAGAGAGAGTAGAAGTGGGTCGCCGTTGACTATTCTTTCAGGAAATACAAACAGCTTATCGTTGCGTGTTAAGTTCTCAATAATTTGATCACTTAAAGTTATGAAATAGGCACTTGGTAAGGTCGTCGTAGAACCGTCAAGTTTCACGAGTTCATTGTTTCGGCGTAATTTAGCTATAAAAATGAAATCTTCCTCTTGAGAGTACAACCCATCAAGATGTTTTGATTCTTGAGCTAACGGGCTACCAGAAAATAAATATCTAGCAAATTGTAGTTCCGATAGGTGGTCATCGATGTTCTTTCTGTTTGGTCCTGATTCAATGACTCCTTTAACCTGGACTATCTGACTCATCCTGCACGGAAATTCTTTCTTCTCGAATGGCTCACTAAATATGCCCTGAGAAAGCATCTTAGAGTTATATGCAAGGGCTAGTTTAACTAAAGCAACATAGGTTTTAAGTGCTGCTTTTGTAGGCACTTGGTCGTGAGCCTTAACAGTTATCTTGTACTTGATTTCTGACCGTCCTGTCCCGTATTTAAACTCCTTTTCGGTAAAGTTAATAGCGTTGCGTCTGACTGGCGCTAATGATAAAAATTCTTGCGGTAAGAATTGTCGAGAGTATGGGTAACTGCTGATCTCATGGCTCTTAGTATTAAATGAATCGGCAGAATATCCTGTGATTTGGAGTGCTTTTTGAAATGATTCAGAGTGTTCTTTGGTGAACCGGGTTTTATTCCTGTTACCAACCGGAAGGTTTTCAACCAATTCTGATTTTGTCGCAAAAACATAGCAATACACAGAGTTTGACGGTACGCCATTAACTGTTACCTCTGCTCTTTTAACGATCCCTTTCATGACGAGATCGCGGATATTCCTTGATGTAGTTTTGGCAGGAATTTTAAAGCTATCTTCAAGAAACGTGGTTAATTCTTTTACTGTTACCACTTTGTTGTTGACCGAAGACCCTAATCTAAGAATTGTCTTTACAAGATTCACCTGAGTATCGTTTAGGTCTTGCTCTATAAAATTGAAATGGCTAGGTTCCAGGCAATGGTCATCAAGGAGAAATAACGAGAACTTCCTCTTTAGGTTGATGTTTTCTGGTAAATCTAAGCTTAAAATTTCAATATTCATAGCAGTTCAGAACTCGATCACATTACCCAGATAGTAACAGCTTAGTCAAAACCTACAAATCAAGCAGCAGCGAACTTATACACAGAATTAAAATTGGAAATGATCTTAATGATCTTTTTTTGATTTTAAATGATTTCTAATGATTGGCAGTCATGTGTCAAGCTCAAACGCTTTAGAGTGATGTCGAAATATCTGAAATAAATTCAATGAGATATGTTTCATATTGTTTTCAACTGACAATTTTCAATATCGGTATGGTTACAGGATCGCACTAAGCTAGATGATAGATCGAACTAACTCCTTATTTAGACCGTACTAACTCACCCTTTGGATCTCACAAATCGAATGATTAGATCGCACAAACTTTGTTCACATAAAACTCGGAGTTACTAACAGTAATTGACCTAAAGATTAATAGATCGCACTAACTTTCATGGGATTTGTTTATTAGTTTTTGTTCAGAAATTCAGTTGGTTAGACTTGATTTCTAGGAAGGGTGCTTAATTATTCTAAATGTGATTTTAGTCACTCTCTATTTTTTAGATCAAGCCTGATGGAGTGCTCTAGTTGATTTTTCAAGTGTCACTAATCTTTGATGGGATGACTGCAAGGTTTGTTACTTGTAGAGCTGCGCATGAGTTTTTGAGCACTTTAATCTGGCAACATTGGCAAACTTTGACATCTGACATCATTCAATGCCTAGTTCTATGCCTGTAGCCTTTGTTATTACAGTTATCGCGAGTGAGTTTTTGGAAGAGTTGCGTATCGTAGCCTATGGGCACAAGATGGTTGAAGGCGTTGTTATTTCATTTCAACCAAATGAGTTATTGATTCGCTCTTTAATGGGATAGTTAAGATGATTGTTAGGTTTGTTATCCAAATCTCAAGTAATGAGTTATTGACCTAAGTTACTGAAATGATTGAGGCAAATAACCCTGTAACTTTGCTGATTGTTCATTGTTACCGGTTACTACAAACCACATAGCCATTGGATCGCACTAAGTGTGCGCTCTCACGCGCCTCATTTTAAAGAATACATATTGGATCGCACTAACTACCGCCATATTAATTAATGGATCGTACAAACATCGTATTTGAGTTTGATGGTCAGCATCTAATAGATCGCACTAACTCACAGTAAAGATTTGCCAAAGCACTGTGTACAGTTAAGTCTAAGCTCTAAGAGCTTAGACTTGATCAAACCTAAGTAACAATACCTAGCTTCGCGGCTTCTTCAGCAATTTTTTCTGACTCATTGACTGCGCTGAGCGGGTCAATTAAGCACGTTTCTAAAGCAGTAACTTTCTTACCCTTGACTTGATTTACAACAGTCATAGCTTCACCGGATTTATAACTCTTGTCGAATTTACTTGCCACCTCAACAAGACCTTTAAAGAAGGCTTTGGAAGCAATAGGTTGCTTATTTGAATCAAGAGTACCAAACATCGATGTCTTTGCACCTGCAATATTATTGGATTTTTCGATTAACTCAGTGGTTAAAGCTACGAATGCATTCATGACAAGGTTTTGCTTACCCTTGTTAATCATTCCAACACCAAAACAAGCTTCACAAAATGCATGCAGAGATTTAGCCGCGTTAGTTTTCCCTTCGGAGACTAGACGTTTTTCCGAGACTTCATCTAAATCAGGATTAACTGCTCTTTGTGCTGGTGGGATAATCCCTTGCATTCCATAAAAAATGTCATTAGCTACACGAGACTGTAATTGCCTTAATAGTCCAAGACATAGCCTTTCAACTTTGACATCGTCGCTGCTAGTTAGCGCATTCTGAAACTTTGTTCTAGTTTGTTCGGATAGAGTTCCATGCTCTAAAAGCTCATTTGCTACTGGTCTTGCTAGAGTCAAAAGGTCTTGAACATATGGTAAGAATTTATTGGTGAACGTTTTCCCCACGTATTGAGGTACGATCCGTTCAAATCGCATAAAAATTGGTTCCGTTCTAGCACCAGCTTTTAGAGCTGCGTCATGGTCATTCATTTCATCGCGAAGACCACGAATGAGCTTTTCTAGAGAGCGAGATGAAGTATGAGGTCCATTCTTCTTCTTATCGACACCTTCATAAAAGAGAAGAGGGTTTCGTTCTACATTGTCTACAAGAAATTCAATAATGAACCCTGTACCAAAGTTATCATCACGACCTTCTACATAAGTACGATGTGCGCGTTCACAGAAGTCCCCAGGGGTATCACCTGTAACCATCGATCTAGCACGGTTTGTAAGAGCAGAAGATTGCTTGTTTACGTTTGTACCATCAATAGCACCAAGGTTGCCTGTAAATGCAGTATAGGCAGTTTCGCCAATGTAAGTTGAGCGGAAGTGGCGAGTTTCAATTAGGTCCATCATGGCATTTTGTATGTGACTATGAGCATTTAATAAGTCATCAACCACGATAACGGAAAACCGATTATCTTCCAGCTTTGCAAGATACTCGGGTGGAGCAAATCTTGTAACATCTTTTTCAACACCAACGGTTGGTGATATTTGTGGTACACCTGAGACAACAGTGTTTGATACTTCACCTGCCATTATGATTGTTCTAAAGACGATATCGTCCTTATCAACTTTGACATACTCTCCTGGGTTAATAAGTACTCGATTCTCCATCGCTTTCCCAATCCGCTTAATCGCTGACGAAAAAACAGATGTTTTACCTTGCCCCGGTGGACCCAAGATACCAAGAGGTGTCATGTCATCGTCTGGGTTAGCATTGTTAAAGCCATAATTGAAAATTTCAGTCCAAGCTTTCTCTACCTGAACGTCAGCTTCTTTGTCTATTCCATTAGTATGCCAAGAGCGCAATAGGCTTTGAACAATGACTACTTCAAGATCAGCAACAGAACTAAACTCAAAGCCAGCTTCAGTCGACATATCAAGTACTACCTGGCTAGGTTGCGCAATCGCTTCGAATTCTGGTTTGGAGTAATACTTCATATTTAGCTCGCCTCCTTGATTTCAAGTTGATCGACGAATACCAGCGGTAATAAATCCACTGTGTTTAAAGAGATGTAGTCGAACTCTGGATGGGACAAGTCGTACTGTGAAGTAAAGATAGTGAAGATGTTTGAATTGTTTTGAATTGCGAATGACGCATTGTGTATTACGTTCTTTGATTCACATCCTGCTATGTCCAATAGCAAGATAGTCGGAGCATCAATAAGGGTGATTCGCTCGACTAGTCCATCAATGTCAATATCGTTCGATAAACGAATACTCTGTACATCTAACTTATCAAGGAGAGGGACTAAGTTTCTATACTCTGTAGGTGAGTTTTGTCTCACCTGCCTTAACAATTGGATATGACTTTCAACAACAGGCTTTAACTCAACATTTGAAAAAATTAGTTCAAATTCTGGTCTAATGAACCCAGTAGATTCTTGCTCATTGAACCTTGTTGGATGAGTCAACTCATAGCCAGTCAGGTCATGATGAAGCATTGATGTCTCTTTACTATCGTTACTTACAAGCGACAAATAATGAAAGATCTTTCTGGATATAGTGAGGGTGTGGAATGGAGAATTAACAACAGGCAAACTCGTTTGTGCCCGAAGCTCACTGACCATATCAATAGGTACGTTACGCATTGGATAAAATCCTTTGTGATTTGGTGTCAATTAATTTTACAACTGATTTTACTAAAACGCTATATATGATACTATTTATGATGAAATGGATTAATGTATGGTGGCTTCGTGAAGCAAAAAACAATTTTGAATGTTCCGGTCTTTAGCAAAGCGTGCTATCAACAAAACGCCGATAAGAATCAGACTCAGAGCATAGAAGCTTCATCAAAGTTACGTCTTCAGCAGTTAAGAAACATGTTTAACTCATTAGAGGATAAAGATAGGTTCTCTCAGCAACTGTTAGCTGTAGCTAAACAAGCTGTAAGCAAAAATGCCATGCCAACTCTTGATTCGATCCCTATCACTGATATAGCCCTTTATTCTTACAAGCGAAGATCTTCACAGTCAGCATCTCGAGCTTTTAATGATGCATTATCAATCATGGCGTCACACAAAGAGTTTACGACAATACCTTCATTTATAAGTGCCACTATATCTCCTGATGGAGTGCGACACTTACCCTCATTCGGAGAAATGGTGATTCAAGCATCGCTGATTAATCATGACCCATATTTGGATAGAAGAGGGTTATCTGCAGATTCGACCATTGACAAGAAGCCGATGTTTGCAAGTGATTTATTAAGCAATGTCATGGAGGGGCTAAATGAGCTAAACGTAGAGTTCAAAAATAACTTTCATTTGGCTCGGGCATTTATGCGAGAAGTTGATTACCTACCTTCGGCAATCAGCTCATTCAAAGCAAAAGATCAATCTACCGGGTTTTCTGAACAGACCATTGCTCAAGCCGTAATTTATGCGCTGTCTAATGATACCTTTGAAATGAGTAGCCGCCAGTTAGCACGAGCAATTGAGGTAGCATATTTGAATAACGTTGACTTAAACAGCATTGTCGTTTGTGGAACGGAATCGTTAGAGGATACTGTTGACTTGATCGACGATGAAACAGTACGTAAAGCTCACAGCTTGTATTCGAAGAAACAAATTGTTGATGACATTACCGAAAAGAACGCTCATAAGCTTGATGAAAGCTATGACCCAATGTCTCATTTTGACTTATAGCGAACGATACTATGGCAGCAATTAAACACCCTGCAGGTAAGCTTTGTTCTGACCCGCTCACTCAACAAAAGGTTGCACGACTTCGTGATGTCATCATTAATCAAAAGAAGAAGTCTGGATTCCCTGTATTTGAGGAATATGCATTTTTGGCAAAGAGAATGCCATTTTATGCTTATGACCACCCAGAATTCCTAAAAATTTGTGATACTGCATTCACAGATGGTAGGGCAATTTATTTTGCTAAGGATTTTATTGAAGCTTGTTTTTCTCATGATGTGAAGATGAAAGGGAAAGGTATCAAAAGCCATTCGGCACTCTTCTTAGCATTACACGAACTTAAGCATAATTTCGAACAAGATTTCGTCCGATTAGTAAATGGTAAGATTCCGGCTGACATATTAAATATTGGTCAGGACATTCATAATAACCTGCAAATATATTTCAACTTCAAAATACCCCTTCATGACTCGTCACCAATGTTCAATGCTTATGGCTTGACCACGGAAGAACTAGAAAAGTATGGCGGTTTAACAAGTGACTCGATTTGTTTGGATCTTTACCGTGAAGCTGTAAACCAACTTAAAGAACAGCTTCAGCAACAGAACCAATCTGGTCAACAACAGCAGAGTTCATCTCAACAATCGAGCCAGTCTGGTCAACAACAGCAGAATTCATCTCAGCAGTCGAGCCAATCTGGTCAACAACAGCAGAGCAGCCCATCTCAACAGACTAATGACGATGGTACGCAAAATCCTGATGTACAAGATAAGCCGACCACTGTAGCAGGAGAACTCGCTAAACAAGGGATCGATGGTTACAGCGACCTAGCAGATAAATTGCGTAACAAAGGACAAACCGAGCAACATGTAGTTGACCCACAGAAAGTTAAAGACGCAGCAGATGCAGCGGAATTAAGCGACATGGCAAAAGATAGGCTTGGGTTAAGATCTGAATTGGACCTGAAACAAATTGAAGCCGAAAGTAAAGCCACAATCCAGCAAGCTGTAATGGAAGCCGATAAAGCTCATTCTCAATTAAGTGATGCAGAGAAGAAGGAAACGTCAATTGGTACTGGTAAAGGAACATACTCTCAAAAGCTAAATTTGGATGGTGACACTCAAATGTCTTGGGAAACTTATGCAAGAGAAGTGGCATATCTAGGTGGGGGTAACAAGTTCGCTTATACCGAAGATGTTATCAATGATGCTTTCTTTAGTGACCCTACCCAATATGAAGGGATTATTGTTCCTGAAAAGCGAAAAGAGGGTATCGGGATATGCATTATGGACACTTCTGGTTCGATGAATCGAAGTTTTATGGCTCGAGGATTCAATGAAACTCTAGAAGCTATTGAATCAGGCGGAGTCGAAGAGTTTCTTGTCTTTCCAGCGGATGTTGATATCAGCGAATACTGGATATGTGATCGTGGCAATATTAATCAAGTACGTGATCAAGTTCTTGCTCTTGGTGGGGGCGGTACGGACTACACGATCCCTTTAAAAAATGCACATCAAGTTGCTGCAGAACTAGACAAAGAAGTTCTTTTCACAGTCTTCTTTACAGATTTAGACGGTCATGTACCCGCATTTGAGTACATTATGACGGAACTGGAAGTTGATGAGTTACCACCTACCATTTTTGTCACTGATTGCTCGGATAAGGCACGAATCCAAACGTATGACAAAGCTCTTGGGGAGTATGGGGTTTGTTTTGAGTACGCCAAAGGATTGGAAGTCAATTTACAAGAAATTGAGCAGGAATTAGAAGAAGTTTCCGAAACAGAATACAAGCTAGGAATTTACTAACGATGAACAAATCATTTCCATTAATTATCAGTGCAATTGTCATTACTGGTTGTTTACCAGAAACGAAAGTAACAGATAAAAATGAAACAAAGCCAACGCCTGATCCAACTCCTGCAGCATTTGAGGTGATTCCGTACTTTGACTATGGATCTGTTGTAGGGGGACAAGTCTACCTAGACTTGGATAATGACAATATTGCAGAAGAAGACGAATTTTACGGTTCGACGGATAAAAATGGTGTCTTTACATCTCCATCCTTCAGTGAAGCCGTAGAGAGTTACCCTGTAGCATCTGTAATGGTTAAATTGGTCAAGGATGTAACTCTGGTCAAAAGCGAGGTAGCTGGCGACTATTACATCGATGAGTCTAAGTGGCTAAGTTATGATCTTAAACAGCTAGGGGTCAGTACTAAATCATCTTCAGTCAGCAATACGCCAATTCATGTAAACGCATTAACCACTTGGGTTCAGGCATTAATGAACTCAAGTGAAGAACCTAAAACGCTTAGTGAAGCTACCTCACTGCTTAATGACACGTTAAAGTACGCTGAAGACGTTCAATTCGATGAGCCAGATTACGACGAGTATCATCTGAAAAGTTATATAAATGGTTTGGAGGTCGGCGCCGTTAAATCGAACGAATTTTGTTGTGTAACAATTTCAATACCAACATTTGAAATTGTAGGCTCTAAAATTACGTGGTCGTATGATGAAATATACGAGCGCGGTGGAGAGCCTGATCCATATGAGCCACCAGCATTTGAATATGATGCCGATGGAGATATGGTCATTCACATCCCTTCTGATCCGTCTAATCCTACCGACCCTGATACGGGGAGTTACGATGGTTACTACCCTGCAGATGGACAATTTGCTCTAGGGGAGGGGATTATTGCTTCAGGTAAGACCACAACCTTCCAATTAGGAAATCGTGATAACTCAAGTAGCGATTATGGGTTTTCAGTTGTAAATGGAAATTTAGCTGTTGCCTATACAAGAAAACAAGATGGAATACCCTCAGTTAGTGAGTTAGCCATCGACTTCTTAGGAAACTCTGTTGCGGAAGAAAAACATCATTATTTCAAGTCGGCTGGGTCAGTTCATGATTGCAATGAGTCAGAAAGGGCTGGTGGCCAGTGCAGAACGTATACGCAATTTCCGGGAAGAACAAGAAATGTTCTGGCGTTCAACTCATGGGGTGATGAGTCAATAGTAAGTTTTGATGGTCCCACGAGAGGATTCTACTCATACAAAAATAATACATGGTCTAATTGGTCAGACACAAATAAGGTCACAGTTTGGGAGGAATGTGTTAGAGGGAGAGAAGGTCTAGTATGTACCCCACACGACAGCGATTACAACTACGTAGATACCCTTTTCGATAACGCAGCATATGGTCCGTCAGGCTTCGTTAACTATCTTAAATACGGCACAACAGTAGACGACCGACTCACGTTCAGAAATGCAATTCGATACCAAGCAGGAAGCGACATCCGAGTAGGAAGTGAAGGTGATTTTGAGATGCTTGGTGGGATGCCTGTTAATGTCATGTCTACCTTCAGAATGAGAGGTGATACCGGTAAATATCTATTTGGCTGGTTTAACGAACGAGATGATAGTGTTAGAGGCATCGCGATCAAAAAGGATGGAGTGTGGAATGCACTTGGTGACAATGATTACGATAAAATTAACTCTCTTTATTCAGCACAATATTTAAAACCTAAAGCAAGCATTACTTCAATAGAAGGTGACGTTCAAAATTTCTTTGTTGGAGCAATTGAGTTAGACCCTCAATTTGATCGAAATCTCAATGTTACCGGTTGGACTTTAAATTTACGAAAGTACGAAACCTCATTCGGTATGTGGTCTACTTCATGGATAAAATTTCCAGCAGAAGAACAAATCAAAAGTATGGACGTAACTGCGTTTAACGATGGGAGTGTGCTGGGGGCATTCTGTAGTGCTGAAGGTAAAATGTCGCTGTTACGATGGTCCAGCTCACTGTCTGTTCCTGGAATTGGTGTGTTAGAACAACATGATTCAGACGAAGTGTGTGAAGAATTGTATTTCCTAGAAGCATCACCTATGTCTGGTGGTAAAGAGGGCATAGTTCTTGTGAATGGTCCAACTATATACGGGGTATCTAGCGATGGTGGATACATCAAGTTGGTAGAAGATAACCCTATTTCCGGAAATCTAAAGTTCTTCAGTTCGGATGAAGGATGGGTTCTGACAGGTTCGAATAAAACCATCCTACTGATTGCAAACGACCCAACTTAGAGTTGCTAGGTGATTAGATGATCGAAGAACGAATTAAGGCAATTTGCAAGATTCTATTAGAGTCATTTGAATGGGCAATTAGGGAGCACAAGGATTCTCCTGTCGTTATAGACTTTGCGGAAAAGCGTGGATTTATAATGAGTGATTTCGAGCGGTTTCGGTATGGATACTGTTATCGCTCAATTCAAAAAACATTTGAGCATAAGTCGAACATCAATAAGTTGCTTCCGTTTTACCAAGCACACAAATTCCAATCACCGCAAGAGATAAGAGATCTAATTCATCGTGATTTGAAAAGAATGGGAATCCTAAAGGAGTCAACGAGAGATGACAGTCTGTACTGTCCTTTGGCTGGCAGGTTCATTATCCCGATTTTCAATCAAGAAGGTGAAGTAGTTAGTTTTGCTGGGCGAAAAATTAATGATGATAACCCTAAATCGCCAAAGTACATCAACGGAGATACAACTGCAGCTTATGAAAAGTCAAAGATTCTTTATGGTGCTCATCAATTCAATAGTAGTAACAAGAAGCTCCCTTTTATCATCATTAATGAAGGATATTTTGACACATCCTCTTTAGCTAGGATTGGCTACTTTAACAATGTGGCATTAAGTGGTGTCGCTTGTTCGCCTGAACAGTTCAAAATGTTATTTAGCAAATCAGATAACTTATTATTCAATCTTGATGGCGATGAAGCAGGGTATAACAGCGCAATAAAGTCTGTATTGAACTCATTACCATTACTTAGTGAAAATAGAAGTATCAGAGTGCTATTTAACGAACCAGGTGAAGATCCCGACAGTATTACAACAAAATTATTTGGGGATAAACTTGATATGGCTTATGCACAAGGCTTGGATTTGACACCAGAACTTGAAAAATCGATTGCCACTGAAGTACGTGAAGAATATAGCCAAATTTTAAGAAACAACTCTAAATGTATAACTCATGTACTGAAATACGCAGTTGAACGTGAGTTTCCCAATAACCCAGATAAGCAGAAAATTAGGTTAATGCAGTTTGCTTGTAAGGCTCCTTATGGCTCGAAAGCAAGGGGGCAAATAGTTAGGCAAGCAATGTTAATGGACAATGCCCCGAAAAAGGCTGTAGAGCACGCGGCATCACATGTTGGTGAGATTAACCGCCAAACTCAGTCAATGAGTGTTTAATTAACTCCCACTCAGTTTCGAGATCGGATACCGCGCTACTTTCAGTGAGGGATAAGTACTTTTCACAACCGGGCAATGATTCGAGCTGACTTATTTTGTTAGTCATTTCTGATGAAAATCTAAGTCCGTTGGTATAGCCAAAGATGGTGAAAGCAGCAAGATCTCCACATGAACTGACATCCGTGGAGTTTAGGTTAAACGGAAAAAATTGAGCCACAGTTTGGACTTGGTCATTCTTAACTAGTAGCCAATTTTCCTTTTTGTACAAAGTTTCGAGAAGCTGCCTCTTTGAAGGCGAAGCGCTGTAATCATAGTAACGGGATATCGATTGATGATTCCATAGTGGGGCTAGCGAGAAACCGACCGTTGAAGTCAATCGCTTACCAGTTGCAGAGCGCCATTGACCACCAGCCAATGAACAGCTTGTAGTGTTGTAACTCAAGCTGACTGGCTTTTCAGAAATTAAGGAAAGAATTACCTCTTCGGCACTAGAGAGGCATTGATATTCAGAAGGGGAAATTGACTTGACTTGTTTCAAATCGAATTCACTTTCTAGTTGAATCATGGTTGAGTTATTGAAACTAGATTCAGGTGTCTGATAGTAGAAGCTGATGAAAGCTTCTTCACTATGAGATTCAAAGCTAAGCACTAAGAGTGAGGGAATGAGGAATCGTTTCATGTGAGTATTCATTATGTATCCGACCTTATAGGTAACTCATTCAATCATACAGATAAAAACTAGGGAATGAATACCGAACACATCGATTTATGTGAAATTAAATGCCTAAATATTTGGCTATTTTAACAAGTAAAATCGAAACGATTTTGTATTATTTAGGTCAATCTTTGGTTAGGCATTACCTATTGAGTAATGGGACAATAGTTTGGTAATTGTTCGTTTGGAGTTTCGATTCGATTAAAAAATCGTAGTCGAGCGTCAGATGTAATTTGAAAAGTTAGTCTTTCAATGAAAAGGAAACTTCTTAATGAAACCATTTTCTAAAGGCGTATTATACGCATACCCTCAACGCTTGGAGAGCGCAGAAGTTATGACGGAACTGAAGAAGTTACCGTTGGAACCTACAAGTGCATCCAATCCACATACATGTGGGTTTGTAAATGTCGAACATGACTTTCATCCAAAAGGCGACTATTTAAAAAAGCTTTTTGGTCAGGTTTACGTGAGTACTTTTGCCTTTGAAAAACGCGCCCCATCTACGCTTCAAGTTGACATATTAGAGAAGAAAAAACTTAAAGCTTACCAAGAAACCCTTAAAGAAGGGGAGTCGGTAACTCAAAAGAAAAGGCGTGAAATACGCCGAGAAGCCAAACGCGAACTTGTTAGTCAAGTGGACCCCCAGCAAAGTTATGTTTGCATTGCTTGGGACTTTGGGCGCAACCAGGTGATCATTGATACTACCAATAAGAAAGAACTAACGACGATTTGTGACAAGCTTGCAACTTCAGACATCAATTTAACGCTTGAAAAGTTATCCATAGAAATTTCTGGATTTCTAACTGACATAATCGACCGTCCGAATGAGACGTTAACGGACGAGTTTGATGTAGGTGATAACGTCACGATGGCTGACCATTCAAAGGTAAAAGCTACTGTCAATTATCAGAACCAAGAAATTACGAATGATGAGATTGAACAGAATCGGACGAGAGAGAAAACCCCTGTTGCAGTTGGCTTGTTACACAAAGATGCGGTTTCATTTGTGCTTACAATAGAACACACAATTAAATCCTTAAAGGTAAAAAACACTGATAAGGATTACATTATCAAACTACTTGAAAACGTAACTGAAATTGAGATGAATGAACCTGAAAAACAGGATTATTTTCAGAAAATGGCTGCGCTTTTAATGATGCTAAGGAATGTCTTTGAAGATGTTCTAAAAATGAAAGATTCGAGTGGTTCATTGATGGAATATTTAGAATCTGGCGACGGTTAGATGCCGTAGTATTTAAATCATAATGTACGTCCATGTTTCTATCATTTTAATCAGCTTGATGCGTCGTTGATCTCAATTTGAAACTTTATAGACTTGTAATGCACATAATTTAACCGTTAAAATCAGAGGCATGTCAGGAATTGGACAAAATACAATTATAATTTTTATAAAATCGCGCTCATGGTCGAGCGCCAATTGACAAGCAGCGATGACAGTTATGGATCTAGAAAATTTAAACAGCGCCGACATATGCAGATTGGTAATGAATGGGCGCATTAGCGCTAAAGTCATTAACGATGAACTTCGATATCATCTTGATGACTTAGATGCTCACGACAATCTACTTGAACTAGTAACAGCAGCTCGCTGTACCGATCACTTAATTCAAGAAGCATTACAAGAATACGCGGAGACGCGTGGCTTTACTGATGAACCTATTAATGTTGATTTGCACACAAGCATGTTATCAGATCACAATTTCATTGAATGCGCTATCGACGTTGTTAAAAGTAGAACACTTAATATCGCCTTCAAATTTTTTGGTACAGACAGCTCAATGTCAAATCAAATACCAAGACTTGTCAAAAAGCATATCGATCTTTTAGCTGATCATAAAATGCTTGTTTCTGATGAAAAGCTTATAGGCATAACTGCCTGAATAAGTATTAAGACACCAAAGAATCCTTACTGACGGCGCTCTATTGAGCGCCGTTTATTCGTTCTCAAGAGAGAAACTACCACAATACTTGATACAACATTTTTCAAATATCTGGTCCCGAAACTGGCTAGTAATCTCACCATCGGAATCGATTAAGGTATAAATTTCACTACCGAAGCCGCCACGGTGCGTGGTTAACAGACTAAGGAATTTGATGAGTTCATCCCTTGCGAATAGCTCACTCTCTTTGATAATGATATACGCATGATAGAAGGGGGAGCTTTTTAATATGTTTGTATGGCTAAATGCCATATACATTTCTAAGTTCAAAGGTAGGAGATAGTTATCTACCTCTGCATCACATTGAGCACGTTTAATCATCAAATCAAAACTATCAGGATCGAAATGGTCTATGTAGTCCTTCGATGTAAGTGCTTCAAGTAGGTACGAAACACCAGTAGAAAATGCGGTGTTTTTAACCTGCTTTAAAGCTACCAGTCGAGAAAGTAGCAATTGATATGCTCGACTGTTGTACAACCCCATAGCAATTGCAGTCGTTATGCTAAAACGTATTGCATTTTGGGACATTGTTGGGCTATTCCCGCGATAGTGGTAACAAAAATTATCCGCGCTTAGCTTTCCAAGTGCCATCCCCTTAAATTCTATTGAGCACTTAGCTAGTTTCGTGTTTTCATCATAAAAGGCGCACTCTTGTAATTTAAAGCCATTCGGACGGTTTGCTAAATCGGTATTTTCCGAAATTAGCATTCGTTGTCGTTGAATCGAGTACATGTCAATGGCAGCAAAGCTTGGTGTAATTTTGCCATTATTATCTTTGACTAACGCCTGGTTAATCATTAAACGCGCAGCGAAAGTCAATTGTGCGATACCTTCATTGCTGACGTAATCGTTCATATTAAGTAGCTCAATAATGTTTGAGTTGAACATGCTTTCAATAAACGGGTTGTTGCTAAACTCAAGGGTTACTGAATCTACGTATCGGAAATCACCTCCAATGGCGCAAAGAGGCGATAAATTAATTTGTTTGACGTTGTACATGATTAGTTCCCCGTCGATGCAAGTTCAATAAGGCGATTAAGTGATGCTTTAATTTCTGGGTTTGTTGAGTCGGTTAGAACTGCTTTTTCTCGAAAATTTGTGCCAATTTCGTATTGATCGGTCATTAAACAGTTCTCAATAAACTGAATTGCTAGTTCGGCATCATTAGGCAGAGAATCATAGAGCTTAAAAATCAAGAATTGTGCTTCCTCGGTGTTCAAATACTGAGGAAAGCCGCTATCAAGCCCTACACCGTTGGAAAAAACATATTCCGCTAATACTTGGATAGCATCGTTATCTGGCTCACCAACCAAAAACTCGAAAAGGACAATAGAAATATGGCTTGGTTCAACTCCTGGTTCGGGGAATTGGTTAATTGTCGCTTTAAGTAAAGCAGCATAAACATAACAGTAGATTTTTGAGTCAAAGACATCATCTGTCATGTTTAGTTGTGTCGCTGGCTCATATTTAAGGGACATTTCACAGAATGCTTGAGTCAGCTTTTTAAGCTTGAGCGAGTTGAGAGTCGATAACACGAGAGAGTGAGTTATTGGTAGATCTCCGTTATTAACCACAAAGCTATTAATCAATGAACCAAAGTCAGCGCGGCGAGGAAAAGACACCAATTCAATCATCAACATTTCCAAGAGTGCTACCTGAGTGTTCCATGTTTGATCATGTAACATTTTAACGCCCTGGATGTTGTCAGCTTTTCTTGCTTGAAGCTCGTTTACTTCAAGTTGATTTAATTTTTCAAGAACCGACAGATTAGCAGCACGATTATGTTTAAGTATCTCGTTATGTTGCTGAGTGCGTTGACCTTGCAGTTGTCTTTGTTGTTCCATCAATTTGTTGTTTAGAAATTCATTATGGCGACGTTTACGAAACTCTCTTCGGTCATGATTACGTGCTGCAATCCTGGCTTTGTATTGCTCTAAAAAAATAGTCACTGGAAAATCTCTATTGTCTCTTCTTTAACCAGATTCTACAAAGGCATAACTTAAAGTCAATTTACTTGTTAATAATTAACAGCTTAAGTTCTTATCGACAGATTTCGGAACTAATTCTTGTCGTTTTCTTCCTAAGAAAGTTCTAATCGGCTGATTACTTTAACGAACGCAGCAAAAGAAAGTGATATGTAAAGTTTGCATTTGACTCGATATTATTTATTCAAGAGTATATAATCCATGCATAAAGAGTACACATTATGAGTGTTTAATGGATTTTGTGAGGGGCTTGGATGTTTGCAAAGAAAGATGGTGAGAATTCTCATAAACAAGAAAGAATCCGCCAACAGGCAAAAAAGGTTCAGGATTCCGCTAACAATGCAGCCAAGCAAGGGAATACAGAAAAAATGCTTATGCTTGATTCAGGCGTATTAGAGTACGTAGTACTGAATCAAGCTTCCCGATTGAGGCAGAGTGCTCAACTCATAAAAGCATTACTTGTAATGATCGCTATATGCCTAGTCATCATCTTTGCTAAACAAAATCCTCCACTGCCTAAGGATCGATTCTTCGGGCAACAATCCGATGGTGGTTTCACTGAACTGAAGGAGTTAAGTGAACCGTTTACCAATATTACTGAGATGCGTAATTGGGCTGAAACATGCGTACTTGACTCGCTTGAGCTTTCATTTGACCAAAAGCTTAGTCGGATCAATAAGGTTCTAACACGTTGCTACAACCAACAAGGGCAAGCTGAATATACACGTTGGCTATTGGTTGGCAGTTCCTCAAGTAAAATGAAAGTTGCGAATGGCAGCGGCTTTGTAGAAATCCATGATGACAGTGAGTTTGCGCAAATAGTCCGTAAAAAGATTCGTATGTCAGGTTCAAAAATCTCTCCTGCTCGAGTTAAAGCGATTAAACCAAGAATTGTAGATGGAGAATCTATTGCTCGATGGGAAATGCAGATGCCTTTGGTCATTGCCAAATACGAAGGTCTAAGTAACCCAGGGACCGTGAGGTTTATTTCTAGAATTGTCCTAGAGCGAACAACTGAACAATCAAAAGAAAAAGGGGTCGCGATTTCCTCTTGGACACTAGTGCGTGGTGATTAGAATGCACTCAACTAGGCTTTCATTAATCATTGTTACCATAGCATTTGTTGTAAATAGCTCATGTGTGCTGGCTGCAAATGAAAACCAACAGTTCACCGCAACGGTATCTGATCTAACAAAAATGCTTGAGGGGCAGGTGGTTGTAAATAAGGCTGCTGAGAACGGAACATCGAATAGAGTTAGTTCAGGGAAAAAGTATGACTCTAGAACAGTGGTTCATGAATCTGACAGTTCTCAGAATCACAACCACAGCACGCAGGACGGTGACTGGCTGGAAGTAGCTAAGCTCATGAAGTCTGATCCTCTAAAGCAACAACAATATATTGCTGAGCGCTTAAGTGAAGTGAGTGACCCTGAGTTTGTCCTCCAAGAGTTAGTAAGAAATGGGGAGCTTGCTCTTACCCCAGAAGAAATACGCTTTATTCTTTCAGCATTGGATTTGAAATCAAGGGCACTCAATACGCCATTAATGACCCCTGATGTAGTATCTGGCTTGGTTGAGTTCAATCCCAAAAATCGATATTCCACTTATGAATTTAACATTCATGAATCAGGGATAACTACGCTTGAGTTTTTTGATGCGAACGGTGAGCGATGGAAAATTGTTGATTTCACGCCAGCAAATGGGTTTAAGTTAAATCACGGTTATCATGACAATATGCTGACCATTCAGAGTGAAATTCCTTATAAACAAGCATATACCTACGTCCATCTCGACGGTTATAAAAATCAAATATCGATTAAGTTAAATTATAACAATCAAGTCAGAGATGGAATCAGAACCTTCACGATCCCCTTTTTGTACAAAATTAATGAAGGAAGTGGTGAAACGAGTATTTCATATACTCCTTTATCTTCTATTCGGGCGTCCGATGCCCCGACTGATTCACAAAAGATTCCCGATCTTGTCTATCAAGACCTAATGTATATAGCCACAATGGGGTTCCCAGATGAAAACGGTCAATCTTACCCGTATTTCAAGAAGGTGTTTGTTGATAAACCTGAAATAGCACAGATTTGGAGCTATGGCTCCAAATATATAGTACGTAGCCGCTTTCAGCTTATGTCCCACCAATATCAAGCATACGTGCCTTCATCAGACGATGTGGCCGTCTATGTAGCCGATGAACTCGATACTGTCATTGATTTTAATGTTAGTGGCAAAACAGAGAGTGTCTACCTACCTGATTATCACTTGTATTAAGAGTCTATTCATGGAACCACTTTCAAACTCCGCAGATGAATCAAAAGTAGATGAAAATCTTGACTCTGACGCTTCACAAGGCGTCGGGGGGCAGAACATAAAAGATTTCGGAAAGAAGATTTCAAAAAGGTCTGCCATTAATAAGGTCTTTTTTACTGGTCTTGGTGTAACCATTGTTTTAGTCGGAGGTTATTTATATATCGACACAAAAATGACTGAGTACGAAAGAAACTCGGGCAGCTCGGCTACTAAAGAAAAATCAGTACCGATAACTTCAGTCAGGAATACTCGAGGTACAGAACAAGATGTTCTTCATAATGAAGATCATATTGAAGCGACTAAAGCTGCAATTAAAGCTGAGCGCCAAGCTGCAATTGATAGTGGTGGAATTGATAAAAGTTCATCAATTGCAGATATTCAAGCCAATACAAGTTCTTACCGAACCGACCTTGATTCTGAAATTGCACAGGGTTCTGGTGGCACATCCTTTAGATTGAACTCTGATTTCGACAATTTCATTAAGAGTGAAAGTAGAAATTATGAGTTTATTGATGAATCGGGGCCTGACAATTCGAAAGGCTCAAAGTCTCGTCCTGAGCATAAAAAGGAACCTGAGTCAGAGTCAAAGAACAAAACGGCTACTGAAACGCCTCGTAATAAAAGAAAAAGTGTCCATCGAGGTATACAGAACCTAGCAGATATTAGAAAGAAAGCCGTGGCAGAGATCGTGAAAGGGACAAAAGAACCTTTAAAAGTATTGACCATTAAAAATAACAGTGAAACTCGTAGCCCAGTAAATACTGCTAGCAGATCTGCAGAGGCATCAACTAATAGCTCAACCACATCCACATCAGGTCAAAAATCACTATTTAATTCATCTGGGTTCAACACCCAGGGTGCAAATAACGGACAACGTAGTAAATACGATAACAATGTGAATCCGCTTTTGACATCTAACCCGCTTTCAAACCAACAAATGGCTAATGCACAAAGTGAGTCTAATGCTCACGCGTCTGAAGTATCGAACTATCGGTCGCCAGAACCATTGGGAAGAACCAACCCTGCGAGTAAGGGATTGATGATTGGCGACAAGATGCTCGGAGAAGCAACTCACGGTCTGCATTCAAGTAGTGAGTCAATGTATTTAATTGTTGAATTATTACAAGGACCGCTTAAAGGTGCGAAGGTGGTTTATAAGCCAACGTTGTCATATGACACATTTGTTTACCAGTCCAGTGAGATTCAATTCAATGGAAACAGGGCGGCATTTCCTTCAATTATTATCACCCCAGATGAAAACCAGACTGTTGGCTATCGTTCCGGTGTTGACTACCACACTTTATACAATCTTGGAATGGTGTTTGTTTATGGTATGACTAAAGGTGCTGCGGAATTCGTCAACAATGTTGCTGATGAAGTCGTTGTTGATGGTTCTACCGTCACTACGAGTACCCAATTTTCGACTGAAAAACTTTTGTGGTCTGCATTTGGTGGAGTGGCAGATGCTGCCGACCCAATAGTAGAAAAGCAATTAAATAAACCACCGACAGTTTGGGTCAACTCTGGTGACGTTGTTGGGATCATGATGGTTGGCGAGTGGAATCCTGAGTGGAGTCCGATCATTACTGCTCGTACAAACGGTATTTATTAGATGTTGTCCTCAATAAGTACCTTCCAATGATTTTATAACCGTGACACTGTTTATATTAAGATTGATTCTATTGCTTGATAAATTCATTAAGCATATTTAACATATACACATTATGATGTTTTAAGGGAATTCTGTCGTGAGCGTAAAATCCGAGTTAGATGAAGTGAACACAAAAGAGTACGAACCAGTTGATTCAACAAATGGACTTGCTTCATTTGATGAGGATAGAGATTTTGAGCAGAGCTTTTCAGACGAAGAATTGTTCGCTGAATTCCAAGCAACTCCATCATCTGAGCAGCAATTCATTGATGAAATGAACAATGACACCTTTGTTACTCATGAAGCGTTTGAAATCGAAGGGGAGGGTGGCTCCGATGAAAAAGTGCTTCAAAGTGCTGTCGAGGCTTTTGGTGAAGAAGATTTTAACAGTGAATTTTCTACCGAGGAATCGACAATTCGAGCTGCTATAGAGCCAAATATGGACTTTGAAAAAAATAGAAATAGCAGTGGCAAAACTCAGAATAAACAAGTTAATGAACCTGAAGAATCACTAAATCATGAGTTTCAGAAGGCACCGGAAGCGCCGCAAATTGATCCTGAATCAGATGATGATGAACTTGATTCCGATGACTTGCATCAGAAGAAAAAGCCTATTCTTCTCTATGTCGTTGTATTTCTGGTGGTTAGTACAATTCTTGGTGGTGTTGCGTTCGGTTTTAAATTGGTATTGGACAGCGCAAACTCAAATCCTAAAAGTGTAACCACTACCAGTCAGCCTGTACCATCTTCACGCGATCAAGCTCCTAAAGAACAAACTCCGGCTATCGAAACAAACTTCTCGACCTCTAGTGACGACATTACGGATGAGGTGTTCAACGGTATTGCTGGTCTTGAATCAGGGTCAGGCACATCACAATCAGACGCATTGCTTATTGCAGACCAAGATCCAGCAGTTCGAAAGTTATTTGATGAGCAACAACAGAAAATCAATGAACTTCAATCCCAAATTTCACAAGAAAATACAAAGAAGAATGATCTAGCAAACTTAGCAACTGAAGCTGAATCCGAGCGTGATAATGCCCTAAGACAGTTACAGGCTGTTCAGAAAGACCTTGAACAACTTAAGCGAGAAAAATCGATTAACGATGCTGATTACCAAAATGTCATTAATGGATTGAAAGAAGAAATTACGAATGTTGAAGGTGAGCTTGCTAAAAGTAAAAACATTATTGATAAGCAAAATATCCAATTGCAGGAAAGCAAGACAAGGGCATCATTACAAGCTTCAAGAGACAGCAAAGTTATTGCTGATTTGGCACAAAACGTAAAAAGTTTAACGGATCAAATTACGAAATTAAACACAACCAAGAAATCAGCGCCAAGGAATAGAAAGCCTTTAGCTGAATTAAGATTTATCGGTGCAAACTATGCTGAAAACTCAATGATCTTTGAAGTGTACCGTTCTGGTGTTAAGGACAATAAGCCAATTCAACTTTCAAAGGGTGAGCAGTTAAATGGTCGCGGAGTTATAGCCAATATTGATGATTATGGCTGTATCTCATTTACTACCGGTAAGCAATACCAGCCAATGAACGCTAAGTGTCGATAAGGCTTCTGTCATGGGTCCATCAGACGTACAACTGACTTATGCTTTCGCATACATCACATACGCACTACTTTTTGGAGGTGCAATGTACGGGATTCTGCGCACTACTAAAGCCTTTATGATGATACCAAAGTTGGCGGAGCCAAACCGTTACCCAGAGGTTGTTCCTACTTTAGTTTTAACTCGGGGTATCAGCGGCTTAGCGTTTCTAGCAGTAAACGTGATTAACCTATCTCTAGCTGTGTCTCTTGGGATTACACAAGAGTACCTATATGACGCAGGTGATCTCTTAAGTTACGTTTCAACAAATCAACCATCGAATGGTGAAGTTGCCCTTTCTCTATTGGTTAGCTCAATGCTTAGGATGACTGGAACCATTGGTCTAATGCATGGATGTAACGCTATAGGTGATATTGGGCACCGGGATGAGAGTGTAAAGAAAAAAGCAAATACCCGAGTCATTTGGGGCTTCATTTGTGGAGTTGTTCTTTGGACTCCTGAATTTTGGGCTGAGGTAGGAGGAAAGTATTTCGAACCACTCAAGCACCTTTCAACATTATTAAAAGCAACACAACTTGTTTCAGGATAGTGAGGTGGTGATATGCATTGATAATTATCATATTAGAAAATCGCAATCAGTAAAATATAAAGTATTGAACAACGAAATTTTATTACGATTAACGTCAATTAGGAGCATCATTTATGCCTTTTCAATACTTGTTCATCAATAGATTAATTATTTGAATTGTTAATAAGTCACAAAGAGGGACTTTCAATGAAAAAAACTGGGAAATTTCTTCAGAAATTCAAAGCAGTAATTACCATTTTATTCTTAATTACTTTACCAAGCATTGCGTTTGCTAGTAACGATGTTAAAGGTTTTGAATACTACGGTAACAAGATACTTAGTGGATTAACATATATTGCTGGTGCAATTTTATTCGTAGCATTCATTTGGGGGGTTTGGAGGTTCACTATGGCAATGTTCAAAATTCCAGAGCTTCGTGATAACTCAAATGACCGTGAAGCTAAACAAAAGATTTTGCTCAATATGGGGGGGGGATTAGCTGCAATGGTTGCGCCACTAGCCATTGTTGCGTTTCTAGTTTCGTTCTTTGGTACAGGCATGATCAAGTTTCAATTATCGGAAGATAATCAAAATGCCGATTCATTAGGCGTGATCAACCAGTTAAAAGAAACGTCAACGTCGCCGTAATATTGCTTGGGGAAGCTCACATGTATTTTAGTATTAATAGATCAGTATGTGTAGACCATGCTAAAGAGCGTCAAGATGATGTATTTAAGTCTGTTGCCTTACCATATCTAAAATATCGAAAGCATACGTGTGAGCTTTGTCATTTTACCGAACCTCGTCTTCAGCAAGTAATAACTAAGAACGGGTTTTATCGTGCCGAAGACTTTAGACAAGATAACTTCTTAGTCGTTTGTCCTCATTGTTATTATGGTTGTAGGTTGGGATATGCGGCTGTTAATGATGCCATCGATGTAATTTATGCGCCAAATGTTTCTCAAATTGCATTAAACCAGATGAACCGACTTCTTACGTTTTATACTGACAATGAAGAAGGCAGTTATTTACATGAACTAAAAGAGACACTTAGCGAAGCTGAGCTAGATCTCTGTAATAGTATTTCACACAGTGCAACGTCCATACTGATTGAAATGGACGATACAAAAAATCTTGCTAAAAACGCTTACAAAGGGTTCGACCCTAGTAACTTAAATCATATCGTTTCTTTCTTATTTCAATCGGATGAAGCTACTTATCAGCAACGTGACAGATTTTTTGAACCATTTAGATACATGCTACGCCCTAAGATCGCTCGCAAATTAAATAAAACCTACTCACATAGTGTGTTTAAGCAATTTGCCCCTCATCTTGTTCAAGATAAAGCAAGTGAGTTTATAAAAATGGCACAAGATGGCTTCTAAACTTTGTTTACTAGGTTCTGAGTACCACCAGCAATTTGTGCTTGCTGACAGTATGCGAGTTAGCCAAATTATCGGTATTGAACAACTACAAGAGCAAATGTCAGATTGGTTACTCAACGATGAAGCAGTTTGCTTAATAACCAACCTTCCAGAAGCCTTGGTAGTTTCTGTGCTCGAAACCGAATTGGTCACATCTCCTGCAAAAATAGAATCCATCAACATCAGTTCACCTGAATTAGAGATATGGCTAAAGCTAGCAGGTATTGACGCAAGGTTTGGTGAGCCGTGTTTTGGTAATTCCAATCATAATGCAGACAATCTGTATTCGGTATTCACTCGTTATATTGGCTGTGCAATAGAGCTAAATGCATGTCTTCAGTCTGCCGAAGATAATTCTCATCAGCATGAGCTTTCATGCGATGTAAGTGAATCTGTTGTACGCCTATATCCAACAGGAGAAAGACAAGACACATTAGTATTTTGCCAACGTTTTTATGGTCTTCATTACGCATCAATCTTGTCTAAGGGTACATTGCCTCAAGGGGAACCTATCCAAGACCCAAGATTACTCCGATACCTCAGAGAATCTTTGAGTAAACAAATTTCGAAGGTTACTGTCCCAGGGTTTTGTAAAGTTACTTGCCATAAGGATGTTGACCTTCTCGATATCCCTAAAGGGTATTCAAAATGGTTGAGTATAAATCAACTAAAGGCTCTGCTTCGTCATTATGATGAATCCTATTTTGAGTTAACTGACGTTTGGGTCTTTAAAGAACATAAGTCGATTGAGAACGAGTTTATTACGGAACAATCTAACTGGTTGTCAGTAACTTTTGGTGTAGCACTATCAATAGAAGCCACTCAGAAACCTGTCAATACTTGGACTCGTCTTTTCATTGCGTGTGAAGAGAAAGCATTCTGGTTGAATCTTATTCATGACGTACTAAGCCGCTTTGAAGTGACCGTAAGCGGTTATGGTAGCGGAGCTTTGAGCTTTTACTGTTGGAATGGAGAACTGGAACGTGTTTGTAATTTTATCCGACAAAGAGCCGCTGTTTTAAAGCATTGGGACAAACAAGTTGAAGCTAATATCCAAGAAATCATTCATGGGCTGGAAGTCATAGGCTTTGAATCTGAAAGTACTGACCTAACTAATGACACATTAAACCAGCCCATCAGTGTGAGGTAAATCATGGATAAGTTAGTTGCTCTTATCGCTGAGTTAGAACACACAAACCGAGATACTTTTCAAACCTTGGACGCCATCGTTGACTTAAAAAGTAAAGACGAAAAACTAAATTGGATTCAAAAGACCATTACTGAATTAGTTCAAAATAAGGACAAAAGGGAAGATTAATCTGATGCTCAATAAGTTATCAAAACTACCAATGATGATTAAACGAATTCTTTCCACTGACCAGAAGTCAATTTCTGAATATATTGACTTGGAAATGAACAAGATGGGGCATAAGTATGCTCTACAATGTACGTCGGGTGCATTAGTCTCTTTGATCAAAATTAATGGAATTGGTGTTGTCAGCGAGAAAGAAGAAAAGCACAAAGTTCAACGAGCACTGTTTGGTTTGATGAACCAGTTCTTCTTAAGTAAAGATGCTCCTATTGTTTCTGTGATGTATTCACAAACTTCTGGGACGGTAGGTAGTGAGCTTGATGCTGGTTTAAACCCCTCTAGACAGGCAGCTCATCGTTTAGGCATGGATGCCGACGCGATAATCAACGATATTGTCTCATCGAATGAACCACTTTGTCATACGGAAGAGATTTACCTTGCTGTATGGACGTTACCAAAATTCAATAAAGAGTTTAAAAAAAATAAAGAGGTAACAGTTAGAACGGGCGAAGACAAATTAAGCATTTTCTTCCGGGATAATCTTAGAGAGGGTGCCAACCCAATCACAACCAATACTGTAACCCTAAAGCAGCATAACGTTGACCTAAAAACAGTAAAAAACCGACTAACTGAAGGTGGGTTACTACATCAATTCTTAGAGCAGCTTGATGCACTTCAGTGGATGAAATTTAAATTAAATGACGGGAAAGTTTCTCGTCATGAGCCATTTGAATTATTCAACCACAATGATAGCCCGGTGCGTTATAGAGGTGGTAAAGTCAAATTTGACCTTAACACAGGTACAACTGCGCACTCCGCAATCTTCTTGCCGCCCCTTTCGGAACAATTACCAGAGTCGATCTTCATACCTTCTGAAGATGATGCAGATGGTATTTTGTATTCCAATGGTCGTTATCATGCTTGTTGTGAAATAACCACTTCTCCAGGGACGGTAGCTGATTTCAATAACCTTCGAAAAAACACGATCGGCATTGATTTCAGAATGACATTTATCATGTCTGAGGTAGATACGAGTGGCTACCAATCACTCAATCAGTCGGTAAACAACTTCTTTAGGGCTAATGACCAATGTAAGAAGGCTTACGATGAAATCCAATTTCAAAAGTACATGAAAACAGAAGAGGACGCTTCTGATGTAAACCTCCAAATTTTGGTTGTGATTTCTGCCGATGACCGTTCTACGCTGATGACTCATAGAAAACAAATGAACGATGCTGTTGTTGACTGGGGTCGTGCAGAAATCAGTTTGGATCTGAATGATCCTATGCAAACTTTTGTAAGCTCTATTCCGGGATTAAACTACAGGTCATTCCATCTTGGTTGCTGGATTAGCTCAGACAGACTAGTTCGAATTCTACCGCTTGATCGCCCTGCAACATTCTGGGATTACGGTTTGATTTGTTTTAGAACGGTAGATGGTAAGCCGTTTTTCTTCCAACCTCACTCGAATCTGCAACATTACCACCTTTCACTTTATATTGCGCCTCCAAGACAGGGTAAATCGTTGCTAATGAATGCCCAAGGTATAGCAAGCATTTTAGGTGATGGGGTATCACAACTCGGTTTAATGGTGATACTTGATATCGGACCAACGTCACGAGGGGCTTTACAGCTTCTTAGATACATGATGGTTAAACGATATTCAAGAAGCTCCCAAACTAAGTCAATCCAACAAATTAGAGACTTCAAAGCGTATACAGAGAAGCTAATTATTGAGCATAAGTGGTCGCCCCTAACAGATGGTTGGTTTATCAATCCGCTTGAAACACGCTTGGGCTTCAACGTACCTACTGAGGATGAAAAATCCTTTATGCTCAATTTTTACTTAACTAACTGTACTAAGCCAGAAAGTGGGGAGCCACTTGATGGAACATCAAAGTTGTTAGAGGAATTGATTTCAGAAGTCTTTCAAAACAATATTAGTCGCAATGAAATGAAGATGTTCAACGGTACAATCGATAAAGAACTGACAAAAATTGCGCGTGAAAAATTGGGTATTGAGCCAAATGATGTTTCAAAACAAATTAGCTTGTTTCAGTTACGCGATATGCTTTTCCAACGCAATTTAACTGATGCTGCAATCAAGGCTCATAGGCTCGCGATGCCAACGGTGAGCAATATGGTTCAGACACTTACAAATAGTCCATCTATTAGGGACGGACATCCAAAAGAATTGATTAACGCTGTTAAAAACATGCTGAACACTCACATTCAGAAAATGCCTTATTTATCTAAAGCATCAACCATTGATTTTGAAACAGCAAAAATCATTAGTTTTGACATGAAGCCGGTATCCGAGTCCAAGTCTAACCAAGGTAAGTTAGATACATTCGCTCAATACCTACTTGCAATGCATGTTGGAATGAAGAAGTTTCGTACAGCGGAAGAACTGGTAAAACGAGCGCCACCACTTTATAGAGAGTATTGGAAAAAGCAATTTTTTGAAGTGTCCCGTCTTAAAAAGTGCCTCTCTTTGGATGAGTGGCATACTTTATCTGTTAAGGCTACAGATAACGATGGGAACGAGTACTCTAAATCACAAGCTGGGGCAGAGTATATCGATTATCTAATCCGAGAAGCGCCTAAGTGGAACCTATCAATAAACATCGCTTCACACCGAGTCGCTGACTTTACAGATACTATGAAGTCGATGAGTACTAACCGCTTCTTCTTTGCAGGACTAGAGGAAAAGGAAATTAAGAGTGTCCGTACTCAAATGTCTCTTACTGATTCGGAATACAAACTCCTTGTTGACGGTATTCACGGTCCACAACCGGGTGTGGGTAATGAGTTGTTGTTCATTTTCCGTGCAAGAAATGTGAGTGGGTCAGGTGGAAGAGAAAAATTTTCTGCACGGCTCAAATTCCTTTGTTCTGGAATGCTTATGTGGGCGTTATCGACAGATAAGGAAGACATGCCTCATAAATTCCACTTGGAACAAGAGCATCCAGAAAAAGAGTGGTTAGAAGCGTTATACAAGGCATTTCCATCTGGAAGCATGAGTGAAATTCGTGAGCAAATCCGCAAAGAGATGCGCGAACAGTTAGATAGCTCACAAGAAGTAGAAGGACGTACTAACGATATAGAGGAACATCTATATAGTGAAGTAATAAAATACCTTGGTGCAAATCCGCATATTAAATCCATTACAAGAGAAATCTTATCTAGAAAAACTCCGGAAATGTGCGAATAAGACCAAAGTTGTTAATAATTAACGCGGTTAATTGACTTAAGTTACTGGTCTGGTTACTGTTTATGCGAATCATACAGAAAAGGAATTTCCACATAATGATTAAATTACCTAAAACAACGTTAACGCTCATTCCGTTAACACTTTTATCTGGCAACGTAATGGCGATGAATACCGACGCCCTTGTCAAACCACTGCATAACAGCCAGAACAACATGACTGAACTTCGTGCAATGAACTCAAGTTCAGACCCTTGTGATGATCCAGCTTTAGCTAATTTTGCTCAGTGTCAACTGGAAAACTCTGCGAACGAATTTCATTGGGTATCCGATGCAGAGTATCGCGATAATGTAGTGCAAGTTGTGTATTCTGACTCAACTTGTGGCGGTCTACTTATTGATGGTCGATTTATCCTTACAGCTCGTCACTGTACCCCGCTATACACGGAAAATGGAAATTGGGACCAGGGCGATGTGCTTGAAGTTTACCAAGGCATCAAAACTCAAGCTGCTGAGTCTTTGGTGTTTAAAGGCACGCCAGAAGTGTTTATGCATGATACTACTCAACGTGTAGAAGATGGGATTAACTATCTTCAAAAACATTGGGCACATATTCCTGATGAAATTGAAGCAGAATGGTTAAGCCGTGATTCAAAGAATATTTCTGCCGGAGATCCACAAGCAGACACGTATTCAACTATTCGATCTATTCATAGTGCTAGTTCGTTAAATGATGTAGCAATTATCAAGTTACCTATAAGCATTGAACATTCCAGTAGCAACTCATTTGCTCTCGTAGATAATTTTGATATCAACAGTCCAGTCACTATGGATAACTACTCGACATTGGTCAGCAAGCCAATTGGTACGCAGTACAACTATCAGGGCTGGGGGCAAAACGCCTATGGCGCGACGCCTGAAAAGATGAAAAAGTGGAGCCTAACTCACTCAAAGGGTCAGTTGGATGGAACTTTCAGTACGTTTGCTTCTCTTGATAAATTCGATCTTCTTCAATCGTTTGAGTCGGATGTTAACTTCTTTGATACTTGTGATTCTGAGTCACTGATTAACTTTGGCGACTCAGGGACTCCATTGTTTGATCAGGAAGATAATGTTGTTGGTATCGCAAGTCGTATTACTGGATGTGACAATGGCTTTAGTGCTGAATGGTCAACACATTTAGCAAACTATGAGTTTTATAAATCAGTAATTAACGGCTTAACCGCGCCAACATTACTAAAAGAGACTATTTACACAGATGTAGGTGATGGTGTCTTTACCTTTGCTGTTCAAAATATTTCTAGTGACCGACACGTTGTTACACCGACATCAACTGGCATGTTTGATATTAATCATGACTGCCCACAAACTCTTGAGCCGATGGGACAGTGTCACTTAACTGTGACCTTTAACGGTGATAAGTCTAGTGCACGTTCAGTGACAGGAACAGTGAATCTTAACGCTAACAAAACTATTCCAGTAGAGATCATTGTTGCAGGTACTGCTAAGCCAAAACCTGACGTTGAAACTTCAGAATTACCTAAGCAAATCGTCATCGATATTACTGAAGATGACTTAACACACAATGAATGGACATTTGATTTTGATGTGTCGCATTTAAGCAGTAAGGACTTCTTGCTACATCGTGATTTGGTAGTTACTGCTGATAATTCTGAAAGTGCAGCATATATTCAAGACAATTTCTTTACTATCGAGAAGCTTGATTATATTGATGTTTCAGATGATGAGAATGTGGGTGTATACCGTCATGCAATGAAAACTTGGGGTGTTGGTTTTGAAAACAAACGCGATGTAGATGAGTTGTTTTGGGCAAAACCTGGCACTTATACTGCAACACTTACCAGTGCTTCAGCAGGTGTTTCGATTCCTGTAACAGTTAACTACCTAATAGACCAAGTACCTACCGATCCAGATGGTGGTGATGGTGACAATGGTGGTGATGGTGACAATGGTGGTGATAACGGCGATACAGGCGACGGTAATGACAATGGTACTGATACTGGTGGCAATACTGGAAACAGTAACTCAGGTGGCGGTAGCGGTGGTTCAACTGGTTTGCTCTCACTCTTGGGTCTTATGGCGTTAGCGCGAAACCGTAAGAAATAACAATCAATAAATTAAACAAAAAGCCTATTAGTTCGTGGACATGCTAATAGGCTTTTTTCATTCTAATGTTAGTGATCATTTCTGTTCCGGTTGCTCCGATTATCTGTCATGCCTTCTAATGTTTGTTGATTAACCAAATGAGATTGAACTGATTTCATAGATAATCTAAAATGACATAAAAGTATATACAAAAAAAGAATCTGCACGGTTACGAGTCAAATGGATTTCGGTTTCGTGTCAATCTAATAGGATTGAACATGCAGAGCATAAGACCAACTTCTTGCGCAATCGCATTAGGCGTTGCATTAAGTGGACTGTTCGCACCGATAGCTTTGGCTAATACACAAGATATAGGGCAAGCAGAACTTGAGCAGTCAATGCGTCAAACTAGCCTTGTATCTTCAAAGTTAACGACACTCCAACGCGCTGTTAGCGCATTCTATAGCGATAAGCTTAGATTTCCATCAAGTTTTGATGATCTTGATGGCACAAGTGGTTTTCCAGAAATTTACTATAAAGGTAATTACAAAACACCTATAGGCACGATTTCAGGAGTGGCTACCGCTAACTCTTATACGCTTATTATCCCGGTATCCTCAAACCCTACAAACCACCAGCTAGGTATTTATTCTAGCGTTGCTGGCGAGGTCGGTGGGGATTACAATTCGGCGTCAAACACAATTCGATTGAGTGTTCCAATACCGCACGCCGCGTCTGTACGAAAAAACATGCTTCAAACAACACCTGATACTTCAGGATTTGGTTTGAATACGATGGAAACAGATCTGTCTCTTGGTGATAACGATATTACCAATGTTTCGAAACTGCTAGGTGAATCGGCTACGTTTACTAACGCAACGACTAACGAAGTCCAAGCGGTGTCTGGTTCAATGGATAACCTGACAACCAATGACCTACTAGTGAACATTGAGTCATCTGTTACGGATGGTGACGCAGACACAATTCTCTTTAACACGTTGGACGTAACCCAAACGTTAACGTCGAAAGATTTTGAATTTAACTCAATCGACTTTACTTCGGTTTCTGCAGATAACACGGTAGCACAGTCTCTTGATGTGGCGTCGGCAGCAACGGTAGGTACATTAATTGCCAACGAGGTAGAGTTCGAACGAGGCAACTTCCATGCTAGTTTAAGTGCAGATATTGTTAAAGTGTATGACAAATTTGCAACTGACTCATTGAAAGTAGATCGATTCATTTCTCCGATTAGCTTTAATTCACCAGTTCTAATCAATGACGTGATGACTACCATGTCATCTTTAACCATTAATGGACAGTTGATTCAGAACTCTGGCATTGCCCAACTCGGTAAAACAACTGTTCTTGGGGATCTTCATACTTCAACTGCGCAGTTTATTAATAACCTAACCATTAATAACTCAGTTTTAGCCAACACTGCTCAGTTCGGGGGTAATGTTGGAGTAACGGGGCGTACTGACCTTGAAGCAGTCGTTGGTACATCTGCAAATATCGGCAACTTGCTCCGAATTAACGGTAGCGCGAATGTTTCGAATCAGCTTTCTTTGAATGGGGATCTATATGCCGGTTCAAGGTTAGTGGCTCGCAATGGTGAGTGGTATGAAAACGGTCAAAAAATTTCCAGTCGCTACTACGGAAAAAATGACAAAGTCGCGAATGCAGATAAATTAGGCGGCAAGGATTCGAGCTTGCTTGCAGTTAAATCACGCAATAACGTCTTCAAAGGTGCAACTACCTTTAGCCGCAACTTAGTTGTGAACGGGACTATCCGTTCTGGCTCTGGTGTTTTAGTTGATTCAAGTGGTCGTTTGTACGACCAGGGTGTCTTGGTATCAAGCAAATATGCTTCTAAGTCAGATTTGAGTCGAGCTAATTCTGATATGCAGAATTACATGAACCAGATCGAAACTGCGGTCGCAAGTGAGATGAATCGTAAACGTTCGGAGTTGCAGGGGTATGCGTCTCGTATCAATCAGGTACGATCTGGGCAGGGTGCGATTGATTCCAAAAACAACCAATCGCAATCATATCTCAATACAGCAAGTACAAACCTTTCAACGGCACTTAACTACACAAATAGCGGCACTCAAAGTCTTGATGGTGTAAAAGGGAAAGTAAGCAAGCTTGAGCGCTTAGGTAACACTGTTCAGAATATGACAGCTTATAACACAACTGTGACTCGCAAAACTCACACCATTTATAAAAAGAGTAAGGGATAACACGGTATGAAAACTACTAAAATCAAGCACGCATTTCTTGCGATAGTACTCGCTGGTGTTATGCCTCCTGTATTAGCCAGCCAAGCTAGTTCAGAAATCTATGAACTTAAAGCTCGTGAGCGGAAAGTGAATGAAACCATTCAGAAGCTATATCAATTGGAATCAGCCGTAACAAGCTACTTCTTGGAGAAAGGAGGATTCCCTGCCAATTTGAGTGACATTACTAGCGGTACAAAACCATTCTTCAATGGAAGTTTGCGAACTTCTATTGGTGAGTTTTCATCAAAAGTAACCTCTAACTCATTTGAACTTGTGTTTAAGCCTCGCGACGCAACAAACGACAGACAAGTAGAGATGATGGCATATATTGCTTCATTAACTGCATCTGAGGTTCAGGGCACATCCTTTGAATATTTCATCCCGGCACCGCAATCAACAGCTATCGTAAATAATATGCTAAACCGCGTTGATAGCTCAGCGAATGGGAATAGAATGTTGACTGACCTTAATATGGGTGGCAATGATATTACTGATATCAAAAAGTTGTTCACAGATAAGTTGGAGCTTACCAATTCACTTACTCTGGATAATCTAAATGCTACTTCAGTCACTCTCGAACAGCTTACATCAGCTACACGCCTGACAGCTTCAGGGAATACCGCTCTTGGGAACGCGAAATTTACTGATTTTACGGTGAACAGTGATGGTACAGTAAATAATTTTACCATTAAGAACTTAGTATCGACTAATGAAGCAACAGGTAATGATGTAAAAACCGATAGCTTTAACTCTGCCAAAATGTCTGTTGTTGACGCCTTTATTAATGAGTTGAATGGCGATACCGCAACAATTGAAAGCGCATTATTTACACAAAGCACTACAGCCTCAACATTTAACGTAAGTAAGCGTTTAGAAACAGACTTAGTTGAAGTTGATGTTATTCGCGGCTATAACTCGGTTCCAATTGAGCTTACTGGTAGTGCTGCATTTGGTGATGTTTCACTAAATGCACCGCTGGAACTTAGAAATGGCATGATAACTAATGGTAATGGTAAGCTTGCTGATACAACAGCTCAGTCATTGGATCTTCGTGGAAAGCTTGTTGGTACTAATATAGATGTGGCAAGAAACCTAATTGCTCGCGGGGCGGTAAACATTACCCGAGGTGCAAGAATAGATGGAAATCTGAATGGTCGAGATGTATTTGCTACAAATGCTGATTTTACTTCTACTGTTTCGGTCGGGAATAATGTTCAAGTAACTGGATCACTTAAAGTCGGTAATAGTATTCGTCAAGGTGGTCGTTTGTTGTCAACAGGAACTACTCTGTACAACAATGGGTCTTCATTAAGCTCATTACTTCTAGGAAAGAACGCGACAGCCTACGATGCAGACAAAATAGATAACTATGACTCTTCTCAGTTAGCTCAACGTAATCAAGCGAACACATTTGGCGGTACTCAAACATTCAAAAAGACTGTTAATGTATCTGGTAACGTATACGTAAATGGTAGGCTGATTGTTGACTCATCGGGTAACTTGTATGACGGTGGTCAAGCAATCAAGAATATCTACACCTCTAAGACAGATGCTGGAACTATGTATGCCAAATGGGACAATGAAATAGCTCAATTGCGTTCTAGCTTGTCGGGGGATTATAACTCACTTAATAGTTATGCAAGTGGAGTGAAGGGAAGTTTATCAACCGCTCAAGCAAAAGCTAATGCACAGAGAAATACTTTGAATTCATTAGAGTCGACGTATGCGTCAGTAAACAATACAAGAAATGTTGTTAATACGAAGATTTCGCAGCTAAGTTCCGCACGCTCATCTGAGAATGCTAAGTTGGTTTCTGCTGTTTCAAAGCTTGATGCTGGACCTACATATACCAGTCGTTCTTGTCAGATAGTCACAACTCGAACAGAAACGGCGGTTGACTCTGGTCGATTCACAACGTCAGTCAGTGATGGTTGTGGTAGTAAAGCAGCAACCCGATACAAAACGGCTCAGTATGGTAGGTTGAAGTAGTATTGCTCATGAACTACGATGAAAAAGGCTTGCGTTACAGCAAGCCTTTTATTTTATTCGATTGCTAATTTCAACTACGTTCTTTCATCTACTGAAACTAAAAAGGAACCAGTGAAGCCTTGTAACCAAGCCCGGTGAAAGGGCGTTTTTGCTGTAAATTTCCGTATCCATCTTGGTAATTTTAACTGATACTTATAGGTAGAAATACGCACCAGTTCGAATGAGGTTTGATCTATCATTTATCCTCTCTTTCTATATTACTTTGCCTTTGGATTGGTTTTAATGTTTTACCTAAGTCATTCAAACTATTCATTAATTCTTCGTGACGATTAGAGCACTCTAAATCCTGAACTTTACGTTTAAGCTGAGTGTTCTCTTTAGTGAGGCGTTGGTTGAGACGGTTCACGCCGTTTAAAATTTCAAAATCCCCTGCTTTGGCTAGAAGAATGGATGGTACTCCTAATTCAGCATCTCTGTTTGACTGAAAAGGCCAATCTTTCTTATCGCCCAAATAGTGACCACAGATCACTGTTGCCATACCGCGATAGCCAATGTAAATAAGCCCCCATTTAGGTGGGAGTTCGCTAGCGCGTATTAATCCTTCTGGGCAGAGATAGTATCGATAGTTTCCCAAGCCGTTCTCAGGGTTTTGTCTGAAGATTTCACTTTGGTCGGCAAAAAAATCCGAGCGATTTGTTTTCACCTCAACAACAATTGTTTCTGTCTTTCTTGAAGTTCTAATGCCTATCGCATCTGGAATTTCTCCATCGTGAGGATTAGATCGAACTTCACAAAAAGCATTGGTGCAGCCACCACCAGCCTTTTGTGTTCGTCTTAACCATATAACCGCCTTTTTGCATAACTCTGCATGAGTCCAGATTTTTGCTATTCCATTACCTACGAGGTCAATTGTATCCGAACAACTTAGATTGAAGATCGATTGTTTGAACCCTACCAAAGATGTTAATTTCAGTATTTTTTTGTTCAAATTGCAATATTTAATTTTATGTAAAACTAGCATATAATATACACTGTGAAATTATTTTGGGTTAAATCAATGGAACTGAAATCTGAGGATTTGATAAACGCTGCGTTTCGAATTCAATGCGGCGTGACGCCTCTCAGTGAAACATCATATTGTAGACTAGGGGTAGGGGAGTTTGGTGAGGCATTTCAAACCGAAGATGACCGTGTGGTTAAGTTGACAACATCTTTTACTGAAGCCTTAACAGCTTCGGTGTCATCGAGATTGCCGTCAGAACATATGCCTGATTACGGCCTGGTAATTGAAGTCGTCCGAGATTCCGGAGAGCGAACTTGGCTCATAGAGCAAGAACTTATCGATACTGAACATGAACTAGTCGAAATGGCTACATCTCTACTCTCAGCCTCACCAAGCATAAGTCACATCGATTCATTTGATTTTGATTTTAACGACAGTGATAACGACTGGGCATTTGAATCAGGTTTATCCGAAGGTCAAATAATGAAGGTCATTACCGACCTACAGCAATCTATGTTTGCTTTTGAAATGACCGGCTTTGTTCACACTGATATTAAATCGGATAACATCGGTGTTAAGAAAATTGATGGTATTGATACTTTAGTGCTCATTGACCCTTTCAATCACCAGCTTGAAGAAGCATACAGAGGTCTTAACGCGTCAATAACAGATCTCGATGTTCCTAATCAATCAGTTTCAAAGCTAACTATGAACCAATGCGTTGAGAATGACCGTAAACATACGTCCTTACTCGATGACGATTTTGACATGAGTTATCAGATCGATGAGAACTTAATGCCGTCCAACCCTATTAGCTTATCGAGATAGTTTTATGACAAGTGCAGAAACCAAAGAAGAAAAAAACTACCAAGAAATTAACGACCAACGAAAAGCGATGTTCAAGTTTCATATCGAAACTGAGTTTCCCGCCTTACGACGAAAAAGGAGCGGCATTGTGTTTAGTTTGAGAATAGTCGAACAGATTGGTGCTTTTGTCAAAGGTGATAATAAGCCGGACTGGGCAGATGTTTTCACCTGTATTGAAGATGAAGATAAAGGTCGCATACATTCGATTGATCAGCTTATTCGAAACTATGTCATTGAACTTACGAGAAATGTGGAATACAGAATAAACACTCTCCAAGCATTTATGGTAATGCCAGAAACGGGGCGGTTGAATTTAGACGGTACTACGGCAGAAGTTACACCAACCGATGCAATTAATACGATACAAGCCCTCAAGTCACACGAAAAGTACCAACTTATGGAAAAAACACATATTGGTCGAATGGTTAAGTCTGTCGAAAATCGCATCAAAATGAACACAGAGAATGCAAAGGGTACTGCATCATAGGACGGCAAGGAATGCTTAAGAAATTAACTACTCTGAAAACGGAATGCAGTCTTGTTGCCGCCTTTTTTCTTGTTGTCGGTGCATTGACTAGCATAGAACTCGGCAATCGAGAGTATCAGTTCAAGTTAGATGTAAATTACTTCTCAAATGAAATTAATTTAAACTCGATTGAAGTTCAATCAATGATCGACCGATATGTTTCAAACTTTGATGGCGCAACAAATGAGGTAATTGCAAATAATATCTATCATCTAGAAAACAATTTGCTCTTTATCCAGTACCTCGATGGCGAGTCAGTGTCTTCGATTGATAACTCTTCAGGTGTTAGTTTTAACCTAGCCCCTCCAATCCTGCAAGAGAGCCAATTTAAGGGGAATGGAACATACTCGCCAACGGTAATCAGCAACAATAAATTCGTTCAAACAACTATCTCGAACGAAATCGCCATCTCAAATACGATTGCGATACCTCGAGAGTTGCATGACTTTGAAATGTTGTTCATTGATTGCACCCAGGTTGAATGTAGTGATTCAAAATCTACTGCCGATTATTCTGAATTTGTAAACAAAGACCTACAAATCAAGGTTCTTAATTACAAGCAGATCCTTTGGCTAGAAACCATAAATGGCTTGATGTATCAGTACTTACTTTTATTAATGACTATTGTGGGTTTAGTTGCTCTAGTCCGGTTTCAACGAAACAAGATGTACCAGGAGCAGCTTAAAAAGGACTTTGAACGTTCACATGATCTGAAGCTTGATGTAAAAAACCAGTACGGATTGATGCAAGACCTTAATACATGGAATAAACCTGAACAGCCGATTATGGTCCTCATTGATCCAGATAACGTTTCGTCGATTAAATCTAAGCATGGTGAACAAGCGGTCACATACTTGTTAGAACAAACTCGTAATCGACTAATTTTGTTAACAGCCGATAGCGATGTTTATAGTACAGAACAGAATCAGTTCGTTGTGCTGACAACTGACCGTAATCTGGCTGAAAACATTCACCAGGTAATAGGACAGCCAATCAAGTTCCGAGAGCAAATGCTTTTCCCGACTACTTCAATTGGTGTGGCAGAAAGAGCGGGTAGCGAAAGCACGCTTAAACTGATGAAAAGTGCCACCATAGCATTATGGGAAGCAAAGAAGAAAAAGAACTCTGTTCATTTTTACTGCGAAGAAATTAATAATCGGTATCAACAACAAGTCGAACTAGAACAGTCGCTGTCCAAAGCCATTCAGGATAATCAAATTACTCTCAATTACCAAATTCAAGTAAATAGAGATGGCTTGTTACATGGTATTGAGGCTTTAGCGCGTTGGCGTCATCATCGACTAGGTAACATCACCCCAGACAAGTTCATACCAATTGCTGAGTCAGCCGGGTTGATGCCAGCGCTTGGAAAGCTCATTTACAGTAAAGCAATTCATGATATCAAAGCTCTATCCCAACAACTCAATATGAGATTGCCGCTATCAGTAAACGTATCAATCCGAGAATTTATGATTGAGAACTTTGCTGAGTCATTGGTCGAAATATGTGAAAAGTCTAACTTTCCGACATCAGACCTAATGCTTGAAATTACAGAAACGCTAGAAGTCGAAGATCGCGCAAACTTCGACAAGGTGGCAAACCGATTAAAGTCTCTCGGTTTTAAACTATCACTAGATGACTTTGGAACTGGGTATAGCAGCTTAAAGTTGTTAGCAGAGCTTCCTCTTGACGAAGTGAAATTAGATAGAAGTTTCGTCATTCAGATCGATTCACAGCCGAAATACAGTGATATCATTTGCTCTGTGGTACATATCGCCAAGTCTTTAGATTTGCAAATCGTGAGCGAGGGCGTGGAAACGCAGTCACAATTTAAGATCCTTTGTGAGTTAGGGTGCACTAATTTTCAAGGGTACTTGTTTGGGTATCCTGTTCCCATAGAACACTTGAGTGACAGCATCATTGCAACCACCAACAAAGCTAAAGTTCAATCTATTACGTCCAAGAAAGATAACGCGGCTTGCGTTTAAAAAGGAGTAGCTGTGCAAGAAACTTCAACTAATGTTGTGGCTTTAAATGTCCCATTTATGTCAAACGAGCAATTACAAAATTCAGCTAATAATTTACTTAGTGCGTTCGATGATGTGCACTTACATCTCGAAGCTAAAGTCAAAACGATTGTTAAATTGCACAAAGAGCGCAAGTTTCCAGTCGCTCGTGCTATGTCTGAAGTAACACTCAAGTACATTATTGACCAACTTGTTCATATTGAGGCGCGGCAATCGGAGTTTGTTGAGGCATTAGATTGTCTTGACGATCTGGACATTGCCAAAGATAAAGCTGAAAGGCTCGCGGTAGAGTTACAAGCGAAAATTGATCGTCAACAACAGCAGATTAATGAGTTACAAACACAACTAGATTGCGTTCCAAACATTAGTCATTCTGATCTCGCAGAATTACGTGAACAAGCCAACCTCCTTGCTAAATCAGAAGTGACTTGCAAACAACTACAGCAAACCAACACAGAGCTTCAAAATCAGATATTAGCATTGGAGAGTTTGTCTGAGAAAGCTAACCAAGCTGATAACTTGACTCTATCAAATCAACAATTAAGTGAAATAAACAAAGCACTCGAAGAAGAAGTTGCTCAGTTGAAAGCAGAGCGAACTAGTCTTTCTCAAACAATCACCAAGCAGTCTCAAGAAATCTCAAGCTTTAACAAGTCAAAGCGTTCACTCGAAACTAATGTTAACCAACAAAAGAAGACGATCGAAAGGTTGGAACGAAAACTGAAGGTAAATGCTGATTCTAAAAAGTCTACTCCATCTTCGAAACGTACCCAGCAACCGAGCGAAAAGAGTGCAAGAAATAGTGTCGTGACTTTGGCTGAAATACCCTCAAACGATCCAAGTCCAAAGACCTCTAATAGTTTTTTAATCACAAGAATTCCGGAGCAGATTGGTCAAAATATAGAAAATGTAGGCTTGAACCTTCTTGATATGAAATTCACCATCATGGTTTCCGATCAAAATGGTGTGGCAATTAACTGCTTAATTTCTGAGTGGCTTACTCCTATAATGCCTTATAGCACAGAGATGCAGCAAGGTTGGAATTACGATATTGAGCAAACCATCCATGCTGAGGTGATGAATTACGTTGGTAAAGAATTCCCTAACTATGTTAAAGGCATCAAGGAGCTAAAGCACTTTCGTATCGAACCATTTGCCAAACGTGGCGCTTTAACCAAAGCTCAATTCGAAGCTCTTAAAAAGGCTGGCGTGACCACCTTGTTTGAGGCAGTTTGTAACTCATTTCAGTGCTTTGTTCGCGCTCTTGAAGTTTATAAGCCTGGTTTCACATTGGAAGAGTACTCTTTGCTGTTCGGTAAGCTCAATATGTTAGCTCGCTTGAGTATGAAGAAAGTTGAAAAAGTACCTTTAATTACTTTTGAACCAGTCATAAAGTAGGTTGAATTTAAATGTTGGAGATACAAAGTCTCATACAGAAGCATCAATTGCTGCACACGAAAATAGACCAGAAATCTATTCTTCTCATTCGAGATAATGAATCGATTCGTTATTGGTATTCTAGCGGAATTTGGGCTGTAAATACCGGGTCACATCCAAGGTTGTCAGCCAAAGGGCTTTCTACGTTAGATGAGTACCTTGCTGGTAAGTATGTGAAGCCGTCAGTGCCAGTATGCGATTATGAACCTTCTGATGTCCGTCAGAGCCGACTAATTTCCGAAGGTAATTCTTTTTTAAAGGAACTTGGTGTCGAGTATTTTCGTTTTACTGATTTCCATTATCGGATCACACTTAAGAATGGTCAGCTCGTTGATTACTGGATTACTACACAGAAATGGCGTTTAGTGAGCTGTAATATAAGTGAACGGACACAATATGGTAATAAGTCCTTAGTCCGTTTTATTCACAAACACTCTTAGCTAGGATTCTACGGGAGGCTAATAATGAAGACTCCACGGTATTTTGAGTCATTTGGGAAGTCGGCATTACAAATTAAGAGAACTTCCTCCAGCAGAAATGATGAAGCAACTCTTACATTCACATTTGCACCTATGCTTAATAGTCAGGGAGACTGGACGCGCAAAGCAGATTTTCAACTCAAAGCTCAATCTGAGTTAGTTGAGTTTGCTTTGTTAATGCTAGGTAGAGTGTCTGAAGTCAAATTCAATAATCATGGCAAAAATTGTGATAAATCGTTAATCGTGCGACGTAATGATAATGCTGATATTTATTTGAGCTTTAAAAATTCTGAGGTGCATTATGACGTAGTTCTGAGCTATACCTCGTGTTATATGTTGCTTTCCTTGGCTACTACTCAACTTAAAGATCGCCTTGTAATGACCTTTGAAGAAGCGCTACAAGTCCTTAGACTAATGCCGATTCCGCAACATACTCCCGAAAGTTAGCTGTACCAAGTCACTTCTCACCCGACCAATCACGCCATCAAAGCTACTTAAATCAACTGATAAGACCGAAATGATAGTGTTTTGGTGCACTCGTATTTAAGTTTCTTCTACTGATAATAATTGAAAGATAACTCAATGAGTGCTTTAGAAAATTTTAACTTTGATGTCTCTGAGCCAACAAGGTTGTCTGATGGTTTGCAATCTATCCTATCCTACGTTGATGAGAAATCAGATTACTGGACCGATAATACACCAAGAGCTATTGCTAAACAGAACGGACAAGTTTTTACTCCATCAAGAATGGCTTTCATGCTTGCGTCATTACTTCCTGACCGAAGCATTGATGGTCAGATAGCTCATATAGCTGACGCTGGTTGCGGTACTGGCATTCTCTCCATCTCGATGGCTGCTCGTATTGCAATGATTCAACAGCCACCAGCATTACGTGTTACCGGTTATGAAACAGATAAACGTCTGGTACACGATTGGAATAAATCATGGGCAAGACTAGAGCACTACCTCAATAATCCAATTCACATAGAGTTAAACGAAGATTTTACGAATGATGCTGAACACGTTCTAACAACAGGCACTGTTCCAGGTGTCGATAGTAAGCCGAATGTGATTGTTATTAACCCTCCGTACATAAAGCTAGCAGCCAAATCACCATTAGCTCGATTGTTACGTGAGCACGCCGTTCCCGTACCCAATTTATATGCTGCGTTTACTTTGTTATCACTATGTTGGCTTCAGGACGGTGGAGCGTTACATTGTATTTTGCCTCGCTCGTTTTGTAATGGAGATTATTTCGCAGCGTTTAGAAGGTTCCTATCCGAAAATGCAAGTATTGAACACATAGTGCTATATCGTTCAAGACACTGCTTTAAGCACAGTTTACTAGAGGGTATTTTGATCCGATTTACAAAGACTAAGTCTCAAAGTAAGCGTATTCGATTAAGTGTTGCAGATAGCCCGGATACAGAACCGGATGTAGATTTGCTCTTAAACAGCAACGAAGTTTTAACTGAGGGAGCTTGGCTCTTACCCCGTAGCATCGAGGACATTGAGCATTTAAATAACAATAGAAAGCGGAAATTTACCCTTAATACTAAGGGCATTAAGGTTTCAACAGGTAAACTTGAGCTGCACCGCGTTAGTGAAGGTGATTACACCCGCGTTCTTTACAGTAGAGATTTCGATGCGAACGGAAATATTACTTGGAATGAAAAACGAAAGCCGAGGATGCTAAAAGCTGTTGAACGGCAAATCCATATCCTTCCCGAAGCTGGTGGCTTTGTTGCGATTAAACGGATTAGTAGTAATGAATCAGCAAAAGCAACTAGGCTATTTCCTATCGCATTAACTAAGCAATCTCTAGGGGTGGACAAGATAGCAGTCGATAATCACTTACAAGTTTTTTCCAAGCAAGATGGCTCTCCACTAAGTGAGCTAGAACTAACGCAGCTAATTAACTTTTTGCGTACCGATGAAGCCAATGCTGTTATTCGAACGGTATCTGGCTCGACACAAGTTAATGTAAGTGATCTAGCTCAACTTCGTCTTCCGTGATATCACCACATTAATTTAAATCACGGTCGATGACAGTAGGGCATTCTTGGAAGATGATTGAGCACACTATGAATGGACATTAGGCTGTTGATGAACTAACTAGTTTTGCTGACTTGTGCGAGTCAATGTTCGGTGGTGGTGACTATTCTCAACATTTCATTAAAAGTCAGGCGTAGAGAAAAAAAAGTGATAAAGGCTGAGAGCATTATGAAATTAGCTCTCAGCGATACAGCAACGACATTAGGCTCTTACTAAAGGAATGTCAGTCCAACGAGTCGTATATTTCGGTGTTAACAATTCTCTCTTAACCGCTGATTTATTGCTTCCGGAAGCAGCAAGATACAGTGCGCTTTTACCATATCTTCGCGTCAAACTATCATATACTCCCATCAACTTGTCATCAGTTGCTGAGTCAGGAGCAAAGAGATCTAGCTGTTCTTGCTTTGCATCCTTCAGGTCAAGCAAACACACACCAACTTTACTCACCTCCGAACCAAACTTATAAATTTGAGATACTAGAGACTTAACAGCTTTGGTTAACACCACTACGTCATTGGTTGGGTATTCCAAGCTAACCATAGCTTTTTTGGAATAGTAGTTAGGATCATTCATTGTAGTCCGTATCGTGACGCTGATTGTTTTTACCCTTGATTTTTGTTTGCGTGCTTTAGCGGATGCAATATCAATCAACTCACAGAACACTTGGTGCAAATCATCTAGGTTACAAGGTCTTACCCCCAACGTGCGACTAGTTATGATCTGCTGTTTATCGGGCATGGTTGTGTTCCAGTTGTAGCAACGATTACCGTTTAGCTCTAATACAGTGCGTTTTAAGTTGATACTAAACGATTTTCTAACATCCTCTGCCGATAATTGCGAGAGCTTAAGGGCGTCGTTGATACCCATGAAGGATAATTGCTTTGCGGTTGATGTTCCAACCCCCCATATATCCTTCGATTCAAGTGCCTGTAGCTCTCGAGTTGACGGAGATAGGAAATGGACCCCCATCCCATTTGACTTTGCGATTTTGCTCGCAGCCTTACTAAGCGTCAGCGTGGTAGCACAACCGATGCTGACTGGAATTCGGGTCCGGCGCCAAACCTCTCGACGGATATGAGCCGCATACTCAAGAGCATTATCCGGATTCATTCGGCAGCATATCCACTGTTCGTCTATCGAGTAAACGAAGTTATCGTCAGAAAACTCCGATATGACACTGTGCATTGAATTACTTACGCTATTGTATAACTCGTAGTTACTGCTTAGAAACGTCATTTCATTAGCACGAGGGTGCTGTACTGCATCTGAATAAAAACTGAATTTTTTTATTCCCAAAGCTTTGGCCTCTCGTGACATCGCAACAATAGTGCTATCACCATTGCTTAGGACACATAATGGACGATAGCGTAAAGCAGGGTTATATACGCGTTCCGCTGATGTATAAAAGCTATCGGCATCTACCAAAAAATAGATTAGGTCACTCATATCAAATATTAAACCCCGTAGGACATAAACTTCGGATCGCAAAGGTAATGACCCCTTCAATGGAGAATATATCGTGGGGTCTTATTATTGTTGATTTGGTGTGTCCGTCCTTATCAACGGACACAAGTGCCTTGTTGTAGACATCGAGCTGCTTCAGTACAAACGATGAGTTGTAATTAGCAACGATTAGATCGTTGTGTTTGGGCTTCAGTTTACGGTCAACGAGAACGATATCAGAGTCCAGAACTTGACGACCTTCTAGAGAAGTACCAGATACTCGTGCAACGAACGAGCTATTAGGATCGCTCACAAGTAGGTTATCCAGATCCGGAGGGGCAGGGTCGATATGGCAATCAAAAAAAGGTGTTATGACAGAGGTTGCCACCCCAAGCAATTGGAACTCAAGAAAGCTAAACGTCGGTAGTTCAGTCGTGTAGCCAGAAAGTGAACAAAGCGACTGTTGATGCTTGTTGTAGTATCCGATCACAAGTTCAGTATCTAAATAGCCAACGACTAAGCAGTTATGTGTGGGTTTTAAAGCTTTATCGATAACTAGGATTGAATCGTTAAAAACTCCATTGCAGCCGATATGTTCAGAGTTAACTCTAAGTAACGTATACGAATTTGAGCTTCCAATAAGTAGTTGGTGGATGCTCAAGTCACGCTCGCTATAGTCAGTGCTAGGGCTGGTAAATGCACAAATGGTGGCATTCACACTGAAATTAAGTAGCTTCATAGTAATGATTAGACATTAATCTTAAATGCATGTGTTTATATACAGCATTGTAGATCCATACAGACTCCTGTTCAATGTTCGGCGATCTGAGTGGTACTAAAAAGTGCAGCACCGAACCTCTCTACGAGCTAAGTTCAATTCAGATTTCATGTTTGTGTCTTATCGGCAGATTTATCCAACAACTTACGAGCACGATTTTGCATTATCTCTCTATCTAAAAAGGAGAGCGATATATGTCAGAATCAATTTGCGCAGCACAATTCGGTAAAAATGCTTCAGTTCAAAAAGTTGGCGAGCTATATGAGCCGCAACTAGAACGGTACGCTGATTACGCGTACTCGGAGTTCTTTCATTCCCAAGAAAATGTTCTGTTTATTGGAATTAATGGAGCCAACGTTGTTGAACTAGAGACGTTACGTAACGGAAGTGTCACTGCCAAAATTCAGCATGACCGTGACACAAACGGGCTTATGATTAGTTATCACATTAAGCATGGTAATTCCGAACTGCTTTACGATACGTCGGTTGATGCATCTTCTCTGGCTGATGATGAGTTTGGTGTTGGCAGCAATATTATCGTGATGCAAGTGGTCGATACTTCAACGCAATTAATCTTGGCGGTACGCGCCCTTCAAATGTCTACAAAGTTTCAACAAAAAGTCGAAAGTGTAGTAGCACTTCAACGTCAGCCGACTCATTCAATTGAGAAGGCGCGTTCCTGGGTTAAATCAATCGAGTCGAAATTCACTCCTTATGAAATCAACCGTTTACCGCTTGCCGTTCATTCATTGTCTTCGATAAGAAATTTTGATGCGGTTATTTATCTAAATTAAAATTTCCTAATTTCCTAATTTCCTAATTTCCTAATTTCCTAATTTCCTAATTTCCTAATTTCACAAATTGTGAATAAATTGTACAATATAAATTAAATATTGAGATTTTAAACTTACCCACAGTATATGGTGAAAAATTGTTGAAAAGGTGTTTGCAGTAATGAATGTAAACGCCTAACAACTGAAATAACTAATTGAAAGGAAAAGAAATGATTAATGATGGAGTAGGTGGCAGCTCAAGTGGCAAGGACTTGGCAAGTAGTTATAAGTTGACCATAGTTCTATCCGCTGCGCTGGCTCTGATATTTGGGGCGTGGTTAGTGGCAAGCTCATATTTTGTAGCAGAAAAAGAAAGGATGTTGGTTTTCTATAATGGAAAGTATGTTGAAACAGTAGGTGATGGCTTTCATTTTCTGCCAGCTCCATTCTATACCGCACTAGTAAAGGATGTTTCTACAATTAAAAGTATTTCCGTTAAAAATCAAGCACTGACACTGGACGAGAACCTTGTTGTGGTGCAGCTTGATTTGCAATACACCATATCCGATCTCAAAACTTACTATATGAAAAGTCAGCGTCCAGGACATACTTTGGAGTTTTACTTCGAATCAGTGATTAAAGCTGTCTTAGCTGACGTAAGCTTCGACGAGGCGCTTACAGACAAGCGCACCATCGTCAAACAAATCATTTCAAAAGAGGTAGGACACTTACTGAATGTTGAAACTTACGGCGTTAACATCGTCGACGCTATTTACACAGCAAGTAATCCACCTTCCGCAGTTACTGAAGCATATCGAGACGCGGTAAATGCCCGAGAAGATGCCGAACGTTACATGGAAGAAGCAGAGTCTTACGTAAACACCGAGATACCAAAGGCTCAAGCAGATGCTAACAGACTGAATGATGAAGCGGCTGCATATGCAAAACGTGTAGTTGATGCTGCAAATGGTGAGGTAGCTGGCTTCAACCAATTATTACCTCAGTATCTCGAACACCCTCGCATAACAAAGAACAGAATTTACTTTGAGGTAATGGGGGACACTTACAGTAAGTCGAAGAAAGTCGTGAACGATATTCAAAATTCAACTGGTAACAATCTTTTAAACCATGTTGATCTTACTGAAATGATGAAGAAGAAAGGGCATTAAAATGAAAAAGTTAAACTACGTATTGGGTCTAACTCTTTGGCTTGTCCTAATTATTACTGTTGGATTTACGATGTTCACGGATGTAATTCCAAATCATAAGAAAGGTTTAAAACGCCAATGGACTTCGATAGAAAAGCTAGAAAACGGGCAGTTTAAAATCTACGAGCCGGGTCGCTATTTTACCATTCCTATTTATGAATCATTTGAGATGATCGACGTAAGGGAGTTTCCTCTTTCAGTGGAAGATATGTTTGTAACAAAGCTAAAGAAGAACTTAGTTGTGGACTACTTTGTACCGTGGCGCGTGGTTGATTTCGGGAAATATTATTTAGCAACACGGAATGACCTCGCTCTAGCTCAAGACCGATTAAACAAAAAGGTTAGAGAAGCCATTCAATCTGAAATTGGTGAACATTCAATTTTGGAAGTGAGTACCGGGGCAATTGTACACTATGAACAGGAAGATAAAACGCTGGATGTTAGTCGAGAGTTAACAAACCCGCGTAAGCACGTAGAACAGATCGTTGGGAAACGTGAAGAAGTCCTTAAAAATGCATATATGCGAATCAAGAACCAAGTTTATAAGGATTTTGGTCTGGAAGTTAAATCCGTCGAATTCGCTAACCTGTCATTACCAAGTGAAGCATCACAAAGTGTATTTAAACGTATGAATGCCGAACGAAAAGCAGTAGCCGATAAATTTCGTTCTGAAGGCAGAATGCGCGCTGATGAAATGATGTCTCTCACAGATAAAAGGGTTGATGCAATTTTGTCGGAAGCTAATAAAGAGGCGATTAAAACTAGAAGGTCTGCGGATGCAGAAGTGGCAGAAATATATTCAAGCGCCATTGGTGCAGCCCCCGAGTTCTACCTTGCTATGGAAACAATCAAAAAATCGTTTAACCCTGATGATGTGCTGATGTTAGATACCAATTCTCATTTGTTAAAGCATATGAAGGGTATAGACGAGTAGTCCATCAACAAACAGATTCAGGGTATTCACGAACTGTATACCCTGAATTTAACCATTAGAGCGAGTCAACTATAAGGTAATATAAGAATGGTAAATTATTCACAACAAACTACATACTCTTTCGTAAGTGCTATTTCCAGTTTAATGATGGCGATAAGAAGTAGTAGTGAGGATGGAAAGCAAAAGGAACAAACTCAATCTTCGGTGGTCAATCAACGATTCAAGTTCCTGTTAAACGACATTTCGGATAGCCTCCATAACATAAGTCATCTTTACGACGAAACAAATGATATCGAGCAACAAGCAAGTCACATTAACTATCACATCGAAATGGTTACTATTTCAATAAGAAATTTACACACTCTAGAAGAATACAGCAACAACCTACAGCTTCACAACTTCAACTCAGCACTCCAAAAGATTTTGGACTCTCTAAAATTGATGAAAAAGGAAACCCAATCTAGTCAATAATGTTGGGGGGTGTTCTTTTGCCCCCAATGCAATCAAAGTAAGCTTCCGATTCAGAAAGGATTTCAGCGAATGCCTAATGGACCTCTGCAATACGTACTTATCTTGTTGGCAATCTCGGTAACTACGTTGCTTTTTAGTTCAGTAATTCAATATCTGTTCAAACCGCGAGTTTACTACAAGCGACATGCTAAAAGAGCTTACAGAAGGATTCGAAGGGCGAGCACGAATGAAGCAGCCCTGTTAATAATGAACCAGCTTTCACCGTATTCATTCGAAGAATTGGTGGTTTTAGCTTTTCGACGAGCCGATAACATAAGCAAAGCTAAGTCGTCCGGATATTCACGCGACGGAGGGTTTGATGGGTATGCAAGAACTAAGGGGGGAGACTGGCTAGGTATTCAGTCGAAGAAATATAAAGGTTACATAAACCGTGGTCACGTACTACAGCACTCTAAATTATGCAGGAGAAGCAACCGTAAACCAGTATTTGTCTATACAGGTAAAGCCAGTACCGACACGTTGCTGGAAGCAAGGCGACTAAAGGTAACTATGGTGGATAGCCTTAGCGTAATAGAACTCATTAAGAGTAAATCAACTCATAGCTTAAATCATCTTTCTTAACTTCTGTCTTATCGAGTGATGTTCTGAACTCGCGAATGGCAGCTTAGCCGATAATACCCGTAAATAACGGAGGTCACATGGCAAAGCTGAAGAAATTAATTGAATCAAAAATTCGAATCTCAAGAAATCGAAAAAGCATCTGGTTTGAGTTGTTCACCACAGGTGTGACAGATTTTGTTTACGGTAGTCGGTACGATGTTTCGAAATTAGAAGGGGAGCCGGGCATCATCTTTACACCCAACCCGGATGGAAAGTATCGAGTTTCAGCAAGAGATGCAAACAACCCAGACAAGCCGACAAAGGAAATCGTCGAGCACTTCTCACCAACACTAAATGAAACATTCGAAGTCGGTCAGCCAATTCGTATCGAAATTCATACCAATAAAATCGTAATCAAACTCCATCATTCAGTGACAAGCATCCAACGCCGTGAAGGGCGTATAAAACATAAAATCCGTCAAGGCATCCCTTTAAATGGATTGTCAATGTGCATGGGTGGTGGGGGGCTAGACTTGAGTGTAAGTCGCGGTTTAGAACAATCAAAAATCTCGACTCGTGTAGCGATTGCAAGTGAGTATGAAAGAAAATACTTAGAACCCTGCTTACGTAACAACCCTGAATTATTTGACGAAAATACGTTGGTTTTAGAGGGGGACATGAGAAGCTTTCCCGTAAACCAAAATAGAAATGAAGTTGATTTTGCAGTAATTGGGATACCTTGTGAACCTTCGTCTCTTGCCGGAAGAACTCGAAATGGAAATGCACTACCTGAACAAAATGAGCGTACTGGGACTATCCCATTCCACATTCTTTGTTGGCTGCAATCATTCAACCCGGCCTTTGCAATATTAGAAAATGTAAAAGGATTCTCACGCTCTGGGAGCTTTTATATGGTGATCAACGTCTTAAAGGAGCTAGGTTATAAATTGTCAGTGAGAACGCTATCAGGCAATGAGTTTGGAGCGATAGAAGACAGAAGTAGGCTATCAATTGTGGCGTTATCAGAAGGTATAGATGAATTTGACATTGATGCAGTGATGCCGTCTAACACTAAACTAGCTACTATAAACGACATTCTAGATGATGTGCCTCTGGATAGTGAAATGTATAAGCCCTACGAGTATATTTTCACCAAAGAGCAAGCTGATATCAAAGCAAACAAAGGCTTTCGTGCAGCCGTGTATACAGGTTCAGAAGCTAAGCTCAATTGCATCTTGAAGGGGTATTATAAAGTGCGTTCAGGTGAGCCATTATTAGCCCATCCTAAGATTGCAGGTTTATACCGATTATTAACTGAAGCTGAACATGCGAGAGCCAAAACTCTACCATTACAAATGATCAAAGGAGTCTCAACAGGTATAGCGCATCAAATCTGTGGGCAAAGTGTAATATATAACGCGTTCTTTGATTTGGCAGCGGCTCTTGGTAAGACAATCCATCGTTGGGCGATGGGGAACACAATAAACATGCAAAGTGCATAATGAAGAAAAAATGCCGCGTTCTACTTACGCGGCATTTGAAGATTCAACAGAGTCATTTGCTTCATTCTCTGAGCCACCGGTAACACCAGGAATTGCCACTTTCTTTTTATTCTTTTCAAACCAGAAAACAACAGGATGGCGATTTTCTTGGAGTTGACCATATCTTTTGGCGAACTTGTATTGGTTTGTATACTTATTCAAAGAATCAATGAAGTTGTAGATGTAATCACGAAAGATTTCTAATGGTAATGAAGATTTGAGTTTGTTGCAGGGAGCACAAGACGGCACTTTATTCTCTTCAACATCCAACTCAGGTGACATGCATGTCCCATTCCCATTGCGTCGGATAGGAAAAAAGTGGTCTTCATGCCAGCGTACATTAGCCAACGGATCGCCACAGTACCAGCAGACCCCATTTGATTTGTCGAAAATCGCCTGTCGCCGTTTGCTCATCTTTTTTCCCATATGATGACTCCTTATAGATAGTACTTAAAATCATTCGAACAAGGTTTGCTTGTTAGCATTGAATTAGAGTAAAAAAAACCGCAGTATCAAACGGTACTACGGTTACATTCATTTAATGAATGAGCAGATTCTTGAATTGACGTTGAAATTCAAGATGTATATATAACCTACCAAGTGTATAAAATATGTCAACATAGTAAAGTCTAAAAGATTGATAAAGTCATAAAATTTATATGTATAAATCAGTGGATAAGACATAATTCTTTGCAGCCATTTAACTAGTCAAACATAATCAATTTATGATTTTAAATAAGTGGTAGCTATATGGAAAAGTACATCGCAATTGGATTCAATATTTCGCATCTTACTTCTTCTGATAAACAAGCATTACAAACTCTTGCCGACGATCCGAGTGTTAACAGAGTGATGGATAGAGACTCGGGGTTTATTCTGAAGCTGTGTGGGGAACAGCCAAGCTTTGCAGATGGCATGTCTGATTCATTTGAAACATTAATTTCAATCGCAAGAATGCATTTTGCTAATCAAGTGGAATTTGATGTTGATATTGAACAAACGGATGGTTTAGATACGTTTGAGTGATGGTACGCGCCAATTTATCGTTGTTGGAAATTAAAGGAGTTAGAGTGAACTTAATAGACTTGCAATTTAAAATTCACGAGCAGAATAAGGCGAAAGGCTGGTGGGACAATCATCGTAGTTTCAGCAAACTGACTAACCTGAATATTTCGGAGGTGTCCGAGGCAGTGGAAGCGGATCGAAGAAATCTGTTCGATAGTAAGCTTACGAAGTATAAAGGGGTTCCGGTTGAAGCGGCAGATGGATGTATTCGTTCGTTTGATGTGCTGGCAAGCCTCGGTAATGAAAGTTATGAAGCATCAAGAATGGCGATTGCCATTATTGAAAACAAGCCGGATGACATTGACTACCTTCTGGCTTTTTCATCTTGGTGTTTTTCTATGGCTTGGGAGTTTCATGAACTAAAGAACGCCCCGAGTGCTGCAAAGCAATATTTAGTGGATGCAGTAAATGCACTTTTTGTAGTCATAATGAAATACGGACATAACCCAGTCGATTTGATGCTTGAAAAGATGGAGCTTAATGAATCACGTCCAGACCATTTGCCTGAGAACCGACAGGGTAAAGTGGGGCAGAAGGCGTATTAAACGCGTATCCCCTGAAGCCACTAGTGGAGTTGTAGTTCCATTAGTGGCGAAAATCCAAGTACAACACGCTCCCTCGATAACCTTCATTGCATTCACATTTATCTCAAACCCTATCAGTTAACCAGTATGTGATTAAACCAAATAGGAAGTGCCAATTTCGCCTTTCAAAGTGTAAGTAAAAAATTGATTTTAAAGCTGTTATTTTCATTCAAGTTAGCTGGTTGTGCTACTTTCAAGCAACTGGAACAGGGATTAAATAATATGATGGGTGAGCATGAATCTATAGCGTTCAATGTACTGGGATACCCTGATTCTGCACAGCAGTTTGGTTCTGATACCAGTTTACTACTGGGCTGTAAACAAATCGGGTACAGGTTTTTATGCCTCAAACCAGCACGACATATGGGTCCGTAGGAGACACATCACTCTATGGTAAAACGACCTACAATCAAGCTGTGCCAGTAAATTATAGCTGCCTGATAAAACTGGTTTCTATTCGTCTGGGTACTTAAAATCGTGGGAATATGATGGGAACTATGTTGGTTGTAGCAGCTATATCAACCGAGTTGATGCCTATTACAACCGATAAACCATTTAGAATTCACTTTATCAGGTTTAAGCCGTTAGAAGTACATTACTCCAAACTACTTGAGTGAACGGTAGAAGCGCCGCGTATGTTGTCCTTTGACAAGGTCTAGCATTCGAGAAGCTTGCTCATGCACATCATGGACCTTTAATTTTGGAATGATCGCAGTAGTGATAATGTCATCTAAGAACTGACTGTTGAACTCAATAATAGACTGAATAGTGACATTTAACTGAGTATTTACCTTTGAAAGCGTAGCTATTTGTGCATCTAGTGATTTAATGATGACCTTAAGTTGCTTGCTCGCGAACTCGCAGTTAAGACGCGAACCTACTTCAGCTAGCTCCTTACACTCCAAGTTTATATCATCGATAAGTCTGACCCCGAAGCTATCTTCGAGTGCTATATCGTGTTCTTGTCCAAAAATTTCAACCCAGCCTAGTGTATTCAACGCGTTGTCCAGTTTGACCGCTGTTGAGGTATTCAATTCAATCACTTGTAATAACTTAGTTGATAGTAGGGTTGAGTCTGCTTGGACTATCATTCCAGATTCAGCTTTAGATAAGCTGGCATATTCAAACTCTTTAGATGCAAAGTCACGGACACTTTGTGTTTTGCAAATTGCTGTAACCAGTTGGCTTTTGTACCCTCGAAGCAGACTTATACGTTCAATGAGTGTATTTTGTGATACCTCTTTCTGTTCCATCAAAGCTTCTGTCAGCAAGTTATCAATTGCATGGTGTTGTATGGTTTCACAATCTGATTGATATTTATCGACTTTGCTTTTGAGTTTTTGATACTTCTTACGTCTTCTTCCCATGATTAGTACGTAAGGGATACAAAACACAGTTCGCCATATCAGACCAAGATCACCAAAATTTTGCTTAGCCCCTAAAATTGATCGTTCAAGTGAGTCCAATTGCGGGGTGTAGTTGTCGATGTTTGTTTTTGCTAGTGACGATGCAACGACGTATTCCTTGATGAAATCATTGTTAGTGCTAATGCTTTTTGTGTTCATTTTCTTCGTGTTGGATTTCTCTAATTAACTTTATAGTATACATATTAAGTTGCATTTAAAAGGTTGAATTCGCTCTCAATCATTTAGGCTCAGCATATTGAACGGATGTTTTAACAGATGGTAGTGAATCTATCTTGCTTGAAGTACCTGCCAAAATGGAGCGAGGTTACATTTATAAAGTTTTTCAATATAAAATAGAGAACTGATTATGGAAGGACTTCGGTCAAAGTTGGTTGGTACGTTACGAACAAGCTCAAAACAACATAGTCAAAGTCTTTATATAACTCAATTAGCAAGCCACTTCATAGGGGCTGAAGATGAAGAAAGATACTTGCTCATGCTAACCTTTCGTGTAACCGCCCCAAAGTTAGACTCGTTAGTGACTATTAGAACTCTAAAGTCTTAGCGATTCTAATAAGAAAGAAAGTGTATCAGGCACCAGCGGAACTTTAGGTCTGGATAGCACTTTCTTGTCTGACTTTTTTACATTACTTTGCTCGTTTCGGTGTATTCAAGTATCTCATCCGAGCAAGAACATTTGATAAACTGGTTAGCGCCCCATAGTGACTCATGATAAATGGCAAATGTATCTCATCATTATCACGTCGGATTGCAACAAAGTTATCATAAACCACCAGCATCGCCTTTTCTGGAAAATCGGGGCGTTTCATCGGTTCCCATGAAATGAGATTCTTCAACCCCCCAAGCTCTATTGAAAAAAAGTTGTTCACAAAGTCAAAGTAAGAAACATATTCAACGTTACTTTTATGAGCATTACATACAGCGATGTTGTGTATGTCGTTTACCCCAAGGAATATCAGAGTGTCCTCAGAGATAATAACATGAACAATTGTTTCATTTGCGCTAGTAATAAGCATCTTTAGCTCTGACAGAAAGATGTGGAACTTACGATAGTCTAGTTCATATTTCTGCACGTAATTAACCCCAATTAAATAGTTGACCCAGTTAGTTGATAGCTTACATTTCAAACGACATTTAAACTTTCAGAAATGTGTCGATAAGAACAAAACAAAGCGCAATCTAGCTAAAAACAGGTTCGAACAAATACTTTTCTTGATTTATGTGAATTGAGCATTCATAAGCTGCGATTGATAGCACAACGTTTTCTTGCATTTCTGGTTGCTGGTGGCGTGCAACGTAGAGGTCTAATAGTGGGCGAATACTGCCTATCACAATCGAGGTAAAGTCTTCAGCTACTGAATTACTATCCATACCTTGCATTATATTTCTAGAGTGGATGGAATCGTAGTTAGATGTAGATAGAGCGAGCCAAAGATGTTTAGAGAGTTTGAGCTTTAACAGATCATGTAGGCGTCCGAATTTTCAGTTTGATTTTGACAGAACAGGTCTTTTGCCCTAATACAAAATTCGATCAATTCATCTTTACTTACCTTATAAATCATTCGTTGAATCTTCTTATGAGTCTAGATGAGTACAATGTGTTTGAATTTTAGTTTGTACTAATTGTACGCGTTCTGTAAAATATCCTGTAATCTATATGAATTGTAATTGTAATTGGTTGTCTTAATGAAATGGATATCTTAACCAGTAACTACATAGAATGTGAACTTTCAGCAGAACGCCATAAAAGCTCTGCTCAATGGCAGTGTAATGATCTTAAATCTTATACACTGGCAGTTGAAAATGATTGGCTTGGCTTTTTCTTTCCTCATGAATTTCCCAATTTTAAGCCTCGCTATACCTATCAAGAGAGTTATCAAATATCTTGTGAATACATTAACCGCAATGAATGGTTTGAGAATGATCGGATTAGCTTCAAATTTGCAGAGCAGTACCATTGGCTGGATGAGTTTAAGCCTCTTCAAGCACACAAACTTGATTACCAGAGTTGTTTTAGAATTGGTCGACAATTCGACTCTCAGAATGAATGGAAGCGAAAGCACTTAGGTTCTTATAAACAGGCTCGAAAAGAAAAATGGTTGAATTTAATTTTACCGAAGTCTATTCATCAATTTTCATTTAAAGAATGCGACCAGATCGCAAAAAAATACTCAAGCCGTCTACATTGGGAAAAGCGACATCCTGATAGTTATTTTTGTGCCAATTACCAGGGTTGGGTCGATGCGATTAAACCACTGGGTTTGCCGATAGATTATAAGTACGCTGAGCTTGCAAGAATATCAAAGCAATTTGATTCTCGCCCTCAATGGGCAAAACAAGACCCTATATCATATTCTCTGGCTAGGGACAGAAAGTTCTTAGATGAATTGATGCCAATATACGATGAAAGGCAAGTATTTAGCTTCACTCGATGTGCTCACATGGTAAAGAGATTTAAAACAAAGGACGTATGGCAAAGGGAACACTCGGAGTCATTTCAATTTGCAAAGGATGCCGGTTGGATCGAAGAACTATTTTTAGTCCCAATGGATGGAAAAGTTGTTCATAAAAGCAAAGAACAGCGTTCTGCTAAGAGGATTAGGAAAGCGGCAAGCCTTCAATCCTTAGCACGTCCACGCTAATAATTACCGAATAGATGGAATTGACGTCAGCTTTAAGTTGATTGGTTTGAGGGAACGATGATGCAAACTAAAATGAAACTTTATGGGGATTTATGCGACGGCAATAGCTGGCAGCTTCTTCATCAACATGACCTCGAAAACAAACTGAGGTTAAGAGCGGGTAAGTTAAAGAGAACCCATTTTGAAAATGGAAATGTGAGATTTGTCATAACCAATAGTGACCTGAGAGTTAAATCTGTAGGAAGGTTACAAGGGGCGCGACTTTATTGGGACGAAATCAATGATAAAGTTGGGCTGTTGGCTGGGTTTGAGAATACGGAACTTCCGAAGCTGAAACGATGCTGTTCTTCATTTACAGTCGACATCTCAACATCAGAATATGGCTACTTTGTCGCTAGTTGCTCTAATCCCAGTTGTCCGGCTATCGCATCGTGTGCTCAGTTAACACCGCTTAAAGCATTTTGGGAAGAGATACTATCCTCAGAGGTAGAGCTATGACATTCCCACTTAAATTGGTATTCGTTAGTCACGTTTGGTTTTGGTCCTTGATGAGCGTCTTATTAATTTGCTATCTGATAGATCAGAGTACCCAAGGTTTAGTACTAAAAACGTTAACCTATGGAATTTACTCTACTCCAGTAATTCCCATAGCGGCACTGGTTTGGTCCAAGTACGACCGATTTGAAGCTTCTGAGAATGAATCTTTAGATGTCGAGAAAATTGATTTTGACTCAAATCTAGCTGCTAAATCATCGAAACGTTGCTGCAACCAAAATTTTAAAAGCATGAGCATTAACTGAGATGCGCTTATGGTGATTATTTATGCGCCAAAAGATTGAAAAGTAGAATATAATGCGGGGTTTTACTTTTTGTGATGAATTAAAATGCTTTAATTATGGTTATTAATGCGTTGTGGTTCGGTGTTTTGGTCTGATAGTCCATCCAAAAGACTTGCCACGTTGTAGTTTTTTCTAGATGCGATTGAACAGTAAAGCGTACCACTAACTTAAAAGATAATTTGAGTTTTTTTTATCAACTATATAATATAAAAGTATTCTATAAAGTCTCTGAGCATAAAGAATGGCATGTTTGTTATGGCATTCAGCGAAGAAACTACGATTTAGTTCTCAACTGACTGAACCTCACGTTAACAAAGATATTGCTCGTGTGTAAAATTTAAATAGAAGAAATGCCACGGTTGCGTTCATCTGAACAGGTTTCGTGCGTTTATATAGGCTTTACTAAATGGACGTAACCAATCTGAGGAAAAGCGCTCTTGCGCTTTCTCTACTCACAACACTTGCAGCCCCAATGCCTCTGTTGGCATCGCAACAGGAAGTTCTAGACTTACAGGTTGCAAATGCTACTCATCACGAAGAAGAAGTTAAGTTTACCCTAACTAAGATCAATCAAGTTAAGGATGCGCTTTGGGCATTCTATTCTATTAATTATGGTTGGGTTACGAACCTTACAGAGCTGACTACAGGTACTGACCCATTTTATACCGGGACGTTCAATACACCTCTAGGTAATTTAAATGGGGTTTCTAACTCTGGAAACTTTATTTTAACCTTGTCTGCACCATCTAATGTAATGATGGGAGAACTTCAGTTGCGTCGAATTGCTGCACAAACTGGCGGCACATACAACAAAGCTTCGTCTAGCGTCGTCATCCCTGTTAGACCTCCTCAATCAGCTAGTTTAGTAAGTAATATGCTTTCTCGTACAGCTGATCCATCTGGGGGCGATCTAAACAAGATGAAGGTTGACTTAGAAATGGGGGAAGTTGGAGTATCCTCATTTCAAATTACCGACGTAAAAGAGCTATTTGGTATTGATCTTGATGCCACGGATAAAGTCCAAGCAGCTTTACTTGATGTGGGGTCAGCATCCGTAGACAGTGTAACCACTGATGAAGCAACACTTAACTACCTTGAAGCAGGACATGTTAATGTTGATACCGGTACGGCAACCAACTTCTCTATTGCAGGAAAACTAAAGTCGACGCAGGGTGAAGGTGAAACAGCTACTTTCAATTCTTTGAATGCTGATATTGAAGCTAATAACGCATCGATCAACAAACTAAATGTATCTGACAAGTTATTCGGTACTGAATTAAACTACCGCGTAGGTTTAGTGACTGCTAATCTGGAAACTCCGGAACTGATCGTTGAAGAAGCCCACGTACCGGACCTACAAGCAAATAATGTAGCAAGTCGAAATGGTAGTGCGATCACGATTGCTGACTCGGTTCTGTTGAAAGGTGCAGTGAGCGCAAATGATTTTACAGTAAATGGTAATATCAATCAGTCGCCTAACTTAACGGCAGTGTTCAACAAAAACTTAACAACTGATAACCTAACGTTACTTTCGGCTTCAACACTGAATCAATTAGAAGCTACTAACAGGCTTGACGTAGCAGGAGATACCACTTTCGGCTCCACACTGCGGATTGGTGGTACTACAACAATTGGTGGTGCATTAAACTCTGATTCATTTACTATTAACCGTCAGTTTAAATCTAAAGATCTGAATGCTGGTGGCAATGTTACAGTCAACGGCGGTATCTACGTTAACAACAAGCTTGTTACTCGAGATGGTACTGCACTGTATGAGAATGGACAGTTGATTAATTCGAAGTATCTAACTCGCGGAAGTAAAGCAGTTAATACAAGTCGATTGGATGGTAAATCACTGGCATCATTTGCTCAACTAGATACTGCAAACACGTTCACCCAGACACAGACCTTCAACAATTTCACACTCTCAAATGCAAGTTTAAGAGTTGGGGGTAAGCTCATTGCCGATTCAAATGGTAAATTGTATGATCGTGGGTCAGCGCTATCATCGTTGTATGAAACGAAAACTTCTCTAGCTTCTGCTCAGCAATCCCGCCGAAGTAATTTAGATTCGCTGAAAAATGAAATGCTAAATAAGGTAGCAGGTGTTACTAGTGGTATTTCAAGCAATATGGTTTCACAGCTTGAGTCGTTGCATAGCCAAAACGTTAGTAGAGCAAACTCAATTAACTCTAATTCAAGAAACTTGGCTTCATTAACTGATACGACTAAAAGAAATGCATTGAACCAGCGTAACTCAGTAACTTCACTCGTAAGCTCTGTGAACGCGCAATACAATAAAAAACGTACATACACAGTGAACAAAGTAACAAATCGCTCGACTAGTAGTTCAGAGACAGAGTACGTTGAAGCTCAATGTCCCGCCGACGAGTTTACGCCGCCACATGACTATATAGCATTTGAAGGCAGTTGCTATAAAAATGGTGGCTATGGTAGACCTAAATACCACGACGCGGTATTTATAATCGAATGGAACTACAATGCAAGTCTAGGAAGATGTATTTCTTCTCGTTACCTTTACTCATACATGTGGGTGCAATGTGTAGGGGTATCGATGGACAAACCATATTAAAAAATCAGGTCTATTAAATCACGGCAAATACTATTTGCCGTGATTTTTTATTTAAGAAAGATAACTTCCAATATTATAAATATAACATTTAAATCAATGCTGAATTTATGGTAATTAATTCCAAAGTTGATTTTTTGTGATATCCTAAAATAATCGCGTAACAAAGCATGAATTTCAGTAGGATAAATATATTATGATTTATATTAAAGCTTTTATTAAAGAGTACGGCTGCGTAGTTTTGTGTGTTTTGGGATTAATTCTATTTGGAACGATTTCCTATTTTGCATATCAAAACATCAAGAATCAGATAGGTGTGGATGTCATATTGATCGAGGGAAAAAACACAAAAGATGCCTTCGATTCGATAAGTAAAATTAGTCTTGATGACAAACTCTATCCTGTGAATAAGAAAAAAGCCATCGAACTTGTTAAGCTTGGAATAATCCTTAATGGATATACAGGTCAAGGAGGTGAGAAGTGTGTAAATAAGTTCTCAGATATCCTTACGGGAGATGTTGAAGGTATCATCATCAATAATATGGGGTTGATAGGTACTTATTTGTTTATTGGTAATGCTACGAACGATTACTTGAAGAGAATATCTGACAAGGAGCAAGGTTCAGGGTCAAAAGCCGCACATGTTGCTGGTCGCATCTACAGTGATAAAGCTTTAACAATTTTGAATGGTGTTGAGCGAAAGTTTGCCTATGTGAAGGATCTTGGGGATTGTTCCAAAGCGTTAGAAGAACTCTTTGATTAACGTAATATTAGGGAGGGCTTGGTCCTCCTTTTTTTGTTAATGACGTTACTAAAGGACAAGCCTTTAAGAGCGAGAGATAAGAACATAATCTAGTCAATTTGGACTTTCAATTCCAAGAACAATTCCTAAATTTCTCACCCTAAAATCTATGCCGCATCTTCATACGATTTGCACAATCAAACATACATAGTCGAAAAATGCTGCCACTTCTACATAATTTGCTATCCAGTTCATAAGTAATGGAGGTTTTAAAGAGTACTAACTATACTGCTACAGTAAAATGTAAGGGTTTGAAATGTTAATCAATGGAGTTGCTATACATGAAAAGTCTAAAGCAGGGTGCTTTGTTATTAAGTCTAGTTGTTGCCTTTGGCGCTGTGGCAGGAGAAGGACAAAGTGATCCCCAAAAAACGGAAACAACAAAGACAACAGTAGAGAATGCAGTTGGAAATGAGCCTGAAAAGCGAGGTGATATCACCCCTGAAGAAATTAATCAAATGGCTAAGAATGCCGCGAAAATTCTTGCAGGGTCCAGTGTTGATCTTCAGCTCGAACAATTGAACGCAAAGGTACAAGAAGAAATGGGGGATACCGGAAAAGTCTCCAATGATACTTCAAACTCAATAGCCCTACTAAGTGAGTTAAAAGAAAGAATTCAAGCTGAGTCGGTAGCTGATATTGGTTCAAGCAAGGTGTATGAGATGACGAACTTAGAACTTGTGAATTTTGAGAAGCAATTGGTCGATTCAACAATAGAAAAGTGCCTGTCAAATGCAAAGTATCAAGTGGTAAAGCATGACAAAAATTATCTCAACAGCTCTAGTGATTGTTTGATTAAGGAGTTTACCGAAATCCAGCTTGGTCAGAGCAAATAGGGAGTTAAAGAGAATCCATGTTTACCGATATTCAATTTTTAGACAAAGACCGCAAAAACCTTAATGAAGCTATCAATGCGAAAGATGAAGCTCGTTGGTTAGAAGCAGCAAAAGATGCTCCTCTAGACAAAAAGGTTGAGACATTATGCATGGGTAACGTCGCATACTTCTCCATGCCGAAAGCTGCTTTTACAACATTAAAAGAAATTTTTAATGAAGAAGAGATTTCTCATTGGTTTAAATATATACCATTTATTGCGCAGCATTGGTCATTAGTAGTCGCTGCAGAGAAGATAGTTGAACTTGCCGATGACAATCAAATTTATCAGTTCATGAAGTGGTTGCTCGGGGAGAGTAAAAATCACTTTTTATTTGTTGCACTTTACCACCAGGTTGACCAAAACTTTGATTGGAGTGGCTTTAGCTCCGAAGATCTTGAAGGGATATACAAAAATAGTAATCGTTGGGGGGGATCTGCAACTCACTGCTTGGAAAGGCAGGGGGTGCGCGTTAGTCCGGATTTTCAACATTTATCTTGGTATTCAAAAGTAACATTGGATCATGATTTCTCTAACTGCCAAATTGCAGATGAAGTCATTGCTATTTGCTTAAAAGAGAACGGATGTTTGTATCAAGCTATGCCAATTTTGAATCATAGACATCACTATCACTTCGTTATTGCAAGGGCTTTGGTGCTGGGGGTACTTCCTTATGGGCAAAGCTTGGACAAGATGAAAGCAATAATCCCAGACAAAGAAATTGAAGATATCGTTATTGAAGACTCGGCAATATCGTTTCCGACAAAAAGCCATTTGGCGAGTAGTTTTAGAACGATTGTTGAAAATGAACTGCTCTTGGCGATCATCGATGATGATAGCAACACAAATAACTCAATTTTAAGTGTCGTTTCAGATAATCAAGACACTGATGATGAGTTTGATTTCGAAATCTTCGACACCATTTCGATAGACAACGTTGAATTACGAAGCAATATACAACCGATGGACGCTAACGATTAGTGGTAAGCTCCCATTAAATAATCCAACTCGAAACCATCGTAGATTCGGTGGTTTTTTTCATTGCATTAATTCAGCCTAATACAAGAGGCATAAATGCATATTCTAGCGATATTAATGGTTCTGATGCTGTCATCTTGTCAATAGAGTAAATGAATCATCATTCTGTCTTTGTGGTATTAATTCCATATCAAAAAATATGAGAGTTCAGGGAATCAGCATGATAAGAAAAGTAGCTCTTGGCATTGTAATTTATTTTCTGAGCTTTTTATCCCCGTCATTTGCAGACCGAAACTCAACCGTGTAGTTCCCAATCGAAAGTCCATTGTCGTCAGCAACTAAAATCACTCATAAATACCGTTGTGATTCAACTCTGGCGCGTTCCGCACCAATCCACTCGATGAGCTTCATATTATTTACCTTAAAAAAAATTATCACATTGCATCTGATGTAAATGTTTGGAGAATGACTAGGTGTATAAACAAAAGTGAGTTTATGAAATTGAAAGGTAAGTCGAATGTAGAAAAGCAATGCAAGGTTGATGGTGCAATAAGGCATTTAGAATTCGATGTTGAGGATGAGCGCTGCAGCGTTTCGATTAATACTAACCAGATCGCGGATAATCAGATCGATACTTTTTTTCATTTACTTCATGAGAGGGTATTGTTTCTAACCAAAGCACCATTACAGCGATCTAATTCTGGACACAGTCGTGCTGCATTTGAACTCGAGTTCTATAATCGGGGTGTACCTCCTGAAAACTCTGTCGTTGAGAGCGTTACCTCGTTCATTAGGGGACAATCTTATGTAGAAATCACTTCGAAGATGCTCATGAGATTAGTAAGGCAATATATAGAGCCGTATTTCTATGGTACGCCCATCCAAGAACTCACTCAGTCTGACTTGAATAATTTCAAGCAAGCGGTTTGCAGAATTGAGGGTATTAAAGCTGCCAATAGAGACAAGACATTTAGAGTTATACAACATACTATCAACAGCCTATCACTCCCATTAGACATTTCTACAGGCGATAAGCGACGTCCTGACCGAGACAGAATCGCCCCTCTTAGCTCCAATCAAGTTAGTGAGCTTTCTGCATGGTTTCGTACAACGCACTTTCATGAGTATTTTCAATTTAGGATATTAACTGGAATGAGCACCAGGGAAGTGAATACATTATGTTGGTTTCAACTGGATTTTGAAAATGAGATGTACTATCCATCAGTTGGCTGTTCGAAAGGCGTAAAATTTTTACCCCATATGGCAGAACTTCTCAGCAAGCAGAAATCGAAATCTCAGGGTTTAGACTATGTCTTTTGTACCCCAAATCACCACCTTATTGATTCACATAACTTTCATCGTAGGTATTGGCGCAAAGCAATAGATGATGCCGGATTAACAACTTCAATATCTAGGCTGCGCGATAACGCAATAATCAACATGATTAACATCGGTATTTCTCCCGACACAATCAGTGCATATACCGGCTATCAAGACTCAAAGCGTCTAATGAGGTTGTATCGACCGTATATAAATCAGGAGTGCAAGTAGGCTCGTAATGGATGGAAAGACATATAACTTGATAATGGAGCAGGGTGCCCGAGCATATTACGAAAATCTCCCTTACGACCAGAACCCGCACACTGATGATGAATCTAAGGCTGCGTGGTTCGAAGGATGGCAATGGGCTGCGCATAATGAACGAAAAAACACGACACGTACTGTTCAATAAGGAACCAGGTATGCAACGTTCTACGAATGTCGGTGAACAACAAAGATCGAAACCCTGACAATAAAGTTCGAAACTTTTACATTAAGATTAAAATTTTTTTGGGGAAATACTGCTCCTGCTGAAACAGTTTTTGGACAAAAGTGTTTTAGCTTACCTTCCCCCGTATCCTAGATACAGCCAAAAATCGATCAATCTGTATTGCAATGATTAGACTTTATTGGAATCGACAAACTATATGTCTTCCGACAAGTATCGTGTGTTTTTTTGATATTCTAATCTCATAAAAATCACCTCGAAACAACTCAAATAATGTTAACAAGCCATATTTTATAAAGTTATTTTCTCTTCCTAAATTTAATAACCAAATACGCTTGAAGTATTAGTAGTAGAATTATAATAGAAAAAAGAATCACCTGCCAATAATCATAAATAGTCATATCAACATTCAAAGCTGATATTTCAAAATCATTCGGATCAATATACACATCTATAGCATCTCCAACCTTATAAGCTTTTATCTTAGCTTTTGCAGAATGTTTTGTGAAAGAGCACCCCTTCACTAAATGTATAGTATCACTTATGTATTCATCTTTATTTATTTTATATGTGTAGTGTACTTTAGGACACCAACTAACACCTTTACTTGTTCTATTTTCTTTGATTTCAGTTGATTGAACTACGCCTTTAGATATAATCCATTCAGTTGATGTAACTTTCATTACTTTTTCTGTCTCAAGTTTCAACGCTATCGAGGCTACAAAAAAAACAATAATGTACAACAGACTTATAAAAGACAATAAAAGAAAATTTTTCACTCTACCAATTAATGACATAGCTTCCCTGTATTTTGATGATCTATTCTATACCTCATTTTATCATATCTAATTAGATTGGAAAGAATAAGTTAAACGAAGCTATGTTGACGTGTGTATTGAATCGGTCGAAACAAGGAAAGGGGCAAAAGTTAGTTTCAAACTTTGTTGTCACACTTTTCTTCGATAGCGATGCGGATAGAGCCAAAGTTTCGATCTTTACTGTCACAATTGGCTTCTGGTAGATATGATTGAAACAAGCTTCGTAAGTAGAAAATTTTCAATCTTTGTTGTTCACCCACAACGAAGCCAAACCAAGGTATCTTTAGTTTATCGACAACTCGGTGACTGGTGTATATTAAAAGCAGCAAAGAGATATTAATTTTTATTCATGATCCACAATAATCACCCCGAAAATTTTCTAACTAAGTGAATGTACACCCTGTTCTAGTTGATTAAATATGTAATTATTTACTTACTAAATAAATTTTGAATTACGAGGGTTCGCGGTAATAATGTAAAGTATACATTTTATAGGTCGGTGGTAGACTTTGATAGTTTTTGAAAGGTTTGTTTTGAAGTGTGTTCCTATGGTATTTCAAGGAAAGATGGTCCAGGCATTGTTTGACGATCGAATGAGTGTTTGCAGAAGGGATGCCAACTGAAGATGAAGCAAAAGCTATGGCAGTTGACGCTGGGCTAAGCTGGTACGACAAACCTAAAAAATGGTTCAAACGCATGTGGATAAACACATATGTCGATAAATCATGGAACTTAGACGACTATGTTTGGGTTTTCGACTTTGAAGCGGTTAAGTCAAACGTTTTGACAGTAGTTAACCAAAACTCAAAAATTTAGTCTATTTAAGCGATAAAATTAAGGCTTGTATTAAGTATGAATAAACAAAAATCTCTAATTACATCCCTCATTGTTTGGGCTATCACCTCGTGCTCGTTAGAAAGTAATGCAATGCCAGTGAATCAACCGTTAAAAAGTTGGAGTCAACCTTTGGCTGTTGAACTGGGAGGGTATGTAAGGCTACTTTCTGAATCAGCAGGGTATACAGGCTTTGTTGCTTAAATCGATGGAACTAAATCAAGAAGCTACGATCTGATCGGCTACACCCATCAATCGTCGTAACCTCATGCCTAAACCTCGTTACAAAACAACTAACTGGAAGCAGTACAATAAAGCCTTAATCAGCCGTGGTTCTTTGACCTTTTTGGATTGATGAGGAAACGATAGCCGAGTGGAAGCAAAGTAGACAAGGCAAGCGTGGTAGACCTCGCCGATTCAGCGACCTAGCCATTACTACTGCACTGATGGTGAAGCGCGTTTTCTCTATGCCATTGAGAGCGCTGCAAGGTTTTCTAGACTCCGTATTTAAGCTTGCTAACGTCCCGCTAGTTTGTCCGCACTACACCTGTATAAGCCGTCGAGCCAAGGAAGTTGAGGTTTCATTTAAAACCAAAAACAGAGGTGCGATACAACACCTCGCCATTGATGCCACTGGTCTCAAGGTTTATGGCGAAGGTGAATGGAAGGTTAAGAAGCATGGTACCGACGGGAAGCGTAGGGTTTGGCGTAAGCTGCATATCGCGGTAGATACAAGCACCCACGAAATAGTCGCAGCAGAGCTGAGCTTATCTAACGTAACCGATGCCGAAGTGCTCCCCAACTTACTCAAGCAGACACGTCGTAAAATCATTGAGATATCAGGTGATGGCGCTTATGACACAAGGAATTGCCATGATGCCATACGGATAAAGCGAGCGGTTCCGCTTATCCCGCCACGAGAAGGCGTAGCCTTCTGGGAGGAAGGACATCCTCGCAATTTAGCAGTAGGTTGTCAGAAGCTATACGGCTCCAACAAGAAGTGGAAAAAGCGTTATGGCTATCATAAGCGCTCGCTATCAGAGACAGCAATGTATCGAGTGAAACAGTTGTTAGGTGGGAAATTAAGCCTGAGGAACTCCAACGCTCAAGTTGGTGAGACTTACGCCATGATTAAAGCGCTGAACAAGCTTACAGGGCTTGGTATGCCTGAAACTCAGTATGTTGTTTAATAATCACTCAATTTTCGGGCAATTTGGTTTTCTGTCCGAATTACGCAACAAAGCCGTGGATTATCTGAAAAACCTAAACTGTGAGTTCGGGCAAGGTTTCCACTATAGCCGACCATTACCCGCTAAGGACTTTGAAGCGCTCTTAGCTAAGCCAACTTGGCTATAACTCCTTTTATTACAACCTAATAGAAAGCATTAATTGGATTCGTGCCTCGGATTCATTAATGCTTTTCCACCTTGAGGGATAATCGTTTTTCCTTCCTTGAATTACACTACACTTAATTGATAAGTAAATGCCTGTGATGCCCGTCACATAAAGGCTCAACCTCATTCTAATCGAGTAAAAACTCGACAAAATAAACAGGAAGGAATTGCGAATGTCTTCTGCATTTTACCAACAGATTGAACAGCAAATTGAAGAAGTGAAGGCGGAAGGCCTTTACAAAGCAGAGCGTATCATCACGTCTCAGCAGCAAGCAGCGGTTAAAATCTCTACTGGTGAAGAAGTTCTGAACTTCTGTGCGAACAACTACCTTGGTCTTGCTAACCACCCAGCGCTTATCGAAGCGGGTAAAGCAGGCATGGACGAGCACGGTTTTGGTATGGCTTCAGTACGTTTCATCTGTGGTACTCAAGACATCCACAAAGAGCTTGAGCAGAAGCTTTCTAAGTTCTTAGGTAAAGAAGACACGATTCTTTACACATCATGTTTCGACGCAAACGCGGGCCTATTTGAAACGATTCTAGGCAAAGAAGACGCAATCATCTCTGATGCACTAAACCACGCGTCAATCATCGACGGTGTTCGTCTATGTAAAGCAATGCGTTTCCGTTACTCGAACAACAACATGGAAGAGCTAGAGCAACAACTGATTGCTGCGAAAGAAGCAGGCGCTCGCCACATTCTTATCGTAACGGACGGCGTGTTCTCAATGGACGGTGTAGTAGCAAACCTACCAGCTATCTGTGACCTAGCAGAGAAGTACGGCGCATTGACTATGGTTGATGATTCTCACGCTGTTGGCTTCATGGGTAAAACAGGTGCAGGTACGCACGAGCACCACAACGTGGTTGACCGTATCGACATCATCACTGGTACGCTAGGTAAAGCAATGGGCGGCGCTTCAGGCGGTTACACGTCTGGTAAAGCGGAAGTGATTGACTGGCTACGTCAGCGCTCTCGTCCATACCTATTCTCTAACTCTGTTGCACCAGCAATCGTAAGCGCTTCTATCCGCGTTCTAGACCTACTAGAAGAGAGCGGTGACCTACGTGACCGTCTATGGGAAAACGCAGTACACTTCCGTACTCGCATGGAAGACGCTGGTTTCACAATGGGTGGTGCTGACCACGCAATCATTCCAATCATGCTTGGTGACGCAAAAGTAGCAGCAGAATTCGCAGAGCGCGCTCTAGAGAAAGGCATCTACGTAATCGGCTTCTCATTCCCTGTTGTACCAAAAGGTCAAGCGCGTATCCGTACTCAAATGTCTGCAGCGCACTCTCGTGAGCAACTAGACCGTGCAATCGACGCGTTCATCCAAGTTGGTAAGGACATGGGCATCATCTAAGTTTGGTTTCCCCTTTCTAGCCTCCTCCTAAAGCAGAGGGATTAGATAGGAAGGAGAAAAGCGCTTATGTTTAAAGATAAAAAGGCTTTCCCAACTCTTCTGAGTCGGCTCATGGGCAAAGCCTTTATTTCTTCTTTAAACGCATTAGATGAAAGAATTTTTTGTCACGCATAGAGCGGGGCAATATTTGGTGAATACTATGAAAATTAAAGCATTATCAAAGCTAAAGCCTGAACAAGGCATTTGGATGACTGAGGTTGATAAACCTGAAGTTGGCCATAACGACATTCTGATCAAAATTAAGAAAACCGCTATCTGTGGTACAGACGTACACATCTACAACTGGGACGAATGGTCACAAAAGACAATTCCAGTGCCTATGGTTGTCGGTCATGAATACGTGGGCGAAGTGGTTGCGATTGGTCAGGAAGTTCGTGGCTTTGAAATCGGTGACCGCGTATCTGGCGAAGGTCACATCACGTGTGGTCACTGTCGTAACTGTCGTGGCGGCCGTACTCACCTATGTCGTAACACGATTGGTGTGGGCGTTAACCGTGAAGGTGCATTCGCTGAATACCTAGTGATCCCAGCGTTCAACGCGTTCAAGATCCCTGAAGGCATCTCTGACGATCTAGCGTCTATCTTTGACCCGTTTGGTAACGCAGTACACACCGCGCTTTCTTTCGACCTAGTAGGCGAAGACGTGCTTATCACAGGTGCTGGCCCAATCGGTATCATGGCAGCAGCAGTAGCGAAACACGTAGGTGCTCGCCACGTAGTGATTACAGACGTGAACGAATACCGTCTAGAACTTGCTCGTAAGATGGGCGTAACACGCGCAGTAAACGTTGCTGAAGAGAAGCTAGAAGACGTCATGTCTGAGCTAGGCATGACAGAAGGCTTCGACGTAGGTCTAGAAATGTCTGGTAACCCAGCCGCATTCAACTCAATGCTAACCACAATGAACCACGGTGGTCGTGTTGCACTACTGGGTATTCCACCATCAGACATGGGTATCGACTGGAACCAAGTTATCTTCAAAGGCTTGGTGATCAAAGGTATCTACGGCCGTGAAATGTTCGAAACTTGGTACAAGATGGCTTCTTTGATTCAATCTGGCTTAGATCTCTCACCGATCATCACCCATCACTACAAGATTGATGACTTCCAAGAAGGCTTCGATGTCATGCGTAGCGGGATGTCTGGCAAGGTTATCCTAGATTGGGAATAGGTAAAATTAGCTCCTAAATAGCAAAAGGCGACAGTGTAAATTGTCGCCTTTTTTACGTCTAAAACCGCTAAATAACGCTCTTTTACAGTGGCTGCCGCCACTTTGTCGCCACTAATTCTCTAAAGGATTGAGGTGAACAGCCTGCATCAAATGCTCTGGGGCAAAATGAGAATACGCCATTGTTTGCTCGATTTTTGTGTGGCCAAGAATACGTTGCAGCACCAAAATATCCCCTTTATTCATCATAAAGTGCGAAGCAAAAGTATGCCGTAAAACATGGGTCGCTTGCCCATTCGGAACGTGCTCAGGCAAGGCTCTTTTTATGTAACGCCAAGCATCTTTGTAGCTGGTGTTAAATATGTCGTGATCACTCACCGCTATATCTAAAATCTCTTGATATAAAGATGGTGAGATAGGCACACTGCGATTCCTTTTCCCTTTTGTATCGGTGTAAGTCAATTTGAACTCGGTTATCTGAGTGCGAGTCAGAGTGAGTGCCTCACTGATTCGTGCACCGGTGGCCAAACAAATTTTTGCGATGACAATGATTTGCGGGATTGATGTCTTGATAACTCGCTTGCAGTTCTGCAGTTCATCAAAGAACTCGTCGATTTGTGGCTTGGTTAGATAGGCAAGATGCTTCTCACTGGTTTTGATAGGCTCGATTGCTTCAAGCGGGTTGGGATATTTCCACTGATTGTACTTAATCAGCTTCTTGAACATGCCCTTTAGATATATCAGTTCAAGGTTGTGTGTAGTTGGGGATATTTCGATGGATTTATTCTTGCCCCGATAGGGGGTTCGAGTTGCTCGATACGCCAGGTAATCTCGTTCTTTAAACTGGCAGGCAATTGGGTTACCTAACTCTTCAATTGTTTTGGATATGAGATCTTTGGCTTGCTTGCCTGACTTTAAAGTATGGCCATGGATGGTCCACCAATTTTCCAAAAGCTCACTCATTCTTCGGTTATCCGGTTTAATACCCATCCATGGCTTATCGTCCACTTCTTTCATCGTGAAGCGTTCAAAAGCAGCAGCTTCGCCTTTGGTGGAAAACTTCTTGCGAACACGCTTACCGGAGCGACCATTTGGGTAGCA
>VTLG01017364.1_pt1 | contig 92787 bp, 101 predicted proteins | sample 4694571 | NCBI WGS metagenome assembly VTLG01 (sample SAMN12604809, study PRJNA352737) | marine metagenome | biome: ENVO:00000447; feature: ENVO:00000209|ENVO:00000569|ENVO:01000036; material: ENVO:00002151; isolation source: viral sequences binned using virsorter ...
GTTGGTATTATTATAGTAGCAATATATAATATGTTAACTTCGTAATATCATGAACGACAAAGAGAATGAGATAACATATCACATATATGCAGGAGATAGAGTGTTATATTATAATCTACGTCAAGAAGAATTTGATGAGAAATGGCAACTACTCAATGTAATGGTAGGATTGCTAAAGACAGACTATACAAACAAAGACTTATCATATAGTATTGCTGCACCACAGGTAGGAGTAGGAGGACCGAATAGGGTTAATGCTACATTATCTACGGATGAAGATTCTTATTGACATATACATAATATCACTGTATAATTGAATTGAAGGTATTACACAGTTATGGCAAAAGGATTTACTGTAAAAGCAGCTGCACCCAAAGCAAATACTCCGAGTTGGGATATAGATGCTATCAAAGAAAGAATGAAAGGTAAGGCAATAGTCTTTTGTTTACCTGGTCGTGGATGTTCTTACATATTTCTGAAGAACTTTGTACAACTTTGTTTTGACATGGTTCAGAACGGTATGTCAATTCAGATAAGTCAAGACTATTCCTCTATGGTTAACTTTGCACGATGTAAGGTATTAGGTGCAAATGTCTTACGTGGACCTAAGCAGATACCTTGGGATGGAAAGCTTAACTATGACTATCAGTTGTGGATTGACTCTGACATAGTATTTGATGCACAGAAGTTCTGGCAGTTATGTGATCTTGCGATTGATAAGGATGGTAATGAAAAGGAGATCACTGCTGGTTGGTATTGTACTGAAGATGGTAAGACTACTTCTGTTGCACACTGGTTAGAAGAAGATGACTTCAGAACTAATGGTGGTGTAATGAATCACGAAACCATTGAGACTATGGCAAGAAGAAAGAAACCATTTACTGTTGATTATACAGGTTTTGGATGGGTTCTAATCAAGAAGGGTGTCTTTGAGAACCTTGAGTATCCTTGGTTTGCTCCTAAGATGCAGGTATTTGAATCAGGAGCAGTTCAGGATATGTGTGGAGAAGATGTAAGCTTCTGTTTAGATGCCAAGGAGAAAGGATATGAGATCTGGTGTGATCCTCGGATACGCGTAGGGCATGAAAAGACAAGGATAATCTAGGTCATGGCCTCTCTCTCCAAAAACTCTCTCTATAAGCACCTTTAACGAGGTGCTTTTTTCATGCTAAATAGTCACTAAATAAGTAAGATTTTCCTTTTTAATGCCATCTCCACGGATTAGTAAGGGTTTTAAGGACTTAAGTATGTCACTTGAGGTAAATCCAATTAACTTGGACCTTATAACCATTAAAAATGAGACTGCAATCGCACGTTCTTTGAGGAATTTGGTGTTTACGACTCCTGGTGAACGATTTTTTGATCCAAATTTAGGATCAAGAGTTAAAGAATCTCTTTTTGAGAACATTGATGACCAAACAGCAGCCGCAATCAAGGAAGAAATTATAACAACCATCCGAAATTATGAACCCAGAGTGGAATTGAAGAAGGTAGAGTGCATTCCTGACTACGATAACAACGCTTTTGATATAAAAATCACATATGATATCGTAGGAATCGATGTTTTACCTCAACAATTAGAATTCGCACTACAGCCAACACGCTAATGGCACTAGTAAATTTTACAAATCTAGATTTTGATCAAATAAAAGTCTCTATCAAAGACTATTTACGGTCAAACAGCAATTTTACGGACTATGATTTTGAAGGTTCTAACCTTTCAAGCATAATTGACGTTCTTGCATATAATACTTACATCTCCTCATACAATGCTAACATGGTTAGTAATGAGGTTTTCATCGATAGTGCAACATTAAGAGAGAATGTTGTTGCACTTGCACGTAATATTGGATATGTTCCTCGTTCCAGAACTTCTGCAAAGGCACTTGTATCGTTTTATGTGGATACAACAGGATTTTCCACAAAACCAATTACATTAACTCTTAAAAAAGGTGTTGTTTGTACTGCTTCACAGACCTTTGGATCAGAAAGTTATGCATTTGCCATACCTTCAGACATTACAGTACCTGTTGATAGTAACGGATTTGCTAATTTTACTAATATTCAGATTTTTGAAGGCACATATTTGACTGCAAACTTTATAGTAGAGTCTGATAACCCCTCTCCACCTAAAAGATACATTTTAGATAACGAACATATTGATACATCGACCCTTAGAGTAGAAGTTAGAGATACACAAGCTAGCACATCATCGAAAAAGTACCTTCTTTCAGATAGTTTGTTTGAAGTTACATCAACTTCTCGTGTATTTTTCATTCAAGAGATAGAAGATCAAAGATATGAGTTAATTTTTGGTGATGGAATCTTTGGTGAGAAGTTACAATCGTTAAATTACATTGAAACTTCGTATATTAAGACAAATGGTGAGAATGGAAACGGTATTTCATCATTTTTATTCAATGGACGTATTGTAGATAACAATAATAACCTTGTAAGCACTGGAATTTCACTTCTTAGTTGCTCACAACCATCTGAAGGAGGTAAAGAGATAGAATCCATCGATTCTATTAAGAGTTATGCTCCTAGAATCTACTCTACACAGAATAGAGCAGTGACTGCAGCAGATTATGAAGCACTTATACCTAAAATTTACCCAGAAACTCAATCTGTGTCGGTTTTTGGTGGTGAAGAATTGCAACCACCACAATATGGGAAGGTTTTTATCACAATTAAACCATTTTATGGTCCTTTTGTACCGAACTCAATTAAAGATAACCTAAAAGACAAGCTAAGAAGTTATTCTGTAGCAGGAATTGTACCTGAAATCCTCGATCTCAAGTATCTCTACGTTGAGACTGACATAACTGCCTATTATAATGCAAATTTAGCACCTAGTGCCGATTTTGTAAAGACACTTATCTCAAATAACATCACTAATTACGCAGAATCTAGTGAATTGAACAAATATGGGGCAAAATTCAAGTATAGTAAGTTCCAAACCTTAATTGATAACAGTCATCAGTCGATTACTTCTAATATTACGACTGTAGCAATGAGAAGAGACCTTAAAGCAAGGTTAAATCAGGTTGCAGAGTATGAAGTTTGCTTCGGAAACCCATTTTACATCAAAAATGCGAATTCTTATAACATTAAGTCATCTGGATTTAAAGTTTTTGGTATAAATGACACTGTTTATATCAGTGATACTCCAAATTCTGATATGACCAAAGGATCTTTGTTCTTATTCAAGCTAGATTCCCAAACTCAACCTTCTATTGTAAGAAGAAACATAGGGACGGTTGATTATCAGAAAGGTGAGGTTATGATCAATGCGATTAACCTTACAACTACGTCAAAAACACTTCAGGGTCAACCAATTATTGAATTGTCTGCTTGCCCTCGTTCAAATGACGTTATCGGATTACAGGATCTTTATTTGCAACTAGATATTAATAGCAGTACGTTAAATATGTTAACGGATGATATTTCTTCGGGATCTAATCCTTCAGGAACCTTATATAAATCTACACCTAGCTATATGAACGGCAACATAGCAAGAATTGCTCCTGGTGATGGTATCGATATTACATCTTTACCCACATTTAGTGTTTTAGGAGATTCTACAGCATCCACTCCCTCGTACTAACCAATATAAATGGCAGATACTAGAGTTAAGATTAGTTCAGTTGTATCCAATCAACTGCCTGATTATGTAAGAGAAGATTTCCCACTTGTTGGGCAATTTTTGACTGAATATTATAGATCTATTGAAAGTCAGGGATTGACTTTAGATCTTTTTAAGAATATTGACAAATATGTCAAAATTGATGAATTAACAAATCTTGTAGACTCTACTACATTGACTTCTGATGTTGGTTTTGTTGACGATACTATTTTTGTTGATTCTACCGATGGATTTCCTGATTCTTATGGATTGATCAAGATTGATTCTGAAATTATAACATATAGTGGAATAACAACCAATACCTTTACTGGATGCTCTAGGGGATTTAGTGGAATTACATCTTTTACTAGTTCTAACAATCCTGATGAGTTAGTTTTTGAAGAATCTGAAATATCGACTCATTCTCAAAATGCGACAGTTGATAATCTAAGTATTTTATTCCTAAAAGAGTTTTTTGGAAAGGTAAAGAGTCAGATTACACCAGGATTTGAAGAAAGGGAATTAGATTCAGATGTAGATCAAAGAGTATTCATAAAACAGTCAAAAGACTTCTATACATCAAAAGGAACTGATAAATCTTTTGAAATTTTGTTCCGTGCATTGTATGGAGTTGATGTAGAAGTAATAAAACCAAGAGATTATCTTTTTGCGCCTTCAGATGCACAATATAGAGTTTGTAAAGATCTAGTTGTTGAGGCACTTGAAGGTGATCCACAAAAACTTGAAAATAGAACACTTTTCCAAGATTTCAATCAAAATGGAATCAAAGGTGCTAGAGGATCTGTAACACAAGTTCAAAAAATACGTAGAAATGAGAAAGACTATTTTGTTATAAGCTTAGACTATGATTATGACAAAGATGTTGAAGTAAGAGGATCTATATTTGGTGAATTCTCTATTCACCCTACTACAAAGGTCATTACCCCTGTTTCGGTGGGTTCTACTGTCATTGACGTTGATTCTACGGTAGGATTTCATACTTCTGGAACATTAGTAACAAAACATTCTGATGGCATAAGTACTAAGATAACTTATGAATCAAAGTCTCTTACTCAGTTCTATGGTTGCTCTGGAGTCACTAAAAATATTGATTCACAGCAAGATTTAAGAGTTGATGAGTTTGCATACGGATATGTTGGTGTAGGAACATCAGTTGTATGTAAAGTTAGAGTAACTGGAGTTACTGAAAAATTAAACACACATTCATTACAATTTTCATCAGAAGTTGGTGATGTTATTGAACCACAAAGCTTGGGAATAGGAATTACTAATAAAGGTGCAAATAACTGGTTCTTTAATATTGCTACTAACTTCAATGTAAAATCTTTGGAGTTATTGGATGCTTCTAACTCCACATATGGTGTTATAACTTACGATAAGCATAATTTTATACTAGGTGATAAAGCTAACATCAAAACTACAGATGGTGTAAACTTAGTATGTAATATAACTTCGATTATCAATGATAATCACTTTACAATAAACGATCAAGGTGTTTTAGACACAACAAGATATTATACTATTGAAAAAATTCTTTCTAAGGGTAATATTCAAAAATATCCTGAATTAAGCATTCAGACCACTAATGTAGAAAACATTTATTCAAAGGAGAATGCTTTATATGTTAGTTCACCATCTATTCCATCCTATCTTAATGAATCATTAGATGTTACTGATAGGTCAGTAGATGTTACAGGAACATTTAGTGGAGAGAATCTATCTATTGCAAATCATGGTTTCTATACTGGAGATTCGATAACATATAAACCTGGTGAAGGAACAAATAAATTAAACATTGTTGAAGGTGTATATTTTATCAAAAAGGTTGATTCTGATACAGTTAAATTAGCAAAGAGTAGATCTAACATCTATAATGGAAATTATATTACAGTAACAGGAACTGTAACTAATAATAGTTTTGAATTAACAAAGTTTTCAGATCAAAGACTGAAAGCTCAGCAACTTATTAGAAAAATAAAAAATCCTATTACATCATCGGTTAAGTCTGAAACAAAACCTGGTCAAACAGGAATTTTGATTAATGGTGTTGAAATATCAAACTATAAGTCAAATGATTCTGTATTTTATGGTCCTCTTGAAGAAATAGCTGTTGTTAGTGGTGGTGTTGATTATGATGTAATAAATCCACCTGTTTTAACTGTTACTGATTCTGTGGGATCAGGATGTTCTGCATTTTGTTCAGTTGAAGGTGTTTTAGAAAGAATTGAAATATTGGATGGTGGATTTGATTATGTTGATGAACCTATTATCACTATTACAGGTGGTAATGGTAAAGGAGCAAAGGCAAGTGCGAATTTATCATCTTTAGAGCATTCAGTTGAATTCAATGCATTACAAAGTGCTGGATTGGTAAACCTATCAAATAATACAGTTGCTTTTTCAACATTCCATAAATTTAGAGATGGTGAGAGTGTTATCTACAGACCAAATGGACAGGACGCTCTAGGGGGTCTCACAGACTCTGCAGCATACCATGTTTGCATTAAGGATGCATTTACCATATCACTACATAAGACCCTTCCTGATGCGATTTCAGGCATATCTAGTGTCGATCTAACATCTTATAGTACAGGTGTTCATAATTTCAGATCTACTAAGTTTAAGAAAATACTTAAGTCTATCAGTATTGGTAGTTCTGGTTCTGGATATACAAACCAAAGAGTAACTACAAATATATCAGGGATTAATACAGCTAGCAATATAGTTACTATTAAGGGTCATGGATACAATGATGGAGAAATAATTTTATATACTCCCAAATCTACTCCTATTGAAGGTTTGTCGAGTAAGAATTATATTGTATCAAAAGTAGATGATGATTCATTTAGATTAGCTGAAGTTGGAATTGGATCAACTGCTTCTAATTTCTACTTTGATAATGATACCTTTGTAGATTTAAAATCTGTTGGTTCTGGTACTCACGAATTTAATTATCCTCCTATTTCAGTAGAAGTAAAAGGAACTATAGGGGTATCTACATTAACTGGTCAAGATTTTAATGCTATTGTCCAACCAATCTTTAGAGGATCTATTGAATCCATATTCATAGAGAATGGTGGATTGGGATATGGATCTTCAGAAATATTAAACTATAATCGTCAACCAACTTTTACTTTAAAAACAGGAAGCTCTGCACAATTAAAACCAGTTATTTCAAACGGTAAGATTGTTGAAGTCTTAGTTTTAAGTTCTGGATTTGAATATAATACACCACCAACAATAAAAGTTGAGGGTTCTGGAAAGGGTGCTATATTAATACCAGTTTTAAATGCTGGTGTAATAGAATCAATTACGGTTGTTAGTGGTGGATTGGGATATAATAAAAAAGATACTAATGTTATTGTAACTGCTTCTGGATCAGAAGCTCAGTTTGAGTCAAGATCAAAACAGTGGATTCTTAATACGTTTGAGAGACTAGTTAATACTGATAAGATATCTGAAGATGATGGAGTTTTAACAGAGGGTATTAACTCTGATTTTGAAGTTGAATTTACTCATCTATACAGTCCACGTAAATTAAGAAGGTCACTTTACTCAAAACAAATTATTGATGGAAATCCAGTTAGTTTTGTAGACTTATCTCTTGAAGATGATGTAGAAGAAACTTCTAATTTCCATTCACCTTTATTTGGTTGGGCATATGATGGAAACCCAATATATGGTCCTTATGCATACACTCTCCCAACTGGTGGTGCAATAAAAATTATGAAATCTGGATACACTATAGGTGTAGTATCAGATAGACCAAATCCATTAAACGAAGCTGGACAATTAGTATTTCCAACTGGATCTTTTGTTGAGGATTATGAATTTACTGATAATGGTGATTTGGATGAACATAATGGAAGATATTGTATAACTCCAGAATATCCTAATGGAGTTTATGCTTACTTTACAACTATAGATCCTGAATCAATTGATTCTCAAGCTCCATTTAAGAACTTTAGAAGACCTCAGTTCCCATACTTTATAGGAAATACATTTAAGTCAGATCCTATTGAGTTCAACTTTGATAGGTATTCAAATCAAAAGGATCTTGATATTAATGATGGTCAGTGGTATAGAAATACTACACCTTATGGATTCCTTGATGGAAACACAAATTACAATTATCTTATAGATCCATCTAAAGATCATAAACAGAAGACTTTAGTAAAATCAATTTCTGAAGGAAAATTAGAAGCTATAGGAATTGTTACAGGTGGATTTGATTATGCCATCGATGATAGTGTTGTATTTAATAATGAGGGATCAGGTGGTGCTGGAGCTGTTGCAAAAGTTTCTGGTATTGCTGGAAAACCAATACATTCAATTAATGTTGCTAGTACTATTGTTAGCAATGTCGAGTTTGCTCCTTTCAGGGAAATAGGTGCAATTATAGGATATTCCACAAGTCCACATGGTATTAAAAATAAAGATATTGGAAGTGTTAGTGGATTATCTACAAATGTCTTTGTTAGTGGTAGTTCTTATCAAATAGGAGTACAGACTAGTAGATTCATATTGGCTAATGCGATTGGTGATGTAACTACAACTGGAATTACAACATATATTGATATTGCAAGTGGGCAATTATCATTCCCATATATCAAAGAGAACGATATCCTTGGTATTGGAACGGAAAGAGTTAGAGTCTTAAATGTAGATTCTGATAATGGTAGAATTAGAATTCTTAGAGGTGAGTCAGCAACTGCAAGTCCTGCACACCCAGCTTTTGCTAGATTAAATCAAGATCCAAGAAACTTTATTTTCTATCAACCAACACAAGATTCTAGATTTGACTATAAGTTAAACAAGGAGATATATTTCAATCCAGTAGAATCATTATCAATAGGAACTTCTGGTATTGGACATACTATAACAATAGCAAACCCAGGTGCTGGTTCTACTCAAGTATTCCTATCTCTTTCTTCGATTTATCTTCCTGATCATGGATTGGAAACTGGTGATGAAATCATATACAATTCAAATGGTGGAGCAGTCATTGGTGTCCAAACCTTTGCTGGTGCATCGAGTTTCAATTTATCAGACAATGATAAGTTATTCGTTGCTAGAAGAAGTAAAGATGTAATTGGTATTGCTACTGTTAAGGTTGGTTTAGGTAATACAGGTGAATTTAGAGCTCAAGTTATAGATCCTTCAAAGATGCCATTATACCTTACTGGTATTGGTACTGGAACATATCATAGCTTTACAACTAATTACCAAAATGTAATTAAAGGTGAAGTTACTCAAATCGATGCGACAGTTGCGACTGCTTCTACACATGGAATGAGTATTAATGATAATATTATTATTAATGCTACCATTGGTATTACAACTACAATTACAGTTGCATATAATGATTATAATAGAAGATTAGTAATCAATCCAAAGAACTTTGTTTCTGGTAATGTATCAATATCAGAAAATACAATAACTGTATTAAATCATGGATTATCTGATGGTGATAAAGTTATTCATACTGCTGGTACAGCATCTGGTGGACTTAAAGATAATCAGATTTATTTTGTATCAGTTGTTGATAGAAATAAGATAAGTCTTTGTAATGACTACTATGAAGCTATTAAATTTAATGCTTCTGTTATTGACATTACGAGTGCTTCTGCTGGAACTATAAGTCAGATCAATCCACCAATAAAAGTTCAAGCAAATCAAAAAGTTTATTTTGATTTATCAGATTCTTCATTATCATTCAGTAAGAGTGGTGTAAGTTATGCTGCTTTTGATTTTAATCTTCATTTGGATGAGGATTGTAAGAATGTTTATACTAACACTTCTAATACTGCAGAATTTAATGTAACTAAGAGTGGAACTGTTGGTGTTAGTGCAGATGCTAATTTAAGCTTCCAAATTTCTAATAGTACACCTAGAAATTTATATTATAGTATGGTTCCTGTAAACCTTAGTTTAAACACAGATGTTAAAAAAGAAATAGTAAAAGATTCTGAAAATATTATTGCATCATCTTCTTTGATAACTGAAAAGAATATTTTCAATAAGGTATATTCAATTTCAGGAATTGGTTCTACTACTTTTAGTTTCAATTTAACAAAAGAAGCAGGTAAAACTCTCTATATTCCAGAAGATGGTATATTTAATTATATGACCTCTTCTAGGACTACTCGTGGACCTATATCTTTGGTTAGTGTAATAAATGGAGGTCTTGGTTATAATAAAATTCCTGGTATTGATAAAGTAGCAAATTTAGGTGTTACTACTTCAAAAGGTTTTGGTGCAGTTTTAGATCCTATTAGTCTTTCTATTGGTCGTATTGAAAGTGTTGATATTCAGGATATTGGTTTTGAATATTCTGCTGATAAAACTCTGCAACCTAAAGCTTTACTTCCTCAGTACATATCCGTAGATTCTTTCTACTCTTTAAAAAATGTTGGAATTACTTCAGTTGGTAATTTCTACACTACAGCACCTGATTTGGTGGTTTTGGATGGGATAACAAAAAAACCAGTAGATGAAGTAGTTTTAAAATATACTCTAGGAGATACTCATGTTGGTATTGTAAGAAATACAGTTTCATTGAATAAAGATACTCCTACAATTATACCAGTTAATAACTCCAATGGAATTAAAATTGATTCTATGGACTTTAATCCTGGAACTAAAGATGTAACTGTTACTATAGGTGCAAGCTTTAGTGATGCTGCTGATTATCCCTTTGCAGTAGGTGAAAGTGTTTTAATTGAAAATATTAGTGTTGGTGTTGGAACAACAGGTAAAGGATACAATTCATCAAATTATAATTACAAACGATTTAAGATTCTAGCAACAGATCCAAACATTGGTGGAACATTAGGAACTGTGAGATATAGTTTAGAAGGATCTCTCTTTGATGGTAACATTCCTGGTAATTTTGATGAGGCAAATTCTTCTGGAAGAATAATACCCGAAAAGTGGTTCCCTAAATTTGGGGTAGAAATGGATATTAATGATTTTGAAAAAGGAGAAATAGTCTCATCAAAATCAGCATCTGGATCGGTTCAATCATGGAATCGTTTGTCTGGTTCATTAAAGGTATCATCTCCAAGGTTATTCAATGTCGGTGAAATCATAGTTGGAGAATCATCATCAACTAAAGCTACAATAAAAGAAAGAATATCATATAATGCTCAATATAAAGTTGGATCTTCTTCTATTATAGAAAAAGGATGGAAAAGAGAAACAGGTTTCTTAAATAATAATTTACAGAGATTGCATGATAATGATTACTATCAATATTTCTCATATGCATTAAAATCAACTGTTCAGTTAGAAAAATGGGATGAATCTGTTTCTTCATTAAACCATACTGCTGGATTTAAGAAATTTAGTGATTTAGTCGTTGAAAACGATATCACACAAAATAATCAGAGTGTGGGTTTGACAACTGACCAGATAGGTAGAGTTGACTCAATAGCAAACTTAGATTCAGTATTAAGCTTGAATACCGTTCCTGATTATGACTTAGTAACAGAAAAAACTCTGAAAGTTGATGATACTACTGTTGTATCTGATGAAGTTGTATTTAAGACAAAAATACTTCAAGATTATATTGAGTCCATTGGAAATAGAGTTTTATCGATTGATGATGTAAGTTCTCAGTTTAACGATCTACCAAGAACTGATAGATTTGCTGCTGTAGACTTATTCCCATTAACTTCTGCAAGACATAAGAAATTTATTGCATATATTCAAGATACTAGATTTGGTGAAGAAAGACAGGTTTATATCATCTCTATGGTTCATAATAGTTCAACTGCGATGCTTAACCAATATGGTGGAGTATACACATACGCAGATCTTGGAACTTTTGATTTTGATATTTTAGGAGAAGAAGGAAGACTTCTATTCTATCCTAAGAAGTATAGAGCAAATGATTATTTTGTAACCACATTAACTTATAATATTGCTGATACTGTTGCTGGTATAGGTTCTACTGATTTTGGTGATATTGCAAATGTTGGTAGTGCTACTTCAACTGTTGGATTGGGAGTTACTACTGCTGTAAACATTGTAGGAATAGCAAAAACCTACAGGTCTGCCAAGATAACTGTATCAGCAGCTGCAACTAATTCAGACTATCAATATTATGAAGTAGATGAGTTAACTATGGTTCATGATGGAACTAATGTTGAACTTATGGAATATGGTCAGGTAAGTTCTGACATGCCATCAAGTCCTCTTGGTTCTGCTGGAATAGGAACATTTGGGGCAACTTTATCTGGCAATTATGTCAATATTAGTTTCACTCCTAATACAGGTGTAACTACTGCAACAGGTTATCATTTTAATAGTTTGAAAATTGCAATGTCAGATACCACTTCTTCTGGAGTTGGTACTCACACATTCAATACAAGTCAAATATCTTCCAGACAAACATCTATTGCTTCTTCTACATCTCCTGTAGAGACAGTTGTTGCAGAATATTCTGATGCCTACAGAAGTGCTTATTATTTTGTAAGTATTGAAGATACTACAAACAATCAATATCAAGCATCAGAAGTATTGGTTGTTAATGATGAAAATGAGGTATACATCACTGAATATGGTGTTGTTCAAACTGGAGGTAACTTAGGTGACTTTGGTGGAAATATCACTGGAGAAAAAGTAAGACAACTAACATTCCAACCATTAGCTAATGCTAATGTCCAAGTAAGAGTTTTGCAAAGTGCAGTAGGAACTGTAAATGACTCTGTTAGTGATAACTTAATAAGCTTTACCAACGCATCTATTGATACAGGTGAAGGTGAGTATTATGGAACAGAAACTGATGTTAAACGTGCATTTGAAATCAAACATAAGCAATTACCAATATTCAAGAGAAACTTCTTAGGTGCTGAATCTAATGTTGTTAATCTAACTGAGAACAAAGTATTTTTACCAGATCATTATTTTGTAACTGGTGAGTCATTAACTTATGCCAATTTGGGAGCTGGTACAACTATGGCAGTTGGTATCAAGACAACAACAATTCCTGGTGTAGGATCCACTGATAAACTTCCATCAACTGTATTTGCTGTGAAGTCTGATGACTCAAATATAAAACTTGCAGCAACTGCAGAAGATGCTCTTAAAGCCAAACCAGTTGTTTTAGACATTACTGCTGTAGGAATAGGAACTTCTCATTCTCTTACTTCTAAAAATGCAAATAGCAAAGTTTTAGTAAGTCTTGATAATGTAATTCAAACTCCAGTTGTTGCTAGTGCTGTCACTACAAACTTAGCTGGTAATGTTGATTATAATATTGACAATATAACAATCACTGGAATAACGTCTATATTTGGTGGAGATCTGCTGCAAATTGATGATGAGATAATGAGAGTTGATATGGTAGGATTTGGTGCTACTAACAAGCTAAGAGTTAAGAGACCTTGGATGGGAACACAACTTGCAGCACATGATGCAGATGCGATGGTGACTAAGATTAATGGAAACTATAATATCGTTGGAAATGAAATTAACTTCTATACTGCACCTAAAGGACTTACCCCAATAAGCACAACTGCAGCAACTCCCGATGATGTATATTGGACAGGAATTGCAACACATTCTACCTTTAATGGAAGATCATTTATGAGATCTGGAGTACCTGGTACTTCTGACGAACCATATGCTAAGAACTTTATCTTTGATGATATATCATCAGGATTTACTGGATATAGTACTGAATTTACTTTGAAGTCCAATGGTGCAAATGTTACTGGTATTTCCTCTGATAATGCTATCATACTGATAAATCAGATTGCTCAAGGACCATCTAGGTATACTGATCCAATTAATGTTATTAGTAACTACACATTATCTGAGAACTCAGGTATTACAAGTATTCAGTTTACTGGATCTGCTTCTTCCGTAACATCAGATCCAAATACTGCTAGTGTTCCTGTTGGTGGAATTATAATATCAGTTGGATCTACTCAAGGACTAGGATATCAACCTTTAGTTGCTGCTGGTGCTACTGCTATTGTTTCTGGTCTTGGAACAATTAGTTCTGTTGCAATTGGAAATAGTGGTTCTGGATATAGATCTGGAATTCAAACTACAGTTAATGTTGGAGTTAAAACTCTAAGCACTGGTATTCCTAATATTGAGTTTATTGGTACTGCTGCTGTCAGCAATGGTAACATTGTTAGTGTTGCGATCACAAATCCTGGTGCTGGATATACTTCAACTAATCCACCTGAAGTTGTATTTGATGCACCTCTTTCATATACTGATATTCCTCTAGTTTATAGTAATAATGCTGGAGTGGGAACAGAAGCAACTGTTGATATTGTTGTGGGTGCTGCAGGTAGTGTTATTGACTTTGTTCTCAATAATCAGGGATCTGGTTATGGACAAGAAGAAATTTTAACAATTGGTGTAGGTGGAACTGTTGGAATTCCAACTGATTCTACTCTTGGTGCATCATTTAAAGAGTTTCAAATTAGTATAGAGAAAACTCAAACTAATTCATTTGCTGGATGGACTTTGGGTGACTTCTTAGTTTTAGATAACATTAGCAATCAATTTGATGGAAATAAGAAAACATTTGCTATTAAGTTGAATGGTGTTCAAAAAACAATTAAATCTAGAATTGGATCTCCTGTTAAAGTTCAAGATACTTTATTAGTCTTTATTAATGATATCCTTCAGATTCCTGGTGATGGTTACATCTTTGATGGAGGAAGTTTTATAGAATTTACTGAAGCACCTAAAGTTGGTGATTTGATCAAATTATTATTCTATCAAGGAACAGGTGCAGTTGACGTAAGAGAAGTTGATATATTAGAGCAAGTTAAGGTCGGTGATATTATTCAATTAACAGGTGAAGAACCAAGATACAGACAAGATGGTAGATTAGTTACTAAGATAAATGCCACTGATAGTGTTGATACAAATACTTATGGTGGAAGAGGGATCAATGAAAATGAAACCTATGTTAGACCAGTCACATGGTCTAGACAAACTGAAGATAGATTTATTGATGGACAAGCTGTATCTAAAGATAGAGCTTTATATGAACCTTTGATTTTCCCTAGCACTAATTTGATACAATCGGTTGGTTTAGGTTCAACTGTAGCTTTCGTAGAAAATGTTAGAACTTTCTTCGATAATGCGAAAGAAAATCAAGTTAACACAGATAGTATAAGAATCATCTCACAAGATTCTGTAGTTGCTGCTTCTGCTACTGCTGTTGTTTCTGGATTGGGAACTATTAGTTCTATTGTAATTGGAAATGGTGGTATTGGTTATACTGGTGCTCCAGAGGTAACCATAGGAAATCCTGTTAGCACTGCATCTAGCTTAAGAGCATCTGCTACATCTTCCATTACTTCTGGCATAGTTACTTCTATTAGTGTGACTGTGGCTGGAACTGGTTACACTTCATCTAATCCACCTGTGGTTCTAATAGCAGAACCTAAGACTTCTGGTTATGTTGAAGAAATAACTAAAACTTCTTATACTGGTGATTTTGGTATTATATCAGGTGTATCAACAACTACGGTTGGTGTTTCTACAGGAATTGTATTCGATCTTTTACTTCCAAGTGATTCTCTATTCAGAGATGCTGATGTTGTAGGAACTGCTCTTACTGTGAGTGGAATACAAACTGGATACTACTTTGTAGTATCAAATTCCAACATTGGTAATGGAGTTACCTCATTAAATAGTTCTGGTGCTGTTGTTGGTTCAGGAAGCAGTTTCTTGGATAATATATATGAAGTAGCATCTGTCTCTATTGCTCAGACAAGTGCTGTTTCTATAGGACAAACTTACGTTGCGAAAGTTACTGTAAGCGTTGAAAATTATAATGGACTTACTGGTTTAGGTCATAGTGAAATATTCGGTGATTATTCTTGGGGTAGAATCTCCATAAATAATAGATCGAAAAACAAAGTATTTAATTCTTACAACAATGGTTTATTGGGTATCTCCACTTCACCTATTGTTGAAAGAGTGATGCCTTTGAAATCCACTAATTATAACGAATAAATAACTAAAAAAATAGTAAACAATGTCCGCCATTATAACTGATCAGCTTAGAATATTGAATGCTAGGAATTTTATTTCTGGTGTGACTTCGACTACTAATTCTTATTATTCTTTTGTTGGTCTACCCAATCCTAACGATTATCAGACTAATTGGGACACGGATCCTCCTGCACCCAAAGATAGCTTTGAACAAGAGGATGACTATTGGGATACAATGGTTGCATTGAAAAAGATTTCTCCTAGTGACGTTAGACAAGTAGTCAATAAGACTTCTTGGATTTCTGGTACAACATATGATATGTACAGAGGAGACATCAGTAGGACAAATACGTCTAAACCATCAGGTTCGACTAATTTATATTCTGCTAATTACTATATTGTAAATGAAGATTTTAAAGTTTATATTTGCCTTCAGAATGGAACTGATCCTGAAAATCCAAGTGGAAGACCTTCATTAGATCAACCCACATTTACTGATTTAGAACCAAGATCTGCTGGTGATAGTGGTGATGGTTATGTTTGGAAGTATCTTTATACTATCAAACCAAGTGATATTGTAAAATTTGATTCTACTAATTTTATGCCAGTTCCAACAGACTGGGATACAAATACTGCAGATGCTGCGGTCAGAAACCATGCATCTACTAGCGGTGAATTAAAAATAGTCACAGTTGTCAATAGGGGAGTTGGTTTAGGAACTGCTAATAGAACCTATACTAGAGTTCCTATTTTTGGTGATGGTGAAGGTGCTGAATGTACAGTTGTTGTTAACAATGATTCTAAGATAGACACAGTTACTATTTCAAAGGGTGGATCAGGTTATACTTATGGAACTGTAGATCTAGCAAGTGGTAGTGTTCCTACAGGAAGCACTGCTCCTATTTTCAATGTTATTATTCCACCCGAAGGTGGTCATGGTTCGGATATATATCGTGAATTGGGAGCAAATAAAGTTCTAGTTTATTCTAGAATTGAAAATGATAATGAGAATCCTGATTTTGTGACTGGTAATCAAATATCAAGGGTTGGTGTAGTTGAAAATCCAGATGCTTTTGGATCTGTTGCTAAACTGAATTTAGATAAAGCTAGTGCAGCTTATGCACTAAAACTAGTTGGTTCTGGATACAGTACAACAACATTTGGTGGAGATAGTTTTATCACCCAAACTGTTGGGTTAGGATCTACTGCTGTAGGAAGAGTAATCTCTTATGATCAGAATACTGGTGTATTAAAATACTGGCAAGATAAAAGTCTTGTTGGATTCAATAGTGATGGTTCATTAAAAACAGATCCTACTTATGGGTTTGAATTACATAGATTTACAGCAACACCTGCTGCTAGTGGAAGTGTAACCATTTTTGGTGGAAGCACTAACTTGGGAATTGATACTGGTTACACTGGTTATACTACCTCAATAAATAATAGAACATATAACCTTGGTCAGTCATTTACCGCTGGTGTGGCTCATCCAGAAGTTAAAAAATATTCTGGAAACGTAATATATGTTGATAATAGACCTGCTATCACTAGGTCTTTAAACCAAAAAGAAGATATCAAAGTCATTTTGCAATTCTAAAGAATCATGCCACAGGAAACTAATCTCAACGTCGCTCCTTACTTTGACGATTATAGTCCGTCTGACAACTATTACAAGGTTTTATTTAAACCTGGATTTCCTGTTCAGGCTAGAGAATTAACTGGATTACAGTCAATTCTTCAGAACCAAATTGAACGCTTTGGAAATCATATTTTCAAAGATGGTAGTTCTGTAACTGGTGGTGGATTAAAATTCAACAATGCATATCCTGTTGTAAGAATTAATGTTTCTTACTCTGGTGTAGCAGTTACCCAGTATATTGATGATTTATTAGAAGCAAGGGTAGTTGGAAGTAAGTCTGGTGTAAGAGCAAAGATAAAGGCATATCTTAACTTAAATGCTTTTCCTGGTGAACCATATACTTTATTTGTAGAGTATTTGGATCCTGCAACTGATGGAGAAACTGCAGTATTTGCACCATCTGAAACTCTTTTGATTGAACGTCAGATATCTAACTCGAATGTTATAATTCAAGAAGGAGAAGGAGTTGCTACAACAACTTCCACTCTTGCCACTTCTTATGGATCAGGGTGTGTTTTATCAAAAGGTGTCTATTTTGTAAGAGGACATTTTATTGATATTCCAGAACAATCAATTATATTAGAACCTTATAGTACTACACCAACATATAAGATTGGATTAGAAGTTGTAGAAGAGATTATAAATTCGGATCTTGATAAAGACTTAACTGATAATGCATCTTCTTTTAATAACTATACTGCGCCTGGTGCAGATAGATTAAAAATAAGAGCAATCTTAACTAAGAAAAATGTAAACTCTACTCAAGCATCTAACTTTATAGAGTTGATGGAAGTAAGAGAAGGAGTTATTGCTTCTCAAAAGATTAATCCAGAGTATAATAAGTTACAGGAAGAGTTTGCTAGAAGGACATATGATGAATCTGGTGACTATTATGTTGTTCCATTTAATGTTCAACCTAAAGAAACTTTAAATGATTTTAAGGGAAATAAAGGAATATTTAACTCAGATCAATTAACATATAATAATAGTGTTCCAGCAGAAAATCTTGCAACATATAAGATTTCTCCAGGTAAAGCATATGTAAAAGGTTATGAGGTAAATATACCAACTAACCAATTCTTAGATTTTCAAAAACCAAGAACATCAAAAGTATTAAAAAATCAGAGTTTAAATTATTATACAGGTCCAAGCTTTGGGTTGAATAGGGTTAATGGATCTCCTAAGATAGGTATAGGAACTGATTACACTGTTAGCCTAAGAGATGCTAGGATTGGTGTAACTTCTACAACTGCTTCAGGTAAAGAAATTGGACTAGCAAGAGTTTATGATTTTGCTCTAGAATCTGGATCTTATGATGCTGTAAATCCTAATGTCAATACATGGGATATTTCTTTATATGATGTTCAAACATATACAAGCGTAGTTGTTAATACTCCAGTAACTAAAAGTCTTCCACAACACATTAAGGGTAAGTCTAGTGGAGCTACAGGTTACCTAAGATATGATGTTAATGCTGGTACAGCAATGACCGCATATAACGTTAATGGAAAATTCATACAAGGTGAACAGTTAATATTCAATGGTATTGAAGAAGGAAATGTTATTGGACTAACAACTGCTTTTAACTCTGGTGATATAAAATCAATTTATGGAACGGTTGGAACTGGTAATACATTTAATGCTGACGTAAAACAGAGTGTTCACTCCACTTTTGGTGAAGTTAATATTACTCCTGCTAGTGGAGGTATTTCTACCGTTACCAGTACAAATGCTACTAAGTTCTTCACTGGTATCACTACTGTTGGAAACATTGTACAATATACAAATCCAGGTTCAACAGATCCATCATATGCAAAAGTTGCAACTGTATCTCAACATTCACTAGTTATTAATGCTGTTACATCTGTAACTGGTGTGAATGATGGTGCATTGCCAACTGCAGTAATTAATCCATCTGACTTTAGAATATTAAGTTCATCATATCAATTCTCTAGTGATAATACACTATATACTCCTCTTCCTAAAGATAAAGTATCAAATGTAGATCTAACAAATGCGAATCTTGTCATAAGAAAACAATTTGATGTTACAATTACTAATGGTTCTACAAACTCTATTCAAAGTGGTAGTGGAAATTTAACATTCTTACCATATGATGAAGAAAACTATTGTTTGGTAAGAACTGACGGAAGTACAGAAGCTTTGAGTGCAGATAAGTTTGTATTTACTAATGGATCTCAGACATTAACAATCAATGGTTTGGATGGTCTTGGTCCTGCAAAACTAATTGCTACTCTTAGAAAGATCAATGTTAAAGAAAAAGTTAAGACAAAACAGAAAATAAATATACTTTCTTTAGATTCTTCTAAGTATTCTTCGTCTGGTGTTGGAGCAACAACCTTAAATGATGGACTTACTTATGGCACTATCTATGGAACCAGAGTTCAAGATGATGAAATTTCATTGGGAGTTCCTGATGTAACTAAAATCTATGGTGTATTTGAATCATCTAATGCTAATGATGTAATTTTCCCAAGACTTTCTTTAATCTCCATCAATAGTGATAGTGCTAAAACTGGAGATATATTAGAGGGTGAGGAATTTATTGGTGAATCTAGTAATTTTGTTGGAATTTATATTGGAAAGGTTGATGATGGAACTATTAATTACATAGCTTTGAATAATTTGGAACCACTTTCGGGTGAGGTTATAAAATTCAAAGAGTCTGGAATTACTGCAACAGTATCTGCTATTACATTAGGTTCAAATAATATTACCGATGAGTTTGATTTTGATAACGGTCAAAGAAGTACAATATATGATTATTCTAGACTAGTAAGAAAGGCAGCATTTAAAGAACCTTCAAAGAAAATAAAGATAGTATTTGAGTCTGCATATTTCTTATCTTCTGATGTAGGAGATATAACAACTGTAAACTCATATAATGACTTTAGTTACTGTAGCTTGCCAAAAGTTAATAACACAAAAGTATGTGAAATAATTGACATAAGACCAAGGGTTTCTGATTTCTCTGGAACTACTAGATCTCCGTTTGAATTCTTGGGAAGGGTGTTTACTCAAGATGGAAACTCATCTGAAAATATCTTAGCATCAGATCATTCATTCGTTATAGATTATTCATTCTATTTACCAAGAATGGATAAAATTTTCCTCACTAAAGAGGGTGTTTTCCAATTAGTTAAGGGCATACCAGCTGAGACTCCTGAACTACCAAATGACATTAATGATGCTTTATTGGTTGCTTCAGCTACGGTTCCAGCATATCTTTGCAATGTATCAGAAATTAACTTAAATCTTTCTGAGCATAAAAGATATAGAATGCGTGATATTAGAAATCTAGAAAGAAGAATTAAGAATTTAGAATTTTATACATCACTATCTCTATTAGAAAGTAATACTATAAATTTACAGATTCAGGATGCTGATGGTCTTAATAGATTTAAGTCTGGATTCTTTGTTGATGATTTTTCTAATACTACTACTCAATTAAAGAAAACTCTTGTAAAGAATAGTATTGACGTTAGAAACTCTGAATTAAGACCAGCACCATTCTGTACAGAATTGGATCTTATCCAAAGTCCATTGACTAATGGTATTAAAAGAAGTAATAGAGTCTTATCATTGAATTATAATGAATTAGTTGCTGTAACACAACCATATGCATCTAGAGTTGAGAATGTTACTCCATATCTTGTCAACTACTATTCTGGAACTGTTCAGTTAACACCATCTTCCGATGTTTGGTCTGATGTTGTTCAATTAGAAGCCAGAAAAATTGAAGATACAACCTATACATCAAGCAATACTTCTAGTGATGGTAGGGATGGTTTTAGTCCTGTTGTATGGGGAGCATGGTCTGAAATTTGGACAGGTGCAGATGCAAGTACAGATGTAAACACAGTTGATTTAGGATTTGGGTATGAAGAAACTACAACTACCCTTAGAAGCACTCCTACAGGAAGAAAAACTAGAACAGGAACAAGAACTCTTACTAGAGAAACATTTGACACTACTAGTCAAGGTAGCACAGTAATAAGCAATGATCTTATACCATATATGAGATCTAGGAATATTAGATTCCGTGCTGCTAAATTGAAACCAATGACAAGGCTTTATGCCTTCTTGGACAGTGAAGATATGTCCAATTATATTGTTCCAAAGCTTTTACAAATTGCTATGGTATCTGGAACATTCCAGAAAGGTGAGACAGTTATAGGAACAAATGCTAACGGTGAAGACCTAATAACATTTAAGATTAATCAACAAAACCATAAGCATGGTAATGGTCTTGCACCATCTGATACTTATATCTTAAGTCCTTATGATAGATCAATTACTATTCCTGCAGAATATTCATCAACATCTACAATTTTGAATGTTGATACATTGGGTCTTGCAGAAAAGGCAAGAGGTGAGTTTCATGGATATGTTACAAATGGATTGAGATTGGTAGGTCAAACTTCAAATGCTGAAGCAACTGTATCTGATGTAAGGCTTTTGAGTGATAGTATTGGTTCTGTGATGGGATCACTTTATATTCCAAATCCAAACGAGATTGCTAATCCTCAATTTGAGACTGGAATGAAGGTCTTTAGACTTACCAGTAATAGGAATAATAGTCAAGTTCCAGGTAATGTTTTAACAGATGCTACAACAGAATTTGAATCTAGGGGAACATTAAGTAAAGAGCAAGAGACTATTCTTACAACTAGGAATATTCATACTGAGACTCAGACTCAGGTAGAAAGTCAATCTATAAGAGGAACATCAACTACTACAACTAGCACTGCAACATCTAAGACTGATATTGGTGGTAGTTATACTCCTGGTGATGTGCTTGTTAAAGGAGTCACCAATTTAGATTGGGATGATGTTGTCGTATTAGATGATAATGGAAATCCTGTATATAATGATGAGACTGGTGAAGTAACAGTTGTTGATGGTGGTGGTGCTCAGATTGTAATCACATATGCTGATACAAGTGATACTATAGTTGCTGGTCAATCTAATAATGTATCAGTAGTTCAACAGATCTCAACAAATTATGATCAGGATTCTGATGCTAATACTGGAGTAAAAGTTTACTCACCTATTACTCCAACTGAGTTAGCACATTATGATTACTCAAATGCAACTAACCCAAATAACCCAACATTGGAAGTTAATGATGGTGTTGCATCAATGGTTCAGCAAGACATTGCTTCTGGTGCAAATACAGCAGCTCCTACAGTAGAAGATCAGATAAGTGATATTACTGGTGGTCTTTATGTTAAGTATTTGGGAAGAGTTCCTGATGCTGAAGGACAAGCATATTGGGAAAATGATATACAGAATCTAGTTGAAGGTGGAATGAGTTTAAATGATGCGGTTGCTCAGACTGAAAATGCATTTGCAAATCATCCAGACGTTATAGCAACTGGTACTGGTGTTACTACAGACTCTCAGGGTAATCAACTCCCTGAAGGTATAACTCTATCATCTCTTGCTGTTGCAAACTCTTCTTTGATTCAATACGATCAATCTACTCCTGGTATTACCTATACCGATGAAGCTATTGGTGGTAATTTTGAAGGTGAATTTGTATTAACTGACGAGATAAAAAATGATGCAATTTTCCACGGACTAAAAACACAGGTTATAGGTGCAACAGCAACATACAATTCTACAACAGGTCAGTTGGAGATGGCAGATGTTGGAGATGCTCTAACTGCTGCTTATGCTCAAGTTGCGAATGGTTCTTTATCATTCGAGGAAGCAAAGAATAATCTTCTAGAGGTTGCCACAATGGATGGCATTGGAACTACTGCTGCTATTTGTGGTGATGATCCACTTGCACAATCATTCTTTGTAAGTCAACCAGAAGGTATCTTTGTTACAAGTATAGATGTATTCTTTGGAAGTAAGGATGAAACTTTACCTGTGGTTGTTCAGTTACGTCCAATGCAACTTGGATTACCAACAGAACAGATTTATCCTTTCTCTGAAGTTGTAGTCGATCCACAATATGTTTATGTTTCTGAAGATGCTTCAGTTGCTACACGAATAACATTTGATGGTCCTGTTTATTTGGCTGGTGGTGAATATCATTCTGTAGTTCTACTATCTGCAAGTAATAACTATACAGCATGGATATCTAGAATGGGTGAATCAGATATTACATCTGCTACAAATCCAGAGCTTGATGAAATTGTTATCTCAGAGCAACCATTATTAGGATCTTTATTTAAGTCTCAGAATGGTTCTACTTGGAATCCAAGTCAATATGAAGATCTTAAGTTTACTCTTTTCAAAGCAGTATTCACACCATTTACAGGAAGTGTTAATTTCACTAACCCAGAATTAAACATAGGAACAGAACAGATTGCACCATTAACATCAAATGCTTTTGAAATTACTTCAAATAAAATTAGAGTTGGTTTAGGAACAACTGTTGTACAGAATGATCTAACTCTTGGTAATACTATCAGTCAGTTAGGAAGTAATGCAACTGGTAATTATGTTGGATCTGCTGGTAGTGCTTTTGGTAGTATGACCATCACCAACTCTGGTATTGGGTATACAGGCAATCAAACCTATAATGGTGTTAGCTTAACCAACATAACAGGAACTGGGTCAAATGCAACTGCTAATATCAGTATCCAGAACGGAGTTGCAATAGCAGCAACAATTGGTGTTGGTGGAACTGGTTATTCTATAGGTGATGTTGTTACTCCTACTCAAATTGGTAATAACAAGTTAGGAACTAATATGAGATTGTCTATTGGAGACATTCGTGGAGTTAATGAATTAATCATTGACAATGTACAAGGTTCATTTGTTGCTGGTGTTGGTAAGACAATTCAATTTGTTAACAATGCTGGTGTTACCAGTTCTCTTAATAGTGGTATTGGTGGTAATGTATTATTATCTGCTGCCCCTACAGTCATTAGTGATGGACTTCATTTAAAAGTTAATCAACATAATCATGGAATGTATTCAACTCAGAATACAGTGATAATTAGCAATGCTAAATCAGACGTAGCTTTGACAAAATTAGCTGCTGATTATAGTAGTTCTGATACTGGAACTATTAATATAGATGATGCATCTGCATTCGGAGTATTTGAAGGAGTTGGAGTTGGTACAACAACACCAGGATATGCAAGAATAGGAAAGGAAATATTTGCTTATGAAGGAACTACTGCCAATACACTTACTGGTATCACAACCAGAGGAGTTGATGGAACATTATCAGTTAATCATTATTCGGGTGATACTGTTGAGAAGTATGAATTGAATGGTGTATCTCTAAGAAGAATTAATACAACTCATAATCTTGCTGATGCAACTGTTACAGATCCTATTGGTCTTGATTACTATACTATCAAGATTGATACTTCTAAGAACGGTTTGGATAGGTCTGCAAGCGTAAGTCTTCCACAACTTCACTTCAATGAAACGAAGTCTACAGGTGGAATAGGTATACTTCCTACAGAAAATATACCTTTTGAGATTGTGACTCCTATCGTTGAGAACATTACTCCTGTCGGAACTAACTTAACTGCTAAGATTAGAACTGTAAGTGGTAAGAGTGTTGATGGAACAGAAATTCCATTCCAAGATCAAGGATTTGAAGATATCAGTTTAGTATCTGACAACTATATGGATTCTCCTAGAATAGTTGCTTCACGTATAAATGAAACTACATCATTAGCTGGACTTCCTGGTAATAAGTCATTTACTCTTTCATTGGATCTAACAACCAATAATCCAAATCTTTCACCAATAGTCGATTTGGATAGAGTTGCTGTTATTCTAACATCAAATAGGGTTGACAATCCAATCACTGATTACTCCACTGATCCTAGAACATCTACAGTTATAGATGATCCAAACTCTTTTGTTTATGCATCTAAACCTGTTACTCTAGAGACTCCAGCAACATCAATTAAGATCTATATGACTGGACATATAAATGTCTTTAGTGATATCAGAGCATTCTATGCAATCTCTAATGATCCTGAACAGGAATTGATTTATAATCCTTTCCCTGGTCATACCAACCTATTACCTTCAGGTGAAATTATTGATCCTGCTAAGAATAATGGATTACCAGATAAGTCACTTCCTAAGACTGATATCTTAGCATATACAAGTGATCAAGTTGTTTATAAGGATTATGAATATACTATTGATAGTCTTCCAAGTTTCAGATACTTTAGTATCAAGCTTGTAGGAACATCTACAAATGCTGCCCAACCACCTAGAGTTAAAGATCTTAGGGTAATCTCATTAGCATAATATGAAACACATTAACGTAAAAGGTCATGCTGGTTTAGTACGTGAAAAGGATAGCACTGCTATCCTTAATGTTGACTCTAATGAATATGAGAAATATATTTCTCAACGTCAAAATAGGTTGAAGAGTCGAGAAAGAATGGACACTGTTGAACGTGATTTAGCATCCTTAAAAGATGATATTAATGAAATCAAATTTCTACTGAAGGCACTAACAAATGGCTAAGAATACAATTACTTTTGATCCAACTTCTGGGGTTGCTTATGGAGTTAATCTCACATTAAATGCTGGAGCAACATTTAAAAGTGATTACTCTGTTGTTAATGTTTCAGGTGGGGCATGGGATTTTTCAACAGCAAACGCAGTTGGAATCGCAACTACTACTGGATGGACTGGTTCTGCACAACTTGCTAAGAGTGTTTCTATTGGATCTTCTGCATATGCACTGAAGACTTTTAATGTTGGTTTTACAAGTGCAGCAGGTGGAGATTTTAGCATATCATTGGGTTCAACAGATACTAACAATATACCAGAGGGGAGATATGTGTATGATGTATTGGTGAGTTCTGGAGCAACAACATATAAGATAGTTTCAGGAAACGTGTTAGTGATTGCAGGTATATCATCGGCTCCAGTAACATACTAAATACAATTGAAAGAACTACTCATAGATAAATGGCGCAACCAAAGACACGAGGAGAGTTAATTGATTACTGCAAAAGAAAACTTGGTGCGCCTGTATTAGAAGTAAACGTAGCAGATGAACAGATAGAAGATCTTATAGATGATGCTGTTCAGTATTTTCAAGAACGTCATTTTGACGGTGTGTATCAAACTTATATGAAATATAAGGTTACACAAGATGATATTAATAGAGGAAAAGCACGAGGTGGTGATAATACAGTTGGAATTGTAACAACAACAGTAGATACAACAGTAGGTCTTTCAACCCAATTTAATTTTGAGGAAAATAGCAATTACTTACCAATGCCTCCAGAGGTAATTGGTGTGACTAAGATATTCCATTTTGATGGAACAAATACTATCACTAATAATATGTTTAGTGTTAAGTATCAGTTGTTCTTAAATGACATTTACTATTGGGGTTCTACTGAGCTTTTATCATATGCAATGGTCAAGACATATTTACAGGACATTGAATTTTTACTTACAACACAGAAGCAAATAAGATTTAACAAAAGACAAGATAGATTGTATATGGATATAGATTGGGGTAGTATGAGTGTTGGTGACTATATTATTATCGATTGTTTCAGATTATTGAATCCTTCAGAGTATCCCAAAGTATGGAATGACTCATTCTTAAAACCATATGCTACTGCTCTAATTAAAAAACAATGGGGTCAGAATCTCATTAAGTTCCAAGGTGTTAAATTACCTGGTGGAGTGGAGTTAAATGGTCGTGAGATATATGAAGATGCTGAGAAAGACTTGGAGAAAATAAAAGAAAATATGTCCAATACTTATGAGTTACCACCATTAGACATGATAGGTTAGTATAATGGTTCTTAATCCATATTTCCAACAAGGTGCTAGAAACGAACAGAATCTAGTTCAAGACTTAGTAAACGAACAACTTCGTATGTATGGAGTTGAGGTTTATTATATCCCTAGAACCTACATTTCAAGCAATACAGTGATCACAGAGGTCATTGAGTCTAAGTTTGAAAATGCGATCCCTCTAGAGGCATACGTAGACACCTACGATGGTTATGAGGGTCAAGGTGTATTGATGTCAAAGTTTGGAGTACAGGGATTACATGACTTGGGATTAATAATATCTAAAGATAGGTTTGAAAATTATATTACTCCATTGATAAAGAACATACCAAATATAAAATTAGCAACTAGACCAAAGGAAGGAGATCTAATTTGGTTCCCTCTTGGTGATAGGTTATTTGAGATTAAGTTTGTTGAGCATGAAAAACCATTCTATCAACTACAAAAGAATTATGTCTATGAGTTGAGATGTGAACTATTCCGTTATGAGGATGAGGTTCTTGATACAGGTATTGATACTGTAGATGATAATGTTCAGGAGTTTGGTTATATTGAAACTCTACAACTTATTGGATCTGGAACTACTGCCACTGCTAGTGTAATGGGAGTTTCTGATGGTGGTGTAAGAGCAATTTATATTAGTGATAGAGGGCATAACTATGCAAATGTACCAAGGGTTGCTATTTCATCTGCACCTTCTGGTGGAACAACTGCTGTTGGAATTTCAACAATGATATCATTTATTGTTGATTGTGATGGTGAGAAATCATCTAAAGTTCAACATGCAGATTTAATTAATCCAGGTGCTGGATATACAGTAGCACCAACCATAGCTTTCCACGGTGGTGGAGGAGTAGGTGCTGCAGCTACATCTGGTATTGCTGATGGTGTTATTGGTATCGTTAGTATCACTAGTGGTGGTACTGGTTACTCTACAGTGCCTACAGTAACTATTAGTGACAACCCAACAGGTATCAATACTGCAGTAGCAATTGCATACCTTAATACAGTTGGTATTGTTACTCAGATTGGTATCAGAGATGCTGGTGTTGGATACACAGTAGCACCTACTATTACTATATCTTCTCCTTATATGGGCAACCAAGGAGACTATATATTCAATGAGACTGTAACTGGATCTCAAAGTGGTACAACTGCAAGAGTTAAGTCTTGGGATTCTACCACAAATGAATTAGAGGTTTCTATTGCTACTGGATCATTTACTAATGGTGAGATAATTACTGGTGATGAATCAGGAGCAACTCATCAATATAGGAAGGTTACTGAAGAGTTTTCTAAGGATGGATTTGCAAAAAATAATGAAATTGAAACAGCAGCAGATTCAATAATTGACTTCTCCCAAACCAACCCATTCGGGATGCCCTAAATATTTTATCAGGTAGTACACCGAGCTTTACCCATGTTTGAATATTTTTATCACGAAATAATGCGAAGAACCATTATTGGGTTCGGTTCGTTATTTAATAATATTAAAATTGAGCACACTAATGAAACTGATACAACTGTAAGCACGTTAAAAGTTCCTCTTGCTTATGGTCCTACTCAGAAGTTTTTAGCACGCTTAGAACAACAAGCAGATTTAAGTAAATCTGTTCAGATTAGTTTACCCAGAATGTCATTTGAAATGACAGGGTTGAATTATGATCCAAGTAGAAAATCTACTACTACCCAAACATTTTTAAGTGCAGTTAAGTCTGATAAGAAGAAGATAGCAAAGACATATTTGCCAGTACCATATAATCTAGATTTTGAACTTAGTGTGTTTACTAAGTTGAATGATGATATGCTTCAGGTTGTAGAGCAGATACTTCCATATTTTCAACCAGCATATACAATGACAGTAGATCTAGTTTCTACTATCGGGGAGAAAAGAGATATTCCTATTGTACTTACTTCAATTACAACTAGTGATGATTATGAAGGTGATTTCTCTACAAGGAGAGCACTTATCTACACCATGAGATTTACTGCTAAAACATACTTCTACGGTCCTGTTCAAACAGATACTACGAAGGATATTATCAAGAAGGTTACTGTTGGATATGTTGCTGGTGGTAGAACTCCAGCACCATCCAGAGAGATGAGTTATAGTGTAGTTCCAAGGGCAACTAGAGCATATAATGATACTCCTGTTACAACACTAGCAGAGGATGTAAGTGATACAGAATTAATCATAACTGTTGCAGATGCTTCTAGTATTACTGCAGATAGTTACATATACATCGATAGTGAAGAAATTTACGTTGAGTCTATTCAGAATAATGACCTTACTGTAAGGAGAGCACAAGATGGTTCTTCTGCTGCTATTCACGTTCTAGGTACAGGAGTTAAGAATATAACTGCTGCTGATAACGAACTTATAGAGTTTGGTGATAACTTCGGATTCGATGGGTTCTAATTATGAAAAAGAACTTTGATGGATTAAATGACGCATTTGATGTTGAAGCTAAAGAAGTTTCGACTGAAATTGAAGTGAAGAAAGAAAAGAAAACTGTACCAGTTAAAGTAGAGAAAGATGATATTTCAAGGGACTATGAGTATACTCGTGGCAATCTTTATAGTATAATAGAGAAAGGTCAAGAGGCTATTGATGGTATTCTTGAACTTGCCCAAGACAGTGAAATGCCAAGAGCATATGAAGTTGCTGGACAACTTATCAAGAGTGTTTCTGATGCGACTGATAAGTTGATGGATCTTCAGAAAAAACTTAAGGATGTGGAAGAGGAATCTTCTAGAAAACCAACCACTGTCAATAATGCATTATTTGTAGGATCAACTGCTGATCTGGCAAAACTTCTTAAACAGAATGGAGACAAATGACCGAAGATCTAAACGAGTTTTTTTCATCTATCGGTAAAGCTAAGAAAGAGAAGGAAGAGGAATTCAAATCTCTTGTTGGAGAAGATCCTCTTGCTTCTGTTTTTAAGGAAGTTTCTGATGTCAAGAAAAAGTTTATAGAATCTAAAAAGGAAGAGGAGAAGAAGAAAAAGATAGAAGAAGATAAAATAAAAAAAGTTGTTGGTGATAATCCTTTAGAGTCTGTATCATTCTTCACTCAGGTTGCAGATCTTAAAAAAGAACAAAAGGAAGATAGAGAAAATAAGAAAAAGAAACTTGCAGAAGAAAAGAGAAGAATAGAAGCAGAAGAGAAAAGAAAGATTGAAGAAGAAAAGCAGAAAAAAATAAAAGAAGAAGCACAAGCACAGTACAAGCAAGAAAAAGAAAAAAGACAGATAGCAGCTTTAGAAGACTGGTTAAGACCATCATCTGAAGAAGTTGTCGTTCAACCAGAACCAGTAGCAGCAGAACTAACAGAAGAAAAAGATGCTGTTGATCAGGCACTAGAAGTTCTTGGAACACTTAAGACTAAAGAAGAAATTCGTGAGAATGTTGATGATCCTGATATTAAAAAGATACGTCATGAACTAGAGTATCTTAAGAATCTAATTAGTGCTCAAGGTGGTGGTGGAGAAACACGACTTCAGTATCTTGATGATATTGTTGGAGTTGCTACAAACCTCAATGAATATGATGGAAAGTTCCTTCGAGTAGATGTAAGTACTTACGGTAAGAAATTTAGGTTTGCTGAAGTTGAGACAGCAGGTATTGGTGGAACATGGAAAGTTGATAGTGTAGGTATTCATACCACCAAGAATATTGGTGTTGGTGCGGAGGCAGTATCAGGGAAGAAATTATATGTTTCTGGTGATGCAGAGATCACTGGTGATATTTCTGTTGGTGGAACAATAACTTATCAGGATGTAACTAATGTTGATTCTGTTGGTATTATTACTGGTAGAAAAGATTTACAAATTCAAGGTAACTCAACATTATTAGGAATCACTACTATTGGTAGTAATAATGTTGGTTCTGGAGCAACGGTACTCCTAGTTAAAGGTGATGCTCGTATTACTGGAATACTTACTGTTGGTGAATCTTCAATTACTATTGATGGTGATGCAGAACAGGTTAGTGTTGGTATTGTTACTATTACTAATACAGCAGTTAATGTTGGTGAAAATGTAACTATCAACTCTACTGCATCTGGTATCAACTCTTGCCCTAATGTTTTATATGTTGCAAAGGACGGTAATGATGATAATAATGGAACTTCAATCGATAACGCAAAATTAACCATTGCTTCTGCTGTTGGTATTGCAAAATCAGGATATACCGTTAAAGTTCTTTCTGGCAATTATGTTGAGCAAAACCCAATAGAACTTCCTGCATTTGTTGCTGTTGTTGGAGACGATCAAAGATCTGTAAAAGTTCTTCCTAATACAACAGATAAAGATTTATTCCATGTAAGAAAAGGTTGTAAGCTTGCAAACATGACATTTAGTGGTCATTTATTCCCCGCTGCTGCTGTTGGTTTTCCCACTACTGAGATTGCAGAAAATGTGGGTGGTGGTAAATGGAAAGGACCATATATTCAAAACTGTACGAGTGATACAACAACAGGAACTGGTATTCGCATAGATGGATCTCAAGCAAGACTTCTTAAGGCAATGAACGTTGATTCATTCACCCAGTATAATCAGGGTGGTGTAGGTGTTGCTGTAACTAATGGTGGATTTGCACAGTTAGTATCAGTGTTCACAATATGTTGTGATGAAGCAATCAGTTGTGATGCTGGTGGTCAAGCAGATCTTGCAAATAGTAACTGTAGTTTTGGAACTAAAGGATTGGTTGCTCGTGGAACTGGATCATTACAATATAAAGGCACAGTAAGTTCTACTGCTGCTGTATCACAGGATAATGTGACTTTAGATTTATCCACACCAACCTTAAATATATCAAACTTTGATTATACACACACTACTGGTATTGCCACGGTAACTGTAACTGCCAATCATAACTTCTCAGTTGGAATGGGTGTAACCCTATCTGGTATTGGATTAACATGTGCGTATGGAAGCAAAACATACCCACATAAACGTCCTTATATATTTGAAGTTGATGAAGTTCCTACTGTAAGAAAGTTTGTAGTCAATGTAGGAGTATCTACTCTTGCTCATACTTATGTTTCTGGTGGAACTGCTAAAGTTGATATTGATAGACCATATGATGGACAAGTAGTTTACTTTGATCAGTTATATAATTCAGTTCAAACTATTACAGTTGGATCTGGTGGAACAGGATATACCTCAACTCCAGAAGTAACAGTCGATGCTCCTTCTGGTCCTAATGGGGAAAGGGCAACAGCATTTGCAACGTTAGAAGGTGAGTCAGTTGCTTCTATCACTATTATTAGTAGTGGTAATCAGTATACAGGAACTCCAAACGTAACTATTTCTAGTCCAAATGTGGGTGTCAATACAGCAACTGCTACTGCCACAACATCCTCCATTTATTACACAATAAATAGTTCAACCCCAGTAGTATCTGGAATATCTACATTAACACTTGACTCTAATTTATTGAATAGTGTTGGGGTAGGATCAACTGTATTCTTCTTCCAACAAAGTAAGATTATTGCTAGTTCACATACTTTTGAGTATGTTGGATCTGGAAATGATATCACTACTGCTACACCAAAACGTGGTGGAGTTACTGTTCAGGAAAATGAGGTTGTTACATCAGACGGTGGAAAAGTCATTTATACCAGCACTGACCAAGCAGGTAACTTTAGAATAGGTGATGACTTACAAATTAATCAAAATACTGGTACAATAAGTGGAAGAGCTTTTAGTAAAAGCTTATTCTCTGAAATGACACCATTTATTCTAGCACTAAGTTAATATGGCGCAGTTAGCACTCAATAGATTTCAAACAGTAACACTTGAAGTAAGTACCAGTGAACAGACAGTTTATACTGCACCCACTGGTTATACTGCTATTGTTTTATATGCTCATATAGCAAATTATGGTAGTGATCCATCTACCGTAACTATGAAACACAGTAGATCAAGTACTGAGACTGAAATTATTAAAAATGCTAACGTTCCTGTTGCAGATGCTTTTGTTCCTATGAGTGGGAAACTAGTCTTAGAAACAAGTGACTCTTTAAAAATACAATCGAGTGTCAATAGTACTCTCAAAGTAATTGTTAGTATCCTAGAAACTGCTAATTAAAATGCCATACATTGTAGGAACCAGTTTACCAAATACTTTAGAAATGTCAGCAGGATCTGTTAGATCTTCCATTTCTACAACCACTAGTACTAGTGAAGCACTTTTGGTGACTTTGGATAAAGATGATTTTAGATCAGTAAACTATCAAGTACAAGCTGTACAAGGAACGAATTATAATACAACAACTATCAATGTAGTTCATGATGGAACTAATGCGTATATGTCAGAATTTGGCACAATCAATGAACCTGTTGGCATCTCTACATTCTCAACAGATATTAGTGCTGGCAATTTAAGACTCTTAGGATATCCAGCATCAAACAGTTCAACAACTTTTAAAGTAGTCTTTACGGCTATAAAATGATAAATATATAATAGGAATACTCACATTTGAGATAAATGATTGATTTTAAAGATTTTCGCAATCCCTCTAGTGATGAGTGTTCGGAAAATATTAACGAATCCAAAACTAGAATTCCAACTAAATTAGGAAGAATTATTCTAGTAAATCTATCTTGGAGAGGAAGAAACTACACCATTAAATTATTTTTCCCTCAAGTTAGAAAACCATCACGCAGAGAAGTTCAGGATCAATTGCAGAAAGTTTATCCTGGATCAAAACTCTGGTATTACCAAGTTTCAGACTATGAACCAGGAGAACCACTCCTCCATGTCGGAGGAAAATAAAAATAAAGAATTAGAAAAGAAGATTGAGAATTTAGAAAAAATATTAGAACTACAAAGAAAAACTATAGAACACGATAAAAAATTTGGACACTACGAAATGATGTAAGGAGTTATTATGAAAGTTGATGACATTTATCTAGGCAACCCGAATCTTAAGAAAGCTAATACTGCAGTAGAATTTACTGAAGAACAGATTAGAGAATTTCTTAAGTGTAAGGATGATCCTCTTTACTTTGCAAATACCCATGTTCAGATTGTTACTCTGGATAAAGGTTTGATGCCCTTTGAACCTTATGACTTTCAAGAGAAACTGATCAGCAACTTTCATGAGAATAGATTTAATATTTGTAAGATGCCTCGTCAGACAGGTAAGTCTACAACTGTGATATCATATCTCTTGCATTATTTGTTGTTTAATGATAGTGTTAATATTGGTATTCTTGCAAACAAAGCATCTACTGCTAGAGAACTATTAGGTCGTTTACAAACGGCATATGAGAATGTTCCAAAGTGGATGCAACAAGGTGTCTTATCATGGAACAAAGGATCTTTGGAGTTAGAAAATGGTAGTAAAATCTTGGCTGCGTCTACTTCCGCTAGTGCTGTTAGGGGTATGTCTTTCAATATCCTATTCTTGGATGAATTTGCTTTTGTTCCCAATCACATCGCTGACTCTTTCTTTGCTAGTGTTTACCCTACTATTACTTCTGGTAAAAGCACAAAAGTAATTATAGTTTCTACACCGCACGGTATGAATCATTTCTACCGAATGTGGCATGATGCTGAGAAAGGTGCGAATGATTATATACCAACTGATGTTCACTGGTCAGAAGTGCCAGGTAGAGATGAGGTATGGAAAGAACAAACAATTAAGAATACATCTGAGCAACAGTTTAAAGTTGAGTTTGAATGTGAGTTCTTAGGATCTGTTGATACTCTTATTGCTCCTAGTAAATTAAGAACATTAGTATATGATGCACCAAAAACAAAAAGTGCTGGACTTGATGTATATGCAGATCCAGAAAAAGATCATGATTATCTAATGACAGTTGACGTTGCTCGTGGTGTTGGTAATGACTACTCAGCTTTTACTGTGATGGATATTACATCCTTTCCACATAAGATGGTTGCTAAGTATAGGAATAATGAAATAAAACCTATGCTATTTCCAAATGTTATTTGGGAAGTGGCAAAAAGTTATAACAACGCTTTCATCTTATGTGAAGTCAATGATGTAGGAGATCAGGTAGCATCTATTTTACATTTTGATTTAGAGTATGAAAATCTACTTATGGCATCAATGCGAGGTAGAGCTGGTCAAATAGTAGGACAAGGATTCTCTGGTAAGAAAACACAGATGGGAGTTAAGATGTCCAAGACAGTTAAGAAGGTTGGATGTTTAAACTTAAAGACAATGATAGAAGAGAATAAGTTATTAGTAAATGATTATGATACTATTTCAGAGTTGACTACATTTATACAAAAGAGTAATTCATTTGAGGCAGAAGAAGGATGTAATGATGACCTTGCCATGTGTTTGGTAATATATGCATGGTTAGTTGCACAGGATTACTTTAAAGAACTAACTGATCAAGATGTAAGGAAAAGATTGTATGATGAGCAAAAGAATCAAATAGAACAAGATATGGCTCCATTTGGTTTCATGGATGATGGTTTGGGTGAAGAAATAACTATTGATGATGAAGGTGATCTATGGAAAACAGATGAATATGGAGATAGATCATTTATGTGGGAGTACCGATAGTGGAATTAGATAAACAGATAAAGCTTGGACATCTGTTATTATCAGAAAGAAAATGTAGAGTTTGTGGTGAAACTAAGAATCTAATAGATGGTTTTTATTTGATTCGTAAAAGAAGAGGTACACTTCCATCATCATATTCTTATGAATGTAAGGCATGTACTATACAAAGAGTAGTAAAATCTAGGAAGAGTAGTAATGAATGGATGTACCCTGATTGGTAGTTCATGCATTGTTTCCCCACTGAAAATACTCTTTGTAATAAATATTTTCAGATAAACTGAGATTCGGGGAAAAACATGGCGACTCCACAATTGTCTCCTGGTGTGTTGGTCAGGGAGGTTGACTTAACTGTCGGAAGAGCTGATAATGTGCTAGACAACATTGGTGCTATTGCAGGTCCATTTGCAATAGGACCAGTAGAAGAAGCAATTGATATAACCACAGAAACGGACTTAATAAACACCTTTGGAAAACCAATTTCCACTGATGCTCAATATGAGTATTGGATGAGTGCTGCATCATTCCTTTCTTACGGTGGTGTTCTAAAAGTTGTAAGGGCAGATGGTTCTACTCTTAACAACGCAAACGCAAGAAGAGATGGTACTACTGATACATCACTTAAGATTAAAAACTATGATGACTATACACTAAACTATGCAGGTGTAGGTCAAACATTCGGTATGGCTGCTAAGAATCCTGGTTCTTGGTCAAACACACTTAAGATTTGTGTTATTGACGACTTTGCAGATCAGACACTTCTAGTTCCATCTGGTTCTGGTATTGCTGTTGGTCAAGGTGCTACAGTTGCATTAACCAATCAGACAATTGTTGGTGAAGGAACAACAGAAAGCTTCACTGGATATCTTAAGGGTATTGTTACTGGTGTTGCTGGAACTTCAGTCAACGTCAAGATTACAGAAAGAGTTACTGCTGCTGGTGTTTCTACTGCAATCACATATGCAGAAAGAGATCAAGCATCTTCATTCCGTCCAGGTAATTCAGTTAAGTTCATTAACAGTGCAGGAGCAGTTCAGGCAACTGAAGCACTTTCAGCTCAATCATACTCTGCAACTGACTGGTATGATTCACAAACTCTAGGATTAACTAATTCTACTGTTTACTGGAAGTCTATCGCACCAAAACCAACAACTTCTCAGTTTGTACAAGACAGACAAGGAAAGAATGATGGTATTCACGTTGCTGTTGTAGATGACACTGGTGCAGTTACAGGTATACAGGGTAATCTTCTTGAGAAGTGGACTAATCTTTCTAAAGCAAAAGATGCAGTTTCTGCAGTCAATCCTCCACAGAAGACATTCTGGAAAGACTATCTTGCAGATTACTCAGCATATGTCTATGCAGGTGATGATCCTTCAGATGGTTCTGATGGAGATGTAGCTGCTTCTGGATTCAGTTCAGGATTTACTGCAATTACAACTGCTGCTGGTGGTTGGAATAAGGATGCACAGGGAATAACATATAACGTTATAGGAAATAGCACATATACACTCTCAGCTGGTGTTGACTATTCTGCTACTGGTGGAATGCAAGCATCACTTGGAGATTTGATAACTGCATACAAACTCTTTAGTAATAAGGATGAAATTGCAGTTGATTACCTAATTGGTGGTCCTAGTTTAGATAATGTAAACTCATCTCAAGCAAAAGCAAACATATTGCTTTCTATTGCTTCTGCAAGAAAAGACTGTATGGCAGTCATTTCACCTGACAGAACAGGTGTTGTTGGTGTTACAAATACTGACACACAGACAGATAACATCATTGAGTTCTTCTCATCACTTAAATCTACATCTTACGGTGTATTCGATAGTGGTTACAAGTACACATATGATAGATTCAACAACAAATTCCGTTATATTCCAACAAATGCTGACGTTGCTGGATTAATGGTAAGGACAAGTATTGAAGCTTATCCTTGGTTCTCACCTGCTGGACAGCAAAGAGGAACATTGAATAATGCAGTTAAACTTGCATACAACCCATCAAAAGCACAAAGAGATCAACTTTATCCTCTAAGAATTAACTCTATTGTTAATCAACCAGGATCTGGAATTCTCTTGTTTGGTGACAAAACATCTCTTGCATATGCATCTGCATTTGATCGCATTAATGTTCGCAGATTGTTCCTAACAGTTGAGCAAGCTTTAGAGAAGTCTGCTCAAGCACAACTCTTTGAACTTAATGATCAAGTAACAAGAGCAAACTTCGTCAACATTGTCGAACCATATCTAAGAGATATTGAAGCAAAACGAGGTCTTTATGGATTCCTCGTCATTTGTGATGAAACTAATAACACTCCTGATGTGATTGATAATAATGAATTTAGAGCAGACATCTTCTTGAAGCCTGCCAAGTCGATTAACTACGTAACACTAACCTTCGTTGCTACCAGAACTGGGGTAAGCTTCGAGGAAGTTGCTGGTCGAGTTTAATTTAATCATATCTAAATAACAAAAGGAGGAACTAAAAAAAATGGCTGAAATCCCAACAAGAACCATATCCCAGTTTAAGTCTAAACTTACTGGTGGTGGTGCAAGGCCGAATCTGTTTGAGGTGCAAGTAAACTTCCCTGCTGGAGTGAGTCTAGGCATTCAAGGTGATGGTGGTCCGTCAGAATTTGATGGAGATAATTTCAGATTCATGTGTAAGGCAGCAGCTTTACCAGCATCGAATGTAGCATCAATCGATGTTCCATTCAGAGGACGTATTTTGAAGGTTGCTGGAGACAGAACTTTTGAAACATGGACAGTAACAGTTATAAATGATGAGAATTTTGATCATAGAAGAAACTTTGAAGCATGGGCTCAAAACATTGCTCAGTATGGTGATGCATCTGGTCTAGTTAATCCTAGTGATTACATGGGTCAAGCAACCGTCTATCAACTTGGTAGATCTAATGCTGGAGCACAAGCAACTGGTTCTGCAGCAGAAAGTGCAAGCATTCTTGCTCAGTATAAGTTCGTGGATATCTTCCCAACGACTATTTCTTCAATAGATCTTTCATACGAAAACACTGATACTCTTGAAGAGTTTACTGTTGATTTCCAAGTTCAATACTACTATCCTGAAAGGGCTGGTGCTGGAGCTTGATAAATAGGTATACAAAGACTTAAATTTTAATAATGGCAAAGTTATTTGGCTTTTCTATTGATGAAAAGGAACCACTAGCCCCAACGGCGGTCTCGCCTGTTCCTCCAAATAAGGAGGATCAGTCGGATCACTATTTGACTAGTGGTTTCTTTGGTTCTTATGTAGACTTAGAAGGTATATATCGTACTGAGTTTGACTTAATTAAGAGATATAGAGAGATGGCACTGCACCCAGAGGTGGACAGTGCAATAGAAGATATAGTAAATGAAGCAATAGTTTCTGATACTAATGATGCTCCAGTTGCAATAGATTTAGATAATTTAAATGCAAGTGATGGTATAAAGAAGATCATTAGAGAAGAATTTAAGACTATAATTGATCTATTAGACTTCGATTCTAAGGCACACGAGATTTATAGAAACTGGTATATAGATGGAAGACTATATTACCACAAGGTAATTGATGTCAAAAAACCTCATGAGGGAATTCAAGAGTTGAGATATATCGACTCTATGAAGATGAGATTTGTAAGACAGAAGAAAAGAAATAAAAATGAGCAGAATAGGTTGGCAAATAGTCAACAAGACAATCCTATGGAATATGAATTTCCAGAGATTGAAGAGTATTTTGAATATAATCCAAAGGCAGTATGGCCTAGTGGAAACCCATCTGCTGCTGGAATGGGTAATAAAGGAATAAGAATGACAAAAGATTCAGTGTCATACTGTACATCTGGATTAGTTGATAGAAATAAGGGATCAACATTATCATATCTACACAAAGCAATTAAAGCAGTCAATCAACTTCGTATGATTGAAGATAGTCTTGTAATTTATAGGCTATCAAGAGCACCAGAACGTAGAATATTCTACATTGATGTAGGTAATCTACCTAAAGTTAAGGCAGAACAATATCTTCGTGATGTTATGATGCGTTATCGTAACAAGTTAGTATATGATGCATCTACTGGTGAGATCAGAGATGATAAAAAATATATGTCTATGTTGGAAGATTTCTGGTTACCACGTAGAGAAGGTGGAAGAGGAACTGAGATCACAACTTTACCTGGTGGACAAAACCTTGGTGAAATTACTGACATCAAATACTTCCAAGACAAGCTTTATAGGTCATTAAATGTACCTGTTTCTAGAGCACCACAGAATGAAAGTGGATTTAATCTTGGTAGATCATCAGAAATACTAAGAGATGAGGTTAAATTTAGTAAGTTTGTTGGACGTTTGAGAAAAAGATTCTCTAATTTGTTCAATGATATGCTCAGAACTCAATTATTATTGAAGAATATTGTCACTCCTGAAGACTGGGAACTGATGAGTGAGCATATACAATACGACTTCTTGTATGATAATCACTTCGCAGAACTTAAAGAATCTGAATTGTTGAATGAAAGACTTACTATGGTTGCTGCAGCAGAACCATATGTTGGTAAGTACTTCTCACAAGATTATGTTAGACGTAAGGTTCTAAGACAAACAGATGAAGAAATAGTTGAACAGGATGATATTATCCAACAGGAAATTGATGATGGTATCATTCCTGATCCAAGTATGATGGTAGATCCTGAAGCAATGGGTCAACAAATTGATCCAAATACAGGCGCACCATATGCAAATGGGGGTGGAGTTCCTATGGAACCAGACCTTCAAGCAACAGAAAAAAAGATGAATAAAGCTGCAGATATGCCAAAAGGAGGGGAAATTTAAACCCTCTACACTAAATGTGTATAAATACTAACGATTAAACTTTCTAAACTATGGATGAATTAATGGATATGATGGTGGATGATAGTAGTCCCTCTCAGATTAGCGACAAAATTAAAGATTTATTGTACGCAAAATCATCTGAAAGAATAGACAACTATAAGAGTGCAGTATCAAATTCTCTCTTTGGTGATCAGGAAACTGAAGAACCAGAGGAAACAGAAGCTTCTGCTGAAGTAGAAGTTGAGGATGAAGATACTGAGGAAGAGGAAGTTTAATAAATAGATAAAATGAACTGTCAAGAATAATGACTCATAGACCAGTTGAGAATGGTGTTACTTTTGCAACATCAGCGACATCAGCAAAATCGTCAGCTATTGCAGCAAAATCATCTGCATTAAGAATAGTTGCTACAGGACAGAATACTTTTGTTGCTATTGGTACTGAACCAACTGCAACAACAGCAAACTATGCTATCCCAAAAGATAGTGCAGCAACACTGGCTTTCAGCAATAATTCTGCTTCGATTGTGGCCTATGATAAAGGTACTACCACTACATTAACTTTCCCTGAAGGTACTACTTGTCCATTCATTGCAGGTGATTATGTTAGTTTTACTAACAATATAGATTCCAACTTTAACTTTACTCACAAAAGAGTGCAGAGCGTAACTGGTGATGGTTCAATGTATAACTACATTCCAACGAAAGTAGTTATAGAACACAATAGTTCAGCTGTTTCTGGAACATTAGATTGTTCTACTGGCACATGTACTATAAGATCATCTTTTAAAGTTGCTGCTAGAACCGATGCTGGTACTGGCGCTGTTTATATTCAACAGATTCAAATCACTGGGGATGCCTAATGAAACTAATTAGAGAAGAAATAGAAAATGTAGAATTTATCGTTGAAAATCGCAACGGTAAAAAATCTCTTTTTATTGAAGGGGTATTTCTACAAGGGGATATAAAAAACCGTAATGGTAGAATGTATCCTATGGAAACTCTTCGCAGAGAAGTTCAAAGGTACAGTGAAAATCACGTTAATGCTGGTAGAGCATTAGGTGAGTTGGGTCATCCAGAAGGTCCAACAGTTAATTTGGATCGTGTTTCCCATAAAATCGTTTCTCTTAAGGAGAATGGCTCTAACTTTATAGGTAAAGCTAAGATTTTACACACCCCTATGGGAAAAATTGCTGAGAATTTACTCAGTGAAGGTGTCAAATTAGGAGTCTCTTCCAGAGGAATGGGTTCTTTAAAAATGACAAGAGAGGGTGTTAACATAGTCGGTGAAGATTTCATGTTAGCAACTGCTGCTGATATCGTTGCTGATCCTTCTGCTCCTGATGCATTTGTCTCAGGAATTATGGAAGGGAAAGATTGGGTTTGGGATGGTGGTATTCTTCGTGAGAAGTATGCTGCTAAAACATACAAAACAATCAATACATTAGTTGATCAGAAGAAATTAGACGAGAATAAACTCGGATTATTTAACGACTTCTTATCAAACTTATAACTTTTCTAAATAAATACAGATCTTTAATACAGATAGAATCGGAGAGGATACCAAAATGTCTCGTGGAGATTTACAAGAAATGGAGCAATCCAAAACTGCTGTGAACGCAAACGCAAAACCTGCGGAGCCAATGCCAAAGCTTACTACAGGTGGAATACCTGCAAATGTAGAAGATTTGGGTGGTCCTACACCTGAGAACTATAGTCCTACAGATGACTCTGCTAAGTTAAAGACACCTGGCAAGACCCTTAAACAGGTCAAGGATGTAGTTAACAAAGGTGCAAAACCTGCTATGCCAATGCAAAAGGAAGAGGAAGAACTTTCTCAAGAAAATACTATTGAGGAAGAAGAAACCACAACCAATGAAGTAGTGGCAGAAGAAGAAGTAACTACAGAAGAAACAACAGAAATTGATGTCGAAGAAGATGTCAATGCTCTATTAGGTGGTGAAGAACTATCTGAAGAGTTCAAGGATAAAGCAAAAACTATTTTTGAGGCTGCTCTTAAGTCTAAGATTGCTGAAGTTAAAGAAACAATCGAAGCTGAGCATGAAGCAAAACTTGCCGAGCAAGTTGCTGAAGCCAAAGAACAACTTGCTGAAAGAGTTGATTCTTATCTAGAGTATGTGTCCGAAGAGTGGATGGTGGAGAATGAATTAGCCATCGAACACGGACTAAAAACAGAATTGACCGAATCATTCCTTAGTGGAATGAAGGGTCTTTTTGAAGAACATTATGTACACATTCCTGACGATAAATATGATGTCCTTGAGACTATGGTAGATAAACTTGATGACATGGAAACCAAGCTCAATGAGCAAATTGAGAAGAACATCGGTTTAAACAAGAGACTTTCTGAGTCTGTTGCTGATGGTATTCTTGATTCTGTTTCTGAAGGTCTAGCGACTACACAGAAAGAGAAGCTCTCCTCACTTTCCGAAAGTGTAGAGTTTGAAAGTGAAGACCAATATCGTGAAAAACTGGAGATGCTAAAGGAATCTTATTTCCCTAATGGTAAATCTTCAGCAGCTAAAACAGAAAGTCTCTCTGAGGGAGTTGACTCTGCACCAGTAACTACTACTGGTTCAATGGCAAACTATCTTAAGACACTATCTGCAGTAGCAAAAAATTGATTTAACAATTACAAACTAAACACTTATTTTAAAGCAATGTTCCAATCAGAATCATTGCAGGAAAAGTGGGCTCCTCTACTAGACTATGAAGGTATCGAAAAGATTTCTGATCCTCATAGACGTAGTGTAACTGCTGTCCTGTTAGAAAACCAAGAAAGATTTTTAAGAGATGAGCAAGCCTTCTCAGAAGGTGGCATGACTCTTACAGAAACCCCAACAAACCACGCAAACGCTGCAGGCGCTTCAGGTGGATTTGGTGGAACAGCATCTGCTCCACAGGCTGGTTTCGACCCTGTTCTAATCTCTTTGATTAGAAGATCAATGCCAAACTTGGTCGCATACGACCTTGCTGGTGTTCAACCAATGACAGGTCCAACTGGACTTATCTTCGCAATGCGCTCCAAGTACAAGCACATGGGTGCTGATGGAGTTGAAGCATTCTACAACGAAGCAGAGACACAGTTCTCTGGTCAGAATAGTGGTAACAGTCTAGAGAACGACTTCTCAGAAGCCGCAGCTGGTATTGGTACTACTTCACAGTCTGGTACAAACCCTGCTGTTCTTAACCCAACATCATCTGCAACCAAAACTGATTACAGTGTTGGTCAAGGTATGGTTACTGGTGATTCAGAGAACCTTGGTAACGGTGCTGGAAATCACTTCAACCAGATGGCATTCTCAATCGAGAAGGTCACCGTGACTGCAAAGTCTCGTGCGTTGAAAGCTGAGTACTCACTAGAGCTTGCTCAAGACCTTAAGGCAATCCACGGCTTAAATGCTGAAGCAGAACTTGCTAATATCCTTTCTACTGAAATCCTTGCGGAAATCAACAGAGAAGTTATTAGAACTATCTACAAGACTGCTGAACAGGGTGCTGTTGAGAACGTAGCAACTGGTGGTATATTCGACTTAGACATCGACAGTAATGGTCGTTGGTCAGTTGAGAAGTTTAAAGGTCTTCTGTTCCAGATCGAAAGAGATGCAAACAGAATCGCACAAAGAACTCGTCGCGGAAAGGGTAACGTCATCCTTTGCTCTGCTGACGTTGCTTCTGCATTAACAATGGCTGGTGTACTTGATTACACACCTGCACTTAATGCTAACCTTAATGTTGATGATACTGGTAACACATTTGCTGGTACTATCCAAGGTAAGTATAAGGTATACATCGATCCTTATTCTGCTAACCTAGCAGCTAACAACTCTGGACTTGCACAAGGTGCTAACCAGTACTACGTTGTTGGTTACAAAGGTTCTTCACCTTACGATGCTGGTCTGTTCTACTGCCCATACGTTCCTCTACAGATGGTTCGTGCAGTTGGTCAGGAAACCTTCCAACCAAAAATTGGCTTTAAGACTCGTTACGGTCTTGTTGCTAACCCATTTGCAGAAGGTACAACTGCTGGTCTTGGTGCTCTTAAGTCTAACTCTAACCGTTACTACAGAAGAGTTGCTATCAAGAACCTCATGTAAGAAGAAAGGATATATATCCTCTTACTCAAAAGACTCTCCTTCGGGAGGGTCTTTTTTTATGTTCGGTTTTTACTACACTTGCCAAAAGAGTAAAAGCGCTATATAATTATATAATGAAATTAATTAATGTTGTAAGTAAATTATGAATGCAATTCTAAGTAACCCTGTTTCGTCTATGAGAACCTTGATTCCTTTCACTGGAGGGAACTGGTCAGATGTTCTCGACAATGAAGTATTTCAAGCTATCATTAAAAGTCCTCCTTCATTCTGGGGATTAGACTACAGGGGTTTCCAAATCACCGATATGATACAGGTGGATACTGATGACTTTGGTAACACTGCACGATCAGGTGGAACAAAACTAAAAAAGAATGATGTAGAAAAAGGTTGGGATGTTTCTGAAAGACCATTGATTGTAGTCTGGGTTGGACAAGAACTATATCTTTGGGATGGATTCAACAGATGGTGGAAACTCAATGATATGGGTGAAGTCTATGCACCAACATGGGTCTATCAACTCAAAGAAGGTTTTGACATGAGAGATGTCAAAGAGCATGTTCAATTAAGTGCCAACAATAGTGCTAGAGCAGATGAGCATACAAAACGTGACTTCATCAACACAGGACTCAGATGGGCAGAAAGACATGGCATTGAAGATCTTGATAAGATCATTGAGTGGGTAAATCGTTCTGAGCATAGTTGGAACAAAAGACAAGTTGATGTAATTTCATCATCAATTTACCTAGAGTCTGAGACTGCTCATGTAAGACATATCAGCACAGGTTCAAAAGCAAAAAAAGAAGCTTATGATTTTGTGGGTGCTGAACTTACATATGGTGTAGAAGATTTGGTCGAAAACCCACTTGTCTTATGCACAAAAGTTGATGACTACATTCAAGATGCTTTTGTACAACATATGAAAAAGTATGTGCAAGATGATCGTGATGGAAAAGAACTAGAAACAACAGAACTCATAGGTTACACTAAGGGTTGTGATACTGCTGAAGGTGTAAAAGATCAACGTCAACATGCAAGAGATAAGTTTGATGAGTATGATGCATTAGTAGTAAACTATGCTATGCTTAAGATGAAGCTAAACGGAAAAGTACCATACAAGTGGTTAGGATTCTTACCACAACTATATGGTGTTGAGTGTGGTGATGGTATTGAAAACAAACTAGTAGACTAAATATCTCGGTTCGAGATGGATCAAAAGAGACTCCTTCATGGGGTCTCTTTTTTATGGGTATAAATACTATGCCTAGTGTAGACTAAAATGAATAATGTCAAACCTAACAGACAAACAAGCAGCAAAGAAACTTCTTAAGTTAGCAAAAGAACATCCTGACTGGTATAGTAAAAAGGATGTCTTTTATGCTAAACAGGTTAAGAAGAGAATTAAAAAAGAAGAACAGTTAAAGGATAAATAACTAAAAAACTATAATGGCAATTTCTAACGGACTAAAGAATCAAATACAAAATAAGAATTTTTTGAGTCCTGTTGGATTTAAATTTATTCTTAATAGATCTCCAAAGGTAGCATTCTTTTCTAACTCAGCAGTGATACCTGGTTTTTCTTTAGGGACTGCTACTCAACCAACATACTTAAAAGATATAGATCTTCCAGGCGACAAATTGACCTTTAATGATTTCTCATTGAGATTTCTAGTAGATGAAGATTTGGAAAACTATAATGAGATACAGAAATGGATGCGTGGAATGGGTTTCCCAGAAAGCTTAGATGAGATCTATAAGTTTCAGAAAAGTGATCCTAATTTACCACAGGATAATAAAAGATTGAATCTATATTCTGATGGAACACTGAACGTTCTTACTAGTCAATCAGTTCCAAACTTTAAAGTAAAATTCAGTGATATGTTTCCAGTATCATTATCTGATCTAAACTTTGATGCTACTGATACGGATATAGACTACTTGACAGCAGAGGTCACATTTAAGTATACTATATACAACCTTACCGATTTGGGTGATAATCCTTTATGAATCTAAATCTTGAAGAAATTCAAGAGATGTGGGAAAAAGATGCGAAGATGGATAGAGATAATCTACATGAAGAGTCATTGAATATCCCCTCTCTACATGCTAAGTATTTTGAACTTTATAATACAATCTTCTTACTAAGGAAGAAAGCAGAACAACAAAGAAAAAACATCCGTCATGAACGGTATGAGTATTTTAGTGGGAAAGCAGATCCAGAGGTATATCAAGATAATCCTTTCCCAAAGAAGATAAGAGATAAGGATACGATGCAGAAATATATGGATGCAGATGAAAAACTATCTACGTCAAGTTTGAAGATAGATTACTATGATACAATGTTGGTATACTTAGAAAGCATACTCAAGGTAATACAGAACAGAACATTTCAGATAAAGAATGCAATAGAGTTTATGAGATTTAATTCAGGACTGGGTTGACAGGGGTAGCTAAATACTCCTAGATGCATGGACTAGGTGATTGACACAACGGCCAATGTTGTAATATCAAAGGCCAACGAAGTATTTTTAAAAATTGATACCGAACCTCATATTGAGTATGAGCTAAGAGACCACTTTACCTTTGAGGTAGAGGGTGCAAAGTTCATGCCTCAATATAGAAACAAGCATTGGAACGGTGAGATACATTTATATGATTTAAGATCAAAAAAGATATATGTGGGATTATTAGATAAGATTGTTTCCTTTTGTGAAAGACACGACTATACTTATAAGTTTGAAGATAACCAATACTATGGAGCTCCCTTTGAAGTAAATGAGGGAATATCATATGGTGGTGTAAAAGATTACATGAGTGCTATTTGCAGTCATCAACCAAGAAAGTACCAAGTTCAGGGAGTATACGATGCCTTAAGACATAATAGAAAGCTATTGATATCACCCACTGCTTCAGGAAAATCTTTGATGATATATTCTCTTGTAAGATATTACGTTGAGAAAGGACAAAAAATCCTTTTAGTTGTTCCCACGACATCACTCGTAGAGCAGATGTATAAGGACTTTTTTGATTATGGTTGGGATGTTGAGTCATATTGCCACAGGATATATGCAGGAAAAGAAAAATCAAATGAACTACCAGTTACCATTACTACATGGCAATCTGTATATAAACTAGAAAGATCATTCTTTGAAGATTACAATGTAGTTATAGGAGATGAAGCACACCTATTCAAAAGTAAGTCTTTAGTTAACATAATGACTAAATTACATCATGCTAAGTATAGATTTGGTTTTACTGGAACATTAGATGGCACACAGACGCATAAATGGGTGTTAGAGGGATTGTTTGGACCATCATACAAAGTAACTAAAACAGATCAATTAATGAGAGAAGGACACTTATCTCAATTAGATATACAGTGTATCGTTCTAAAACATAATCCACAGAAATTTGAAACGTATCAAGATGAAATAGAATATATTATATCACATCCCCAAAGAAATAATTTTATCAAGAATCTAACCTTAGATCTCAAAGGTAACACGCTTGTACTGTTTTCACGAGTTGAAGCACATGGTCAAGTTCTTTACGATTTGATAAATAATAATAAGAATGATGATAGAAAATTATTCTTTATTCACGGTGGTGTAGATGCTGATGAAAGAGAAAAAGTAAGAGAGATAACAGAAAAAGAAAAAGACGCGATCATCGTTGCTTCCTATGGAACATTTTCTACAGGTATCAATATTAAGAATCTCCATAACGTTATCTTTGCCTCTCCGTCCAAATCGAGGATCCGTAATCTCCAAAGTATTGGAAGAGTACTTAGAAAAGGTAAAAATAAAGTGAAAGCTATCTTATATGATATCTCAGATGATTGTTCTACTAGGAGTAAGAAAAATTATACATTAAATCATCTAATCGAAAGAATAAAAATCTACAACGAAGAAAACTTTAATTATGATATCATTACTGTTCAACTAAAAGGGTAATATGGAAGACGATTTTTACGCAACATTAAAATTCAAATCAGGTGAAGAAGTATTTGCTAAAGTAGCAGCTTCTGAAGAAGAAAATAGAACTATGCTTGTTGTTCATAATCCAGTCACTATTAGTTTGGTTAAAAATAGAAATGGACTGCAAGGATTTAAAGTTGAACCTTGGTTAAAGACAACCTCAGAAGATATGTTTATAGTTGATATTGCTGACGTATTAACTTTAAGTGAATCTAATGATATGGAAATGATCGTAATGCACCAAGCTTTTGTTAATAATGCTGATAAATTTACTAGAAAAGATAGACAGTTAAATAGACGAATGGGATATCTTAGCAACGTACAAGATGCTAAAAAGATATTAGAAAAAATATATAAGAACGATAATACTAAACCTAAGAGCTAATATATTCCCTTGAACCTCCACAAAGGTTATTGTACACAGTATTTGGGTACTTGTCAAGTAGGCATTTAAATGTTATAATTTCTACATAGTAGTGATAATGACTTATGGCAATAATTAAACCTATGGCTAAAAGGAAAAGGTCGGAACACTATGTAAATAACAAAGAGTTTCTTGCTGCTTTAATAAGATATCGTGAAGATGTTGAGATAGCACAGATCAGAGATTTGCCTAAACCAGTCATACCTCGATACATAGGTGAGTGTTTTTTAAAGATTGCTACACATCTATCTTTTAAACCAAATTTTGTTAATTACATGTTTAAAGATGATATGGTTTGTGATGGCATAGAGAATTGTGTCCAGTACATTCATAATTTTGATCCTGCCAAGTCTAAGAATCCATTTGCATATTTTACCCAGATCATTCACTACGCATTTTTAAGAAGAATACAGAAAGAAAAGAAACAGTTAGAAATAAAAAATAAGATATTAGAAAGAACTGGATACGATCAAGTGTTTGACCATGATGGAGATGATAATTTCTCAGATTATAATTCAATTAAAGATTCAGTTCATTCAAAGCTTAGATACTAATGAAAGTTGCAATCATAACTGATCAACATTTTGGTTGTCGCAAAAATTCAAAACTCTTTCATGACTATTTTCTAAAATTTTATAATGATGTGTTCTTTCCTACACTTGAGAAAGAAGGTATTACCACGGTTATTGACATGGGTGATACCTTTGATAGTAGGAAGGGTATTGATTTTGCTGCATTGACATGGGCAAAGGATCATTATTTTGATAGACTAAGAGATATGGGCATCACTGTCCATACTATTGTTGGTAATCATACAGCATATTATAAGAATACTAATGAAGTCAATGCGATAGATTTATTATTGCGTGAGTATAATAATGTAAAAATATATTCTGAGGTAAGTTCTATAGAAGTGGGGGGTTGTAATGTTCTTCTTGTTCCTTGGATTAATTCTGACAATGAAGATATGAGTCTTTCTTTGATTAATAGATCACAAGCTTCTGTGTGTATGGGTCATTTAGAGTTGAATGGGTTTAGGGTTCATAGAGGATATGATATGGAGCATGGTATGGATTGGAATATATTTAAAAAATTCAAGAAGACATTTTCTGGGCATTATCATACAAGATCAAATCAAGATGATGTTTATTATTTGGGTAATCCATATGAAATGTATTGGAATGATGTAGATGATACAAGAGGATTTCATTTATTTGATACCGAGACACTAGAGCATACACCAGTCAATAATCCATACAGTATATTTAAGATCATCTATTATGATGATTTGGATTACCGATTATTTGACGCTAGACAATTAGGAGGTAAGATAGTAAAATTAGTGGTGAGGAATAAAACTGATCAATTACAGTTTGAAAAATTTATTGACAAGCTGTATAGTTCTGATGTTTCTGAACTTAAAATTGTAGAGAATTTTTCTCTACAGAAACCTGATGAGTTCGAGTCGTTTGAGTCTGAAGATACTATATCTATTCTTAATAGGTATATTGAAGAGTCTGAAATAGATATTGACAAATCGGTAGTTCAGAAGATAATGCAAGACATTTATCAAGAAGCATGTGAATTGGTCTAATGTTTATCCTCACAATTGATGGAAAAGAGAAAGAAGGTGCTTATGCTGTAACTCGTGAAGATGGAGAAGAAGTTCTTTATATTTTTGAGGAAGAGGATGATGCAGTTAGATTTGCCTATCAGTTAGAAGATGTTGGATATCCTGAAATGCATATTATAGAAGTAGAAGATGCTGTAATATTTAAAACATGTGAAACACATGATTACAAGTATGCTATCATTACCAAAAATGATATTGTGATTCCACCTGAAGATCAAAATGATTTTATTTGAAAAGATACAATGGAAAAATTTCCTTTCAACAGGGAATCAATTTACAGAAGTAGAATTTAACACTCACTCCACAACACTTATAGTTGGACAAAATGGTGCTGGAAAAAGCACTGTGTTAGATGCTTTGACATTTACTTTATTTGGGAAACCATTTCGTAAGATTAACAAAGCTCAATTGATAAATTCTGTAAACGAGAAGGACTGTTTGGTTGAAGTTCAATTTACTATTGGTCAGACTGCATGGAAAGTTAGAAGGGGTATTAAACCAAATATATTTGAGATTCATAAAAATGGAGTTTGTTTAGATCAGTTCTCACATGCTGCTGATCAACAGAAGTGGTTGGAACAAAATGTTCTCAAGATGAACTATAAGTCATTTACTCAAATTGTGATTTTAGGTTCTACAAACTTTGTTCCATTCATGCAACTTACTGCTACGAATAGAAGAGAAGTCATTGAAGATTTGTTGGATATAAAAATATTCTCATCTATGAATAATTTAATCAAAGACAAGCTTAGAGAATTCAAAGAAGAAATAAGAACTTTGGAATTGAAGAAAGAGTCTTTAAATGATAAACAACGAATGCAAAGTGAGTGGATAAAGGAATTAGAATCACAAAGTAAAGGAAGAATAAAAGAAAATAAAGATAAGATTGATACTCTTATGTGTGAGGCAGAAGATCATGTTATGGTAAATGAACAGTTACAAGATGACATAACTGACCTTACAAAAGATCAAGAAACGTTAACAGGAGCTACGGAAAAGTTACGTGAATTGGGAAATCTTAAGGGTAAAATATCTAATAAGGTATCTACTATTACTAAAGAGCATAAGTTCTTTACAAAGAATACGGTTTGTCCTACCTGTGGACAAGACATAGAAGAGGAGTTCAGACTAAATAAAATCGCTGGTGCTCAAGATAAAGCAAAGGAGTTGCAATCTGGTTATAAAGAACTAGAGGAGGCAATTAAAAAGGAGGAAGAGCGAGAGTACCAGTTTACAAACCTATCAAAGGAGATTACTAAACTAACACATGACATTTCTCAAAACAATACTCGCATTTCTGGATGTCAACGACAGGTCAGAGATCTTGAATCGGAAATTCAAACAATTACCGACAAACTTGCAAACAGAAATACTGAGCATGAGAAATTAAAAGAGTACAAGTCAAGTCTAGCAACCACTTATAATGAATTAGTTGAGAAGAAGACTACAGTAAACTACTATGATTTTTCATATGGTTTGTTGAGGGACGGAGGAGTTAAAACTAAAATCATCAAGAAGTACCTACCGCTGATAAATCAGCAAGTAAACCGTTATCTACAGATGATGGACTTCTACATAAACTTTACTCTTGATGAGGAGTTTAATGAAACCGTCCAGTCTCCCATACATGATAATTTTTCATACGCGTCTTTTAGTGAAGGAGAAAAGATGCGTATAGACCTAGCACTTCTGTTTACTTGGAGGGAAGTTGCTAAGTATAAAAACTCCGTTAATACAAATTTACTAGTCATGGATGAGGTGTTCGATTCCTCACTTGATGGGTTCGGAACGGAAGAATTCCTTAAGATTATCCGTTTTGTGATCAAAGATGCTAACGTTTTTATCATATCACACAAGACAGGTATGGACGATAGGTTCGATAGTGTGCTAAAATTTGAGAAGATTAAAGGATTCAGTAGGATATCATCATGATTGGAATTGTCGGTAATGGTTTCGTTGGCAATGCAGTTTATCAGAACGTAAGAGATAAAGCCCCAACCAAGGTCTATGACGTAGACCCTAATAGATCTTTCAATACTCTAGAGGAGGTTCTAGATCAGCAGTTTATTTTTGTCTGCCTTCCCACTCCTATGAAAATGGATGGTAGTTGTGATCTATCCATCTTGGATAGTTTCTTTGCTGGTATTAAGCAGGAGGAGTATGTTGTTAGAGATACTGTCTTTATCATCAAGTCCACTGTTCCTATTGGAACCACCAAAGCATATGCTGAGAAGTATGAGTTTCTTACTATTGCTCATAACCCAGAGTTCCTCACTGCTAGGAATGCTGTGGTTGATTTTAAGAATGCAGAGAGAACTGTAATAGGTGGAAATCAATATGCTGCAAGAGATGCAGCTAATTTTTACTATAGGTTTTTCCATGAGACTCCAGTTATTACTATGACCTCTGATGAGAGTGAGGCAGTGAAGTATTTCTCCAATACATTCTTAGCTTACAAGGTAGCATATTTCAATAAGATATTTGATATGTGTGAGAAGGTGGGTATGAATTATAAGAATGTGGTAGAGGGTGTGACTGCTGATAGTAGAATTGGTACATCACATACTAGAGTACCTGGTATTGATAATGATAGGGGTTTTGGTGGAACTTGTTTCCCCAAAGATCTGAACTCTTTGATTGTCCAATTAGAAAAGGAGGACATCAATGCTGATATGTTCAGGGAGATCTGGAAGTATAATCAGGAGATCAGAACCGTCATTGACTGGACTGTCACTTGACAAACTGAAAATATTGCTCTAAAATAAATATGATAGTGAGGTGAGTATGACCACTAGAGTATTCAAAGCAATAGATAAGAAAGGTCGAGAATCAGAATGGTCTTGGGAAGAGACCCCTGAAGTCCTAGCAGCACTGGAGAAGATCAATGCGAGTCCCGAACTGGCAACACCACAGCAAGAAGGAGCAAAAGAGGCACTTAAAGCCCCAAATGCTCCGAGCAGCAAAGGCAAAGCGTAGACAGTTGATAAACCGTCTACTCACCCACCCAAAAGGTGGGTTTTCTAGTATGATGGGTACATCAAAAGAAAAGAGCAATGCCAGTAAGACACGAAATTAAATCCCAACTTGCTAGACTTCTTGCTACTGAAGATCTTATAGTTGAGCATAAGCAAGTAAAAACTGCTCAATTCAATGTTCACACTCGTGAATTGATATTACCATTATGGGAGAGAGCAAGTAATAATGTTTATGATACATTAGTGGCACATGAGGTTGGACATGCTTTGTTCACTCCTGATGAAGATTGGTCACAGGAGGTTCAAGTCCCTCAACAGTTTATGAATGTAGTAGAAGATGTAAGAATTGAGAAACTTATCAAACGTAAGTATATGGGTCTCAATAAGACATTTTATAAAGGATATGAAGAATTACATGCAAAAGATTTCTTTGAAATAGAAGATGAAGATATTACTACTTTTAATCTTGCTGATAGGATTAATCTATATTTCAAGGTTGGTTCTTTCATTGATGTATCTTTTACAGATCGTGAAAAGGAGATTGTCGATCTAGTTTCTGCTTGTGAAACATTTGATGATGTAAAGAATGCATCACAGGTTCTTTATGATTATTGTAAAGAGGAAGCTGATCAACAGGATGAGCAGTTATCACAGGAACAGATAGATGACATTCAAAGTGAATTGGATTCAGATTCCTCTGAAGGACAACAGGATTCTGAAGGTGAAAGCGATAGTCAACAAATCACTGAAGATACTGGTGCTAGTTCCAAATCATCTAAATCTGATGACATTGATATTCCAGATGACGAACCTGAAGTAAGAACTGAAAGGTCATTGTCAGAGCAACTTAAAAATCTTGTCAATCAAAGTGCTGGTGAGAATGTATATCTAGAAAGACCTGATCTTATGATTGAAGATGTTATCGCATCTAATGAGGATATACATAAAGAGATTGATTATTCCTTCTCTTCTCAGGAAGTAATGTGGGAAGAAAGAAGAGATACGTATCCTGAAACACCATCATTGTTTGGTGAAGTAGATTCTGAGTATCTAAAATTTAAAAAGGATGCACAGAAAGAAGTAAATTATCTTGTCAAAGAGTTTGAGTGTAAGAAAGCTGCATCTGCATATGCTCGTGCCACTACTTCTAGAACAGGAGTATTGGATACAGCAAAACTTCAAACATATAAGTTTAATGAAGATCTATTCAAAAAAATTAGTATTCTACCTGATGGTAAGAATCATGGACTTATCTTTATTCTAGATTGGTCTGGATCTATGGCTCCTGTTCTTCAGGACACAGTTAAGCAATTATTTAATCTAGTATGGTTCTGTAAGAAAGTTCAGATACCATTTGAAGTATATGCCTTCACAAATGAGTGGAGAAGAAGTTCTACTGATTATGAAACTGGAAATGTAAGTGCTGTGGAATGTACTCCAAGATATGATGCTAAAGAATATACTCTCAAAGTTGAGGATGATTTCTCTTTAATGAATCTTCTTACTAGTAGAGTAAAGAGTAAAGAGTTTGATCATCAATTGTTAAACATCTGGCGTTTATCTAGTTTATATTCACGCAATTATAATAACCATCATTATTATACTAATCACAGATATCAGTCTCCACATAGATTAAGTCTTTCTGGCACTCCTTTGAATGAAACACTTCTTTCACTTCATAAAATTATTCCACAGTTCAAAACAAAAAGTGGTGTAGAGAAGGTTCAATGTATTGTATTGACTGATGGTGAGGCAAATATGACTCCATATCATCTAGAAGTACAACGTAGATGGGAATATGAACCACATTTGGGATGCCGTAATATAAATTCTGATTTGTGTTCTCTTCGTGATCGTAAATTAGGAAAGACCTATAGATTTGGGTGGAACTATTCTGATTTTACATCTGCACTTGTTAAAAATCTAAAGGATAATTTCCCATCCACTAACTTTATTGGAATTCGTGTTCTAGCACCTCGTGATGCAAAATATTTTGTTAAGAGGTATCATTCTGAATTTGATAAAGAGTATGAGGGGATCATGAAGGATTGGAGAAAGAGTAAAAGCTTTAATATCAAGTCTTCTGGATATGATGCATACTTTGGTATGTCTTCTGCTAATCTTGCGGATGATGTTGAGTTTGATGTTAATGAAGATGCTTCAAAAGCAGAGATTAAGAGAGCATTTGCTAAGTCTCTTAAGACTAAAAAACTTAATAAAAAGATACTAGGTGAGTTTGTTTCTCTTGTTTGCTAATGACTCTTAAAGATCATATGGGTCCAAAAAAAGATTGGACTAAAGAGAAGTGGTTGAACCATGCAAATATCATGGTTCACTCTCCTTGGATATCAAAAGAAGATAGAGAATATTGGAGAGACAAGATAAAGCAATTGTTAAATGAGTAAATAATTATTCGCAACTCCTAACATGACCAACCCATATCCCAAACCTCGATGGGATCTAGAAAATGATGTACTTCGATTGGAACAAATGATTATTCTCTATGAACAGGAAATTAAAGAACTATTAACTGAAAAAGAAGAACTATTAGAAAAGGTAACTATTCTTCAACGTAAGTTAAAGTATTATAAAACCATAGTAGAGGAGGAAAAGAAATGAGTGGAGACTGTACAAAGGAACCAGTCATTTTTTATACGGAAGAGATGACTGAATCAAAGATAATGCTTTTAGAACTTCACGGAATTAAATTTAGGAATAAATATTACAGTAATAGTGCCATCGATAATGAAGACCTTCAAAGAATTTCTAGAAGAAAGTAGTCTAAGTAGAATTAAGTCTAAGTCTGATAAGGGTGGTATTGCTACGATGTCAGCATCCAGAGCTGATAAGTCTGCAAAAGAAAATCGTGCAAGAGCAAAGCAGTTAGATAAAGATATCAAGGGTAAGGGATTGCCTGGTGCTACAAAGGTAACTGGTTCATATGTAGAGAAGGGTGATGATGGTAAGGAGAAGAAGGTAAAGGAAAGAAGTCACGTTGTCACTTCTGGTAAGAAGGGTAAGAGAGCCTTTAAGAAAGCAGTTAAGTCACTAGGTAAGAAGTATGGTCAGGACTCAGTGTTGACACAAACGAAAAAAACTGGTACACTATCAGCAACACGCAAAGGTGGACTAGGAACAAAACCAAAGAATAAAAGACCTTTAGGATCAACTAAGAGAGTTGGTTTAGGTAAATTTAAACCACAGGGTAAAAACCCAGAAGGTCAATCACAAATCAAGGGGAAGACTTTTACTTATGGATAAAAAACTTTATGATGATTCTAACTGGAGAGAAGAGTCTCTTCCATACCATACTGGACGACAAGCAGAGTTATTGAGAGATGGTCCTCATAGTCTTGCTCAATCATGGATGATGGGAGCAATGTATAATCAATGGAAGAAGAGAAATGGTTATGATAAACTTGACCCCAAAGAAAATGAAGGTCAATTGCAGTCATCTATGAAAGAGTTTTTTAAGAGTCAAAAAGATCAAGGTATATGACAATTTACAAAGTGGCACAAAGGGGGTTTGTAACCCTCTTTTTTGCTTTATAATAGGTTCATTGAAACGAACCACATCATGTTTGAAATTAAAATGACTGCTGACGAAATTATTGAAGGTTTGAAAAGTACATATGGCAAAGAGTTCACTGCTGCTGATGTTCGTGGATTCTGTGCTGCTAATGACATTGCTTATCAGACTGTTACTAAAAAGATCAAACAGTTCTCTGTTGGTCGTGGTAAGTGGAATCTAGAAGTTACCACTAAAGCTGTAGAGAACATAGAGAAATCTTTCAGTGCTCCTGCGGTGCAACCTACAGTTACTCAAGATTTAGTCCCAGTTCCTGATCCTACATTTGTTAAATTTGGTTCTTTTGCTGATGTAAAAAAGATACTTACTTCAAAACAGTTCTATCCTACATTCATCACTGGTCTATCAGGTAATGGTAAGACATTTGGTGTAGAGCAAGCTTGTGCTCAACTTAAGAGAGAATTGATTCGTGTAAACATTACTATTGAAACTGATGAAGATGATCTTATTGGTGGTTTCCGTCTTGTTAATGGTGAAACCGTATGGCACAATGGCCCAGTCATTGAAGCACTCGAACGAGGAGCTATCTTGCTCCTTGACGAAATCGACCTTGCCTCTAATAAAGTTCTCTGTCTCCAACCAATTCTTGAAGGAAAAGGTATTTTCCTCAAAAAGATCGGAAGATTCGTCAGTCCAGCAAAAGGATTCAACGTCATCGCAACCGCAAACACTAAAGGTAAAGGTTCAGACGATGGAAGATTCATTGGAACTAACGTGCTCAACGAAGCCTTCTTAGAAAGATTTCCTGTAACCTTTGAGCAAGACTATCCATCACCTGTAATTGAGAAGAGAATACTTGGTGGCATTGCTGCTAATCTTGGTATCACAGATACAGACTTTATTGCAAGACTTGTAGACTGGGGTGACATCATTCGTAAAACATTCTATGATGGTGGTATCGATGAGATCATTTCAACTCGTAGACTAGTTCATATTGTTCGTGCTTACAGCATCTTTAATGATAAGATGAAGTCTATTCAAGTTTGTGTAAACAGATTTGACGATGAGACTAAGCAAGCATTCCTTGAACTATATGATAAAGTTGATGCTGATGTAAATCTTGACAAACTAGAGGATAAGATGTATGATTAATGCATGGAGCCTTGCTTATGACGTACTTAATGGAACACTTGACGAACATTTTCCTACCATGACTGACGATAAAAACAAAATTACACCACAAGAGAGTGATGAGTATGATCCTATCATTACGGTAGGATCTGGAACTACTGATTCAGTTTTTACAACTGACTTCTGTGTTGATCCACTTGAGAATGTGGAATTTACTGTTGATACTAGTCACTATGACACTTTAAATCTAACCTTACCTGATGGTTGTCACGACATTGATCAAGATCCTTGGATCTATGAATCTCCTGATGGTGGTGCAACAGTAACTAGAAGAAAATCAGGTTCTCTGGATAAAGAAGTTGTGCAAGGTAATTACTTTAACACTTCAAATAGAAAGTATAATGAAGATGAGTCTATCCAAGCTCTTAAAGATTATATTTCTACCACTTATGGTGGACATTATACTTCTGACAATAATAACGTCCAGACACTTGACCTTATAGAATCGGTTGGTGATGCAGAATCATTCTGTCGTTCTAATGCAATCAAGTATCTAAGTCGTTACGATAAGAAGGGACAAGCAAAACGTGATATACTAAAAGCACTACACTATTCCCTCCTACTTTATCACTTCAGTGGGCAATTAAATGAAACTCCGAACCGTGGTTATGAAACTTTCTGATAAAACTATCAATCTATTAAAAAACTTTTCGACTATTAATCAGTCGATTCTTTTTAAGCAAGGTAGTAAACTTCGCACTATTAGTGTGATGAAAAATATTCTTGCTGAAGCAACTGTTGAAGAGGAGTTTCCAAAAGATTTTGGAATCTATGATCTTCCTCAATTTTTGAATAGTGTTGTTGTTCTATACAATAATGCTGAGTTCGATTTTGCCAATGAGAATCATGTGGTAATCAAAGAAGGTAGGATGAGATCAAAGTATTTCTTTGCTGATCCTAGTGTTATTGTCACACCACCTGAAAAAACACTTACTCTTCCTAGTGAAGATGTGACCTTTGATGTAAGCACGGAACAACTGGATAAGTTGCTCAAAGCAGCATCATTATATCAACTATCAGATCTTGCGGTGGTTGGTGGAGATGGAGTTGTTAAACTTCTTGTAAGAGATAAGAAGAATGATGCATCTAATGATTTCTCTATTGTTGTAGGTGAGACTAATGATGTATTCTCTTTCAACTTTAAGGTTGAGAATATAAAGATCTTGCCAGGCAATTATGAAGTTGTTGTATCATCAAAACTTCTTTCACGCTTTACAAGTAAGAATCAAGATCTTACTTATTACATAGCACTAGAACCTGATTCTACATTTGGTTAATGACTAAGAAACATAGTTATACTAATCCAGAAGATAAGTTTGATGCTGCTTACGTTGAGGCACAAGTCACTGAGGGTAAGAAGTATTATGATGAGCAAGGGTGGGAGATTTCCCCACCCATTTCTGATAGGGAATGTATATATCGTTGTTTAGAAAATTGTCAACAACTTGCTGGACTTGATAAGAAACAAGTTCAGAGATTGATGGAAGATTTTAAGACTAAGAAAACTGAATTTGTACGCAACGAGGAGTATCCTGTACTATGAGCAAAGAAATTCCTACCACAAGTTATATGCAAGATGGTTGGGATCGTGGACCAATTGGATGCCACCCCTATAAACGTGGGAGTAGGCATAATAAAATTGGTATGTGGATTATGTGGATTTTTTATGGTATAATTATAGTACAAATTATTAACCTTCTTTGGAAATGAAATTAACACAAGAAGTAATTGATAAGATTCAGGAAGCTATGCTACACACCAAAATGAATGGTGATGTGAATTGGCAAGATGGTGATGAGATTGAAGTGTGTTTGGGTGGAACCTTTGCTGGTGACAAATTCATAGCCATACACAATAGGACAAGGAGTAACACTACAAAACGTTAAATTATGTGGTATATTATCTTTTGGACAACACTTATTATGCTAGTATTGATTCGATTGGGATTCTTTAAAACCAAATGAACATCTTTGTAACTAATCCAGATCCACATGTATCAGCAAGAGTATTGCCTGATAAGCATGTGGTTAAGATGCCTTTGGAAACATGTCAAATGCTTTCCATTGTCTTTTCTCATTGGTATTATGACTGGGGTGATGATTTAGTTAAGAAGAAGGATGGAACCCCTTATTCGGTCAAGAAAGGGGCATTCAGGAACCATCCATGTACCCAATGGGCTGCTGCCAGTATATACAATACTGCATGGCTAATTCAACATGGTTGCGCTTTATCTGATGAATACAATCATCGTTATGGTAAGGTACATGGATGTGCTAATGCATTGTTTGAAGCAAAGAAAACATTCCACAAACTTGCAGGTGAAGTGATTACATGTTATTGTATGGTGGAATCCTTTACTCGTGCAATGCCTGATGAGTATAAACATGACACAAGCATTGACACTTTTACTGCTTACAAAAATTACATTAGGAGCAAACCTTGGGTTGCATCTAATTATTTACGTGACGAGTCCAGAAAACCAGATTGGATCTAAATTATGAGAGATGAATTTTTGTGGGTTGAAAAATACAGACCCAAAACAATTGAAGAATGTATTCTACCAGAACAAACTAAAAAAACCTTCTTAGAATTTCTAAATAAAGGTGAAGTACCTAATCTACTTCTTGCTGGTCCTGCAGGATGTGGTAAGACTACAGTAGCAAAGGCACTCTGCAATCAGTTGGGGGTAGATGTATATGTCATTAATGGGTCGGATGAAGGCAGGTTTCTTGACACTGTTAGAAACAATGCAAAGAATTTCGCATCAACGGTCTCTTTATCGTCTGAGGCTAAGCATAAAGTCATCATCATCGATGAAGCAGACAATACCACTCCCGATGTACAACTCCTTCTTAGAGCGAGTATTGAGGAGTTCTCCAGAAACTGCAGATTCATTTTCACTTGCAACTACAAAAATAAAATCATTGAACCCCTCCATTCGAGATGTGCTGTGGTTGAGTTTGGCATTCAGGGAAGGTATAAACAAGACATTGCAATAGCATTTTTCAAAAGATTAAATTTTATTTTAGAACAAGAAAGAATAGATGCAGATAAGAAAGTCCTTGCAGAATTAATCAATAAGCACTTCCCCGATTGGAGAAGAGTTCTGAATGAGTGTCAGAGATACTCTGTTGGTGGTAAAATAGATAGTGGTATACTCGCACATTTTAGTGAAGCAAAAGTAGATGATCTCATTAAAAACCTCAAAGCGAAGAACTTTCCAGAAGTACGTAAATGGTGTGTCAATAACTTGGACAATGATCCTGCTGTTTTATTGCGTTGCATTTACGATAGTCTTTACGAATCCCTTGTCGTTTCCACTATTCCTGCTGCCGTTCTTATTATTGCGAAGTACCAGTATCAAATAGCTTTTGTTGCGGATCAAGAGATAAATATGCTTGCATGTCTTACTGAGATTATGGTGGAGTGTGAATTCAAATGAACACTAAAGATAAAATAGCACAAGCTAAAGAAAGAATTAAAGAGTTGCAAGTAATGATTGATGCATGGGAAGCAACATTACCAAAGAAGAAGTTTGGTGAGAAGAATGACCATGTAGAACCTACGATCACCACACCACATGGTGAGATTAGTGAAACATTAATGAGTGGTGCATTAGGAAATTATTATGAAAAGTCTAAAGACTCCGCTTAGATATCCAGGTGGGAAATCTAAAGCAATTAAAACATTATCCCCTTGGTTCCCTAGTACCATATCTGAGTATAGGGAACCTTTTATTGGTGGTGGATCTATTGCTATTGAGGTAACTAAATCTTATCCAGATATTCCTGTATGGATAAATGATTTATATGTACCTCTTTATAATTTCTGGGTGCAGTTAAGGGATAGAGGTGAAGAATTGTCTGAGAGAGTGCGAGAAGAGAAACAGAGGACGTTGGATGAGGGTGATAAGGATAAAGTAACCGCAAGTGCTAAAGAACTATTCAATAGATACAAAGCAGAGATTGATACTTATGATGACTTTGAAAAAGCAGTAGCATTCTTTATAATGAATAAGTGTAGTTTCTCAGGACTCACAGAGAACAGCACATTTTCACAGACTGCATCAAATTCTAATTTCTCACTTGTAGGAGCAGATAAACTTGCACAGTTTTCTAAATTAATCAAACATTGGAAGATTACTAATATTGATTATTCTGAGGTGATGAAAGCTTCTGGATCAAGTGATACATTTGTATTCTTAGATCCACCTTATGATATTAAAGATTTCTTATATGGAAAGAATCGTGAGATGCATAAGAAGTTTGATCATGATAGATTTGCTGATGATGTTTATAATTGTGTTCACAAATTTATGATTACATATAATGTGAATGATAGACTATTGGAGTTGTATAAGAACTATAATCTTAAGGAGTGGAAGCTTAGATATTCTATGGCTCATCGTGGAGACAAAGGGACAGATGAGAATGTTAAAACTGAACTGTTGGTGACTAATTATTCTATTGTTCCACAGACACCATTGGAGGCAGCATGGAATTAAAAGATTGGCTTAATTCAATTAACTTTAATAAGGATAATCTTATTGAGGAAGATCCTTCTGTGATTAAGGACTATGCACCTTATATTATCAATCGTTGTTTGTCGGGACATCTTGATTGTATTATGTTTGTTAACGAGATGAATAGGTATTCATTCTTAGATAAAGACATGCAATATTCTTTTTATCTAAATACACTTAGGAAAAAGAAGAGATTTTCTCCCTGGCTCCGAAAAGAGAAGGTTGATGATTTAGAATGTGTTAAACAGTATTATGGGTATAGTAATGAGAAAGCTTCCCAAGCACTGAAAATTCTAGATAAAAAACAACTGAACTTTATTAAACAACGACTTGAAACTGGCGGTACAAAATGACTACACAAGAACCACAAGTAAACTGGTCTCCTGATATGATGGTTGAGGTTCTCTTAAATGAACCTGACGACTTCTTGAAAGTACGTGAAACATTGACCAGAATAGGAGTGGCATCAAGGAAGGAAAAAAAGCTTTATCAATCTTGTCATATACTTCATAAGCAAGGAAGATATTATCTCGTTCACTTCAAAGAATTATTTGCATTAGATGGCAAACATGCTAATCTAACAGTCAATGATATACAAAGACGTAATAGAATAACTAAGTTACTATCTGATTGGGGATTGGCATCTATAGTCAAGGAAGAAGCTGTTTCTGACATTGCTCCACTCAACCAGATCAAGGTATTATCATACAAGGATAAGGGTGATTGGATCCTAGAACAGAAGTATAATATAGGTAAAAAGAACAAGGTAGAAGAAACCACACCCTAGATTAGAGTAAAAGTGTTATAATTAGTATTGGATGCCGAAAGGATCCAAACTAACACACTCGCTTTTAAAGGAGAACTATGAACGCACTACAACGCTATCATGCTGCTAATCTTCCAGATCTTATGGAGAAGATTAATAAAAACAGCATAGGACTAGACGACTACTTTAACAATTTTTTTAGTTCTGATTTCCCACAATCAAACTACCCACCATATAATTTAATACAGTTGAATAATCATGAGTCGAAACTCGAAATCGCACTTGCGGGCTTTAAGAAAGATGAGCTACAAGTCTATACGGAGTTTGGAAAATTATATGTCAAAGGTAAGAAAGAAGAATCAGAAGTTGATGGAGAATTTGTCCACAAAGGATTGGCACAACGATCCTTTGAGCGGGTCTGGACGGTCTCCGATGATACGAAGGTTGGATCCGTCAAGTTTGAAGATGGACTCCTCACCGTGGAACTAAATAAAATCGTTCCCGATCATCATGCACGTAAAGAGTACCTTTAATTATGGCATTATCAACCACAACATTAGATCATTTACTTGAAGCAGAATCTCATTTAAGAGCAGCAGTTAGATCTGCCTCTACAAATGAAAAACCTTTAGTGATTACTCAACTATCTCAATTACTCATGGATGTTGAAAGGGTCAAAGAGTTTGAAAAACTGCAAGATATTGTAGATGCTGAATTAAAGAAAAGAGAGTCTTGACAGACTCTCTTTTTTTCGTTATAATAAAAATTAAGTAAAGAAGAACTATGGCTGTAAAAGTAGTAATGCTAAACACTCGTGAAGATGTTATCACGGATGTATTAGAGTTGTCTGTACCTGAAGGTGATGATCAAAAAGTAATTGGATATAGGTTGCAAAAACCTTGCCAAATATGGATGCACTATGAAAATATTGCAACCACACCAGGTAATGATAGTCAATTGGGTCATCTTAAATTAAAACCTTTTTCACAACTATCTGCAGATGAAAGTATAGATATAAAAGTAGACGATGTTCTAGCTATTGTGGAACCTATACCACAAGCAAAGAACCTTTATGAAAAGTATGTTATAGGGAACTCAACACCAACTAACGAAACAGATGATCAAACTAATAGTACTGACGAATCAACAGATTCTGATTAGTCAGATTGAAGAAGTAGGTGTTGAGATTGGTGAACCTGATTGCAAGCTAACTGAACCATTTACTGTCACAGTAGCACCAGCAATTGAACTGCAAGAGTTGCATCCTTGGTTGATAGAGGTCACTAATGATAATACATTTATGATCTCTTCTGATAAGATATTGACAATAACAGAACCCAAACCCACTCTACTTGAAAAATATCAAAACTTGATTAAATGAATAATCAGATCGAAATCATTGACGACTTTTTACCCCATAATGAGTTTTGTCAACTTTTTGATGTAATTATGAATCAGTTTGAGTGGGGTTGGGTTGATGGTATTGCAACACTAGATGATGGTCATTTCCAACTTGTGCATGGGATGTATATTAATAATGTTCCAACAAGTAAGTTTTTTCAGATATTGTCTCCCATTTATGATAGGGAACAAATTGTTTCTACATTCAGAATCAAAGCTAATCTAACACCTAGAACTGAAAAACTCAAAGTATTTACTGATGCTTTTCATGAGGATATGGGTGATCATGCATCTAAGTGTACTACTGGGATTTATTATGTCAATACTAACAATGGGTATACATTGTTTGAAAAGTGTGGTACAAAGGTAGAGAGCGTTGCTAATAGGTTTGTTAGATTTCCTGGCAATCTAAGACATACAGGTACATCTTGTACTGATGAAAACAGGAGAGTTGTAATCAACTTCAACTATATTAATTAAATGAAATTCTACACTAACGTGCAGATGATCGGGAATAAATTCCTGGTTCGTGGTTATGAAAATGGTAAGCATGTGATGTATAAAGACGAGTATCGACCTACTCTCTTTATACCATCCAACAAAGAATCTAAGTACAAGACACTTGAGGGGGAGAATGTTGCTCCTATTCAACCTGGTTTTGTGCGTGATTGCCGTGAGTTCTATAAGAAGTATGAGGATGTAGAGAATTTTAAAATCTACGGTAATGATAGGTATGTGTCGCAATACATATCTGACAAGTATCCAGAAGATGAAATCAAGTTTGATACGAGCAAGATAAAGATAACTACAATTGATATTGAGACTGCCTCAGAGAATGGATTCCCTGATGTAGAAGTTGCTGAAGAAGAGATACTAGCTATTAGTATTCAAGATTATAATACAAAACAGATAGTTACTTGGGGTCTTCATCCTTTTGAAGTAAAGCAAAAGAATGTTACTTATATTGAGTGTGTTAATGAGTGGACTCTACTCCAAAAGTTTATTGATTATTGGGATCATAATACTCCTCCAGAAATTATAACTGGATGGAACATACAGTTCTATGACGTACCTTATATCTGCAAAAGACTAAGAAGAGTTCTTGGTGAGAAACAAATGAAAAGATTTTCTCCTTGGGGTTTGAACACCGAGAATGAGATCTATGTTCAAGGACGTAAACAAACTTACTTTGATGTTGGTGGTATAGCACAACTAGATTATCTAGATCTCTATAAGAAGTTTACTTATAAGGCACAGGAGTCTTATAGGTTGGATTATATTGCACAAGTAGAGTTGGGTCAGAAGAAGTTAGACCACTCTGAGTTTGATACATTCAAAGAATTCTATACTCAGAACTGGCAGAAGTATATTGAGTATAATATAATTGACGTAGAGCTTGTTGACCGTTTGGAAGACAAGATGAAACTGATTGAACTTGCTATCACTATGGCATATGATGCTAAAGTGAATTATGCAGATGTGTTCTTTCAGGTTCGCATGTGGGATACAATCATTTATAACTATTTAAAGAAGAGGGATATTGTTATTCCTCCCAAAGAAAGATCAAAAAAAGACGAAAAATACGCAGGTGCTTATGTCAAGGAACCGAAACCAGGAAAGTATGATTGGGTGGTTAGTTTTGACCTCAATAGTCTGTACCCTCATCTTATTATGCAATATAATATCAGTCCAGAGACCATCAGGGAGACTAGACATCCCAGTGCGAGCGTTGAAAGGATCTTAAATGAGGAGATAACTATCGATGGAAATTATGCAGTTTGTGCGAATGGAGCGCAATATAGGAAGGATGTTCGTGGGTTCCTTCCTGAACTTATGGACAAGATGTATGGGGATCGTGTGGTCTTCAAAAAAAGAATGTTACAAGCAAAACAAGAGTATGAAAAGAACCCATCCAACACACTTACTAAAGAGATTGCAAGGTGTAATAATATTCAGATGGCTAAGAAGATTGCCCTTAACAGTGCTTATGGTGCTATTGGCAATCAGTATTTTCGATATTACAAATTGGCTAACGCTGAAGCCATTACCCTAAGTGGACAAGTTTCTATCCGTTGGATAGAGAATAAAATGAACGAAAAGATCAATAAGATCTTAAAAACAGAAGGTGTTGATTATGTTATTGCTTCAGATACTGATTCCATTTACTTGCATCTTGGTCCTTTGGTTGACCGTATATACGAGGGAAGAGAGAAAACTAATGAGGGCGTTGTCACGTTCCTTAATAAGGTGTGTGAAAATGAATTTGAGCCTTTTATTGAAAGTTCTTACCAAGCGTTGGCCGACTATGTAAATGCATATGATCAGAAGATGTTCATGAAGAGGGAGAACATTGCTGATCGTGGTATCTGGACTGCAAAGAAAAGATATATTCTTAACGTGTGGGATAGTGAGGGTGTTAGGTACAATGAACCCAAACTTAAGATGATGGGTATTGAAGCAGTTAAGTCTTCAACACCTGCACCTTGTAGGGACATGATTAAATCTGCTCTTAAACTTATGATGAACGGCACAGAAGATGAGGTGCAGAAGTTTATTGAAGATTGTAGGACTAAATTCAAAACTCTTCCAGCAGAGGAGATCTCTTTTCCCAGATCTATTTCTGATGTAAGCAAATATAAGTATGGTGAAGATCAATATGTTGAGCTTGGTGGTAATAAAAGAAGAAAGGTTGGAGTTCCTATTCATGTAAGAGGAGCACTTTTATTCAATCATCTTATCAAGGAGCAAAAGTTGAGCAATAAATACTCACCCATTCAAAATGGTGAGAAGATTAAATTCTGCTATCTTAAAACACCTAATCCACATCAACAAAACATTATTTCTTTCATTCAGGATTTCCCAAAAGAGTTTCAGCTTGACAAGTACATAGATCATGATCTACAATTTGAGAAGTCTTTCTTAGAACCACTCAAGATTATTCTTAATTCTATTGGGTGGAAGACAGAAAAAACAGTAACACTTGAATCATTCTTTGCATAATGTTTTTTGATAAAGTAAGTCTTGTCACTGGTGGGTTTGATCCCATACATAGTGGACACATCAGGTATTTTGAGAGAGCAAAAGATTATTCTGATTACCTAGTCGTAGGATTGAATGGTGATCCTTGGTTAACCAGAAAGAAAGGACAATACTTTCAATGCTGGACTGAGAGAGCAGATATTATTCGACATCTTAATATGGTTGATGCAGTCATATCATGGGATGATTCTGATGATTCTGCATGTGGAGCTATTGCAAAGTGTTTAGAAATATCTAAGCAAGTTGTATTCTGTAATGGTGGTGATAGAATAAAGAGTAATATTCCAGAAATAAAAGGTTATGGTGATGATCCCAGAGTAGAGTTTAAATTTGCTATTGGTGGGGAAGATAAGATGAATAGTAGTTCATGGATTCTGCACAATTACTTTAATAGACAACGTAAGATAGTGGGGATCTAATGAGTGGTAATTTATGTGAATTTTTAGGTATAGAACCTCCTAAAAATCTTAGGAAGTGTATAAAATGTGGAGAAGAAAAAACTCTGGACAATTTTGGTTTTAGATCATATGGGAAAGATGGTCAAAAAAGAGAGCAACGTAATGACTGCAATCAATGTAGAAAAATACAACAACGCAAATTAAAAATAATTAAAAAATATAATCCTCCACCAGACTTTGATACATACAGGTGTCCACATTGTGGAAGAACACAAGCGCAAATTTTTGAAACTGGATCTTGGTTAAACGCAAAAAAGAAAACTTGTTTTGTTCCAGACCACAACCATAAAACAGGAAAATTTAGAGGATATATATGTGATGATTGTAATACGATTATTGCAAGAGCAAGAGAAGATAATGATCCATTAGCATCTGTTAATACTCTAAGAAACATTGCTAATATGATTGAACAAAATGAAAGTAAACTATTAGGTATCTGAAATGGATTTTTTAAAGGACATCGTAAAGGAGATAGGAAATGAGTACACACAACTCGCATCCGATATTGACGAAACTGAAAGATACGTGGACACAGGTTCTTACATTTTTAACGGACTCGTTTCAGGTTCTATATTTGGTGGTGTATCTGGGAACAAGATTACTGCTATTGCTGGTGAGTCTAGCACTGGAAAAACTTTTTTCAGTCTCGCTGTCGTTAAGAACTTCCTTGATAGTAATCCTGACGGTTACTGCTTATATTTTGACACTGAAGCCGCTGTTAACAAGTCTCTTCTCGCAGATAGGGGAATTGACTTAAGTAGATTGGTTGTTGTCAATGTTGTAACAATTGAGGAGTTTAGAGCTAAGGCACTTAAGGCAGTTGATAAATATATGAAAATGCCCATAGAGGATCGCAAACCATGCATGTTTGTGTTAGACTCGTTGGGTATGCTTTCCACAGAAAAGGAAATAACTGATGCCCTGAACGACAAACAAGTTCGGGACATGACCAAATCTCAGTTGGTCAAAGGCGCATTCAGAATGTTAACTTTAAAGTTGGGTCAAGCTAACATTCCACTAATAGTTACAAACCACACCTACGATGTTATTGGTTCCTATGTCCCTACTAAAGAAATGGGAGGAGGCTCTGGTCTCAAATATGCCGCGTCTACGATCATTTATCTTTCAAAGAAAAAAGAAAAGGATAAGACGGAAGTTGTTGGTAACCTTATTAAAGCTAAGACGGCAAAAAGTCGCTTAAGTAAAGAGAATAAGCAAGTTGAAATACGTTTATTTTACGATCATCGTGGTCTTGACCGTCACTATGGTCTACTGGAACTGGGTGAGATTGGGGGATTATGGAAAAATGTCGCAGGAAGATATGAGATTGGAGGCAAAAAGATATACGCAAAACAGATCCTTTCAGATCCAGACACCTACTTTACTCCAGATGTAATGCAAGCCCTTGATGAAATAGCACAAAAGGAATTTAGTTATGGAGAAGGTTGAGTTTCTAATTCTTAGAAACCTTTTATACAATGAAGAATATCTTCGCAAAGTAATTCCTTTTATTGAACCAGATTATTTTGAAGATCCATTACAAAAGATAGTATTTGAAGAAATATCTTCTTTTGTATCTCAATATAATAAGTTAGCAACTAGAGAAATACTTTGTATAGAGGTTGAGAAAAGAGGTGATATTAATGATACCTCTTTCAAAGAAGTCACTGATTTAATTAGTAGCCTAGAAGATGAGTTATCTGATCTTTCTTGGTTGATTGATACTACTGAGAAGTGGTGTAGAGATCGTGCTATATATTTGGCACTGATGGAATCAATACAGTTAGCAGATGGAAAAGATGAATCAAAAGGAAGGGATGCTATTCCTAGTATTCTCTCTGATGCTCTTTCTGTTTCTTTTGATAATCATGTAGGACACGACTATCTCCAAGATTATGAGGAAAGATTTTACTCATACCACAGAAAAGAAGACCGTATACCGTTTGATCTCGAATACTTCGACAAGATTACGAAAGGAGGTCTTCCGAATAAAACTCTCAACATTGCTCTTGCTGGCACAGGGGTTGGAAAGTCTCTTTTTATGTGCCACTTGGCTAGCAGTGTCCTCCTCCAAGGCAAGAATGTCCTCTACATCACTCTCGAAATGGCAGAGGAGAAAATTGCGGAGAGGATCGATGCTAATTTACTTAATGTCAATATACAGGACATAACAGATTTGCCCAAACCAATGTTTGAAGGTAAAGTAACTGATATTTCTCGTAAGACACAGGGATCATTAATTATCAAGGAGTATCCAACTGCTTCTGCTCATTCAGGTCATTTTAAATCATTGCTACAGGAGTTGGCATTGAAAAAATCCTTTAAACCTGATATTATATTCATAGACTATTTGAACATATGTGCATCTTCAAGATACAAGGCTGGAAGTAATGTCAATTCTTACTCGTACATCAAGGCGATTGCGGAGGAACTTAGGGGGTTGGCTGTCGAAACTAACCTCCCGATTGTTAGTGCTACTCAAACTACTCGTTCTGGTTTCGCTTCTTCTGATGTTGACCTTACTGACACTTCAGAGTCCTTCGGACTCCCTGCTACTGCTGACCTTATGTTCGCTCTCATTTCTACTGAGGAGTTGGAAGGATTAAATCAGATCATGGTCAAGCAATTAAAGAATAGGTACAATGATCCTACTGTAAATAGAAGGTTTGTTGTAGGTATTGATAGAGCAAAGATGAGATTGTATGATTGTGAGCAGTCTGCACAGGATGATATCGTTGACAGTGGACAAGAAGAAGAGTATAATAACGATGAGAAAAAGGCAAAGAAATCCTTTGCTGGTTTTAAATTTAACTAACATGACTGTAGACACAGAAAAGTATCTTGAATTTGTAGATGGTGTAACCAGTCCAGCTAGTACAAACTTCCATGATCTTTTGAGAAGGATGACTGAGTTGGAAGTAGAAAATGATTGTGATATCTCTCATCTTCTAACTGCTGCACTTGGATTGACTGCTGAGTCAGGTGAGTTTACTGAGGTAGTTAAGAAGATTATCTTACAAGGTAAACCGTATGATAAAGATAATGTCTTTCATATGAAGAGAGAACTAGGTGATATTTGTTGGTACATTGCACAAGCATGTATGGCACTTGATACCACCTTCGATGAAATCATTGAGATGAATGTAGACAAACTCAAAGCAAGATATCCTGGTGGAGAGTTTGATGTTCATAAGTCGGAGAATAGAAAGGAAGGAGATCTATAAATATTTTAAAAATAGATATGTCATGTCTGCTATATTAACTGCAAAACAAGAAGGTGTTTCTAAATTATGGTTTCAAACTTTATGTGATGCTGGAAGAAGTGGATTAAGTGACTCTCAATATATTAAGTTAGAAGAAAAATCATTTAAAAAACCAGGTGGGATTTATCCTTTAGGTAGTAGTAAATCAGATATGGCATGGAAGGCTAATTATGATCTTCAATGGAATGCTTTATTGATGCTTTACATGATACCTAAAGGTATTTCTTTGTCTGGATGGAAATGGTCAAGAGAAGAACCAAATGGGATGATGAAATACTTAGAAAGGATTGCGTTTGAAAGATGTGGTGTTAAGACTATGGATTCTTGGAATCCTATGGATGTCGTTGGTGTTAAAAAAAGCAAAGAATCTTCTATCAAAAAATTAATTGAATCGACTGTTTTGAAAGGTGGTGATCCACAAGCTAATAAAGAAGTGTTGAATGGGATAATGATAGAATCTATAAAAAATAAAGAGTTGATGCCAGTATCATTAAAATTTATTGATAATAGAAAGAAAGAGAAACCTGGATTAGAACTAAGTAAAGACCTTAAAGGAAGAAATGCAAAACTGAAAGCAATAAATCATTTCGTATATAGAAATTTTTCTTGTGATTTGGAGTGGAGTACTGCTAAGAACGAATGGAAAAATTCTAATGAGATATCGTGGGATATGGTAGAGAAAAAGAAAGGAAAAGAAATTCATATTCAAGGAAGACTCTTTCATGGTAAAGAACCAAGAGAATTACCACAAACTGATGCTAAACAAAAGGGTGCTGGAGCATTATATGGTAAAGCTGCTATCAATGAAATGAAAAATTTTCTTACAAAGAATGGGTTAACTTCACCAGAAAGTCCTTCCAAGCACCCACAAATACCAACACCTGGCAATAAGTGGACTGATTCGCAAAAATCATATTGGATCAATATATACAATCAATTGAAATCAGCTAAGATAGATGGACAACCAATACATATGGGAACTCCTGGTTCTTATGGTGAATCTATGAATGATAAAGTTGTAGGATTTGATGCAGCATTAGAGTCTGCATGTGAGGCAGATGAACAAGGATTAAGAACACCTGGCACTGGTAGGTCTAGTAATAGATCTAGTGGTGGGAGACTATGTGCTAAGTTGTGGGGTATGGAATGGTTGTATAGATATTATCAACTTTCTAAGAAAAACAAATTTGATGCGTTTGCACATCAATTATTATATGCTGCTAAAAAAGAACTTCCTGGTATGGGTCCGTTCATTAAAGTGTATGGTAGATAAATATAGTATATAAATATTAGTTATGAAGACACTTCTAAACTTTTTAACTGAAGCAAGACAATCTAACGCTGTCGTTAAGGCCAAGAGAATGGGTCTTAAAACAGACGGTCATGGAGGATGGTATAATGCTCAAGGAGAATTTGTAGCAAAGACAGAGAAGGGAGAATTAAAGTTTTATAATAAAGGACAGAAGGCTGGAGAGAAAGATACACCTAAAACTGCTAGACCTGAAGGTCCAGTTCAGCAAATGGCAACTGCTCGTGCCGATGATGAGTTAGCAGGAGCACCAAAACAGCAAGCACCAACAGCTTCTACAGGTACAAAAGAACAACCACTTACTGTTGCATTTGGTAGATTCAATCCACCAACAACAGGTCACCAAAAGCTTTTCAGTGCTGCTAAGAACATATCTGCTGGTGGAGATTTTAGAATATATCCTTCTAGAACAGTAGATCCAAAGAAAAATCCACTAGATCCTACTACTAAAATCAGGTATATGAAGCAAATGTTCCCTGATTATGAGGATAATATAGTAGATAATGAAGATATGAGGAGCATTTTTAATGTTCTTACTGCTGCTGATGAGGATGGATTCAAAGAAATCACTATTGTTGTGGGTTCTGATAGACTTGGTGAGTTTAAAAGTCTTGCAAACAAATATAATGGACAACTTTACAACTTTGATCAAATAAATGTTCTTTCTGCTGGTGAAAGAGACAGTGATTCTGATAATGTAGAAGGAATGTCTGCATCAAAGTTAAGAAAAGCAGCAGCAGAGGATGATTATGAAGCATTCAAGAGAGGAATTCCTAAGACTTTGGGTGAAAAAGAGAAGAAAAATCTATATAATGCTCTCCAAAAGAGTATGAAAACAGATAGTAAAGATAAAGAGCAGAAAGAATCTGTTGATATGTGGGAAATTGCACCAATTTTTGATCCAAAAACTCTTCGTGAGAAGTATGTTAAGAAACAAATTTTTAACATTGGAGATCTTGTAGAAAGTCTACACACTGGATTGATTGGTCGTGTAATGCGTAGAGGTGCTAATCATTTAATCTGTTTAACCAAAGAAGGTTTGATGTTTAAGTCGTGGGTAAAGGATATTAAGGAGTATACTGAGGTGAAAATGAATAGAATGATGAGAACTAAGACTAATCCCAACACTTTAGTAGGCACAAAAGGGTATTTAAAGTACGCAGAGAAGATGACACCTGGAAGTTCTTACGGAAGACAATTTATAAATAAGTATAAGAAAAAGAACAGCTAAGGGATTACTATGTCAATGCGTCAGGTCAATGATCTTTCCAAATTATATGTGGAAGCGGTCTACGGTGGGGTAAAAAAGAAAGAAGAACCCAAAGACAATCGTTTAGTAGTAACTAATGCTGATAAAAAGGCAAATACTCCAGCATATCAGAAGTTTAAAGCAGGTAGTAAAGCATATAAAGCTGCTGATCACATGAAAGAAGGGCATAGTGTAGATACAAAAGGAAAGAAAAATTGTGGTTGTGGACAAGATCCTTGTGTAACCTATGGAAAACAGGTGAAGGAGGAGAAGAAAGCAGCAAAAGATTATGATGGAGATGGTAAGATAGAATCAGGTAAGGATGAATACTTTGGTTCTAAAGATAAAGCCATTAAAAAGGCAATGGGTAAAAAGGTTAAACAAGAAGGATATTCTAACTGGAGAGATGAGTTAGTAGAAGATAATCTAATAGAAGTTATTGATAGTAACGAAGAAGATGAGAATTATGGTGCAAAAAAGAAGATTGATGTCAAGAAAGGCATCAAAAATAAGGTAAATATTAACCCAAATCTTCCTGAAGCAGTTCAGGAAATGGGTGCAGAACTCATTGAAGTTAAAGTAGAGAAGAAAAAAGGGAAAGCTGAGTTCTCATCAAAGGCAAAGGGACATGACTGTGCATCTAAAGTGAAGCATGAGTCATATGGTGTAGGTGACTGTATCAAAGAGCAACATGATCTTGATGAGAATGGAAACGTTACTCATTACGATGTGAAATTCTCTAACCGCATAGTTAGAAATGTTCCTGCTTCTTCTTTAGAAGTTCTTGAGGGTATGTATCATGAACATGCAATAAGGGAAGGTGTATATGAGAAGCAGAAGACTACGGAAGTTATGGGTGCTTTGAAGAAGAGAGACTTAAAGCAAGATGTTAAGAAGAAGATTGCTGCTGACATAGTTAAGAAGAAGGGTGACACTAGTAAGTCTGATGACAGATATGCTTATGAGGGTTATCAGAGAAATCCAGAAAAAGGTGAAGAAGAAGAAATCAAGAAAAAGAGAGAGCAAAAAGGTGGGTATGATGCAAAAAGAGCAGCAAGAATGGCAAGTCCAGATAGGGGAATAAACTCTCCTGCATTTAAGGAGTTCATGAGATCGAGAGGAATGTAAAGATGAGAACATTTAAAGAGTTAAGAGAGAAGGTCAGTGCCTTCGACTTTGTAAAATCTAAGATCGAAAAAGAAGTTGGAAAGAGTGGGTATGTAAGTAAAGACAATCCACGTAAACCACAAAGTGATGCTGAGAAAGCAAAGGTTCGTGCTCATCAAGCAAAAATCGATAAAGAGAATGCAGCAGCAAGAGCAAAAGACCCATCACAGGGTCGTTATCCAAAGGGTTAGTAATGCCTTTACCTGAAATACCATATGACGAATGGTTTCATAAACCTCATCCCCACGATACTATGCCTATAGCAACTAATGATCCAATTGAATATGATCCTCCATGTTCAGTAGAACCACAGGATGATGAGGAGACAATGCATGAGAAAGCATATAAGATTGCAACTTCCAAATACAATCCATTTTCTATAGGAGGCTCGGAGAGTATCCATGACTTTGAATGAAGGATCACTACATAAGTGGTTTTCTAAATCTAAATCTAAAGACGGCAAGAAAGGTTGGGTCAATGTAGTCACAGGTGGAACTTGTGCTAGTGATAAACCTGGTGAGGGTACACCTAAATGTGTATCATCATCTAAACGTGCCAGCATGACAAAGGCAGAAAGACTATCTGCTCAACGTAGAAAGAAAGCAGCAGATCCTAATCAACAATCCAAGTCGGGTGCTGCAAAACCTACATATGTTAGGACTGATTCAAAGAAGAAGATGAAGGAATCGAAGGATGTTACTGCTGTTGCAAAAGAATTAGATAAGGCAAGTAAAATGCATAAGGGACAAGCAGAAAAATTAAGAAAACATGCTGATTCTATGAAGAAACCATCTAAGATTGATGAAAAGTGTTGGGTTGGTTACACTCAAAAAGGAATGAAGAAGAAAGGAAAGAAAATGGTTCCTAATTGCGTACCAGTTAATGAAGTCGCACCTCCTACAGATAAACATGAAAGGATGGTGAAGCACATCAAAAAGAATTATAAAAAGGATGGAAAGCTAACTAAGGATGAAAAGTCTATTGCATATGCTACTGCATGGAAGAATTATAATAAAGAAGATTGGAAACCAGAAATAGAACATAGTAAACTGGGTGATGCTAAGAAGAAGAAAGATAAGGAAAGAGAATCAAAATTACCACCACATCTACAAGGAGATGCTCTTGGTAAGATGAAGAAAGCATTTGCCACTGAAGAGGATAAGAAAGGTAAGGGTAGTGGTAAGAAAGATGCTTGCTATCATAAGGTAAAAGCAAGTGCAAAGGTTTGGCCTTCTGCATATGCATCTGGTAGATTAGTCCAGTGCCGTAAGAAAGGTGCTGCTAACTACGGTAATAAGTCTGAAGAGGTTCAAGTTGAAGGTGCAGCATGGACAAAGAAATCAGGTAAAAACAAATCTGGAGGACTCAATGAAAAAGGAAGAAAATCCTACGAGAGAGAGAATCCAGGCAGTGACCTTAAAGCTCCTTCAAAGAAAGTTGGGAACCCTCGTAGAAAGAGCTTTTGTGCGAGAATGAAAGGTATGAAAAAGAAACTTACTAGTGCGAAGACTGCTAGAGATCCAGATAGTCGTATTAATAAGTCTCTTAGAGCATGGAATTGTGGTTACGAACCGCAAGGTCAGATGATTGAATCAACCAAACATGGAGTTGATGGTGAAAAATATTTAAAATTACCAAAGAAATATGAGAAACTTGCAAAAGATAAAAGTGATTATAGATCTGCGTTAGGTAAAGCTAAAGACGCAGTTACGGATAAGTTAGGTAAAACCAATACTGATAGGGATGGTGTGAAGGATAGTTCAAAAAAACTTTTTACAATGCAAAATGGTTATGAACCGCAAGGTGATATAATTGAGGGTATTAACTTCGCAGCATTTAGAAAGAAGTCTGCTGATGTCAAAAAGAAACCTGAAAAAGCAATGGATGCTGGTGCAAAAGCAAGAAGATCCATGCAAAGAAGAGAATATGCTAAAACTGTTTCAGGTTCAACTGATAGAGTTCCCAAAGACTTAGAGGATTAAAACTTAATATCGCAGTCAAATAAAAATCGTATAAATAAATTAGTTTTGCGAAAAATTAATGACTGCGCTTATTGATCCTAAGAAATATACGAAGACTATTGACCTTTTGAGGTCATTTTTTTTGTCTAAAGGTTTTCTAGAAGTCCATACTCAGAATCGTTTAAGTATTCTTGCTGCATGTGAAGATCCAGAAACAGTAGCAACATACGAATATGAGGGTGAGGTATGGCCATTGCCCCAAACAGGACAAATGTGGTTGGAATATGAACTACTTAAAAACCCTGAAGTACCAGGTTTCTTCTGTCTATCAACATCTTATAGGGCAGAACGTGAGTGGGTTAGAAAAGATCCCATTAATAAGGGTAGACATGAAGTTATCTTCCCAATGTTTGAGTTTGAGATGCAAGGTGGTATAGAAGAACTGAAAGAAATGGAATTTGAATTATGTGAGCACTTAGGAATACCATTTTCTAGAGGAAAGGCTAAGACATATGCTGAATGGTGTAAACATTTTGATGAATTAGAACTTGATAATACTAAAGAAGCAACTATTTGGGATGGTATGATTACCGATTTTCCTGAGTTCACATCACCTTTCTGGAATATGGCAAGGAATGAAGGTGATACTTGGATTGGTACTAATAGCATTCCTGCGAAACCACATAAAACAAGTAAAAAGATTGATGTTATCTTGGATCAAATTGAAACTATAGGTAGTGCTGAAAGATCATGTGATAAGGATCAGATGCGTGAGACATTCTACACTATTTCTAATGGTGAGTATGCTGAATTACTCTTTAAACTATTTGGTAAGGAAAGAGTTGAGAAGGAACTAGAAGAGTTTCTTGAGTTTGATTTCTTCCCTCGTAGTGGTGGTGGAATTGGTGTACAAAGATTGATGAAAGCTTTAGACAAAAAAGGAATCCTAGATTAGGATTCCTATATAACATAGTTGAAAAAAAATTAATGACTGACTTGGGACTTGATGCCTCTCAGGAGACAAGAATCACTGTGATGCAGTTGAAAATAGAAAGATTGGAAGAAAAGCAAGATGAATTGCGTGAAAGGTTGAAGGTTGTAGAGAAATGGGTGATCGGAGCAGCTGCAGTATTGGCAGCAGGTACTACGGTCATAGGATTTGCAACTAACATATCTAAGGCATATCTCTAAGATATTAGGGTTATAAATATTCATTAGCACAGAAATTTCATTACGAGAGAAACGACATGGCACTCTGGGGTAATAACGATAATATTAATTCCACAGGTTTGGTGTGGTTGAATTATACGACTGGCGTTGTAACAGCAACAGGATCTAGTTTTGGATCTACAGGTGGTGGTGGTCACATCCAAGAGGGTGACGTAATCAGATTCGGAACAAGAAATATAGATGGTGAGAATGGGACTTTCTTCGGAGATGCTGTTGTTAAGTCTATTCAAAGCACAACACAGTTGACTATTGCTTCTACTGCAGGTTTATCTGGAGCAGCAATTGCTGGAACTGACTTCTATGCATCTCAGTTACCTAAGTATACTATTGGAGATCCACACTATAAAACTGCTGGTGGTAGTTATGATAGTTTTGTCTATGGTTTAAGTACCAGTCAGTACAATCCAACAACCAATGTAAATAAAGCATATACCACTAGTGGTGAAGGTTGGGTCGGTGTTACTACATACATTGATACAGGTGGAAACTTAAGAGTTAAGAGTGAGACTTTGGTAGCAATGTCTGGTATCTCTACAGGAACAACATATAGTATCCTCTATCCATCAGAGCAATAATTACATGATCTAATATGATATTTACTGAATTGACGGAGGATAACTTCCTCCTTTTTGCTATTAAGAATTATGAAAATCCTCAAGCTGTGACTAAAGAGGATTTTGATAAAGATCTTAATCATTTCAAATACATCAAAAGACTGTTGAAAAGGTATAAGAATACAGGTGAATTAAAAACTCACCTTCTTCTTAATCACTTCATTGTTCTATATAATATATTTGGTGACGCAGCAACTCCAATGCTGTTCTATAAAATAGAAGAAGATCTATGGTCAGTGATGAAAACATTCGTCATTTTCTTAAATAGACTTCCAGAAACACCAAAATGTTTTATGCATGATGTTCCAGTTGATCTGGATTGTCTAATTGAGATTAAAAAAGATTGTACCCAAGATGAATCCAACTGATAAAATAATTAATATTATCAGAGACCTCAAAGAAGAGGGGATGGTTGCTAATGCACCAGGAACTCAAGGTGGGTATGGTGGATCTTCAGATGCTGAAGGACCAACAGCAGGCTTTGATCCAGTTATGAATAATAAGAAAAGAGGTATAAAGAGAAACGGTAAGCAATATTTGAAGTTACCATCAGGTCAAAGAAAAAGATGGAAGAATGGATATACTGGTATTGCAACATCTAGATAATCTATTTTGTACATAATGATACATTAGAATAAATATTAGATGGTAGTATATACTTAACATGAGACAGCAAGAAGCTATATTAGAACGACTGGAGAGAGTCATTGAAACTCTTCAGGAGAACAACCAGAAGATGGGGCAGATGCTTGCTGTCCATGATGAAAAATTAGACAAACAGGATAGGATTGATGCAGTATTATTTGAGAAAGTGGAATCGCTTCATAGAGAAGTCAACCGTCAGAGTTCGGAGATTAAAGCAGGATGTGAGAGGGATATTCGCAAGGTAGATGATAGACTTAGATTAATGGAGAAGAAGATGTGGTCAATATTTGGTGGACTTGCTATTATATCTTTCATTGTATCACCAGTAGGACAAAGAATTGTTGGTAGTGCATTGACACCTGACTCTCAAGCATCTATAATAGAACGGACGTAATAAACCTTTGTAATGGATTTGGTTGATTCCAAATATATTGAATTGGTTTCTTCAAGATTACCGAAATTTAAGAGGGTTAAACCAAACCTTTATAATTTTCGGTGTCCAATTTGTGGAGATTCTCAAAAACATAAGAACAAAGCTAGGGGATATGTTTATTCTATAAAATCAAACACTAATTTTAAGTGCCATAATTGTGGTGCTTCTATGTCTTTGAATAATTTTTTAAAGACATTAGATCCAGTTATCCATAAGCAGTATGCTATGGAGAAATTTAAAGATGGACACACAGGAAGAAATTTTGTAGCAGATGAACCTACCTTCACGTTTGAAGAACCTAAATTTAAGGCAAAACTCAGCCTTCCTCTATGCTCTGAGGTACAACGTGGGAGAGAATATCTCGAAGCACGTAGACTCGATCCCAAAAAATTTTACTGGGCGGAAGACTTTACAGGGTTTGTCAACTCGATTAAACCAACGTTTGGATCGAATGTTCCGAAAGAGCCTAGAATCATAATCCCCCTTTATTATAAAAAGCACTTAATTGGGGTACAGGGTAGAAGTGTAAATCCGAGCCCTGTTAAATATATTACCACCATGTTTGATGATGACGCACCAAAAATCTACGGACTGGATAGCATCCGAGGAGGAGCTCCAGTCTTCGTTACAGAAGGTCCATTCGACTCAACGTTCCTTCGCAATAGCATTGCTATGTGCGGTGCAGACGGTGATGTTGGGAACTGGGGTGTTAGCACTCCTGTTTGGGTTTATGATAACGAGCCGAGGAATAAGGAAATTACAACAAGAATCTCCAACACCATCTCCAGAGGTGACTCCATTGTTATCTGGCCCTCAAATATAAAAGAAAAGGATATCAATGATATGGTTCTAGCTGGTCATGATGTCCAGTCTATAGTAGAATCAAATGTATATTCAGGATTAGAAGCAAACCTTAAATTTAACACTTGGAAAAGAATATGAGTAACGGCATCAATGTTAAAAAACGTAATGGACGCGGGACAGAATCCCTAGATCTTGATAAAATGCATAAGATGGTTGATGAGGCATGTGAAGGACTTGCAGGAGTTTCTGCAAGCCAAGTTGAAATACAATCGGGGATTCAGTTCTATGATGGTATTACAACTGCTGAGATACAAGATATCCTTATCAAGTCTGCTAGTGATCTAATAACATTAGAGAATCCTAATTACCAGTATGTTGCAGCAAGACTCTTATTATTTTCTATAAGAAAGAGTCTTTATGGAAAAAGAAATGATATTCCTAATTTGGAAGATCATATTATCAATTGTGTAGGCAAGGAGGTCTATGATGCTGACATTTATTCAAAGTATTCCAAAGAGGATATCGAGAAAGCAAATGGATACATTGATCATAAGCGAGATTTTCTTTTTACATATGCTGGTTTACGTCAGGTCGTAGATAAATATCTTGTACAAGATCGAAGTACTGGTAAGGTGTACGAAACACCTCAGTTCATGTACATGATGATCGCATTAACCATATTTTCAAATTACCCTAAAGAAACGAGGCTCGATTATGTCCGAAGATACTACAACGCAATCAGTAGACACCGAATCAACATCCCAACGCCAATCATGGCAGGAGTACGAACACCCATTCGTCAATTTGCATCTTGTGTTTTGGTTGATATTGATGACACCCTCGATAGTATCTTTAGCAGTGATATGGCTATTGGCAAATATGTCGCACAGAGGGCTGGTATCGGTATTAACGCAGGTAGAATCAGGGGAATCAATTCTAAAATCAGGGGTGGAGAAGTTCAGCACACAGGTGTGGTCCCCTTCCTTAAAAAATTTGAGTCAACTGTCAGATGCTGTACGCAAAACGGTATCAGAGGAGGATCAGCTACTGTCCACTTTCCTATCTGGCATCAGGAAATCCAAGACATCCTCGTCCTCAAAAACAACAAAGGAACAGAAGACAACAGAGTCAGAAAACTCGACTACAGCATCCAGTTAAGTGAACTCTTTTATCAAAGGTTTATCGACAATAAGGAAATCACGCTTTTTTCTCCCCATAATGTTCCTAACCTTTATGAGAGTTTTGGGACCGATAAGTTTGATGACTTATATTGCAGTTACGAAGCAGATGAATCCATCCCCAGAACCACAGTCTCTGCCCAAGAACTCATCCTTGACCTACTAAAAGAGAGAGCAGAGACAGGTCGTTTATATATCATGAATATCGACCATTGCAACTCACATTCTTCTTTTAAAGATAGAGTCTCTATGAGTAATCTATGTCAAGAGATTACTTTACCAACATATCCTATTAGTCATATTGATGATCATCTAGGAGAGATTGCACTTTGTATTCTTAGTGCAGTCAATGTTGGTAAGATTAGATCTGATGAAGAGTTGGAGGACTTATGTGATCTTGCAGTGCGTGGATTGGAAGAACTGATAGACTATCAACAGTACCCTGTAAAGGCAGCAGAGATTGCTACAAAGGCACGTAGATCCCTTGGGGTAGGTTTTATAGGTCTTGCACATTATTTGGCAAAACTTGGATATAAGTATGACTCACAGGAGGCATGGGATGCAGTTCATGGACTTTCTGAATCATTCCAGTATTACCTTCTAAAGGCATCAAATAAGATCGCAGAGGAGAAAGGATGGTGTGAAAACTTTGGACGTACTAAGTATGCTGATGGAATTTTACCTATCGATACATATAAGAAAGACGTAGACGAGATTTGTTCTCAACCATTACAACATGACTGGGAATCTCTTAGAGCATCTATCTTGGAGCATGGGTTACGGCACTCAACATTGTCGGCACAAATGCCATCGGAGAGCAGTTCCGTTGTGTGCAATGCCACAAACGGAATCGAACCACCTAGAGATTACTTGTCCATTAAGAAATCAAAGAAAGGACCACTTAAGCAGGTTGTTCCGTCTTATGGGACTCTAAAGAATAACTATACTCTTCTATGGGATATGGAAGGTAATAAAGGATATATTAATGTTGTCTCTGTTATGCAAAAATTCTTTGACCAAGCTATCAGTGGTAACTGGAGTTATAATCCAGAACAATATGATGGGTCTGAAGTGCCAACAAGCATCATGGCAAATGATCTTTTAACTACATATAAGTACGGTTGGAAAACATCATACTATCAAAACACTCATGATATGAAAACTGATGAGGTTGGTGATGATAACCAATCTAAATTGGATTCATTGATTGACGAAATCACCAGTTCAAATGACGAGGAGGAATGTGAGTCCTGTGCAATCTGATTTACAAGGAATGACTGTCTTCAATACTGAAGAGGTTGATACCAAGAAGCAACCAATGTTCTTTGGTAAACCATTGGGTGTTCAAAGATATGATAACTTCAAGTACCCTTCATTTGAGAATTTAACAAAGCAACAGTTAGGGTATTTTTGGAGACCAGAAGAGGTATCTTTACAGAAAGATCGTGGAGACTATCAAACGTTACGTCCAGAACAAAAGCACATCTATACGAGCAACCTTAAGTACCAGATCATGTTGGATTCGGTACAAGGTCGTGCTCCTGGTATGGCTTTCCTTCCATACTGTTCATTACCTGAACTTGAAGCATGTATGGAAGTGTGGTCATTTATGGAAATGATCCATAGTAGATCTTATACATATGTTATTAAAAATGTTTATGCAGATCCATCAGAGGTCTTTGATACTATAATTAAAGAACCACGTATTCTAGAACGTGCTGCTAGTGTTACTGAGTCTTATGATGACTTTATTAATGAAGCACAACAGTGGGGTCAGAGTACCTTGTGGAGAGATATGGATAAGTCTCTGGACACATCCTTACCTGTTCTAGAAATGAAAGAGGTGAAACGTAAACTCTATCGGGCAGTAGCAAATGTTAATATTCTTGAAGGAATTCGTTTCTATGTTAGTTTTGCTTGTTCTTTTGCTTTCGGCGAGCTCAAGCTTATGGAAGGAAGTGCCAAAATTATTTCCCTCATTGCAAGAGATGAAAACCAACACCTTGCAATCACCCAAAACATACTAAACAACTGGAGAAAGGGTGACGATGCTGAAATGTCTCAGATTATTAAAGAGGAAGAGGACTGGACATATCAAATGTTTGACAAGTGTGTCAATGAAGAAAAGAAATGGGCAGAGTATCTATTCAAAGATGGATCTATGATTGGTCTGAATGATAAACTTCTATATCAGTATGTTGAATGGGTTGCTAATCGTAGACTTAGATCCATAGGACTCAGACCTCAGTATGATATCCCTCAAAAGAATAATCCATTACCTTGGACAGAGCATTGGATTAGTTCTAAGGGTCTACAGGTAGCACCACAAGAGACTGAAGTTGAGTCATATGTTGTTGGTGGAATCAAACAAGATGTTAAAAAGGACACATTTAGTGGGTTTAAATTATAGTCTGTATAATAAATAACATCAGCTTATATATTCTACATGGCTTATTCGATAACATTAAGATCTCCTGATGGTGAGGAGACTACATTTGATTGTGCAGAAGATGAAAATATTTTAGATGCATTGGAAGATGCAGAATTAGATCATCCATCATCTTGTCGTGCAGGTGCATGTTCTGCATGTTGTATGAAACTAGTAGAGGGTGAAGTAGAACAAGAGGAACAGACATTTCTTGACGATGAGCAATTAGAAGATGGTTTTGTTCTTACTTGTGTAGCAATGCCAAAATCCGATTGTATTCTTCTTACAGAACAAGAAGATAATTTATGATATTTCCAAGAAAATATGCAAGTTGTCCTTGGCCTGATTCGAGGTATAGAGAGTATATGAACGGAAGACTTAAAAAAATAGACATGAAAGCTAGACTCATGGGTATCAAGAAAGGTATCGATGAGAAGGTGTGGTATCCTGAATGGGATGATAAAGAAAGGTGGGCAGCCCAGAGAGCACTAAATAATGCACTGGATGTTCTTGATGAGTATGACTATTAGGTATGAAAATCCTTGGAGATATAATGAAAAAGTATTTGAATCAACCGATATAGGAGACTATTATGGGTTTGTATATCACATCATAAATAATACTAACGGAAGACAATACATTGGACGTAAGTACTTTTGGAAGTTTAGAACTCCAAAGGGAAAGAAAAGAAAAGTAAAGTCTGAATCTGATTGGAAGAAGTATTATGGGTCTTGTCCTGAGCTTAAAGAAGAGATTGGAAAGGTGGGCAGAGAAAATTTTAGTAGAATTATCCTATCTCTACATCATACAAAAGGAAAAACAAACTTCGAGGAAACCAGGCAACTATTTGCACACAACGTCCTCACGGAATCGCTTGACGATGGCACACCGAGATACTATAATAGCAACATCCTCTCAAGATATTTCAGGAAAGACTATTATGCCATCTAAAACTACTGAAGATATCGTTGCTCATGTTAGCAGATGGGCTACTGATAAAATAGAAAATGCAACAATGGTTGGTGATAAAATGGCAATCTATGCAGAGTTTGAAGATTGGATAGAGTTAGAGGATGAAGATAATGTTGATGTATTATCTCTTGACCTAGAGAACTAATTTCTATATAATAGACACAAAAGAACAATTATGAGTTGGGGATTAATGAAAATCTTTCTAGACACTGCTGAAACAGATGTCGTTCGCAAACATTTTAAGACTGGAATTATTGATGGTCTAACAACTAACCCAACTCTTATTCGTAAGAGTGGTAGAAAGCATGAAGATGTTTACCAAGAGTTTAAAGATATTGGTTTGACTGATATTAGTATGGAAGTCATTGGTAATACAGAGAATATGATCTCTGAAGGTAAGAGACTTCATAAGAAGTTTGGTAAGGTTGCAACTATTAAAGTCCCATGCACGTATGAAGGACTGCTAGCTTGTAGAGAGTTGGCAAACAACAATATCAAAGTAAATGTTACATTGATATTTTCTGTAGCACAGGCACTGCTTGCATCAAAGGCAGGTGCTGCATATGTATCACCATTTGTTGGTAGAGTGGATGATAATTCATTTGGTGGTTTGTGCTTAGTGAAAGATATAGCAGATGTATATAGTAAGCATATACTCACCACTCAAGTATTAGCAGCATCTCTTAGAAATGTAAGGGACGCAGCAAAAGCATTTCAATATGGTGCTAATATAGTTACCATGCCACCAAAAGTTTTTGAAGGTATGTATAACCATATTCTAACTGATGCTGGTCTAAAGCAGTTTGATATAGACTATGCGGAGAGTATAGCAGATTAGAGTTTTAACTGGGGGTAAAGATGATTGTAAGATGTTTGAAGTGTGGGGTAGAAGTAAAGAGTCCACATAGTTGTGGATGTCCTAACATGGTAACTGTTACTGGTGATACGTTCACTGCAGTTGACTTAAATAGTGTTGTAGTAGTAAATAAAAAAACGGAACCAGAAGGATTTACATCACAAGATCTACAATGGCAAGAACAGCGACGAAAACGAAAAGTACGCAAATTAAACTTCGAGGTTCGATGACCGAAGACAAAATCAAACAAATCTGTTACACCAAAGAAGAAGTAGACTCTATGATTGAGTTTGCTGTAGAAGAGGCACGTAGAATCGATGAAGCTTCTATGGCAAAGCATAATAGGGAAGCAACTGTTATCAGTATGATTCTTGGATTTACATGTCTTGCATTATTCCTTGATGGATTACTTCGTATACTTGGTGTGATTCCTCCTTTCATGCATCTTGATGTAAATGTTATTGATCGGATTAAAGAACAAGTGGAGACTGATGTTATAGAAAAGATAAAGCAAGTGCCAATACAAAGGATACTCAGAAGATGATTGACATTTCACTTGATTCACTAAGGGTTCTTCTTATAATGATTTTGGGTGTGATATGGTTTGCTTTGGTAATAGATCTTACAATAAATGACAAAGCTTGACTTCTTTTCTAGATAGTACTATACTGACCTTGTAAACATACAAGAGCAATGACGCTTACTTCAAAGTTCAAGAAAGATCTACAGACGCTTCGGTCTGCTGCAAACAAAGAAATTTATCTTGATGTAAAGAACCCGAAGTTATATAAAAAAGTTAAAAAATATTACGAAAGAGAAGAACTGATACAATTTACAGGTGACGCACTGGAGGATTATGATATACTAATGGATGTAATTCTTGAAGACCTACAATCGGTTGAAGTAAAATGACAACAGTTCTCCTTGAAAGATTCCCTTATCGTTATGTTGAGAACGGTACTCTAGAAAACGGTAAACCAGATTTCCGTATTCAGAAACAAGATCGTTATACTAGAAGGTATAAGGATATGTATCTCTGTGACAATGGAATGCAGTTGAGTCAAGCTATGGAAGACTTTGAGTATACGAAGTGGCTTGACCCTGATGGTGTTCCTTGCTATGTTAAAGATGAAGCAGAAGCACCAGATACAGATGAAGGAGGAAGGTATAGAATATGAGATTTAAAGCACTTGTACATGTGAGGTTGAGAGGATCTGTATCTGATGCTGCTGGTAATGCAGTGATGAAAAATACACATTTAGTTGCACCTAATCTTAAACCTCATTTGTTGAGGATTGGTAAAGCAATAGACTTTTGGTTTGATGCAGAGAGTGAAGAGATAGCAAGAGAAGAGATGGATCTTCTGTCTGATAGGATGCTTGCTAATACAGTCATAGAAGATTGGGAGTATACTTTAGAAGAAACCGAAGAGACTGGTATAGGAAACATATCAAATGACAATGCTGGTACATCTAAGCATCACTTGTTTGAATGATAAATAACTGAAGAGTTTAGTAAAATTATCATGGCTAAAGGAAAAGCATCAGTCTCCTCAAGTGGAGCATCTATGTCAAAGTATGATGTTGAAGTGGAAGCTAGATTGAAAGCATTAGAAGCAGAAGCGCATCCAAAGTGTGATCATGACACTGATGGTGGTGATGGAGATCTAGCATTAAGAGTTAAGATTATAGAAGAAGTTCTTAGAAGAGTGCCAGAAGTTAACTTCACTCAACTATCTAATCAATTAAGAAGAGAGTTGACACAAGGTTGACATAACTTTGTTTTTTCTGTATTATATCTAAAGAGAACTGTTCATCATGCAACATAAGAAGAAAGCACTTGTACTAGGTGCAGGTGGTTTTATTGGCAGCCATATGGTCAAAAGACTGAAGAAGGATGGATATTGGGTAAGAGGAGTAGACTTAAAATATCCTGAGTATTCTGAAACAGAAGCAGATGAGTTCATTCGAGGTGACTTGCGTGAACCATCTTTTGTGCGTAAGTGCTTAGAATATAAAGGTACTGGTGGGAAGTTCTATGAAGAAATCCCTTACAAGTATATTGGAACCTTTGATGAGATCTACCAGTTTGCTGCTGACATGGGTGGTGCAGGATTTGTATTCACTGGTGAGAATGATGCTGAGATCATGCAGAACTCAGTCACTATCAACCTTAATGTATTAGAACAACAAAGATTATTGAATAGGGAGAAAGGAAGAAGCACTACTAAGATATTCTACTCTGGTTCTGCTTGCATGTATCCAGAACATAATCAACTAGATAAAGACAATCCAGATTGTCGTGAGGATTCAGCATACCCTGCAGCACCAGATTCAGAATATGGATGGGAGAAACTTTTTTCAGAAAGATTGTACTTGGCTTACAACCGCAATCATGGCATTCCTGTTAGGATTGCCCGCTATCACAACATATATGGTCCCGAAGGAACTTGGGATGGAGGAAGAGAGAAAGCACCAGCTGCAATATGCCGTAAAGTCGTTGCAGTCCCGCCGTCAGGTGGATCTATCGAGGTGTGGGGAGATGGCTTACAGACTCGTTCCTTCTTGTACATTGATGAATGCATTGAGGCAACAAGAAGATTAATGGATTCAGACTTCATGGGACCAGTTAACATTGGTTCAGAAGAAATGGTATCTATTAATGAGTTAGTAGATACTGCTGCTAAAGCTGCTGGTAAGGTAGTAAGAAAGGTCTATAATCTTAAAGCACCTACAGGTGTTCGTGGACGTAACTCAAACAATGATCTTATTCGTGAGAAGTTGGATTGGGATTATACTATGACACTACAGGAAGGTATACAAAAAACATACGATTGGATTTTGAGTCAACATGACTATAAGTTTTAATATGATAGGCCATCATGGCCGACTTGCTAATCAGATGTTCCAATATGCTACACTTAAAGCAATTGCTTTAAAGCATGGATATTCTTATACACTACCTCCAAGTGAGTTTAATGATCCTTATCACGATCATCAACTCTTGGAGGCTTTTGAATTGTCATCTCTTCCTAGAGAAAATATAAGAATCAATGAAACTGGAAAGAGACTTGATGAAGGTCATTTTCATTTCAATTCAGGACTGTATAAAAACTGTCCTGATGATGTAGATATCTTTGGTTATTTTCAGACTGAAAAGTATTTCAAAGAATTTAAGAAAGAAGTTAAACGTGATTTTACTTTTAAAGAATCTATATTAACTCCAGCAAAAGGATATAGAGAGCAAGTAGATAGTAATGAAGTTATATCACTTCACATCCGTAGAGGTGATTATGTTAAGCAACCTTGGCATCCATGTCAAAGTCTAGAGTATTATGCACAAGCTCTTAGTCAATTACCAACTGATATACCAGTCATTATATTTTCTGATGATCCTCAATGGGTCTTAGAACAAAACTTGTTTGAACCAGATAGATTTTATGTATCTCAAGGTAATAGTAATGTATTTGATATGTGTCTGATGACATTATGTCAATATCATATCATTGCTAACAGTTCATTCAGTTGGTGGGGTGCATGGTTATCTGACAGTGAGAAAGTTATAGCACCAAAGGAGTGGTTTGGACCACCATTAAGTGAACAGAATGACACTAAAGATCTAATACCAAAGGAGTGGATAAAACTATGATTGATCTTAGTAATGTAACCTTTATTATTCCTCTTAGAGTAGACACTGGAGATAGACTTAGGAATGTGGTTCTATCTACAGCATTCTTATTGAATAAGTTTGATACTAATGTCATCATTAAGGAAGTAGATAGTGAGAGAAGGTTTGAAACATACTGCTTACCTATTATTAAGAGAATAGCAGACACAACTAACCTTAGACATATATTTGAGTTGGAGACACGGACAGACGATGCTTTCCATAGGACAAAGATATTAAATGATATGGTCATGGAGTCTACTACAGACATAGTAGTAAACTATGACACAGATATACTTCTTCCTATTAGCAGTTATACTAAAGCAGTTGATATGTTAAAGGGTGACTATGATGTAGTCTATCCTTATAGGTTTGGAAAGCAAGGTGAGAGAAAAGTAAAATTAGATTTCTCAGTTAGAACTCAAGATGATATGGATAACTTTGAGAATTATCCTGAAGTTCAAAGGTTTACATCTTCTTATGATCCTGATTCATTTGACAACTATTTTTACTTTCCTCACCAGCAAGGAGAGGGGTGGGCTGAGTATGGTATGGTTCAATTCTTTAATAGGAAGGTATATATTGATGGGTTCCTAGAGAATGAAGGATTCATAGCATATGCTCCTGAAGATGTAGAAAGACATTACAGATGGAAGACTTTGGGGTATAATATAGGAAGAGTAGATAACTATGCTTATCACTTAGAGCATGAGAGAACACAAAACTCATGGTTTAATAATCCACATATGCAGAGGAATAATGAGTTGTGGGAGCAACTTAAGGTTCTTAATAAAGAACAACTCGTTGAGTATTACAAGCAACAAGATTATGTAAAGGAGAGAATCAAATGAGAAGTTTAGTTACTGGTGGTGCTGGATTCATTGGATCTAATCTAGTGGATCAACTTTTAGAAATAGGTCATGAGGTAACAGTTGTTGATAATGAAGTTTCTGAGGCACATGATCAATTTTATTGGAACCCAAAAGCATATAATGTTAAGTGTGATATTAGAGACTACAGGGCATTAACAAATGCTTTTGCTAGTGGACAGGATTATGTGTTTCATATTGCAGCAGAGGCAAGAATAGGACCAGCAATCAAGAATCCTGTTGAAGCAGTGAGTATCAATACTCTTGGTACTGCTACAGTTCTTCAGTGTGCAAGAGAAGCAGGTGTTAAACGAGTCATGTATTCATCCACATCTGCAGCATATGGTATGAATGAGTGTCCTAATTCAGAGACACAACCAGATGATTGTTTAAATCCTTATTCAGTATCCAAGGTTAGTGGTGAGCATCTATGTAAGATGTATACAGATCTTTATGGTCTTCCTACAGTTATCTTTAGATACTTCAATGTCTATGGTAACCGTCAACCTATTAGGGGTCAGTATTGTCCTGTGATAGGTATATTTTTAAGACAGCAAGCTGCTGGTGAACAACTCACTATTGTTGGTGATGGTGAACAGAGAAGAGACTTTGTTAATGTATTTGATGTTGTCAATGCTAATGTTATGGCAGCAATATCTAATCCTGATCCCGATGTATTTGGTCAGGTGTATAATGTAGGAACAGGAGTCAATCACTCTATCAATCAGATTGCTGATATGATCTCCTTTAATAGCATACATATTCCTGCTCGTGAAGGAGAAGCAAGAGAAACCCTTGCTGATGCTACAAAGATTGAAAAAACCTTTGGGTGGAAACCCAGAGTTAAACTAGAAGACTGGATTGGAGTTAACGTAAAATGACTTGGAACTTAGTTACATTTGCCAACGAGAACTTTTATGATAGACAAAACTATCTTGAAAAGTATGCTGAAGAACTGGGTATGGGTAGTTACGCTTATACCCATGAATGGTTAAAGGATCAAGACTTCTATGAAGAAAATAAGAACATTCTTCAAGATGAGACTGGTCTAGGGTATTTCCTATGGAAAGCTTACATCATTGATCATGCTATTAAGCAGATGGAAGATGGTGATATCCTATTCTATACTGATGTAGGAGATATCTTTACACCTTCTCTAGTTCAATATGTTGAGGATATTATGGATGAGGATCCTTGCCTCTTAATTAAAGGTAATTTTAAGAATAAAGAATGGACACGTAGGGATTGCTTTGTTTATATGGATTGTGATGAGGAGGACTATTGGGAATCACCTCAGTTGGAAGGTGGTATGAGTTTTTGGAGAGTATGTGACAAGTCAAAGGAAATAATAGCAGAGTGGTTAAAGTTTGCGTCAGATAGAAGAATCGTATCTGATGATGAGAATGTTTGTGGTAAGGATAACTTCCCAACATTCAAAGAACATAGATGGGATCAAAGTATTCTTACAAACTTAGCAGTTAAGAATGGTCTATCTGTTGCACCTGAAGACATTAGGAGTTATATTGAATGTAATTATGATTACTGGTATGAAAGGTATGCTAAAGGTGGAGCTCCTATATACAGACCAGTAGATAAATTCTTACAAGAGAAGAAAGATGAATTGATGGGTCTTTACAATGCATAGTATTATTCTTACAGTTCACAATAAAGGGTGGTTGATTGGTGATGTCATTG
>VTLG01001714.1_pt1 | contig 92766 bp, 74 predicted proteins | sample 4694571 | NCBI WGS metagenome assembly VTLG01 (sample SAMN12604809, study PRJNA352737) | marine metagenome | biome: ENVO:00000447; feature: ENVO:00000209|ENVO:00000569|ENVO:01000036; material: ENVO:00002151; isolation source: viral sequences binned using virsorter ...
CAAAACCAGAACGAGTCGTCTGAGTGGCGGAGACGATAGGTACATTAGTCTCAACTGCAAGACCACGGAGTTCTTCAGCAATCGCTTTAACATAGGTGTATGAGTTTACTATAGATCCTTTGTACCTACTAGAGGCACAGATATTTAGATAATCAATAAAGATAATATCAGGTTTGATACTTCTTTTCAGTGCTAAGTCATTGATCAAAGATTTAAAGTGTCCGACATGAGCAGACGCAGTAGGATATTCTTTGATGATTAACTTACCCTGTGTCTTCTTACCTAGTGCAACAATCTTTTTTTGAAACATTGTCTTAGGTAAATCAGATAACTTTTGAATAGGAATGTTCAAAAGATTAGAGTCAATTCTCTCTGCTATTTTTTCTTCTGCCATTTCAAGAGTAATGTATAAAACATTCTTACCTTGAAGTAAACAAGAAGATGCAACATGACACATGAATAGAGACTTACCAACACCTGTACCTGCTAGTGCAACGTTTAGTGTTTTGTTAGGTAGTCCACCCTTTGTAATCTTATTAAAGAACTCAAGATCAAATGGGATCTTGTCTTCTTTACGTTGATAGAAATCAAATCTTTCAGTGGCATTGTCTAGGTAATCATGACCTACACTTTGATCAAACGATACACCAAGTGCCTCAGATAATATCGTAGGGATAGCACCTTTGTCACGTTTGGAATCTTGACCGTCAGCAATCTTGACACTCTCCATAAGAGATAGGTAGATCGCACGCTCTTGGCACCACTTTTCCGTAGTATCAACGATCCAATCGTAGTCTGAGGTATCATCGGAAAGGACATTTAAAATCTCCAGTATAGTTTTGAACTGCTCATCAGTTAGATCAACTCTCTCCTGACATTCTATTGAAAGAGCATTAAGAGATGGCAAAGAGTCATACTGACTTATATACTCATGGATCTCTAGAAAGATAATCTTATGAGACTTGTCAGTAAAATATTCTGCCTTTAAGAATGGTAGAACTTTACGAGCATATCTCTCATTATAGACGAGATTAGATAATATCGTGAGTTCTAGATTCATAAGTAATGCAAATAAGTCCCTAGAATATACTTGTCACTAGACACAGGTGGTAATCCTGCATGTCTAAACATCCAAGTAGGAGGGAATATTAATATTCTACCACGTTTAGGTGAAACTGACAACTGTAAATTTGAAAAAGATGTTTCTCCTCCCTCTGCTACATCATTCAGATATAAAAATACTACAAGAAATCTACGAGCACTATTATAATCATAGATGTCTACATGCTCTTTAAACTGATCATAGTTATTTGGTTTATACCACTTCAAACGAAACTCTTCAAAGCAATACTTTGCAGGAAAGTCAGGTCCTAACTGCAGATCATCCATGTATAACTCTACTGCATCTACAAAATACTTTTCAAGTTTCTTATGATTATCTACCCATAGAGGATCTTGAAGTTGTAATCTTTGAGTTAGGTTTAGTTGCGTGAATGTAGGTCTGAACTCTCTATCAATATACTGGAGGTCGGACTTTCCATACGCTTCAAGTATCCCCTGACAAAAATCATCAGGAACCATTGCATCATACGTTCTAACATACTCTTCTAACTTAGTTGCCATATCTAAACTCTTTTGCTGCTGCTTCATCCAACTTCTGCATTATTTCGGGGGTGAAGTATTGCTCAGGATCCTTGAGAATAGCAGAAGGATAGACGCTAGACTCCCCAACAACAACACGGTTTCCCTTACGTTTAAAAATTCCATATTTCTCACCCAACTCCAATAGTCCGTAGTAACGGTCAAGTCCGCGATCATAGAATAATCTAGTTTCAACTGTACTGTTCTCCTTTGTTAATCTTGATTTCGCATTCTTACATTTAATAATGTTACCAACTACGTCTTTCCCATCTTTCTCTTTCTTCTTAGAAAGGTAAATGATACTTGATGCTGCATATTTTAATCCACTGCCTCCACCCATTTCTTTTGTAGGAATATAGGCACCCACTACATCATATGTATGGTTAGTGACAAGTAAAGGTACGTCTGCTTTACCTAGTTTTAATGTTAATACTCTGAATATAGACTTGACAACTTGTGCTCTTGTCATGTCTCTAGTCTCTTTACCTGCTTCAGAGTCTTCTACTTCTTTAGATGTTGATAACATACCTAATGAGTCAAGAACAAACATCATAGGTTTCTTATCATCCATTCCCATATACTTGTCTAAGATCTTGATTGATTGTAGACGAAACTCTTGTACTGTAGTTACAGGTACAATCAACATACGATTAGAATCTATACCTCTATCTTCAATCATCTGCTTTGATATAGCAGATTCAGACTCAAAATATATTACTCCTGCTTCTGGATTAGACTCAAGAAAATGTTGAACAATGCCAAGACAAAAGAAAGTTTTACCAGTGCTAGACTCACCTGCGATAGCAGTGATCTTATTCCCTGGTACACCCCCATAGATGCTTCCAGAGCAGAGAGCATTAAAGATGTAACTACCAGTGTCAATGTAACCGCTAGTATCTCCTGCTGAAACACCGTCGGATACAAGACTAGCATATTCATTACCAATTTCACTTGCAACATCCTTTAAAAAGTTCACTCATTTACCTCCGTAATTTTAGTTATAAAGTTAGTACGTTTCATGGCACGTTCAAACCATTTTGCTTCTGACTCATCGTCAAAGACTTGTTCTTTTTTATCTGGTTGCCCAAATGCTCGTTGATACTCAACAACATATTTCATGAAAATAAAAACTCCAATGATGCTACTTTTTCTGACTGCCAACCAATCGTATCAAGTATAACTCTTATAGGATCTAAGAAAGTCTTTGTGAATTGTAAGTCATAGTCGATGTGTTTGTCAAGTTCAAACTCTTTAGGAAATGTATTAAGATAACTCATTACATTCTCACTCATCTTGTTTGGTGTCTTGAGATAAACAAACTTAACTTTTTCACCATCCTGTATAAGAGGATACTTGTGTGTTAGTTTATGTTTCTTGTTATAGAAATTATATAATAGAGCACCTCTAACATGTATTGGTGTTCCTTTACTATAGATTGTTGTTGGGTTTGCCCACTTATTTATCCCATTGCATCCACGAGGGAATGAGATATCTTCAACAGGTAATGAAGAGAACTTATTCTTGAAGTCTTTAATAAATGCTTGTGCTTCTTCCTCATCTTTGTTGACGATAACCTCAAGGCATTCACGAATAGCATTACGACATGCCATAGGTGTAGATGACTTAACTGCCTCTAGACCCATGATCTTTAGTTTAGGTTCTTCATATCTTACACCTTCACTATCCCATACGTTTAAAATATATCTTTTCTTTGCTGTCCATATACCTGATGAAGCGATATTCTCTCGCTTCATTATCATCTTCTGTTCATATGCATTGATGTACCCTGCCAGTTCTTCGTAAGAACGCGAAATAAAAGGTTCAAGTTCCACTTTACAGATCTTATCAAGGAACCTGACAACGCTTTCATCAGTTTTCTCTCTCCCCTTGTATACACCCTCGACCAGAGGACCAAGATTAAGATAAATGGAATCGGTATCAGCAGCAATAACATAGTCGGTCTCCTTTGTTTTTAGCGTCTTGTTTAGAAACGCATTCATTTTGTTCTCTATCCATCGGATTGAGACTTGTCCTGAGAGTGTGATCGCTTCAGCGTTCGTAAGATTGTAGTATCTGAAGTATTGGTTACCGATAGCACCGTAGGCAGAGTTAAGTTGAATCTTTCTTGCCATTTGGATGTTGTTGAACTTTGAGATGTCTCGTTTGAGTTGTTCGGTTGGTTGTTTTTCATACTTCTGCTTTGAGAGTAACATCTTTTTCTTGTAGATGGTGCGTTCATCATAGATTGTCTGCATCATCTCAGGCAAGAATCCATGTACGTCCTTACGATACTGAGCACCGTTAGCACATACTGTATTGTCCTTATTTATTTCTATCTGTCTATCAAGTATTCTATCAACAGTTGCTTTTGGGTGCTTTTCCTCACATAATGTTTCTGGAGAAATATTGTACTGCATAATAAGATGAGGATATAGACTATTCAAGTCAAACGATACCACCCAATCATACTTACCAGGTATCGGTTCTTTTACATATGCACCTGCATACTTCTCATTCTTCTTGGCACCACCCTTACGAGGTGGTGGTACAATGTTTTTGTCAGCAAGATAATTGAAGATCATTGTATCCCACATTCTTACCTGTGAATACACGTCTTCAAAGTTTGCTTTGGCATCATATGCCATTGTGATTGCTAGTTCTAGCAACTTCATCTTGTCTTCAAGACGGTCAATCAACTCAACGTCTTGGATGTTATACTCCATGAACTTCTGCCAATCCTTTGTGTAGAAGTCCTTGAAGTTTTCGTACTCACTGTGATCAACCTTTCTCTGACCTAGTTCGACAAAAGCAATATGGTCTAAGCGATATGACTCTTGGTTACTATAAGTAAACTTACGATAAAGATCGAGATAGTCAAGGATATTGATCCCACTAAGGTCATAAGCATAGTTCTTCCTTCCTTGGACATAAACCTCCCTTTCATTTGCCCTGTTCCATGGGGATAGACTCTTCATCCATTTTTCCCCCAACACTCTATTTACACGACGAGCAATGTACGGAATATCATAAAGGTTGACATTCCACCCTGTAAGTATGTCAGGTGTATTCTCTGTCCACCACTTTAGGAAGTTTTCTAGTAGTTCATTCTCTGTCCAAAATATTCTTGCTTCTACACCATCAGGTGCTTCAAACTCTCTGGTTGCCCAACTTATATACTTCTTAGTCACCATGTCTTTAATAGTGATAGAGAGCATTTCTTCTGCTGCTTCTTCTACATTCGGGAATCCGTTCTCACATTGCACCTCGATATCAAGTGCATAGATCTTCATTTGATCAATACGATATTCTACTTCGTTTGGAAACTCTCTACGGATATATTGATAAACAAATCTTTCATAACCATGGACTTCAAAGTTCTCGACTTGATTATATGTTTTGATAAACTCTCTTGCTTCTCTTGCAGTTTGAAACTGTATAGGTGATACTGGACGACCATCAAGGGTTGTACATTCTTCTTTACTGTTCTTAGAAAGAACATATAAAGATGGAGAGAAGTTAGCACGATACTGTACTGGTTCTCCATCTTCATATCCCCTATACAGGATTGTATCTCCTGCAAGTTGAATATTAGTATAAAATGAACTCATTATAATTTGTTGTAGATTCCTACAAGTTTTTCACTTGGTTCTAGTATAGTAAAAATTACGTCACTTGTCAAGAACAAGTCACGCTGTGTTGAGTATGGAGGGAAAGGAACTATATCCTCATCACCTCTGACTTCATAACAGTTCTCTATCAGGATCGATGGTTCCTCGTCCAGTTCCGTTATCTTGCCCAGAAGAAACTCGTTGCGATCCTTTAGGAGGATCAAACGTAGTTCCTGTTGCATCATTTCCTCTTCCACTTTCTGCCTCCACAATTTTGTTGTACTTTTCTTCTACCTCAGGGTAGGTTTCGTATGCACTGACAACTTCTTCAAGTTTCATCATAATGCTACGGTCTTTAGATAAGGGTGCCCAAGGTTCAAAACGAATCTCTGGGTTACTCTTCTTAGTTATAACCTCACCAGAATCATTCTCAGATAATAACTGAGGTTCTGGAGCATTCTCTAACCATACATTATAAGGATAACGTAGTTGGAAAGCAACTGCATCATTTGGTTTTTCTTTTGTCGTAACTTCAAACAAGTCTGCAATGATATCTTCACCGTTTCTTGTTCTTACGATTCTTACGCTCATAGATTAAATAGGAACTCTTCTATTATACCATAAAAAAAGAGGGTGTCAAGCACCCTCTACACATCATACTATATCATAAACTTTTCTTTTCTGATGTTCTGGGATTACCTTTTGTAACTCTATTGTTAGCATTCCATTAACAAAGGTTACTTCTCCAATCTCTACATCATCTGATAGGTTGAATCCTCTAGCAAAAGATCTTGCTGCTACACCTTGGTGTACATAATCAGTAGTGTCTGTTTTCTCTTGATCCTTAGATTTAATCAGTATCACGTTCTGTTCAGTTGATACTTCTATATCATCTTTAGACCATCCTGCTAGTGCTAGTTCTAGTCTCCATTTCTCTGCGGACTCTTTGACAATATTATATGGAGGGTATTGTCCTTTTGGTGTTCCTGTACCATATGCATAGAATCTCTCGAATAGATCATCGAATCCGATACTATATCTGTTTGCTGCGTTAAAAATCGCATCGACATCCTTAGATGTCCAACGTGTGATGTTAGTCATAGTTCTCCTTAAATAAGCGAGTGTTTAGTTTTTGTACCCGAAGCGTACACTTATATTTAACCATAATCTCATCTTAATGAAAATGGTACACACCGAACATTCTTGTAGAAAATGCAGAACCTATATAGTTGTACATCATAGTGTGTAAATCAATGAAAAAATTATTCGCTATATTATTATTGGCAGGAGTAAGTTCCCCTGCTATGGCTAACTTATCCATAAGACATCAGTCTAGTTTACAGCATACAGTGGACGCTCAACAAGCAACATATTCAAGATTAGGTAACTCTTACTCTATATCAGGAACTAACGTAACAACATCTCATACTGCAGCAGGTGCATCAAGTGCAACCTCAAACGGTATTGGAGTTAACTCTTACGATAGCACAACAGGTGTTGGTACAGTAGGTACAATCACAGGAACTCAGTCAGGATCAGGTAGTTTCTCATTCTCTCAGTCATTCACTAAGGGTGACATAGCAGGTACAGCATCTGAATACTCAGACTTCGGTAGTGTATCAATCACATCTGCAGGAACTCAAAACAGTTCTGCTAATGCACCAGGTACTATAACTAATGCTCACGCGATCACCTTAACAGGTACTGGTAACATAGGTACTGCTACAACAGGTCAGTTCGTAACTGAGGTTACTGCGTTCTAGGCATGTTGAGAAAGGGTATACATATAGTAGCACTAGGTGTACTAGCAAGTGCACCTGTATATGCTGTGCCCGTGGTCCCGAATTTTACTCAGGGCAGTATGACTTCAAACACCCAGACGACTTCTAAGGTGACGGAGACAATTAATTCGATGGACTACAATACTGGGTACCAATTTTCGGTAACAGGCTCAGGGGTAACCGCTAGTGGTAATCTCTCACCTTCTACTACTGATGCTAACGTGACTATTAACGGAGTGACTTCGACATGGACTGGGATCGACACAAAACCCACCTTCACACAGACAACACCAGGAGCAGCGTTTCAGTTCACAGAGACGTATCAAGCCCCAGGTCTTTCCAATCACACAATAATACAAAGAGTAACAGAGGTAACAAGCGTAACAGACACAACAAGTATCTTCTCTCAGTAGTCTTATGTTTGTCTCAACTTGCTAACGTCCCTACAGTTAAAGCAAGTGACGTAGGTGGTGTATCTGCTACTGCTAGTCCCATCGCGAATAGTAGTGGGTCAGTTACCAACCAGGCAATACAAGTTTTACAAGGTCCGTATATAACAAACACATATGGTAATGGGATACAGTGTCAAGGTCCTACCATGAACATAACCCCCTACGCTACAGGTACAGCATCAGCACAAAAACCATATGAAGCGTGGTGGGATTCGCCAGTGTACAACATGATTGACGCTAATGATGATGGTGTACCAGACAATCCTGGTGAAATTTTATACTTCACTCCAAACCGTACAGGGCAGAAAGATAACTATAACATAAGCATAGGTGTGAGTGCTACATGGTCTAGACCATTAGATAAAGAACTACAGCAGCAATGTAAAGATGCTGCTGCAGCAAATATCGCATTGATGCAACAAGCACACGCTAATAAAAGACTTGACTTTGAGATAGCCAGATTGAAAAATTGCGGAGAATTGTTAAAACAAGGTATATCCTTCCATCCAAAGTCTCCTTACTATGCTGTGTGTGCTGATGTTATGGTCAATGGTAAGAACGTTATAACACCTCATACACATGAACTAGATACTATTTCTTTCTCGACTTCTTCTGAATCTTTAAAGGATCTAAACCTTTCGATTGGCGATATCGATTAGCAATAATCTCACTCTTTGATAACTCACGATGCTTTCCAAGTTTCTTTTGGACTGCAGTCGTGATTTTTTTTATGACTGGTTTGATTGCTCTTAAAAGTAATGGAGTTGCTGCTGCTCCTGCTGTTGCGACCACTGCTATTGCTACGGTAGTGGTCACTTGATTTGGTGCAGGTAGATACTTATCAGCAACACTAGTTGCCTCATACAATGTCACACAGGTTTTACCGTCAGAACTAAGTTCGTGACCTATAACTTTTTCATCACCTGATTGTGTTAAGTCACCAACTCTTAGTTGTGCAGGACCTGGACATGGTACTTCACCACCTACATCACCAGTATCAGGAACCTCAGGTGGTTCAACTTCTGGTGGCGGTTCAACTTCTGGTACAGGTGCTTCTCTTGTTATTATTAGTTGCTCTGGTTCATAATTCATTGCATCATAAGAAGGAACCCCTGCATCGCAATAAACTACGACACCATCGGGGTCATCCTTCTCTAGATTTTTGTTCTTCATTATACTGTTACTGTTCTGCTCATGTGCTTCTACACATCCAGGTATATCAATAACAGGAACCCCTATCATATCAGGACTTGCTACAGGTCCGTAGATAGGGATTGCAGTAGGAGGATTGTCAGTCAACCATGATGGTGGCATGAAAATCGTTGTTGTTCTGATTGTAGGAACATTGCCACCATTTATCACTATAGTGGGGATTGTCATTAGCAGTCCTTGCTCATTTCCTCTGCCATATTGCCACCTATCTCTGCACCTTGGTTACCACCAAACATTGCTACCCATCCTGCTGCTACCCATCCTACGAATGGTATAGTGCTAAGACTAGGTGCTGCTGCTGCACCAATACTAGTACCAACTACTCTACCTGTACCTTCTCCTGATCCTATTGCTTTGATACATGCGATTCTTTCAGCACCTATCTCTGCTGCTTGACCTTGAGTCAAACCTGGTGGATTGTCTATCCAAGATCTGTTGTTAGATACAGGACCGCCTTGGTTAGTTTTACCATCCATGAAGTACTCTTCAGTGATTTGAGTAGTATTGTTTGCTAAACCTAAGAATCCTGCTTTCTCTTTAATATCTTTAGTGATGAATGCTTTCTTAGGATCGTTTGCTGAATATGAAATAGCATATCCCTCGTCTGACACACTTACCTTATATGATGTATAAGGACCTACAGGTAAATCCACTGATGGTAGTGGTGCTTCTTTTGTTCTTGTTGCAATATAACCTATCATTCCCAGATGTGAGACAGCGAATAAACTGCCTACTACACCGAATGATATCCATTTCCACTTATTCATTTTCCTAATGGACTAGTTGGGAGAGGTAATGCAGGACCTGTTACATCTGGTAATGATCCACCTACCATACCTGGTATGGCATCACTTACAGCAGACATAACTTTTTCTTTGACCGAATCTACGATGGCATCCTTTTGTGTATATAGATATACACCACCGCCAACAACGGTAAGAGATACAACGCTAGACGCAATAGCAAGTACATTGATAATTTTTTGCATGATGTTTACTTAGAATCTGGGACGATTTTCACAGGACCTGATTCAATCCTGATAGTTTGTGCGGGAGCAGTCTCTGATGCCTTAGCAATAAGGAACTCCATGTCCTTCTTACTTATGTTAGCACTGCTGTCAGGATCACCTGGTTTCTTTTTCTTACCCCCAGTTTGGACGCCAAAAGTTGCTAGTGTACCTGTAAAGACGCTGGCTATGAAAGTTGGATCAATCTTTTCTCCTGCATCATAACCTGGTATTTTAACGTAGTTCAAAGTTAAAATTCCTGCTGACCAGATGAGAACGATTACTCTTATTAGAGTTGCCAAGTATGCCAGTTGCTCTTCTTTATCTTCAGCAAGTTCTTTAAACTTACCTAGAGGTCCTTTCGGTTTCTCTTTTACTTCTGCCATAATGTTTACTTTTACTCCTTATTATCTATAACATATAGATTTCCACTTATTGAGATGCGTGTATTGTCTGTTGTATAGAAGGGATTGACTCCATGATTGAGTCTAGCAGGGAAGAATACTATCTTCCATTCCCATGTTTTATCTACATTTATATACGCTGTATCTAATCCACCAAGTGCTGTATTGTATTGAAACATGAATGACGCTGTTTCATTTCCACTAGTTTTAGGATATCTTTTTCTTTCCTCTTCTAAGTCATATGGTATATGAACCCAGATGACAAAGGAGAATATTCCACTGTGTATATGTAGAGGATTGAAATCATATCTCTTTTGATAGTTTACCCATAGTCTTTTTAGTTCAAAGTCACTATTGTTTATATCATGCATTTTCTCTGCCATACCCATAGCAGGTTGAAAACCAAACTGATTAACGTATTCATATGAAAGGCATCTAGTAAAAGATTTAATCTCCTTAGTTAAAGGTAGATGCCACTCTTCTTCTAGATGACCTCTTAGAGAGTCTCTAGCATCATTCTCAGAAGACTTCTGCAGTTCATACATACTCTTCTGTAGTTCTGCTACAACAGGAGATGGAACTTCTGCCAATAGATATCCAGGTGATTTTAACCACTGGACGTGATACTTAAAATCACTCATTCTGTAGTGCGTTTCTTTCCTATATTATATTTTGATTCTAATGTCCACTCACCTTTCTCTTTATATGCTATAACTTTGATTTGACTTAAAGGTGCGACTTCTTTTATTTCTGTTTCCTGTACGATCTCTACAAGACCCCAATCAGATAGTAGTTTGATAATTCTATTTCTTCTTTGTACATCATTGTCTGATAGGTTTGCTTTCTTTCCGTCTAATGCAAATAGTTCTTTAAAATGTACAATGTAGTATTGTCCTTTCTTATGGAGGATATGACATGATTGATAAAGTTTTCTCTCTTTACGAGATGCTACCCCTATCCTTGTAAGTGTTTCACGAACTTTCAAAAAATCATCAGGTTCTTTGAGGTTCACTTCAATCATATTATCTTTAGTCCATTCCACTTCATTCATCTTCTCTTACCCCCTTTGTTCAGTTTGGATTTAATGTAGTCTAGTTGTGTAGGAGATAGGATGCGTAATGCTTGCTTTGCCTTTTCATTACTATAACCATAGTATTGTTTGACAACATCAAGATCTTTCACCTTATCCTGCTTACCCCAAGGAGAAAATCTCTTCCTAGGTCTGACTATATGTATATAAAAATCATACTGTAAACGACTAGGTATATCATGTTTCATATTCATTTCATTGGCATACAATACAGTATCCAGATGATGTGACATACACTTATTGATGATGTAAGGAGGATAGTTCTTTTCCCATCCAGGATCATCAGTGTCTAGTACACTCTTCTTATTAAGGTTGATAGAGTTGAGGTATGCCGATAGGGGGTACCGATCATCATATGACATAGTTTCTTAGAAGAAGTTCTTTACGTTGTTTTTGATTTTCAATATAGTTTGCATCGCTATGTCTCAGAGAATATGTGTGCTCGTATGTTGATGCTGTCCATCCTTCAAACCTATCTTCAATTATATTGCTGTCATTATAAGATATCAACTGGTCAATGTCACACTTCATACAATCTTTAGCAAACAACTCATGACTAAATCCTTTGTGCATATCTCCTTTAGTTCCATAGAGATTAGACTTGATCTCATATGGAGGATCTAGATATAAAAATTTAGTAGTATTAATCTCAGTGAGATTATCAGGTGACAACAATCTCTCGTATGAAAAATTTGTTATTGTCCAGTTCTGAATCAACTTACTAAACTCAGGAAGATACTTTATACCATGTGCAGTAAAGTTTTGTTTAGATGCTAGTTTACTAAATGATGAGTTCATTGACAATCCACTGAATGAGCATTTGTTTGTAACATAAAATGCAACTGCTCTACCCATTGGTGTAGTCTCTGTAAGAGGTTTCTCTAGATACTCTTTCTTTTCGTAGAAAAGATTACGATCTGTATATCCTTCTGAGTCAGAATGTTCTTCCTTAAGTTCTAAAAGTTCAGTCATTAAGTCTGGTACATTTCTCTGAAGTACTCTCCAAAATTGATATAGGGGTTCATATAAATCATTTACCCATATATCCAAGTGAGGATATATTCGAGAGATATGGATTGCCACAGAACCTCCACCTAAGAAGGGTTCACGAAACTCTTCATAAGCGTTAAGGTCTGGTAGTTGTTCACACAACTTTGTAAGTGCTTTTGACTTACCACCAGGATATCTTAGAGGTGTCTTATTGTATGCCACTGTAATCAGGATAAATTTCAGGACCTGGCATAGGTGCGTAGTATCCTTTAGGACCTGTGCCTTTGGGTATCTCAATCAGTGCTTGAACTGCTTCGTCAAACCACCTGTTCATTGACTTTGCCATAATACGATAGGATGTACCAACATATAGTTGACCACCTACAACAGCAACTGCTGTGGCACCCCAGAACCAGTAATAGAATCTGGACTTCATTTGTGCCCTAATCTTTTCACGTTTTCTCATAAGTTTGTTAGTCATCATGATCATCCCAAGGATCTGTTAAATCCTTATTACTAAAAAATGCTTTGGTTGCACCATAGATTGTCAGGATTATAAATGCACCTGCTATGATTGCAACAAACTGCCCTGTCTGTCCTAGACCTGCAAAGTTACCATGCGGTATTATTGTGTCATAACACTTTGCTATTTTTTCTGGATCATTCCAAGTACCAGGTAATGTGTATACTGGTGGGCATGATAGAAAAAGATTCATTTAAAGTTACACTCCATCATAAGTTGAGTAAGACATGCAAGAAGGTTTACTTCTTGATCTGCTACGAATGCAGATTTGTATTGGTAGTCTGCAATAATTAGAACTGCTGCTGCAGTGCTAGGACCATCCATTACACTTGTCAAGTTATCGTATAAGTTACGCATGATTGATGCAGGGTCTGAATCTAGATTCTGTTGTACCCATGCTTTCACATCATTGAACTTCTTATCTCTCATACTATCTACGAGAGTATCGATCTTGGCATCACCGAGTGTTGCTAGTATCCCTGTATCTATGCCACCTGTAGAAGCATAGCGTTGTAGTTCGTTTAGTGTTCTCCTAAAGTCAGGAAAATACTTTTGGATTACTTCTGCTACAACTTTGTTATTGAAAGCGACTTTCTCTTTAGTAAGAATGTCACGACACCTGTTAAAGAACTCACCCGCTAGAAGTTGTTTTGATTTACCACGAACATTGAAATCTATTACAGTTGTTCTACTGTGTAGAGGTTCAATAATCTTATTCTTGAAGTTACAAGTAAAGATAAAACGACAGTTCTTTTGGAATGTTTCTATCGATGCCCGAAGTAAAAGTTGTACATCTGGGGTAGTGTTGTCTGCCTCATCGATGATAAGGATTTTGTGCTTTGCTCCACCTGTAAGAGATACAGTCGCAGCAAAGTTTTGTGCTTGGTTTCTAACGGTATCGAGGAATCTCCCCTCGTCCGATCCATTGATAACATAGAAGTCTGCTCCAAGTTCATTACAAAGTGCTTTCGCAATAGTAGTCTTACCTACTCCTGCTGTGCCAGACAAGAGAAGATTAGGTATCTCCCCTTGCTCAACAAAACTAGAGAAGGTATCTTTCACATTCTGTGTGAGAATACAATCCTCTACTTTCTTAGGACGATATTTCTCAACCCAGAGAAAATCATCATGCATTTGGTTCTAGTGCAATAAAGTATTTGATACCGTTGCCTTGAAACTTAGCAACGTTTTTACTACTGATAGATACGTCATACGCACCTGCAAGTAGTTTTAAGTTTTCTACTCTGAAACAGTAGCAGAAATTCTCAGTTGTAGTTCCTACATTGACAGAGAAGTTATTAGAAGTTTCGTTCTTCTTATCTGTCACTGTTAGGTTCATTGTCTCTCCATCACCAAACAGACATAGGTCTGGTAGTGCATAGATAGATGCTGCCTTATTAAGTTGCCTTAGAGTTTCAGCATCAAGATGGAAAGATACATCATATTCCTTAAGTTCTATTTCTTTCTCTGGTGCCTGAGTAATAATATCAGGGTCAGCATAAAAATATCTGGTCTTAGAACGACCCTTACCATCTGTAATAGTTACATAGGTACTGCTAGTTGTATCGATCTTTGGTTGATCTAATAGTGTTAGTCCATTAATAAACATACCCAGATCGTAAATAGCAATCTCAGAATCAAATGCTTCTTCTACATTAGCAATGGCAAGAATATTCTTGTTAATGCTAAGGGTTGCTATCTGATTTCCTGGTTTGATTACTATTGATTTATTGATAGTACAGAAGTTTTTTAAGATTTCAACTGTTCTAGGTGTAATGTCAATCATTTCTTTGCTAGACGTTTTAAGTGTTGGGTAAGTTGGAATAGTTACTGTCATTGTTGTTTTGATTAAAATGGTAAAGAAGAATGGCATAGTGCATAATCTTTAGCATATCATCTTTGGGTGTACCTTTACGATCATATCGAGAGGCATACTTCAAGATGTTACTGCGACAGAATGCTTCTGCATCACCAACCGCTTCGATTAGGTCTAGGGTTTGAATATTCCCAGAAGAATAATGGCGGTCATATGTGGAGGACACATAAGACCGCACTTCGTCAAGGATCACATCTTCATTGTATTTCATTATATACCGAGAAGTTTTCTCATTCTCAGTATACAATGCTTTTCAATCTTTGTCAACTATTTTCTTCATTCTCCATATCTTCACCTGCATCAACCTTAGTATAAAGGTCAAGGAATGATTGCTTGGTGTCCTCATCGAAACGTGAGATGCAGTTTGTTACTGCTGTCAAACGATTACCGAAGATAGCAAATGCTTTTGCAATGTGAACTAGACGACGTGTAGTCACAACTTCGTCAACACCACCATCATAGAATGTCTTACGGATAACACCTGCCCACTTGATTAGGTTCTCTGTGAAGTCTTTGTCACAACCATTAGCAAGAAGAATTCTAGTCTCAACTGATGCAGATGGATACTCTTGCTCAAAGGTTACAGGGAATCTCTCAAGGAATGCTTCGTTAAGAACATTAGTACCTACGAATCTACCATCCTCAGAACCTTTACCTTTGGTGTTAGCAGTTGCGATTACATTGAATCCGTCTGCAGGTCTGACATACTTACCGATCTTCTTAAGGAAGACACCCTTACCTTCTAGTACAGATTGTAAACATAGAATCTTGTTAGATGCTAGGTCGATCTCGTCAAGTAGTAAGATAGCACCACGCTCAAGTGCTTCGACTACAGGACCGTTGTGCCATACAGTAGAACCATCAATCAATCTGAATCCACCGATCAAATCATCCTCATCAGTTTCGATAGTGATGTTGACTCTGATGAGTTCTCTTTTCTGAACTGCACATGCTTGCTCTACACATAAGGTCTTACCATTACCAGATAGACCTGTGATGAATGCAGGGTAGAATAACTTAGACTTGATAATCTTATGGATTGAATCAAAAGAACCAAACTTAGTAAAGGTCTCATCCTTGCTTGGAACATAAGATGCTTCAACTGCAGGTTGAGCAGAAGGTGCTTTGTATGCCTTCTCGATTGCTTCTGCAGTAAGATTCCACTTACCAATACCAATCTTGTATGCTTTCAATCTCTTACATGCTGTAGCATATGAGATAGAGAGAGTCTTACCTGCTTCTCTGATATCATTACATCCTACGTTGTCACCAACTTTGCTAGTTAGATACTCAACGAGTTGTTCTGTTGTTACTGGATTTGGTTCAAATGTCATTGTTTTAGTGGATTGATTTGTTTGTTATGTACTTATTATAGCAGGTACATCTGCTGTGTGCAACAGTAGTGGACACTTTGTGAAGTGTCACGCTATCTGTTCGATGAATTTGTTGAGCACAGTTTTGTTTGTCATCTTAGAACTCATATGTTTTTTGAATGCACGTCTTAGTTCTGCGTTGGTAGCAACTTCTCCTTTTGAAGTTACTTCGATCTCATCAGAAGACTCACCAATGTTTTTGTCTGGCATATAGATTTGCTCAGAGAAACCCATTTGGTTTGAGATTGAAAAATGCTTTTGCTTCTTCCACATCTTGTCAACATCGATACCTCTAGTATCTACATCATTGTATCTTAGAGTACGACTTAGTTCACCCTTACTGCATAGTCTGATACCTATCCAGTTGTAATCAGTGATCTCTCTGAAGAAAGATACGATCTCTTTTGTTGTGTGATAATGTGATGTGTTGATCTTCTTAGTGCGACCTGTCTTTTTATCACGAAGGAAGAATACAGCATAGTTTTGATGTGCCATACATCTAGTGACTAAGTGACCGTCTCTCTCATCATACCATGTTGGTTCACCTTGCTTCCTTGCATCCTCAACAAAGTGCATTGGGTTTGATTCACCATCAGTTAGACATACAACGTGAACCTTTTGTACATTCTCTTCTTTCTGTAATCTGTCAACAAGTTGACGAGTACATAAGATTGCTTCAGCAAGTGGTGTGCCACCTAGTGTATACTCCTGATGACAGTTGAGTCTGTATCCACCCATAGCAAATGCTTGCATAAAGATTACCTTCATAGACTCATCTAGAGACTTAGCATTCTGTTTAGAAGATAGTAACTCAAGTAACTTGAATGAATCATTGATGTAAAGATCATTCTCTTTGAAGAAACCTGTTTCTAGACCACCTCTACCACTTCTAGAGAATCCATCTTGGAATGCATAAACCTTGAAAGGAATACCTGCTTTTCTGCAGAACCAGACTAGATTGTAAACTTGCTTGAGTGTATCAAGTAAGACGTGTGACATAGAACCAGACCAATCAACATGGAATATTAGACCGTGATTCTTACCATCAGGTACAGTTGTAACTCTTTTGAAGATATCATCTGTCAACTTGTACTTGTATAGAGAGTTAGTGTTGATAACACCTGTCTTAGCAGTTGCCTGTCTCTTGTACTGATCAGCAGACTTCTTCATTTCAAACTGCTTGATAAGATAGTTGACTTCTTTTTGTGATTGTTTTTTGTAGTCAAAGAATTTCTTTTCCATGAAATCTTTTTGCTGATTCATATATTCAATGAATCTGCAATGCTCGTCTTCAGAAACAACATGTTGTTGTTTTGGATTGTAGTAATGCTCTCTAAGATCATCTTGAATCTTTTTGTGACCAATGATGTAGTGATCAACATCAACCTCAGGAATAGTAAGATACTTCCATTCTTTACAGTTGTCATCAATCAATGTCTCTAGTGCTTGATTGAATGCTTCATCAGTAATAGTCTCTGTCTCATCAAAGGTACGCTCATTTCCCATAGTAGGAGTTGCGTTTGGTGTACCTACTGGTGCTTTAGGTTGATTGCTTGATTGCTGTTGGATTTGCTGTTGTTGCTGTTCTTGCTTACCGTCATTTGGTTGCATATCCCACTCCACATCACCTAGATCAGATAGATCCATATCTCCAACATTTTTATCAAGGTCTGCATCTTCTTCTTCTTTCGCATCTTCAATCTTTTCTGCTCTACCATATAGATCGATTGCTAGTTTTACTACCTCATCAAATGTTTCTGTCTTAGCAGCACGATCTACCCATACTTGCTCTTCCTTGGAGAACTGAATGTTTGGGTTACCTTTGAACCATAGATTGATACGATCAATAAAAGCAATTTTTGTAAGGTCTTCATCATTTACACCAAAGAAATCATCGTCATTTAGTTCTGTATATCCTTCAAAGAAACTCTTGCGAAGACCAGGATATGTTCTCTTCATCATCTTTTCAATACGAACATCTTCTAGAACATTTACAAATCCTCTGTTTGCATCGTGGTCTGTGTCTGGTGTATATAATGCGTGTCCAACCTCATGACCAACAAGTAAATCATACACTGTATTAGATGCTGTCTTCCAGATAGGAAGTATGAGAACTCTGTTGACAACATCAAAAGATGCAGTTGTCACTTTGCGATGCTCAACTGTTAAGTTTTCTGTTGCTAGTAGTTTAGCGAGTGTTCCTTTTACTTCTTGATTGATCATGTGTTTCCTTGTGTATGTACTTATTATAATACATTATTGAGGTGTGTGCCAGTTCAATGGACACTTTCTCAACTGTCACATCACCGCAGTTACACTCATTACTGTTGCACCAGGATTACGAGCAAGTGCTACTTGCTTTGCATCTTGATAATCAATAGCGATTACCTCTTCATCCCAAACTTTACCTGCTTTATACAGAGTTACTTTACATACCATTATGAATCATCCGACATTTTTGAGAAATCATTTATCTTTTCAAACTTTATAGTGCGTAAAAACTTATCTAATAGAACATCTCCTTTATGAGAAATGACAAATAGATTAGTTGTCTGTCCTAATGACTTTAGTATTTGCAATAACTCATTAGTTGCTGACGCATCAAGGGATGAATCAAAGACTTCATCAAGTATCAATAGATTAGTTGCTACACTATTCTTCATCCTAGCAACTTCTCTCCATGTAAACAAGAGTGATAGATCTATTTTCTGTTTCTCTCCTTCAGAGAATGATGCATAACTAAAATCGTCTCTAAATCTACTCTTCAACTTCTCATTAAACTCTTCATCTAAGGTAAAGTTTACAAAGAAGTCCATACTGTTCAGATATTTATTGATTAACTTGTTAAAAATCGGCACATATTTTTTGATGATTTGAGATTTTATACCACTATCTTTGAGTAAATGTGATATCACTTGGAACTCATCCAACTTCTTATTAACGTGAGAACAACTTTTCATAGTCTCCTCTAAACTATGTTCAAATTCTACCAGAGCAGATTGTTCTTTGTCAATATTAGGTGTGACAGTTTGTAGTTTGTCTATTTCCTTTTCTCTTCTAAGATTTTCTTTTTGTAATCTTATGATCTCACGTTCTATTGCAGATATATCTGTTCTCATATCGTGGCACTTCATTGATATATCATCTGCTGCTTCTATTTCATTCAACAATATGTTTATATCTGTTTTAAGATTGTTTAAATTTTTTGCTATTGACTCACCAGTTTCTTCTAATGATTTTATTTTCTTATCCTTAAATGTTTTTTTAATAACCTGTGTACAGGTAGGGCAGTTATCATGTGTAGATAGAAACTTAATTTCTTTCTTTGCACTCCTCAACTCAGAGTTTAAAGAACCTTGATCTAGTTTTAAATCATCTAGTTTGGTTCGTTGTTCTGCTGTATCTATTAGTTGTCGTTGCTGTATTTGTAGTTCTTTCTTCTTTACTTTTAGTTCCTCTTCTTGATCTCCCATCTCTACCCAGTTTGCATCTATCTTATCTTGTATTTCTTTCTGTCTATTATCGTTTACTTCTTTGAGTTGTTTTAAAAGTTTTGTTTGTGCTGATACTTTCTGTTCTGCTACAGTTAATAGATGATCACATTCTTTTCTTGCTGCTAATGTTTCTTTTACTCTATCTCTCAACAAGAGATTCATTTTTGAGAAGATCTTGATGTCCAGTAAATCTTCGATAACTTCTCTCCTGTGACTTGCTCCGAGTTGCATGAAGGGGACAAAAGTGGATGAACCCAAGATGACGACTTGCGTAAAGGATTTGAAGTTGAGTTTGAGTATCGATCCTTCAAGATACTTCTGAGTATCGTTCGCTGCTGCGTCTTGGTCAACGAGTTTGTTGTTTCTGTACAGTTCAAATACATTTGGTTTAATACCTCTAAATACACGATATTCATCTTTACCAATAGAGAAAGTAACTTCTACTTTGGTACCCTTTTCGTTGATACTATTTACTAGTTGACCCCTAGTAATCTTTCTAAAAGGTTTATTAAATAATCCAAAACACAAAGCATCCAACATGGTTGATTTACCCGAACCATTTTGTCCTACTATTAATGTGGACTGACTATCATCTAGTTCAATTTCAGTCCATTGGTCACCAGTGGAAAGAAAATTCTTCCACCTCAATGTTTCAAATACGATCACTTAAATTTTGGTACGATTAGTTGGTTCTCTTTGATGATTGTGAATCGATAATCATAATTTACACAGTTCATGGCAATGATGTCAGGATCGACTTCCATGATTTCTAGTTCTTTGTCGCTGTCGTTTGCTTCTAATAAACCCATGTGTCTTGTAGCATCATCTTCTGATTCAAAGACAGTTACAGTTTTATGCTTTGATGCAGACTTTACAGCGTAGATTCCTCCTGTGTTTTTTTCGGTTAGTACAAACATTATAGTTCAGATGCCTCGACATAAAGTGACCTCATAACAGACTTAACATTGGACTTATCAACTTTAAGTTCTATTTCATCTATGTATGATTCAAGTAATGTCATAGTGTCCTCTGTTTCCAGAGTGCTATCCGAACATTCTAGTTCAGCACTGAGATCTTCGACAATCTTAAGATCTCCTAAACCTATATTTTGGAGTTGCTTGACCGCATAGTCAAACTTCTGGTAATCACCTTTCTCCTCTACTATAAGTTTTACGAATGATCCTTTGAGGTCTTCCGACTCTGGGATACTAACTCCGTTATTATAATACAGTTTATAAAAAATGTCAAAGGGATTCCTATAAAAAGTAGTTTTAAGAGTAGACGTGTCAAAAACATGAAACCCTCTTTTGCATCCGTAGTCATTCCAGTATAGTTGATAAGGATTACCTAAGTAAGATATATTACCCTTCGTTGATTTCTGATGATAGTGTCCACTGAAGACTCGTTTGAATTTATTGAAGAAGGTTCCGTCCATACCACTTTCCATAATATGACCAGGATGTGCTTCAAAACCATTGAGTTCTAGATGACCCATAAGCACAGGTGCTTTAGATCTTTGAACTGCTTCAAATACTTCAGACTTGTTATCATCACAAATCCAAGGCAACATTAGTATGTCAGTTCCATCATAACTCTTAGTTGTTGGTTTGTCAATAACATCAAAGTTATACTCACCTAAAATCTCATGAGGTGCATTTATCTTTAATGTATTCTTATAATATATGTCATGATTACCAATCAGCATAGTATGATTACATCCCAGTTTTATCAACTGGTCAAACCACATTTCTTTTGCTTCATCTAATGAATGGAAATTAATATACCTTCTCCTATCAAAAGTATCACCAAGACTTATAACCTCTTTGATACCTGATGCTTTAATAAAAGGTATTACAACCTTACTATAAAATCTTCTATAGTGATTGATAAAATGTTGATTGTCATTACGCACACCGAAGTGCTGATCCGTAATAAGTAGGATCTTCATGGGCGACGAGTTTTTATTTGTATATTATTCTTGATAGCATTATAATCGGTATTACCTGATCCGTCAACTGTAAAGATATCAGAGTAACCATACTTATCAATAATCTTATCCTTTATATCCATCTGTCTTTTTTCTTTAGCAATCCTACGAAGAAAAGCATAGTAAACTATTTGAGTAAAATAAGCAAAAGGGTTTTTACTTTTCTCTGGATTAAAATTCTTTATGTATTGTACACAGTTCTCATACCCATCAGCAATCATATCATCCTTGTACATGTAGTTAATAAAGTTAGGTCGGAATGATAAGTGTGTAGCAATTTTGAGGAAACACTCACCTAAGTATTCATCGATTCGCGGTTCAGTTGTACCTGCTTTCTCTGCCTCTGCAACTTTATTTTTATACACAATAATAGACTCCAAAAACCTTTTGTTATCTACATAGTGAGGTTTTCTTTTCTTTGGAGTTGCAGGTTTTTTCTTGCCCTTAGTAGGATCTTTTGTAAGAACCTTACCCTCAGGATTAGGTTTTTTGCTAGGCATTTATTATTCTGTTGTGATATTTCATTATAGCATCACTTGACAAAAGTGTCAATATAATGTACAATAACACTGTAAGGGTTTAAGGGTTATTTTTAGTTTTATATATTTTCTCGAACATAGTTCTGTAGTCGTCAATATCTCCTATTAGTCCCATAGTTTTATCAGGGTCGATACGATACCCAGATGTCTTTGAATCTATTGGATCACCGCCCTCTGCCATAACAAATGCTTGGTATAACAATTTGATTTGTTTGCTCATAGTAGATACACAGATGATATCTTTTTCCCTAATCACATAAAAATCTTCGTCGGATAGTTGCTGCCATTTTATAAATCCCATACCCCTAGCGACTTTTGTTTCGCTGATAGGATTAGTGACAATCTCAACGCATAAAGGATCTTGTAAAAACACAAGAGATTCTTGATGGTCTTTTGTTATAACTGCTTTAGCGAGCACCTCGTCTCCACTGACCAGTTTAAAGATCCCATAAAATTCTTCTTCGTGTTTTATAAAGTTAATCATCCTTTTTTAGTTTTAGGTCTATGATTTCATAATCAAACTTTTCTTCATTATATACCTTTACTCTTTCCATCAGGTGATTTAACGTGTAGTTATTCCCCCTGTCTGTTGAGATATCATCAGCAATATCATATAGAAGTGCTTTTGATTTATTGTCTCCCTTCCGCAATACTCGTCCAATGCTTTGTAAATTACGAATACGAGATTTAGAAGGAGAAGCAAAGATAACATTATGTAAGTTACGAATGTTTATGCCTGTACTGAATGTACCATATGATGCAACAATAATAGCATTGTCTGAAGTCTCGGTCAGTTGTCTTATATCTTCCCGATCATCAGTGTCAACACCACCATGTACAAGATATACAGGTTGGTCTGTATCACTATTTATGAGATTAAATAAAGGAATCCCATGACGATCTACATAGTTAAAGAGTATCAGGGTGTTACCTTTGCAATCTTTTGCTAGGTTTTTGATAAACTTGTTTCTACCACTGTGTTCTACAAGGTAGTCAATCTCATCTTGATATCCTTCAAATAGTTTTTCTTCATGTTTTAATAAGATAACTTTTACTTTTAACTTGGCAACATGACCTTGCTGCATAAGTTTATTAGTCCTAGTTACTTGTGAACATCTACCAAACAAACCCTCTAGTACCAGTTGATTTACGTTAGCACCATCTAATGTACCAGTAAATCCTACACGATATTTACAATCATGTAACTTACTCATCAGTGTACTCAATGATTTTGCTTTAAATTGATGTGCTTCATCACCTATTACACAGTCAAATCTATCAAACCATTTCTTTGGTTCTTTGTATATTGACTGCCAAGTGGTAATCACTACTTCATGGTTCGTATATTTCTCTTGTCCTGCGTAAATTCTATGGCAATAAGAGGATGCTTTCCAACCATATGATTTAAAATCTTTATACATCTGTTCTACTAGAGAGGTAGTAGGAACAACTATCAATACATTTCTTTTTATATTAACATGGTATCTGACTAATGCATAGATCATCAAGGATTTCCCACTGGCAGTTGGCGACAATAGGAGTCGTCTGTTGTATCGTAGGCATTCGTATATTGCTTGATATTGGTAATCGCGAACCTTTACAGGAAGATGTAATGACTTCACAAACCCTGCAACACCTTCGGGAGTTATCAGATCGTTGATGTCATCGGGTGATCCGTAAAATTCATTCTCTTCTATCTCATATTCATACTTATTTTTCTTTGCCCAGTCAGTAAGATAGTCTACGAGACCACAATACAACTCACCTGTAGAAGGAGAGAACAAACGTATCTTACCATCCCATCCTCTATATCTTTTCGTCTTCTGCATAAACTTTGCAGACTCTACTTCAAACGTAAAAAAATCCGCCAACTCGTACTTGACGTGATCTGGTGCTTCTACTTTTAAATATACCTCATTCTTCTTTGCAATCTTGAGGTCCATCATTTGACTTAAGTCACTATATTATATAGTGTATCACTAGGAACCTTCTTTCCATTTAGTCCAATCTATTGCGTTTTTGATCTGAAAGTTTCTAACACTAATCTGTTTGATAACACTTTCCAAAAAGAATATTACCTGATCTAAGTAATCTATTTTATATTTTATTTTTCGGATATCTTCATCTGCCTCAATAAACATATTGATCTCTTCTTTAGTAGTAAGTTTGAGATCAAATGGCATGTCTTTATATACAGTAGCAGGTGCTTTACCTTTGTAATATAACCATTTCTCTTTAACTATTCTTTTATACTCTCCCTCCTTCTCTTTCTTCATCAAAGAAAAAGTATTAAAGTACTCCATGTACTTCTGATGTAATCTTGGTATCTTTAGAGACTCTTCACAATACAAGTCATCATCTATATTGCAGTCCTCTTTCCAGAGATTCTGCAGAGTTTCTAGATTCATACTCCTTGATCTTTATTACTTGCAAACCACTCTTTCATGGTTGTCTGATAACCTGACTGTCTACTCTTCTTTGGGGTTATCCCCTTCATCTTGTTGTAGTCGTTGTGCATCGCTTGGAGTAACCATGCCTGTGCTAGTTGCTGAGGTCCCTCTTTCAACAATCGGATTTGTGATTTCGATAGACCAGCCTTCATCTCCAAATACTCCTGTCTCCACGATGTGTGGGGTTTCTTGTCTGTCATTCTCCTCCCAATCAGATACAATTTTTTCTGCTTGACGATCAACGTTGTCCATCGTCCTTAGTATTTTACCATCAATCCACATTTTATGCAACCATTCGATAAAACCTGTAATCAAATGATTTAATGGAAAGGGTTGTTTCTTTGCCCACCTACTAGATTTAGTATACCAGTTATCTTTGCCACCCCATTGATGCTCAAAGTTATACTGAAATTTCATCGTCTTGTTTGTGTGTTAACGTTTCTTATTTCATAAAGTAAATACTTGAACGTTACACTTGCTGTCATAAACTCATTATCTGTTGATGTAACATTGAAGTCTAGTGTACTAAGATTTGTGGGAAACATATCTTTAAACACTACATCAAAGTTTGTAATATTATTATTGTTTAATACTTGTAAAGTGCCATCAGAAACTTTGAAGTCCTGAGTGCCTATTACATCACTATTACTATTTACCCAGTCTCTCCTTTCTTGTATAGTATCAGGTGTACCTAATGCACGAATCCAGTTGTGCAACTCCATATAATTTCTTAAGTCTTCATCAACAATAAAATCTATATTTAATTCTGAGTATTGAATATTACCTTCTAATGGAACAGTAACGAATCCTCGTGTAGGTATTGCAATATCACCCAAACTAATTTCGGGTATGGATGCTCTCTGACACAAAAAAGATGCCTTCCTTGCTTTATCCAATAGAAAAACAAATCCTATTGGAGACAAGAAGTTCTTGTTTGTTAGTTGGTCTTGATACCAGTTAGACATTTTATGCGTTTATATTTTCTAACCATGATGTAGATATGTATTTTTCACCTGACAGTGGAGGATTACCTCTATGAACATGAGTAAACCCTGCTGGCCATATTAAAAACTGACCTCTCTTAGGTTTAAATCTCAACGATTGATATAGAAACTCAGTTTCACCACCTTCATCAACATCATTAAGATACATCATCGTTGCAAGTATGCGTCGATTAGTTCCCATAGAACCATCTTCTGAATGCCATGCATGATATCCTTCACTTGGTAGTGTTCGCTGTACATTTAGATATACTTGTTGATATCTAAAATGTAATAGTTGCTCATACTTGTCAACATATTCTTCCAGACATGCACCAGTGATAGCATTATATTCTTTCATGTAAACATAACCTGCGTTATGATCTACCATGAAGTCTTCTGTAGCAAGACATGTATCTTTACGAGCATGTGCTTTACGCTCTCTGCCAAATAAACCTTTACGTTTAAATGTAGATCCAATTTTGTTTTGATAGTTCCAATAGTCAATCAAAGGTTGGGTATTATATTCAGTATCAAAGATACCAATAAAACCCTCATATCTAATGTCAGAAATCATATTAAAAAGTCATACAATGCTATTTAGTCACGTTGTCTCCAATCATCTGATCTGTCATTCTTAAACCAATCTGCTATATCTTCAGCACCACCGAAACCCTTTTTGTGTTTCCTTGGATCCGAGTCTCCTATATCCAAGTACTTAAGAAAAGTTGAGTCAGGATCCGTTGCTAATCTCCTTGCTGAACTCAGCATTCCTCTTGCTGATGTATTTGCTTTTGATAGTTTCTCTGCCCATATCATATCTTCTAAACTTACTTCTTGATCTGCTGCGATTGATTTGCAAATACCTTCTAACCGAAGGCGATATTGGGTAGATAACATATGCTAATGAGTATGATTAATATGATTTATACTACTTCTAAATTAGGAGGGTGGTTGGGTTTCTGTTTGCCAACAATACAAGGGCATTTCTACAGTTTAGAAATTCTTGTATGCCTGAGACCTTCTTGGTTGAGAAGTTCTACCCTGCGGTAGCGAGCACCACCTCTGCCTCATCACCTTAACCAGACCAATGCCAGTAAGTTTATTCAGTCACACCCATTGTTGCGTCCAACAAATATATTATAGCATAAAAAAAGAGGGTGTCAACACCCTCTTTAAAAGATAAGCAATATTGCCTATTACATTAGGTTTGCAACCTGTACTCTTCTGTAGTACTTATTGCTGTTAGCACTAAGTGCACCAGAACCTTGAGTAAGTCCCTGAGCGAATGGGTTAGATACCATACCGTAACGAGTCTTGAAACCAATTTTTGGTTGGAAGGTGTTAGGGTTGATTGCTCTAACTTGCTGTAATGGAACGTAAGGACAGTAGAATAATCCTGCGTCATAAGGTGATGTACCTTTGTATCCAGTAACATAGAAGTGCTTGTCTGCTACGTTTGCTGAATATGGGTCAACATAAACCTTGATACGTCCGTTAAGTGTACCAACAAGAGTTGATGAAGTATCGTCTACACCAGTTAGAGGGTTGTTACCCTGTAGTCCTGGAGCGTAGTCTAGAACTCCTGCCATACCTAGAGCAGATGCAACGTCTGCAGAGCAGATCATGATGTTGCCCTTCCCGCGACGAGTTTCCTGTCCGATAGCGTTAGCGTCTCTTTCAATCTGGAATAATAGTCCCTTGAACTTCTCAACTGACCATCTACCATTTGAGTCAACGTCTAGGTCAAAGATACCTGCAGTAGAAGTGTTGTTCTGTGCACCTTTTACAGCGTTTGTGTAAATGGTTCTAACAACTTCTCTGTTGATTTCAGCAAGGATCTCTGTTGACAGAATGTTTGACAACTCTTGCTCGGCATCAAGACCATGAATCGCTTTCAAGTCTTGAGCAAGTTCGATGCTGTACTCTGCCTTTAGTGCTCTTGCCTTCGCTGTAACGGTTACTTTCTCGATTGAGAAACCCATTTCTCTGAAAGCAGTGTTAGATGCACTGTCATCTAATGCTTCAACAGTTGATGTTGACATACCTGCAGCGTCACCAGTCTGTTCGTAAGTACCTGCAGAGGCATCGTTAAGAACAGCAGGGTTGTTACCTTCTGCGTCGTTGTTTGCTGAACTTGAGGCACCTGGGTCGTAGGATGAACCTGCACCACCAGAGAAACCTGCGTTTGGTTCGTTGAAGAATGCTTCATCGTAACCTGATGCGTTAGGATCTCTTTCGGAACCGTAGTTAGTTCTCATTGCAAAGATAAGTCCTGTAGGACCTGTCATTGGTTGAACACCTGCAATATCATATGCAATAAGCATAGGCATTGATCTTCTGATCAATGAGATTAGAACAGGGTCGAAACCTGCAACTGGACCTGTTGCTGTAGAAGCACCAGTATATCCTGTTGTTTGTAGAGTCTCAGAAAGGATTTGTCCTTCTTCGATCTGTGCTTTTTCTTGGTTTTCTAAGAGTTGTGCAACAACACCTTTCTTGTAAGTGTCACCGATCTCTGGGAGAGCGTCGTGATTCAGAACGGGTGCCCACTTCTCTTGTAGTTTTTGTACAGTCATTTGTACTTTTATCTCCTTTTGAAGTAGTAATTTTGTTTAATTATTTGGACCAACGAGCGATTGCATCAACGTATTTCGACATTGTGCCACTTGTTGTAGATTCGACAAGGGGTTGTGATGCTTCTTCGGTGGGTTCGCTTGCAGATTCTGCAATCTCGGCCTTCCTAGTGAAGTATGATTCCTTAATCGTTTCGACTTTCTTGCGGAAGTCTTCTTCATTTTCAAACTCAACACCCTCTGCTAATGATGCTAACTTCTCCTTTTGGGTTTCTGCTAGACCAACAGCGCATTCGTTCACGATCTCCATTTTAACAAACTCTCCAATTCTCTTATTCAAAGATACATTGGATTCGACTGTTTCGTTGAGTTTCTTTTCCATTTCATCTAACTCTCCAACCATACCGTCAAGTAGATTGAATTTTTCCTCAGGAACACTAAAGTTGTGATCTAAGAAAAGATCTTTTAGACCGTTGAAGAATGATTCACTCATCTCAGTCTTAATACCGTGCTCTACTTGGAGACTATTCTCTTTCATCCAAGTTTCAGCAGCATAAGATAAGTAGTCATCAACCTTCTCGGCTAATTCTGTTTTGATTTTCTCTACCTCTTCGGTTAGAGATTCTTCAAATGCTTCTTGCAACGCTTTTACTTCGTTGTTCACTTTTTCTGTGACCACTGCCTCGAAGATTGTTACTGCTTTTGCTCTGAACTCTTCTGATAGTTCTTCACCTGCGACAAGAGCGTCAACATCTTGAGTAAAGTCGTACTTGGTTTCAGTGATTGCTTCTTCTTCATTTTCTGCGTCCTCCATTTTAGCGGATGCTGCACTTGGTTTGGTGGATAAAGATTTAGATCCTTCGTGTTTTACTGCACCTGCAGCAGAAGCACCTGCATTCTTCGTTCCTTTCGCACCTTCCATGGAATCAGTGTTGACATCGATGATTTTCGCAGCACCACCTTTCGATGTATCGATTGGTTCGCCTGGTTTTGCATCTTTGTTAACCGCAGTTTTAGATTGGGTAGTGCCTTCGGTCACTTTTTCCATATCATCAAGATTTTTTTCGAGGGTCTCAGCCATTGTTTGAACTCCGTTTTGCTTTAAGCGTTGTCTGTATTTATTTATAAATCAAAGACCCTTTAGAAACTTCTCGAACGCGGAAACTTTGCGTTCTTGTAAGTTTATCAGAGTTGCTTGATCTATTTCGTCTTTGATTTGTGCAACAGCAGACTCTTTAAGTATGCCATTATCCCAAATCCATTCTTTTCCTTCCATGATACCATCCACAAATGCGTCAGGTGCTGAAGGATCTGCAACTATATCTGCTGCAGTTGCGAGCATGAAGTCATCCATAACGACATTGCAGTTCTCTTCTTTACGAATTGAACCCATGCCACGGGATGATACTCCTAATTTTACGCCCTCGTCTAGCAGTGACTTGGCGATTTTACCTGATGGTGTATCAAGTAATTTTGCTCTACCAATAAAGTTATTACCCTCTTCTTTCAAAGAAAGTATTTTGTGTGACACACGATCCAAGTTAATGGATGGTCCGTCAGGATGACCTAGTTCTCCAAGGGCACGCCCTTTTTGAATGTAGTTCTCGCTATATTTATTGACTTCGTTTTGCAAAGTCTTAAATGGATACATTCTATTGTTACGGTTTTTTAGTTCCGCTTGCAAGAATACACCTTCAATGAAGTAACTCTTCTTGCCATCTTTCTCTTCAGCGAGAAAGTCAACAGTTGTAATTTCTTCAGCGATCAGTCTCATCGTTTGGTTCCTCTATTGGTTCTTGTTCGGCAGTAGGTGGATCAATAGAAGAAGGTGCTGTATCAACAGGTTCTTCTTCTGAGGTTTCAACATTACCTTGTGTTGGTTCTGGTGGTGCCTCAGTACCGTCAGGTAGATTATCTGCAACTTCATCTGCAGCATCCTGTGCGGTATCACCTAAATCAAATCCCATAGTCTTTGCAAACTCAAGTTTTCTTGCTTGGATTGCATCGTATGATATTGCTGCTAAAGCATCTTGAACTGAATCAACTGCTTTTGCTTTTTCGTCGCCAAAGATTTGGTCAACGATTTGTTTTGCTTGGTCACTTGCCATAATAACTCCTACTGTATACTATTTAGCATTTAGATCTCCCCTCTGCGTGCGTCGCCAGGTTCAACCTGCGGAGCATCACCGTTTGGTGCTCCATTTACGCCCTCAGGTGGGGCTGCATTAGGATCCATAGATGGATCCATTTCTGCTGCAGGATCAGGTATAACACCAGATTCAAGTTCAGTTTCAATTTGCTTGTCAATTTCTTTGATCTCCTGTGCAGTTTGTTTTAGAACCTGTGTTCGTATGTACTCTACTGAGAAGTACTTACCAACATAAGGATCCATTACATTGACTTGATTCATTCTTTCATTACGGATCTCAATCTCCTTAAGTTCTGTAAAGTAGTTGTCAGCAATGTAATCATATTGGATATGTTCTTTCATATCCTCCCACTCTTCAAGTGAGATAACACCTTTTAAAATAAGTTGAGTTTTTAAAAGATCATGAAATAGTTCACTGAATCTCTTGCGGAGACGTGCAATGAACTTTTGAAACTTTACTTCATCTCTAGTTATTTCTGCAGCACGACCTATGTTAAAGGTAGTTTCTGTTTCTAACCTTGAGGATGGAACATTGAGTGCCTTGTAAAGTTTCTTTTGGAAGTACTTGACATCCTCAAGTTCTCCAAGATTTTGTCCACCTGGGAGCGTAGTGATCTCAGTACCTCGTCCTCCTTCTCGTCTGGGTAACCAGAAGTCTTCGAGCATGGACATGAATTTTTTGTCATCTTTGATTTCTCCAGTGTTGGCATCATAGACTAACTTGTTTCTATACCTACCCATAACTTCACGAAGGTATTGCTCCGCTTTGTTCTTAGGTAAGTTTCCAACGTCGATATAAAATATACGACGTTCTGGTGCTCTACTCAGTCGGTAAATGACCAGAGAGTCTTCGATCATACGGAGTTGATTAACTGCCTTGATCGCTTTGTGTAGGTGCGAAAGCACCATGTTTTTATTGAGATCCTGTATACCAGAATGACAATAAGTGATAGAATCAGGTGCAATTTTGATTCCCTGATTACTTGCATTACGCAATCCTTTTGCATTGTATAGGTAATACGATGCAGAAGATGTCATTAACTGTTGGTTTAGATCTACTTTACCTTGTAACTGTTGCGGTTTCTTCGCTTCATACTCAGTAACTTTACGGATCTTACGAGGATCTATATATCTTATTTCGTTTAAACCTGCTGTTGGATTAGCGGGATCGATTACCTTATGATAAAATAATCTACCATCAACATACCAACGACGGAAGATTTCATACGATCTGTTTTCAAAGTCAAGCAGACGGAGTATTTCATCAAACTCCTCCCGCATTAACTTCTTAATTTTATCTGATACTTTGAGATTAGATAACTCTAGTTCGACTGGTACGTCATCAAAGTTACCACATATCGTTTCATTAACGACATCATCTACTGCACTGTCACATTCTGGTTGGAGAACCATCTCACGATAACGTGTGATTAGTTCATATTCATTACGAATAGTCCCATCAAAATCAACAGAATACCCATAGTACCCGCCACCGACAATCGGTTGCGAGCCATCCATACTATCCTTCTGAACAAAAGAAGGTCCCTTAGGAACCTTCTTTGCTCTCTGGAGTGAAAATCCGAAGAGTTGAGACATTTTATACTATAGTCTTATTGGTCCTACCTTATTTAGGTGCTTTCTCTACTAACCTTTTTTGGGTCCTCTGTTAGAAACTTGCCAGTATTGTACTTGCATCTCTACAGTGAACTCTTCGATTGCGTCATTACTTCCGAAGTCTAGATCAATAGCGGAAATATTTGTTGGGAATACGTCAACGAACCTATACTCTCTTAGGGTTTGATGCGGTATACCTTGAGCACCTTGACTTGCATTCTTTGCTTGACCATTTGATGCAGCAGTAGTTACGTCACTTGTGTTTCTATCTAACTGAGAAACAAACATATCAGCATAGTAGTTTTGGATATTTGTACCTGCTGTGGTAACGTTCTGAGCATACGCTTGGATGGATTCTGTCCACTTTTCAAAAGCATCTCTTAGTTTGAAGTTCTTGTCATTCATTATAGTGATAGTCCAAGGTTCAAAAGTACGATCTCCCGCGATCTTTAGAACTCTTCCTCTATAAGGAACTTCAACTGTGCCTAACTGTGTAGCAGGTAGGTTTGCTGCTTTTACTGTGAATGTTCCTAGTTCCTTTAGTGTTGCTTGATCAGTAAATGTGCTAGGAAAGTTTAATTCGCATACGAACAGATTAGGTCTTGCGAAATCTGTAGCGACTTTTGACTTAAAGTCTGAAATACTTGACATGTTAAAATCTCAATAAAAATACGCCTTGTCCTATTATTTAGAACAAAGCGTATTTTCAGCGCGTTTTTTTGTAAATTAGTTAGCGACTTCCGAGAATGAAACTCCAGTTCTTGTTGCTACGAAGGTTAGTGTAATGTAGTTAATAGTTCTTGTTGGTTTAACAAAGATCTCTGCATTAAACTCTCCTCTATCTACGGACTCAGGTGGGTTGTTGCTGTCGTCACACTTGACTAAGAAGTCTGTAACTCCTCTACGTCCTTGTACATCACGGAGATATGGTTCAACAATGTTAAGGAATAATCCTCTTTGTGCCTCATCATTCTGCTCGAAGAGTTGTGCCTTAGCAGCACCTGAGATAACTCTCTCGATTGTTAAGAATAAGCGTCTTACATTGATTCTATCGAATGCGGATGCAAATCCTTGAGCAGTCTTATCACCGAATAGTACGATACCTTGACCAGGGAATGAAACAACAGGGTTGATTCTAGCAGAGTATAGTCTGTCACGTTGTGACTTGTTAGGTGTGTATGCTAGTTTAATAGCATTTCTAACAATACCTCTTTGGAATCCTGCAGGTGAGAACCATGGTTCTGCAACTTCAGTTGTCTGTAGACATAAACCTGCGATGTCACCGTTAGCAGGAACGTATCTGTATACATCATTGTACTTATCATAGATGTACTTATATCCAGAATCGAACACAATGTATGAACTTGAAGGTAACTGATCAAAGAATGAGATTAGGTTATCTGTCTGAGTTGCTGCACTTGATACACCAACTAAGTCTGATCTTTTTGGTGATACAAATAGCATACAGTCTCTTCTTTCATCTACGATTGCTGCTAATGCAGTAATCTTAGCAAGTGCTGCAGCATCGTCTGCTCCAGATGGTCCTGTTAAAATAAAGTCGATTGTTTGTGACTCAGGATCTTCTAGTAGACTGTATGCTGTTGTAACGTCAGGTTGTGTAACTGCGTAGTTACCACCTGATACTGTATAGTCAGCACCACTTTCTAATCTATAGTAGTATGTTGAGTTTCCTTTAGAACCAACTGTGGTTGCACCTGCAGGATAGTCAGTAGAACCTGCTGAACTTAGTAGTAGATCGAATGATGTAGTTCCTACTAATCCGAATGTACCAGTACCACTGCCTACATCAAATAAACCTGTCTCGTGCTCACCCCAATAGACGTACTCAGACTTCTGCTCTATAACATCAACATAGAAGTTTGTTTCTCCTACAGATGATTTAGCATCAGATGCTTTTGATACCCCGATGAATCTTTCAAGTAATGTTCCTGCATTACCTGTAATCTTACCATCTATATCAATAACCAAGATGTGCATTTCATCTCTGAATCCACCTTGACCAGTTACATACTGAGAAGTACCAGGTCTAGTAGCAACGTTTACCCACTTCTGTGAAGGTAAATACTCTCTTTCATCATACTCAACTCTTACTGAACTGATTGAAACAGCAGTAGAGTTTGTATCTGTAATGCTATCTGCTGCAGCAAAGTCGATACTTCCTTTATCCTTAACGATATATACTCTTCTCTCGATACCAGATGTGCCGATTACAGCAGTATTAGAACCTTGAGTAATAGTCTGACCATCAGCAATGATACCAGTAATACCACCAGAAGGCATTGCGATTTCAAGTTTACCGTTGTCAGCATCATATGCTACTACAGTAACTGCTTGTGCAGAACCAGAAATACTAATTGTAGTTGATACTCCAGGAACGAATGATCCTACAACAGATCCAACTGTTAATAATACGCTATACTTTAAGACTTTACCCGCAGCACCAGATGATGCACTGACTGCTTCAGTAGAAACAAACTCGTGATCGTTACCTGATCCAGGAGCAGGAACTACAGCAATATGATCAGCACCTGCGTCTGTCACGAATATGCCGATTGAGTTTCCTTTAGTACCAGGTGTTCTTGCTGCCCACTTCCATGAGTTAGAACCGTTTAGGTATGTTGTTTCGTAGTCTTGTTGATTTTTAATCTTAACTGCAGTACCTGTGTTAACTGCATTTTTTAGTGCTGAACTGTCCGTGCGAACTGTTTTAAGTACTCCACCGTATGATAGGAACTGCGCTGCAGTATACCAAAACTCGTAGTTGTACTCGTTTGGTTCACCAAAAGTTGCTACAAGTTCTTTTTCAGATCCGATGTCCTTTATCTCTTCAACAGGACCTAGTTCAAAAGGTGCTGCAATAACTCCAACATTCGCTGTAGTCAGGGTAGTGATAGTGGTCAGATCTCTTTCCTGTATAACAACTCCAGGACTAGATTGATTTGCTGCCATGTTAAATTTCTCCTGTGTAGGTCCGTAAATTCTGGTTGTCTATAAGATATTTATAAAAATGAAACCTTACCTAAACTCCCACATGTAAGATTTATCTCCATATTCCGCGACTTTCCAGACATCCCCCTGAGCATCTTTGAATTGATCCTCTTCAAGACCATCATCTACGAACCCAAAAGGTGCCATATCCTGTTCTATTGCATCTCTTTGATCATCAAATATCCGCGCTCTTACATCATTATCATGCATCTCTTTGAAGTATGGTTGCATTGCCATCCATCCAAATATAACCAAACACATTGCTAGGTCATCATTACATCCATCTTCCGCTTGGAATGATTGTCCTTTTGCTATGAATGTAGTTAGTTCTGCAATAGTATCATAGTCTGGTATGATTAGTTTATCTTCTTCTATCAATGCTTTGAGGTTAGAACATCCAACTTGTTTTGTGGCAGTTGACATCTTGATACCTAGTTGTGTCTTTTTACCAGAGAACCCCTGACCTAGTTGTTGTCCTGCTCTACCACGCATAGATGCCATGAGTAAATTTTCATACTCTAAATCATACTGTATAATATCTGCTACCTGTCCACCTATATCATTTACTTCACATAAGATATATGCATTGTTAAAGTTCTTTGCTACATCTACGATTAAGTTAGGTAATACTATGGGTTTGATCTCATTGTTCTTATATCTTGCTACCATTTCATATGGCACAGTAGATACATCTATAACTGTGAATGCGGAATAGTCATGACCTACGCCACGAGATACGTCTACTGTAACGATATAGTTATGATCTTCTTCTCTATTTTTATAGAGTGCTAGTCCTCTATTAGTTTTTATAGGATCATGGTATGCCATAGTCCTAAGTTTACTTGGAGTTATTAGTGTATCAACAGATCCTAGAAACTCACATTCAAACTCAACCTTGAACTGTGCTTCTGATGTATTCTTAATAGTTTGTTCTTTCCAAACCTCGTCTCTGCCTGGAACTTGTGACCAATGAACTTCTGTTGGTTTGTATTCATTCTGTCCACGTTCAGCATCATGCCACAGTTTGTAGAACATATTCATCCCATGTGGGGTTGATATAATAATAACTTTAGTATTCTTACCAGATGAAATTGTTGGATACACAGAACTGAAAAACTGATCAGCAATGTGATTCGGAACGAACGCGAATTCGTCCAGAAAAATAACGTTAAAGGACATACCGCGAACAGCAGAAGCACTAGTACTTGCAGCCAGAATCTTACTCCCGTTCTCCAACTCCAAGGATCCCTTGTTCCACCCCAGTATACCTTGTTGCAACCATTTAGGAAGATTCTCGTAAGATAACTGTAGGCGTCCCAACATCTCTCTTGCAGTGGCTGCTTTGTTTGCGAGGATTGCGACATTTACGTTGTCATTGAATAGTACATACCATAGTAGATATGCTGTAACGATTGTAGATTTACCTGACTGACGAGGTAACTTTGCTATGTTGAATCTTTCCGCATGGAAACTTTCTACCATACTCTCTTGGAAATCATACATTTTAAATGGTACGATACCCTCGTCTAGAGATACAATCTTGATATACTTTGATATAAAGTAAACAGGATTATCCGCACACTTCAAGAACTCAGCAATCTGTCTCTTGGTAAATTTCTGAGAGACATTTGCTTTTTTAAGATTGGGGTTACCAAGATATAGTTCTTGCTTTACTGCCATTAATCCTTAATAATGAAGTGTTTCTTTAAAACAGATACTTGATCTTCATATTTGGCAATCATATTTAACTCCTCTTCGATTGCTTCCATCACATTTGAATGCTCTCCTATACCAACAGGACTTGTAAGGTATACTTCTACATTCATTTTGTGCTTTTGGATATCTCCTTGAGCATGAGCAAGAAGAGCACTGATCATTTTCTCTCTCATAGTTTGGGTTTGTCAAATAGTACGTTCTGTATGTATTTAGTTGCCCACGATTTATCAAACCATTGGGATAATACTGCCTCAGTTTTCTTGTTTTTCATCTGTGCTGTACAGTACCATAACTGATCATCATACCTTCTCATAGTCTTTTGCCATTCTGTTTCTCTTTCTGCAGTCCTAACTATGTGACAGAATACCTCTAGGTAATCACTACACATCAATAAAAACTTATCATACTCATCTTCTTCCAATCTTACAAACTTACACCATGGTGAAAATATCTCACCCCACTCTGGTAAGTTTCTAACTTTTTTAAAATCATATTTTAAGTTACCTAAACTATAATCTACTTCGTATACTGGTGATATATCAACTATAGCAGCAGTTACTTTACCACCTGCCTCTACTATATCACATCCAAAGATGGGAATAGGAAACTCTGGGTCTGGAAATAATACACAGTGTAGTATCTCAATCCCTTTACTTGTTATTGCTCTTTCTATATGTAACTTCCGTAAACCTCTAGCATCCCACATTCTATTATAGATGGATACATTGTTGTCATGTATCTCATCATAGTCTGAAAAGAGTTCTTCTAAATGTGGTAACCTTGAAATCTTAGTTCTAATCAGCGATGCTAGATTAGAGCAGAGTTCCGAAGTTACGTCTAATTTCACGGAGTTCATCGAAGTTCTTTTGTTTTGTACCTCCGTCATATGCCCATGCATATCCTTCGGTGATCATCATTTCGTTTAGCGATATTTCCTCATCACCAACATATAACCAACCAAGCAAGCGACCATACTTACCAACCCCGCCTTTAAGTTCAGTTCGTATAGTAAGTTCGTCATCTCCATTTAGTGCTCCCTCAAGTTTCTCTTTAATCCAGTTAGTCGCGTCAATACCCAACGCTTTTTCTTCGAGGTCACGAGTCCTTTTTTCTGGCGTATCAACTCCTGCAACTCTAACTCTTTCTTTCTTGTATAGATCAAACCCAAGATCAATGGTGACATCAATAGTATCTCCGTCAACAACACGATTAATCTCCGTTACTCTGAAGTTGTAACAACTCTTCCGACTTGGTGGTTCCATCGCTGCCATCGTTCATCTCCTTGTATGCCATTCTAAGTATATAGTAGATATACCAAGAGACTATTACGACAAGTATCGCTACCATAATAACAACACCCCAGACTACCATATTTAAAACTTTTTAAAGAACTTATACAATTTATAAGCATGTCTTAAATTTGCAGCAAAGATTTCTTTACCTGTGGTCTTAATATATTTGATTGGTTCTTTCTTGAATCGTTTCCATCTTTTTGGAATCTCTTCAAATTCTTTTGAAGAATCAACCTTTTCACCTAATACTTTCGATCCAACCCAATCATTAAATTTCCAGTATTTTTTCCACATTAATCTTCTAATAGTACTTCATCAATATACATCGGATGATTTTTCAAAAAAGGAACATCTTCCTTTGCATGTTGCATTGCATCAAATGTGTTATCTGCATATTCACAGATTTCAAAGTGATGCCTTTGTTGGTCGTGATAACCTACAGTATAATGGGACATGATAGTTTCAACTCCATTTACTCTATTATTTATTCTGGTTTATGATCTTTCATTCCACCATGGTTACCGTCTCCTGGCAATTTACCAGTAGCAATATAGGTAACTGCGTCTACAGATCCCTGTAGTCTTGTTAAATCTTTTTCGAGTTTTACATACTCATCATACCAACCTCTTATTTCATCCTGTCTAGCAGTTAGTTGTTTGATACGTTTATCAAAACGTGCCAGTAGTTGCTCTGGATTCTCGGTTGGTTTTGGTTCGGAAGGACGTAATTTCATTGATTTTCTCCATAGCGACGTGAAGTTCTTGAGCGTGTTGAAGTTCATCGTCACGAATCGCTACTATTTTAGCATCGTTAGGATGAGTTGTCAAGTATGTTTCATATGTATGTGCAGCATGATACTCAATCTTTTCATTAATATCATATGCTGATACTGGATCTATAGTATAATAGATGACCATAATCCAGTAATAAAGCAACACCAAGTGTCTGGCAAATGCTCTATCAATCCAATACTGGTTTCCACCACGGGATTCCATTTCTTCAAGATGTTCTGTTTCATTTAGAGTCTGTTCAAAATGTTCTTTCATTAGATAGGTATGTTCTGGTCCTCTAAGACCCATACTTTCACGAAAGTGTAACACACTCATAAAAGCAAAATAGGGTGCACGAGCAATTTCCTCAAGCACCCAAAATCTTTGTATATCTCTTCCTTTGTATAAAAAGTCTAATATAACAACAGTAAAGTTTAATACCAGACTGTTGAATGTTTTCATACCCATGCAATCCTAGGTAAAACTGTTAGCATTATTCCAACCATTCCAAAGAGAATGATGGAAGATTTAATCGGTAAGTCTTTCATAGTAATAACAAATCTTTCAATATTATTTATAAGTATATTTACTTATATGTCGATACCCAGATGTGGGGGATCCTCACTCTCTAACCAGTTCTTCCAAGACATTCCACTAGTGGATCCTTTGCATGGATTGATACATTTTGGAGCATCAAGATCATTACACACAAGACCTGCTAAGTCATGTGGGCATCCCATTTCTCCAGTCATCCAGTACAGTTGACCTTCTAACCATATTGCATTACATTCACCACAAACTTTTAACAGTTCCATGCACGAAGTGATTTGTTTATTCTTGAATCAGGATCTGATGCAGTCTTCTTAGAAGTTAGTTTCTTTTTCATACCTTTCATTCTAGCACAGAATGATGCCCTTCGGGGATTTCCAACCTTTTTGCTTGGTGCTTTAAGGTCAGATCCTGGATTCTCTCTTTCGTAACTTTTCCTTCCTTTTTCGTTAAGTCCACCTGAGGAGGACTTACCCGACTTTTTTGTCCATGCTGCTCCTTCATCTATCTCTACCTCCTCTTTTTTTACGCAGTTGTTATAGGTTTTACCAAACATTTTTTTGGTTCCCTTTTTCTCATAACCTTTCCAACACTTCTGTCCTTCGTCCATGAAGTCTTGAAATTTTTTGCCTTCGTATTCTTCTTTTTTAGATTTATTTCCCCAGTTCTTAGCACCTACTTTACGACACTTTACAAGTGCTCCTGATGCATAAGCACTTGGCCAAACTGAGTATCTGGATTTCACCTTATGATAACAAGCATCTTTTGTTCCTGATTTTTCATCAAGAGATATCATGGTGACTTCTGTGGATTCTGTTTTCACGTTGATTGCCTTTCCTTTTCTATCTGGATTGGGATCTTTTTTGTTTTTGCGTCTGAACGCAGCATCCTCTTCTTTTTTATTTAGGTTGCGTTTCATTTTACTGGAACCGCACTTGGGTTTGGTGGTTTGTCCAGGTTGTTTGGCACAGGGTTTACCTGCGTATTTACCACCGAGTTGAACCCAACCAGGCTTCCCATCAGAAGACTTACTCTTAGAAAACCAGTCGTGCAGAGAACTATCACCACTTTTGTTCTTTTCGATAAGTTCATTACTTGCCATAGTGCATTGAGGGTTTGTTAGTTTTACCTAGTTTACCTTTTCTGACTTTTGTGCCAGAGGTTTCTCCTTGACCAGAAGGATTTTTTCCTGCCTTTGCTTTACCTAGAGTGAAAGACTTACTTGCTTTACCTTGTTTAGATTCAGTATCATGTAGTCTAGCAGGTTTACCTGCCTTCTTAGTGATCACTGATTCTTGACCGTGCTTTCTACCGAGGCGACGCATGACTTTGCCGAAACGTCTCTTAGACATTCCCTTTGCAGGAGTCGTTTGGTATGACACCTCACGTCCTGTACCTTCACCTGAGGAATATTTATATTCACCAACACCTTTCTTGTAACCGATGCCTTTCTTTTTGAAATCTTTTTCAAGAGACTTACGTTTTGCTCTGTTTGCTTTTTCATCAGTTCCTCTGTCCGCAGACATATTTCCAGTAGTCTTTGTCTTTGCTTTTGATAGCATTCTTGTGGTAGGATTACCTTCGACTAATTTGATAAAATCTTTGTAGTACATGACTTTGTGAACTTGCTCTTTTTGTGCTAGTTTGTTTGCTGTTGCGTACATAACGCTTTTAGCATCATCACCATAAAGACGATTGAAACTTTTCTTTTTACGTTTCATCGCCATTACGATTTTTTCTGCCTTCTGGTTAACGACTCCCATCTTAACCTCCGACTACTTGGATCTCCTCGACGATGATTGCACCAGAACCTGCAGTAATTTTTACGCAGCGTTTTACAATCGCTTGGGGGTTAGCATTTGCATATGTGTAATCTGCAGATGCACTGCTAGAGTTAATATCAGTTGTGATAGTACTACCTGTTACAGCAGTAACTTTTTTACCTGCTGTTCCTGCAGATAAGAAGTTGGAATCTATAGCGGGATCTGTGCTATTATCTTCTACTGCTATAAAATCATCAACTGAGAATGGATGTGTATCTCTTACTAATCCTAAACTACTTCCGAGTGTATAAACTGCAGTACTCGCATCAGTTGCTTTTGCAATTTTTGCTTGACCAGGTTTTGCTCCTGACTTAAGGAGGATTGCTTCATTTTGTACCAGTGTGATAGCAGGTCCACCATTAAATGATACTGTAGATGCTGCTGCTGTTGCAAGCACTCTATAGTATCCTGTTTGTACTACTTGATATTCTGTTGCTGATCCAGAAATAGAGTTAGTACTTAATACTTTTAATACAGGCATTGTCGTGTCGTGTTATTTCTTGTCCTTTTTATTTATCTCTCTTTGTTGCTTTAACATTTTTTGTAGGTCAGTTGTGCTACCAACGAACATTGCATTAGTAACATTAGTCGGACCTTGCTTACCGTCATCATCCAACTCTTTCATTTTCTTTTGTAGATCTATAAGTTTATCTGCTACATCTCCCACATTTTTGATGAGTTGCCCTGCCACCTCATAAGCACGAGGATGATCTGACGCTCGTGCCACATCAAGTATGCCATCTACTGCCTCCTGTCCTTTCATCACAAGATTATGTAGTTGAGCACGAGATACCTCATAATCATTTTTTACATCTTCTGTTTCTGATTTTTTAAGAGACGGTTTTACCTTCTCTACATGCTTTGTTAGTTCAGAGGGTTCTGTACCAAATGCATCATTCAAACCGCCAAATGGATCGCTCATTAGATTGCCTCATCGTTACCGCTTACAAAATTCTTCTTCTTAATATCTGTAAACTCTGCCTTCAGTTCACCGAAACCAAAGTCATCGAATGAATCAAGTAGATCTGCGTCTGCTTGATTGACTAAGAATACACTAGAACCATTAGTATGTGCTGCTGCAGCAGTTCCTTCATATGCTCTAAGAACTGTAAGATTATTACCAGAGATTTTTTGAACTCTGAATAGTTCAGTATCAATGTAGATACTATCAAACTTAGTGATACCACTAGCATCAGCAACTGCTATTAGATTATCATTTGTATCTGTAGCAGCAGAAAGAGTAGTAACAACAGTTCCATCTCTATCCTGTAAGGATGTAGGTGTTGTTTGATATCGAACTGATCTTGGTGCAGTTGTAGTGTTGGTATCTGTATAGTAATCGACAGATGCTTTCTTGATGATTTTTGGTTCTGTGACAGGTCCGTATAGGAATGTCTTTGCAGTAAACTGTAGTGTGTATATGATTGCTCTTCTTGTTGCGAAGTCTCCCTCATAAGTATCTTCGTAATCAATATTTTGTAAGACAATAGGAACATCCTTTGTCTCATTCATAGAAGGAACTAACTTGATTGATAGATTATAATGTGGTTGAAATACTGGTAATATCTGTTCTAGTATTTGTAAACCATCATCCTGATTTTTTGATATGATTGCTAACTCAAAACTAATATTATATGGCACAGGCATGAACATTTGTTTGTTCTTTGTTGATGTGCTTGGTATTTTTATTTTTTGTGTAGGTGCTACTTTTCTAGTAGGATCATAAGATACACCTGATATCTCAAATCCTATACGGGGTAAAGTAATCTGTACCCGTTTGTTTGTAGGATCAGGCACCTGATCCAAACGTGCTAAAAACTTATCTTTAGGACCATAGGCAAGAGGTACTTTCATAACCTCATCTTGTCTTCTCAGTTCAATATTATTGAATAGAGTACCAAAAGCAACAATGGTCTTTCTGAATATTTCGTGGTATGAATAATTTCCTAACATTAGATTGTACTATCTGTAACAGATCCAACCGTGCCGAATGGGTTGGTTTCTGTGAAATCGATGATGTCATTATCGGCAGTCTCAAAGTCATTATTTTGATCGTACTCTGAGTTGGTATTCTGTATTGTATTATATGTAGCAGTTGTCCAAGACGCACTAGATGTACCACCAGTTATAGTCTCAGGAACTGAGAATGTACCAGAACGATTTATGACAATCAAAGTTCTAGTAGAAGCATCGAATGATTTAACTTCAGCAGTAACATTAGATGTACCACCAGTTACAGTTTCACCTACTGTAAATGTGCCAGATCCTCCTGCTACGAGACCAACTGTAATCGCATTTGCAAACGCAGTCTCGATAGCATCTAGATCTGTAATACCAGTATCGATCTCCTCGTCGCTGTACTCGAATAGTTCACACTGACATTCCCATACATATCCTTTTCCTAGTTGGTAGAAGGGTTTCTCTGCCTCTACAAACATGATTTGGAATAAATGTTTAGTTGTTGGAAACCATATTAAGTCCCCTTCGTTTGGTCTTCCTTCGACATTGAGGACCGTAGAGTCGTCCACATGTTCTTTAAATTTGTCACGGGAGAATATAAAAGTTGTCTTGTCTTCGATACGGACTCCAAATTTGCTAAGTAACTCACCTTGTCCTTCCCATCCTTCAACATTATTGACATATGCTCTAATTGCTTTCGCACTCTCAAATTTCGTATCCGAGTCCTCTCCAAAGACCGTATCTTTGTTGACAATCGTTCTTGGAACGTAGTAAATATCTTGCCCGTAAATTTCAATGGTTTCTACGATAAGGTTTTCAATGGTTTTTTGTTCTTGTGCTGATCCTATTGCTCTGAAACGAGCACTATTAGAATAGTCAGACTGGATGTAATCTTGAGCAGGTGTGTTGGAAATTGCCATGTTATCCTATCAAGTCTAAAGGTGGAAGTTCGTATGTTGTACGAAGTGTCTCTTCAAGATCTTTCTTGAACTGACTAGCATCTTCTAAGATTTGTCTACCGTTTAAGGTGACACCACCAAGCATTTGAATGCCATCATACTTACTTAGGTTTCTTCCCCACTGTTGTTGGAATAATGCTTCAACATAATCCTTCAACCAGTTGTCGTTGTACATATTAGTATATGTCTCAGGATTTTGTCTGAGTGACATTTCAACTAATAAGAAGTCCCCTGCTGTCAAATCTCCCCAGTCCATATCAAGATATAATCTACCTTGATGTTCATTAAATCTTACTCTACGATCTCTTTGTGAGTTAGTAACCCAATCGAGAGTTTCAAGATACTGTGAAGTTAGGAAGTAGTGTAGAATGTGTCCATGCGTCATAGCATAGATATCATTCAAAAAGATTTGATACTTAATATTAAAAATATTACCAGGTACGATACTAGAAGCACCGATCTGAGAATATACATGGTTCACTCCCAGAGTTCCTGGTGGTAGATCAACATAGTTGTCTAACTCATACCACGCTGTAGAACCTGATTGTGTATTTCCTTGTGCTGCAGTTTTAATTGCATCAGTCACCTCTATTTTCATAAAGGTTTTATAACTACCATTGTAATGGTATTCTTGATAAAAGTCAATGGCCTCTTCGACTAAATCATCAAGTTGTTCAGTCGCAACGTTGATATCTATCGTAGGATATCCTAGTCTACGAAGAGCATAGTTCTTTAGTTCTGTTTTACTTGCGGGTCTAGTTGCTGACATAACTTATTAACTGAATGAGGATATTGTCAAAGTAGAAACATCATTAGCACTGACGACTTCTCCTTTCTTGAAGAATCCGTCAACAGTGTTAACAGTGACTTGGTTAGTTCCAAGAGCAGTGATAACACCTGTGGTACCAGAAGTAGCACCAGTGACTGTTGCTCCAACTTCCATCGTTGTGATATCAGTAAGAGTTAGAGTTGCATTAGTTGCTACGGAAGCAACATTAACTGTTGCTCCATTACCATGGATTGCTGTTACATCGAATGTAAGAGCAGCACCACCGCCACCACCAAGTTGAGCATCAGCAACTGTGACAGTTTCATTGGCGATAAATCCGCTACCATCATCTGTTACGGTGATAGAAGCAGCACCATTTGAATCAACAACAACAGTGAATGTTGCGTTGGCACCAGATGCTTGAGTTCCATAATCGGATGTGCCTAAGTTATAGGTTCCTGCAGTTCTTGATGCATCAGCAGCACCAATATTTCCTACAGTCTTAATACCAGATGCGTTAGCATTAGTAATGGTTATAGTATTACCCGCAGTAAAGTCAGTTCCACCGTTATTAACTGTTACGTTAGTGATAGCACCTCCAGATGCAGTAATATCAACAGTCGCAGAAGAACCATCGCCTCCAGTGACTGCGACTCCAGTTGCAGATGTGTAACCTGTTCCACCAGATAATGTTGCTAAGTTCAATGTAAGAATTTTACCTGCGTTAGCATTGGTGATTGTAACAGTATCGGTAATCAAATAGTCAGAACCACCTGCGTTTACTGCTGCAGCAGTAATATTTCCATCAGAATCAACTGTAGTATTAACAGTCAATCCAGATCCAGTTCCTCCAGAGGTAGCAACTGCTGTTGCTCCTGTGAATCCCCCGCCACCACCAACACTAACTCCTGTTGTAACAACTGCACCTGGTGTTGGATCTCCACTAAGTCCTAGTGTAAGTGTAGTTGCTGAAGCAAGGTTGTTTAACATTGCACTTAACTGTTCAAATGCATTGTCGAGTTTTGCTTGAACTCTTGCTTCCGTATAGTATTGATTTGTACCTTCAGATAGATTTGTTGTAGATTTACTGGATAGATCTAAGTTTGCACCAACTTGGAGTGCAATGCGATTATCAGCACGAGTATTAGTAAAGAATAGTTTACTTGTACCTTCTACAAGATCATCTGTATCAAACTCAGCAAAGTCAATACCGATAGTTCCTGAGGCAGAATTGATTCCTATACCTTGTCCATAAGTGAAGTGAGACCTTGTTCTAGCAGGAGTGGTAAAGAGATTTGTTGATCCTTCAGTTACGTTATCTGTATTAATGTCACTCTGTGTAACTGATAGAGTTCCAGAACTATGTGTGATACCAGTTCCGTAAGTAAAGTGTGTCCTTGTTCTTGCAGCAGTCGTGAATAGATTTGTTGATCCCTCAGTTACACTATCAGTATTGATTTGAGATTGAGTAACAGAAAGTTCACCACTACCAGACAACGCAATACCTGTTCCGTAAGTAAAGTGTGTCCTTGATCGAGCAGCAGTAGTGAACAAGTTGCTTGATCCTTCAGTTATTGTGTCAGTATTAATATCTGACTGTGTTACGGATAGTGTATATGTATTAGCAGTGTCATCATAAACTTTAGTAATACCAGTGCTTGCTGTGATAAGAGCATTGATTCTATCATCTACTCTTTCGTTAGTGAAGTAAAGGTTAGATCCTTCAGCAAGATCACCAGTGTCATGATTTGAGATGTCAGATACCTGACCAGTAAGGTTTGCAGTAATAGTTCCTGCAGCAAAGTTACCAGATGCATCTCTTAAAACTAGGTTATTAGCAGAGTTACTTGCAGCAGAAGCAACGTTGATTGTAGTATTTCCAGAAACACCGTCAGCATTTGTTAGTGTAATACCTGACGACGCTGTAACAGCAAATGTTCTTTGTGCATAAGTTCCAGTTCCTGTTCTTACAACATAACCAGTTCCAGACATAGCAGCAAGACCAGTGCTATCAGCATCAACAAATGTTGTGTTAATAGTTGGAGCAGAACTACCATCTACAGATACAGAACCTTGAACAACACCTGCAAGGGTGAATGTTCTAGCAGTCTTCCATGCATCAGCAGTAGATGCGTTACCTAAGAAACCTGCACCAGATCCTGTGCCACTAGCAGCAGTGATTTGATTAGCAGCAAAGTCACCAGATGAGTCACGATTTACAACTGTAGAGACTGTTGCAGCAGTCGCAGTTGTCATACCATCTAGTAAATCTGCGTTTAGATTATTAATCTTATCAGTTGTAGGAATAACAAGAGCAGGTCCAGATGATACCTGAGATATAATCTGTCCATCTACTGTTGCTGTACCATCAACATTTAAGTTATTATCAATGTCAACAGATGTACCTGCACCTGTAACACGAATAGAACCGACTCTTAATGCACCGTCAGTACCACTTAATACCTCTGAGTTATTACTTGCGCTAGTTAGGAACGAGAATTCTTGTGAGGATCTGTCAAAACCAAAGAAACCAATTTTAGCAGAACCGTCGTAGTAGCGAAACTCCACACCCCTATCCTTACCATCGTTAGACGCGGGTGCTGTGTCACCACCAACAGTAATAATAGGGTCATCGATAGTAGTGACTGTGCTGTTAACTGTTGTTGTTGTTCCATTGACTGTTAAGTTACCTGTGACTACAAGGTCAGACTGAAGTGCAGCATCACCTGCTACAGTTAGTTCACCTTGTGATACGACATTACCATTATCAGTGTCAACTGTAAACTTGTCAACACCTGCAGCAGTTTGAACTTTGAAGAACTTGTTATCTGCCTTAACAATGGTTTGATCAGAGACTGTTAATGTTCCTGATATGTCAGCATTGTTATTAAGATCTAGTGCACCTGTAAGTTCAGTGCCACCATAGACTCTTAATCCTTGCCCTACAGCAAGGTTCTTACCGATACCTGCACCACCAGTAACTCTTACAGCACCATCAGCACTATAAGATCCTGTCAGTGTTTGATCTGCATTATTAGTTAGCGTATTTACACCAGTCGTTCCTAGAGAATTATTGATTTGAGTAGCACCTGCTACAGTTACTTGACCTTGGATTATTGTATTACCGTTATCAGTATCAACTGTAAACTTGTCTACTCCAGAACCATTTTGGACTGCAAACTCTTCGTTAGATGCATTGATAATAAGAGAGTCAATGATCTGTGTTTCACCTTGAACTGTTAGTGTACCATCAGTTGCTATGTTACCTGTAGAAGAAGCAACAGTCATCTTATCAGTTGTACCTGATCTGACTGCAAAGTTTGCATCAACATCTAAGGTGCCATTGATTTCTGTGTTGTTAGCAACAGTCAGTGTACCACCAAGAGTTGTATTACTATCAACATTAAGAGTGCTATTTAATTCTGTGTGACCATCAGCAGTCAGCGTACCTTCAATATTAGTATTACCAGTTACGTTATCAACGAAGAACTTATCAGTCGTTCCATTTCTGACTGCAAAGTCTGCGTCAACATCGAGAGTGCCATTGAAGTTTACATTATCTTCAACAAGTAATGTACCTTGAATAGTTGTGTTACCAGTTGCACCAATAACAGTGAACTTCTCAGTATCACCACTATTGAGTTTACCAACAGCAAATCTTTCGTTAGATCCAGTAGCACCAACGTACAGGGATTTCATAATACCTGCACCACCATGTGCCTTTAAGGTAGAGAAGTTATGAGATGCATAAGATGGAGATGCTTGATAACTGTCACCAAAACGACCTCTGTATCTAACTCTCAACCAGTTCAATCTAGATTCAGTTTCTGTTGCACTATCCTTAATCTCAAGAGGACCATTAACGTGTAATGTACCATCAATCAGAGCAGATCCTGCAATGTATGCACCACCATCAAGTCTAAGTGCACCATAATCATTTGATTGAATCTCCCAAGCACCAGTAGTTCCGTTCTTGGCAGTAGTAATATCGTTTGTGCTTTCTAGATGTACATCTCCTGAGATTGCAACGTCACCGTTAGCATCAATATTATTAGAGAAGGTAGCAATGTTTGTAACACCAAGTGTACCTGCAATAGTTGTGTTACCAGAAGCAGCAACAACATTGAACTTGTTAGTATTAACGTTGAAGTTACCTGTGACATCAGTTACACCACCAATAGATGCGTTACCAGTTGTAGATTGGAACTCAATCTTAGTAGTTCCAGATCCATTATTGATTTGAACTGTTTTAGAAGCACCTTGAATAACAATATTATCATCAAATCTAGATGTGCTATTTGCTCTGAATGTACCATCAACATCTAGTAGACCACCAATATTAACATCATCTCCTATACCTGCACCACCTGCAACTACCAAATCTCCAGTAGTATTAGATGTTGAGTTTGTATTTGTTGTAAGTTTTAAGTTACCTGCAGTTATACCTGACGCTGTTCCACTAAAGACCTCTGAAGTATTTGTGGCGTTGTGTAAAAATGTGAATCCTCCGACGTGTCCTCCGAGGTCGGTGTATGAGTCATCATATCCAAAGAAACCAACTCTTGCTTGATTATCGTAATATCTGAACTCAACACCACGATCTTTATTGTCATCACTAGCAGGAGCAGTATCGCCACCAAGAGTGATGATGGGATCATCCACTGTTGTAACCGTTGAATTAACTGTCGTCGTCGTACCATCTACTTGTAAATCTCCGTGAACTCGTACTAACCCTGTAATCGCTCTATCATCACCTGGGTCAAGGTGCATGGTTGAATCTGTTGATCCAATATAATTTGTTTGAACTCTTACATTTTCAATGTGAACTTTACCAGTAGCAGCAGATGCATCAATATCAACAACGTCTTCTGCAGTAAGAGTTAGTGTACTAGTACCAGATCCTGAGTTGGTAGAAGCAACAGTGAAGTTTCTCGCTGATGAACTATTCTGTGTTAGTTCAATGTTAAGATCACCATCACCAGTTTTATCAATCTGTTGTGCTGTAGCACCATCTAAGATAAAATCTGGATCACTGAATAATGTTTTTACATTTATATCTACTTCACCATTGCCACTATCTCCTGTATTATTAGCACCAAAAAGAAGACTACCCGATGTATTATTTACTTTAACGTAGTTAAGATAGTTAAATCCTCGGTAACCTGTGCTTGAGGTTAGTTCTTGATCTAACTCAAAATCTTCTTTAGTATTTCCGTCTGCAAAACTAATTCTGTTGTTTTGGAGTTGTGTGTTATCTACTCCTAAGGCGGAGATCGTGACGTGCCCGTTGCTGTCAACGTCGAAATCTTCCTGTGCAAATGAAGCCAATCCTTTCTGCTCTGTTGCCTCGGCAGCGAGATATCGCCACCCGCCAGAGTCACCGCTAGTATGAGTGGGAGCACCACTACCTGCTGCGATTCCTTGGATTGCTTGATAAACCTTTGATGCGTTAGCAATGATGTCATATCTAACGTAAGTTGTACCTGCACTATAGGTAGCATACTTACTACCCTCGGCAGCAGTAGCGATTGGTACGTTTGTGGCACTTGTTAGTCTACCACGGTCATCTACAGTGAACTTAACAGCGTTAACCGTAGGTGTACCAAAGGGTTCGCCACTTCCACCTGCACCTGATACAGATGTCAGGGATTCCGTATTATAGTTACCTGCTGTAACAGCAGTTGTGATAATATCAATAGTTGGGTTACCATTGATACCACCACCGTCGTTTACCGATATATTTCCAGACGTTCCCGCAATAGTTCTGGTTGACATTGCACCACCAGAGGTTCTTGATATTAAACCTGTAGTAGTAAGACCTGCGATTGCAACAAGGTCTAAGTCATATGGTTGTGCAGATGAACCTTCTACAGTTCCATTCAATCCATATGCAGCAAGTGTTGTTGGGTTTTCAGCATTTATTATTCTACCTTTAGCATCGACTGTTACCTTAGTATAGGTTCCTGTAGCAGATGCAGAACCATCATAGTGAGGTAATGTTGATTGAAGTGCTAATGAAGAAACTAAGTTTAAGTTTTGTGATCCATCAAATACACCAGTTCCTAGTACATCACTAGAAAGTTGGACTTGACGAGTAGAAGCAAGACGTGAAGAAGTAGAAGCGTTACCTATGACAGTTGCAGTAATCGTACCTGCTGCAAAGTTACCATCAGCATCCCTTTGTACTAATGTATTTGCAGTATTAGATGTAGATTCAACAGGTCTCTCATAAGTTAAAGTATTCCACGCGGTTACACCGTCACCAATCTTGAACCTTCCAGTATCAAGTTCGATGCCAAGTTCACCCTGTGCAAGGGTTGGGTTAGAGTTTGCCCACTCCTGAGCACCACCTCTTCTTAACTGAATTCTATTTGCCATTTTTGAGTTATAACTCTATAGGGATTACACTTCCAAGTTATTTATGATAGAAAGAAGGGGGTTCTAGACCCCCCTTCAACTAATCTGTAATTTCTGGAGTTTCTGGTACTGTTTCTGGTTCTGGTGTTGCTGCTCCATAATACTCTAGAGTTTCGATTGCTCCTTGTAATTTTAAAGCAGTCACTTCGTTTTCTTTGATCTTTGCTGATAAATCTTGATTCTCTTTAATCAATGATGCGTATCGATCTTTGAACTGTTTAAGCATCTCATCTTGTGAGACTTTTTCTACAGGTGTTTCTGTAGGTGCTGATGTTGTCATGATGTTTTTTGTACTAACGTTAGTAAGAGAGATTTTATTTCACTCATATCTGATTTTAACCCATCAACTTCCTTTTGTAAAGTAGAAAAATCTTTTTCTGCTTTTTTCTTTGCTGCATGTGCTCTCATATACTTTGTGTAAGTATCTTGATCAGCACAGTCAAATGATCCACTTTGTGAATCACGAAACCAATTCTCTTTTCCTTTTACAGGTTGATACATTATACAGCAAGAGCGATTGCTCTGAAGTCTTCAATAATAGGTGTAGCAGATTGATTTGGTGAAACAAATACAATCTTGATTTGATACTGGTCGAAACTCAATCCAGAAACTTCATATTCATAGTCTCTGAAAACTATGTTTTCTGTAGTTGCAGGTACGGATGCTGAGGAATCTGGGAAGAACTCAAATCCGAATGTTTCGATAGAATCTGTAGATCCAGTAGGTCGTACTCTATATAGTACCTTTATGAAACTGTCTCTTGGGCGATACCCTGCGAACAATACCTTTATAGCACCAGAGGGATTTGAAAGATCTGCAGCACGAGTAATATAAACAGCATCATGTAAATCACCAGTAGATAGTTTCGCAGTGTTAGGATCAGATGGATTATTAATCCTATTCATAACAGTTGTCATTGACATTCTATCTGTATCAAGAACTGGAGATACATTAGTCTTAAGACTAGTCATTGTAAGATCCAATCTAAATGATTTTGCACCAGATAGTTCTGATGATTCATTAATCGTTGAACATATAAGTTGAGGTGATAGTAATGCGTTATCCTCACTCAATATTATATCAGAGAATATACCATCATTTGCAAATGATTCTTGTAATCTTGTTGCACCATCATTGATTGATGTACCACTTATACCATTGATTCTTGCAGTCACATTTGTTTGTGGTAATAGCATTCTTTCAATCTGAGGAACTAAGATATCATACTGAATATTCTGTGTTGCCACAACACCTATTCCACCAGATCTAATACCAAGTTTAGCAATAGAACTTGTAGCGATCTCGTAACTATCTAATGTTGGATTTAATATACCAGTATGAGTTTTGTTAATCTCGATTAGTGGTATACCATCAAGGTTATAACATTCAACAACTGATTCATCAACGTGTGATACTGCAGTCGTTCCATCTAATCCTCTCTCTGATACAGTTATAGTTTTGAAGTCACTTGATATTGCTGTGTAAGATACAATCTCAGTTCCTGCATCACTAATAATTCTTGCATAACCTTTTACAGTTGAACTGATTACGTTACCATTAATAGTTGTGTGGAATGCAGAAGCATCGTTAACGTTTACAGTAGTATCAGTTGCTGATATAGCAGCAGTCAAGTATGTTGGAGATACTTCTGATGTTACACCAGTAATGATGACATTGTTTGAAGCACTATGCATACAGTGATTACTATGTGCTATTCTTACTTTTCTCTGACTTGATGAGAATGTTGGAGTTGCAGTTGGGAATGAATCAGATACTGCACCCCCTTCAACAGCGTCACCTGCATAAGTTATAGAACTTACAGTTGCAGTCACGGTTGATGTTCCACCAGTGATTGTTTCAGTCGAGGCAGTAAAGTCTGTAGAAACATATCTTAGTGTTAGTGTATTTGTACCAGATGTCCATGTTACAACTTCAGCAGTAGGAGCAGTAGCAGAGTTACCAGTGATTGTTTCTCCAACTGTGAAGTCACCAGATGCACCACTTACAACCATAGTTGCAGTTGTTTTAGATGAGACGATTCTTTGAGTAATAACACCACCAGTGCTAGAACCTGCTTGGAATGATCCAGTAATATCTTTTACTGTTAATATTACACCACCTGCATTATCAGTTCTCTTAGCAATAGTACCTTGTGCAAGAGTTGTCTTCTGATATATTCTTGCTCCAACTGTATAAGGTAGAGTAGTTGAGTTTAGAAGTAAATCTTGTTCTGGTAAAAATGTTTGTACTGGATCTTGTGCTAGAGTTAGTTTACCACCATTACCAATATCAAGAGGAGCATTATTTAAAGTTACTATAGAACTAGCAGTGTTTACAAATTCTGCTCTATTAACTTTGAACTTAAGATCTTCATACTGGTCTGCAGTCCATGTAGATGCGTTCTGTGATTTGAATAGAACACCTGCATATGGTTGCTCAGATATAGTTCTGTCACCAGTAATATCAATCTCACCCATTCTTGATATCCAAATCGTATATGTGTTAGAGTCAGATAGAAGAACAAAACAATGTTCAATAGATTGTGGAATATAAACAGGTGCTTTGAATGTAAATTTAGTTGCAACTGCAGCAGTCTCAGATAACTGAATATCAGCAGGTTCTTTAGTTACATCAGAGAATGGTAGAATACTTGTTGTTGGATAACCATTTTCCATAGTTCTAATCTGCATAGAAACAGGAATGTTAGCATCCTTAGTTTTGAAGTAAACTTCTACAGATGTAATAAACACACCACCTTCTTCATCAGAAATAAATGACTGTGCAAGAGGGTCATACCAACCAATCTGTCTAGTCTCAGTTCTGATTGTATTGAAGTTTCTTTCTTGTGTAACTGTATCACGAACAACTTCAGCATTTCTAACAGCAAGAATGTTTTCACGAACTCTGTTCAATGTACCTCTTGCTTCATATTCTGCTTCAGCAGATGATGATACTGCACCACCTATTCTAGAATCACTATCAGATGTTGAGTATCTAAGAGTTCTAGTTCCAGTTGCCCAACGTGGGTTAGTGTCTACAGATGCAGGAGGTATAAAGAATGATGCACCCATCTTACCGAAACGGTCAGATATTAATCTACGATCTTTAACAACAGCACGAGCACCAGAGTCAGCAACTAATACTTCACCAACTTGAACATTACCATAGAACGAACCGACTGCTTGTGTAGCAAGATCATCAGTATCGATATTTAAGATTGCTGTAGTTGAAGCATATGATGTAGGCATTGTTGTATCATCATATGGATTGAACTCATACAAATCATTAGGTGCTGCTACCTTTAGAACACATCCACTAGTTTGACCTCTTACAGTCTCACCTGGAATGAATGGAGTAGAGTTTGTACGGGCATCAGTAGATGGGTTTTTGATAAGTTCGATTAGTTTTGGTGTGTGATAATCACTAACTTTTCTACCATCAAAGAATGAATAAAAACGAGTTCTTGGTTTTAGTCTTTCAACATTAACTTTAACGTTTCTAGATCTGATCCATGGAATCTGTGTAGCAGATATAATACTATCTCCTAGTGACTGTCTATCAATTCTAGGAATAACTCTTGATCTAACACCACTTCTTGTTTGTCTAGTTGTAGTTGCAATAGTTTCTTCTCTGTTGACACGACGCATACCACGACCACTCCATACATCAGGTCTGGGTGATCTACCGATATCTTCTGCTAACCAGAAAGTATTTCTTGTAGTTGTACTTGCAACAACTCTAGATGTTGTCCACTGATCTCTCCATGCACCCCATTGGATAGGAGCAAAACCATTCTGGTCAACTCTAAGTTCAGATGATACTGCTTGGAAATCACCTTCTACTTGTTGTACCTGTGCAGGTAAACGTTGTGTCTCTAACCAGTCATCAGATGCAGGAGTAAGATCAACACGTCCAATGTAAGTAAATACGTTGAATGGGTTGATGTTCTCAACTCTAGAAGCATATGGTTGTTCAATGATTGTTAACTCAGAATATGGTAGAGTTATACAAGGACCTGTTTGCTGATAGTTTTGAGATACTGTTGTATTAACTTGTAATGGAACGTTAGTTGTATAGTGAGAAGGATGACATTGACCGTCTGCAAATGATAATGCAGCAGAGAAATCTTCATGTGATGTCTGAGACTTACTATGATCAGTAAAATCATCAACTATAAATCCATTTTTAAGTCTGTCTTTACCATCAACGTCAATAATTTTAGTGTTAAAAGTATCAGACTCAAGCATATTGAGTGATGTATAGTATTCAACCTGATCCAATCTACGTTCAATACCACCGATATCTCTCATGGTATAACGTTTGTTATCAGATCTAGTAATAACTACATCAGATTCTGCATCAAAACCATATGGTTTATGTGACATGGTTGCTAAAAGCATACCATCTTTTAAATCATCAGGTTCTTGAGGTGACTCAGATGATTTACCTTTAACTAATTGGAACTCACCTGCAGGTGTCAAGAATGCTTTATCGATTCTAGGTAGGAACCAATCAAAGTCTGCACGGAAGTTACTATTAAGTTTTGGTATATCAAATACAGTAGCATTTGGTGTACCTGATACATTGAATACTCTTGATTTAAAGTCAAATGTTGAGCAGTTTACAAATGCAGGAGATGCAACAGATCCAGTTCCACTGAAAAGATTTTTACATGATGGTCTAAAGTCTAGATAATCTGCAAGATATTTTACACCGAAGAATGGAATATCACCATAAGATGTATCAAGATATGATTGACCACCAAAGTAATCACCAGTTGCAGAGTGTGTATAATAATCAACAACCATCAATAGTTTTCTGATTGGTGTTGATACACCTTTCTTACGAACAATTTTTGACTGATCGTACATGAAGTTTGTTTGTGCAACTTCTAGGAAGTAGTTGTCAGTAATAACTTTTGATCCTGCAATAACAGATCCTGCAGAGTCATTAATAATAGCACTGATCGCAGTGTTTGTACTATCAAATCCATCAATAGTTTCACCTGCTAATAATGTGCCACTAATATAAACAAGACTTAACTTCAATGTTCCAGAACTGAAGGCAACTACTTTTGCTCTTGCTTTAGAAGTTCTACCTGTTACGATAGTTCCTGTAGCGAAGAAGGTAGGTTCTACCAAAGTCACACTTGGTATTACTGGATCATTATCATCAAGTGATTCATAGACTGCGTGTAATCTATATGAATCTACAAGTCCGAGAGATAAATCTCTATCTTGTACTCTAGTTCCATATAAGTTTGAATATACTAAACCATAGTTTTGCTTATCAAGGTTCTCGATTGTTTTGTTAACCTTGATAACAAACATCTGTTGTCCTGCTTTTGTTTTCTTAGTTGTAACGTTCTTAGATATTGTCGCAGTAACTTTAACAGAAGTAATACTTGTTAAGTTCTCAATCTGGATAGTAGTTCTATCAGCAGAGGTGAACGTGGTATAACCAATAGCACCACTATTGGTAGTATTGATAGTGATTTGATCTCCAACTGGATGAGTAGAGTTTGAACCTGCAAGAACTGTGATTGTGTAGTTTTCATCAGAGATAGATTGGAACTGCTCGTTAGCAGGAAGAGTGATTGATATTGAGTTTGAAGCAACTGATCTAGCATCAAATGTTCTTCTGACAATCATAGATTCATCAGATATACTCTTAATATATTTCTTAGGCATTGCACTAAGAAGATCAGCATTATCAAGATTATTCAACTTAGCACGTTGTCTTAGTAACGCAGTATAATCTCCTGCAGATGGAGCAGCACTTCCTGCGCCAGGAGTTACATTTACTGTTTGTGCAGCATAATCAAAGATAGTAGAGTTTTGACTACCAGTCAAACTAGCAGGGTTAACTTTATCTACAGTAACAAACTTAGTTGCACTGAATAATATTTTGTCACCAGGTTTTAGATCTAAAGCAAAGTTTGATTGTAAACCAGTAATTTTTTCATTACTACTTGTAGCATCGTAAGTAAACTGTGAACCTTGAACTCCTACATTATCATTAAGTATAATGTCAGAAGTAAATTCTACAGTGTTTGAACTTTCATCTCTTGCTAAAAGTTGTCTTGTATCTGAGAAAGAATATGAATGTACAACTTCAATAGTATCTTTGTTTAAACCATCAACTATTATCATTTCACCAACAACAAATGTTCCCTCTACACCATATAATGTAGCGTGATCAGAAGAACTCAAAGCATTTACAAGATATCCTCTAGCACCAGATGTTTGACCAACCAATAGTGATCCTAAATCTATAGTCTGTGCAGTTGCTAACTCAATGACAGTAAACATCTGTACATCAAATAGATTCATTCTATATGTGTCATCAGCATTACCAAAGGTTGTATCGTCACCGTCTGATGTATGCTCCATAGCAGCAACTCTTGCAAAACCTACAAGGTTACCTGCCTGACTACCACCAGATGATGTAAAATCATCTCTTAGTTCGATAGTTTGATATGCATTTGTTAATGTAGATCCAGTTGCATTAGGAAAACCATAAACGTTAGTTACAATAATATCATTACCCATCTCAAATGGTATGATAGTATTTTGTGCTGACTGTGTATCTCTTGGTTTTTCTAAGTCAACATATGTTGGTGATAATGTCTTAACTCTATATCCTCTTACATATGCAGTACCAGGTCCGAACTCTACTGAATATAATCTCTCTGCAGCAGTATCACCACTTGAAGTTGTAGTACCTGCTTCATACACACCATTATTAAAACCATCATCAAGATTTTCTCTCATTGTGATAGCAAAATCTTTTACAACATAATCACCAGACTCTTCAAATGTTCTGATTGCTATTGTTCTTTCTAGTTCATCATATGCACTTCTATCAACAAGTTTTTCAACTTTACTATTGTTGATTCTTAATAATTCTAGGAAGTCTTTATCAGCATCGTCTGTAAGTAGTTTCTTAACTAGTCTTGTGGTGATTCTAAATCTATGAGAACCAGGAGCAGCATAGTTAGATGTTCCTGCAGCGTTATCGTTGAGACTAAGGTCATCCTCTGGAGTAATAATGGATTCTTGAATATCAAGTCCGATACGATAGGAGGGGTTGCTTCCATACTGATCTAATAATAAGTATTGATATTGTACATCAACAAAGAATCCTCTGATAAAATAAACACCGTCCTGTATGTATGCTACAGAACCTTGTTGTAACGCAGAAGTAGGAAGTAGTTGTGCAAATGGTGATCCAACTTCAATCAAAGTTGTACCAAATGTTATTTCTGTATCTGTTATTAACTGTTCATTATTTGAAAATGTTTCTTGATTATTTTGTGCACCACCTGATTCAATATACTTAACGTAAAGTGTGATATAACCTTTATTTGATTCTGTTGCTGATATACTGAATAATACTTTTGCCTTTACACCAGATGTAAGACCAGTAATGATCTTATCATTTAACTGAGCACGATAGTTCTCTACATCAGCACCCAAAAATGATTCTTGTAACTGGATAGCATCAACATTTAGATCATAACCAACCTGACCAGGAATAACCATTGATCCATCTTTGAACAGATGTGATCCAACGTTCTCTACCTGATTCTGCAGTATAGACTGCATGGTAGTAAGTTCTCTCGCTTGGATTGGGAATCCAGGACGAAATAGCACTCGATAAAAGTTTTTCGTTTTATCATAGTCGTCGTAATATGGTGTGACGTTTAGGTTGGTATTTTGTGCCATTAGAACTCGATTACGATTTTGATGTCTTCTACTTGGTCGTTTGCACGACTGATTGATCTTCTATTATCTATGTACACAACGTCACCAGAGTTTGAAGCAACTTCTGGTTTTGCATAACCATTGTTAAACTTCATACCTAAGTCATATTCTGTGTTGTTAATAGTTCTAGAAGAAGAGTTTGGAACAGCAGGGAAGTTTACATCAGGTTGTCCCGCAGCACCAGAGGTTGCACCACTGACTACGTTAGAACCATCAAACTCATTCTGTGTACCTGTAACTTCTGGAAATATACCATCAACTGAGTTCTGATAATATTTCAAAACTTTTGTTGTAGCATTCCATGATATAACACGACCTCTAGCAGTAACTGTTGTACCACCAACGACTCGTGATTGTGTAATAATTTCATCTGGAACATAGTTACCTTGGAATGTAGGAGAGAAGATAACCGCTTTAGCAGCAGATATCGTCAAGTCAGAGATAAGTTCCGATGTACCAAACTTAAGTGGGTTTGTGATAAGACCTATACGACGATAGTCGTTATCAACAGGGAAGTCACCTGCACCCTCATCATATGAGAGTTTAGCGTTGATCATGACCCTAAATGCACCGATTTCTGTAACAGCATCAGCACCATGACCACCAGGAGGAGGCATGATAACGTCAACTTGTCCACCACTACCAGTACCAATACCAGTGATGTTGTCAACAGTAATTTTACCAAATGTGTATCCAGTACCACCAGATGTAACAGTAGCAGAGATAACTTTACCACCGTCTACAACGATTGATACACGACCACCAGTTCCGTCACCGTTAATCGCTACGTTGTCGTAAGTACCATTGTTGTACCCAGACCCTGCAGCGTTAATAACAACAGTATCGACTTCACCTGATACTGCGTTTGTTTGAACAGCAGTGTTGGTGAATACTGGCATGTAATCGTTCGAGAAAAACTTAAGAACGCTTGCAACTGGAATAGTGTACATGTACTTCCAACGATACCCATCACCAGTAGTAATGATGCTAGTACTAGTACCAGTAGGCTCGACAGTAGAAGGTTTACCATTTGGATCGGACGGAGATGTTCCATTATAGATGCATTTGTATACTTGATATTGAGAGTTTACAACATAGAAGTCAGAGTCATAAAGTTTAGTCGCACCAGAGGCAGCAGTTTTGGAGGGACTATAATCATGTCTGTACATGTCGTAAGTGAAACCAAGTCCACCAGTAGTTTGTTCTGGGGATACCCAGTCAATTCTACGACAAACTTGCACAGTATCAGAAGCAAGTACACGCTTCATCGATACCATGTCGTCATATGAACCTGAGAACTCAGAGAATGAGTCTACCGCTTGAGGCGGTGAGTTTTCATTATCCCACGGTTGTGGTCTACCAATAAACAGATACAAACGATCTCTCGTTGCACCTGCAACTGTGTCAGATTGAGTTGAGTCAGGACCTTCTAATGCTTTAATAAACTTTTTCGCAGAAAAAATTCTAAACTGATCCGTTAATAAGGCTGCCATTGTTAGGTACTATTGTCCTCCTGTTTATTTATCGTAGTTACGAGCGAACAGTTGTAAGATATTCAATGCTCTTAATCCTGTAAGTTGCTCCACCGTTACCTACAAGATTCTCTCCACCTAATACTGCTTGTGCTGCAGCATTTGCACCTGTAGTATCTCCACTAGCATTTGTAAATGTTACAGTTGGGTGTAAAGCGTAGGTGCCATCTACTGTTTGAGGGATTCCATACCCTCCATTATTAATGGTGATTGATGCAACTTGGTCTCCTGCAGTCGTCATAACTACAGTACCAGTTGCCTGTATATCTCCTGTATTTTCTATTGCTATTGTTGGGACTCCAGTATAGTTAGTTCCAGGATTTGCAATAATGAAATCAATCACACTGCTATTTTGGGAGAACTCATAGAGTAATCCACCGATACCAATGTTAACATTATTTGTGTTATATGGAACTATATCTTTGACTTGTAATACACCAGTTTGATTATTCCACGAAACAACGGTTGCTTGAACTCCAGAAATAGCACCAGTTACAACTTCATTCGTTTGATAGTTTGTAGTTGCACCTGCTGATACGTCTAATGTGATATTTAGCACTGCACTGTGTGCTGCACCATCACTCAATCCACCTGCAGAGGTGACTGTTGCATACTTAAATGGTATGTCACCATCTTTGATACTATCACCAACTTGGAATAGAGTTGTGTTTGTACCACCTTGAGTTTCTTCAATACCATAAAGTGAACTGTATATACCACCATCAAGACTAATCTGGCCAGCAAAGTCTGTATTAGTATTGACTAGATCAGGTATACCATCTCCTGCTCCAGAGTTTTCATCATCATCTTCAAAATCTTTATCTGTTAACGTTCCGATAGGATCTGTCAATGTTGTAATACTATTTCCTACAGAATCAATAACAACGTGTGGTAAAATACCTGCACCAGAAGACGCAGCAACACCCGCATCAAACTGAACAATAGCATCCTCAGTCGCTGCTCTACCACCATCGATAAATGCTAGTTCATCAACTTCAAATGTAACAAGAAGTTCTCTGGTTGAAGAGTTCCAGTCATATACTTTAGCAACTTTATTATTTGCACTCTCAACACGACGTATAACTCTGTCACCAACATTGAACTTATAGTTTGATATCCCAGTAGTAGTATCGTTTTGGTTAGAATCAAGTATGACTCTCTGATCATAGTTGAAGTTAACACCACGAGTTAGACCACTAAATCTACCTGCTGTTTTGGAGGTATAAGTTATAGTTTCTTTATTAATTATTACTTGACCAGATCCAGGATATGCATCTGTAGAGTCAACATATATGTTTGCATCATTTGCGGTAACATCTTTGACAAGACCTGTGAGGTATACCGCAGATGAGTTAAATGCCTGTCTTGCTCTAGTCTTACGTTTAAGATTTACAAGTTTTGTGAATATAATGTTTGGAACTGAGGTGTATCCTTCACCTGGATCAGTGATATTAATACCTGTGATAGCACCCTGTGATATAGTTGCCTCTGCTTTTGCACCTATACCTCCACCACCAGATATAAGAATATAAGGTTCTTCTTGATAAAACTCACCTGGATTTACAATATTGACAGATGTTACCTTACCAAGTGTATCAATCTCAGCAGCACCTTGTGCACCCTGTCCACCACCACCTTCAAAGATGAGTGTTGGAGGAGTTGCATAACTTCTACCTTGATTGAGTAGAGATAGACCAGTAACAGTTTGAACTGTAGGAGTTCCTAATGCACCAGATCCTTCTCCACCAAGAATTTTTGCTTTTGCAGGACCAAAATAGTTATCACCCTTTACAGTCATCTTAACATAAGATACTGATCCATTAGGGTTTAATACAACATCACCTGTTGCTAGTGATGGGAATACAGTAGGTTGTGCAGGGACGGTATTACCTTCAAACAAAGGAACGCCATAATACTTGGGACCTATGGCATATGGATATGTAGGCATACCCATAGCATTCTCTGTCATAAAGTATGCATAAGTTCCATTAGGATACTCTGGCGTTACTCCAAACTTACCATTATATTCATCTAAAGTTCCTACACTAGAATCATAAATGTAATCTGATGTGAGGTCTCCAAGAATATAACCATCGTTAACAAGTCTTAGACCATGACCTGAGGAAATGTATCCGAAAAGATATAGGACGCTAGGTGCATCTACAGGAACTGTAAATGTTATGCCTCTGGTTGTTGCTCCATTAAATAAACTCAGATATTGTTGATATGTAACGTTACTGCCATTGATCTGATATGATATGCCTTGACCCGAATACAAGACTGATTCTAAACCAATAACTACTGGATTATTTGAATGCCAACCATCTGTTTGCGTAGAAATAAGTATATGATTCGACCCTGTATTACTTGCGTCGTCTTGGTTGAATATATACGTTCTTCCTCTTTTCAGATTCAAAAACTCAGGTGATGATCCATTGAATGTAAACTGACCACCTGCAATAGTAACTGTATAAGTTTCTGTACCTGCAGTGTTTACAATCGGTCTAGCACCTTGTAACTCAGCAGTGGTTCTTAATCTATAACTAGAAGTTTCCCTTGCTGCTGTGCCAGAAGAATTATATCCCCATGGTCCGTATATTGGATATCCATCAAAGGACATTCCAATAATCTTGGAGTGACCATCAGTATGTCTAGAATAATCTAATGTTCCTGCATTTGCAGTACCATAAAAATCCTCGACATAGTATGTATTCATATTAACGTCATCATCATCGTCAGTTGAGGTATCCAAGATCATATAACCTTCATCACCAGAATATCCTGACATATAACGATGATTACCACAATAATAATATATTTTTTGTGTCTCATCAGCATTCATTATGAATATTGGTCTTAATGAATTTTCATAATCTGCAGCATGAGCAGGAGGAGAAGTAACAGTAAAACTATTACCTTGTCCTGTATGATAATGACACCAATAATATAATGTCGCAGGTGCACTGGTAGGCACAGTCCATGTAACTGTACGACTTGTAGCAGCATTAAATCCGCTAACATATGCTGCCATAGAAACAACAATACCATCTAACTTATAAGTAACACCATTCATATAATGACCATGACCACCATGATCTCCACCTGATCCGACACTAAACATTAACGGATGATTTGCACCACCATATACTTCGTTACTATTATCTGACTGATCAAAGATATAAGTTGAACCTCTTACTAGAGCATAGTTGGCAGGTTTTTCAACGCCATCAAAATAATATACACCCGTAGATTGTCCTGCAACACTATCTACACCTATCGTTACTGCAATATTAACAGTAGATGTAGTAGCAGAAGAACCTGTACTATTGTAATATAATGTTCCGCCATTTAGTGTACCATCAGCAGTTGTAGAGAACTGCATAGGATGTGAACTATTTGAACTATCTGCTTGATTCCATATTATGAGGTAGTTTTTCTTAACTTTAATATTTTCTGGAGCAAGGTAGTATTGACCTGGCGTAAAATTACCAAACTCTGATGCATCAGCACCAAACTCGATATAAAACAGACCATTAGGGAAAGTGATAGGATCACTTGCCACTCGAAACTTAAATCCATTTGAACCTAGACATAGATCTTGATCTTGAAAAGCACCACCACTTGTGTCTCTCAAGTATACTCTAGTTATAACATTTAAATTATTTCTGACAACCTTCGCAATAGTTCCTCTTGCAGTCCCTGCCACCTCATCTACTATTCTACCTACTTCTACATTACCTAAAGTTTCATCTACAGAATCAACTAGTAACATTACATTATCAAGTTCAGTCTTAACAGTCCATGTAAACTGTTCTTGAAGTCCCCATTCAAATACACCATTTGTAAGTTTGAACTCTTCTAGAGTTTTACTTGTATGATAATAATATACTTGATTATCTAATATTGCATCATATAGGTTTGTATTTTTGATGTAGTTATATTTTATAACATCAATAGGTAAGTTTGTAGGTGCACCACCTGCTGTACCCCAATCAGCAGTGTGTAATAGACCACCATTTGCTAATATACCAACTGCTTGATTAGTTGAAAACTGTCTTGTACCTGGATTTGGAACATCTTTACCACCACGAAATACAAACTCTTGATTAAAAGTTCTATCAAGAATTGTAGTTGCTCCACCTGGTTGATACTCAGTTGGGAATATTTGAGATGGTTTAGGATGATTATCAGATACTATTGTTAATCTGTCAGTCTTTACTGTACCAGATGTAGCAAAGGTTCCTGTTGTTGGTGAGTTAGGATGACCTTGCCATATTCTATTAAAATCAAATGAATCTACTACGTTTGGTGTTTCTTGCTCAGGAATGATCTGCAAACGTAACGGATCATATCCTCTTCCTCTATTTAAAACTCTTACATGGATGATCTGCCCTGCACCATCATCAATGATTGGATATAATAATGCCTCTACATCAGGTGTACCACATCCAGTCACAGTAAGTCTAGGTGGATCAGATTGGTTATAACCTGATCCTCCATTTAATACTTTTACAGCACGAACTCCAAATACTTCATCAAAGATTGGTTCAATGACTGCGCCTGTTCCTGGAACGTCTCTTGCCATTTAGTTATGATACTACGTTAATAGTTCCTTGCATTGCAGCATGGAGTGTACACTGATAATAAAGAGTTGATGGAGCATCAAAAGGTACAGTCCAATATAAGATTGAACTTATACTACCAGTTTGTCCTGTAGTATATGGTGTGCCAGATAAACCCTGTGTTGATTGAATCCTAAATGGGTGTCCACCACCTTCAACACTATTGTCAAATGCATAAGTAAATCCTCTATGCACATATAATGTTGGGTCACGGTTTTCCCCTGCAGGAAGACCAGGTCCATTGATCAAGAAGTCATTACTAGCATTCTCTACAGGTGCACCTATCTCATACCATATGATAGGTCCAGTTGTAGGAGTAGGAATCCACTCAGATCCTGACCAATACAACATATCACCTTGAGTTAGACCTGCTGTATTTGTATCAGTTAGAGCAGCGAGTGTTGTTGTCAAAGTTCCAGAGAAGTTCACCGTTACAGTGTCTCCAGAAACTGCAGTAGTAATATTAGTACCACCTGCAATAGTCAGTGTATCTGTCTGACTGTTGGCAGTTGTAGATCCTGTGTCACCTGCAACAGATGCGAATACGTTTATACTACCAATACCTGCAGCATCATCAGCAGGTAACCATTTGCTACTACTAGAGTTCCACTTTAAAACTTGATCATTATTAGGAGGTGTTGTAGTTGTATCAACGTCAAACAGCATATTAATGCTTGATCTTTCAGTTAATAGTTTTACTTGAGAGTTACCTACACCACCTGCAGTGATATTCATATTTACATATGGATTATCATCACCACTGACTGTAAAGAAGTAACCTCTATAAGTTCCAACTGCAGGTGCTCCTGCTAGTGTGCTATATTCATTATCGTATGTTATTGATGTTGGGAATATAATTGTTCCACTTTCTGCAGCGTTTGGTGCTGCCTTTGTACCTTTGAATATTGATGTTACGCCACCTGCTGATAATGTTAAATCTCCTGATCCATTTGTTGCTACCGCTATATTACCATTACTTGAAGAAACTATAGAGTTTCCATTTACATCTAATGCTGCAGTCAGGTTAGTGTAATCTGAAGGCAGGAATGTGGCACCGTTATATCTTAATACTTGTCCCACAGCAGGGTTTGTGGTATCGACAGTAAGTGTCGTACCATTTCCTAGGGCAGTATATATTTCATTAAAGTTGTCATTGACCTTATCGCCTCCGACTCTCAGGGTATCACCCGTGTTGTCGTTAGCAGCAGATCCAAGACCTATCGTTTGCTTGGCCATCGCTGATACAATTTTTAGTTATTTATGGGGTTTCGGGGTCTACCAACTCCTCTCCGTAAGTTGATATGTCTGGAGCAGTCCAGTCATCAGGTACGGTAGTCTCAACATTGATAGTAGGATTCTTATATCCAGTACCAGTTGCACTGAGTTCAACACCTGCAACACCAACTAGTGCACGGATGTTTCCATCGAATCCTGAGATGGAGTCTATTCTAACAGTTGGTCTAGTTGTATATCCAGAACCACCGTTAGTAACTTGAACCTGATCAATAAATCCAGATGTCAAAACTGCAGTTGCAGTTGCTTTCTGACCAAATACAGATCCAAGATAATCAAATGTGATTAGAGAGTTTGATGATTCAATAACAGCAACTTCTCTATCTGATGTTTCACCTTGTATATCAATAAAGTCACCTGGCTCGATTGGTGGTACAACTTCAGCAGCGTCAACGTCTGCTTCAGAACCAACATATGAGAAGGCAACGAATGTTGATCCAAATCTAGGAACTTCAGAGAAGATGATTCTAGAACCAACAATCTCAAAACCAACTCCAGGTTCTTGGATAACACCGTTGAGTGAACAAATAATATTGTTCTCAGGTCTTATCACACTAGACTGTACACCATCAGTCAGTGTCAAGGAGTAGAACACATCATTACGTTTCAAGTTGAATGATTGTCTCAATGAGTCAAACTCGAATGAGATATCATCTAACTGTCTTAGTTTACCAATATAGAATCCAGTAAATGATGCACCCAAATCTGGTGGTTCAGTAAACTGAATCTGGTTGGAGAACGCTGTATATGCGTTACTTGCACCTGGTGGTTGTAATATACCATTAATGAATATTAAGAGGTGTCCTGCGGGATCTGGGAGGTATGTAGTACCGTTTGTAATAGTGAGTGGGAACGTTGTTGTAGTTCCATCAAATCCTTTAAATGATCTCTTAACTCTTGCCTTAAGATCAACTTGCGAGAATATTACAGCACCGTATGAATCAGGTCCTTTGATAGCATCTCTGATACCAAATGATCCTGTAACATCACTTAAGTATAGACGCTTGTTAATACCATCAACACGAACGTCTTGTACAAGAGCAGCACCTTGACCTGCAGTTGTAACTATAGTTGATATCGAAGCATATCCAACTGGGAATGATGCTGCTAAACCATAATCACCTATTTGATCACCCTGAGTAAATGTTCCTTGATACTCAATCATGTAGACATAGTTATTTGGAATGTCTACATCAGTAATGATACCGTATGTGGCAGAATCTTGAACACCAGATACAACCTTATAAAGTCTATTACCAACTGAGAAGTTATTAAGATTACTGATAATATTAATACCAAATCTCTTATATCCTCTTGATGCAATTCTATCACCAACACCAATATCAAGACCTGCATACTTACTTACTACAATGTATTGTCTAGAAGATTCTGGATATACGACAGCAGTAGTTTCAAATGTTCCTAGTAGTGATTCAGTATCAACAGTAAGTTTACCACCTGTGTTATCGGTAACTGCTGCTTGTGCTTTCAAGAATGATGTTGGTTGTGCAGTTGCACCAGATGTATAACCTCTGAATGGAATGTCAGCAACAAAGTCACCCTTAAGATCAATGATATGAACACGAGTTTCAATAGCACTAATCTGAGCAGTAGTAGAGTTAGTTGCACCAACAACATTGTCTGATATTGCCCATGGACCTGCTGTAACTTTAACATCAAGATACTTGAAGTTTTCATCTTCAAAGAATCCGTAAACAACACCAGTTACAGATGGAGCACCCTGTTTCGCAACAGTTTCATTCATGGTATATGGACCATCTGTGATGTTACCATCTATTCTAAATCTTGAGTAAACTTGAACAACTAAACCTTCATTTACAGTTATATTCTCAATCTCGGCATATGAGTTACTTAATAAACCATAAACATAATCAGCATTATTTGCTCCACCTTTGATAGCAACTGGTATAGTTCTTCCAGTAGTGAATACCTTAGTTGGGAGTTGTATATTTCTATTTGTTGTAAGTTGTATGTATGATGTATCATCTGTAAACTGAGTTCTAATAATGCCTATCAAGTATCTGACGACTGCAGCAACAGAATCTTTAGTGTAGTCTGATGCAGCAGTGCTACTATAGAATGAATAGAAACCAGAGTTTGTAGCAGGAGATGTGAGTGTACCATCAAGAGATGCCAACATATATGTTTCTAGCAAGTCAAGAATAAAGTTCTTAGTGTTAAATCCAGTATCAGCGTAGAATAATTTACCACTCTGTGCTTGATATGGATCAAGATCATTCTTAGTAAGTTTAGCACCCCAAACAAGAATACCAGTAGAACCATCACCAGTCCAAACACTACTTCCAGTTCCACTCTTAATAATGAACTTGGATCTTAGAGTTGTAAATCCAAAGGAGAATGTTGCAGTAATGAAGCATCTAAACCAACCGTTTCCAAGAGGTATTGCACCAAATGCTTGAGCAGTAATACCACCTTGAGGTGTAAAGACTGTGCTTGTAGTACCATTTGTAAGATTAAGATCAAAGAATACATTTTGTTCACCTGTACCACCTGGATCAAGTTGCATTTGGAATCTGATTCCTTGTGACCCAGATTCTTTAACAAATGCTGAGAATGTAAATGTTTGAGTTTCATCTAATCCAACAGCACCAGTATCGAATGTTTCTGTGTTATTATCGAATGTAGTTGTACCAGAGTCAAATGTCTCAAACGCAGTTAGACTATAATCTCTATTGATTTCATGCTGACCATTCTGACCATTATTAGGTGTTACATCTTCTGCAGTTTGCGATTCATCAGGAGCAAGAGTTGAAACGTTATCTGTTATTGTTACGTTAGTTGTAGGTGTCCAGTTGATTGCATATGCTTCTGGATTTGTCCAGAGGTTTGTACCTGCAACCTGACCTGCAACTGTAGATGTTATTGTTCTAGCATTAGCAAGAGTTCTTGTATTTCCAACATTAAGATACCAAGTATATGCAGAACCAACTCCACCACTAGAAATAGTAGCAGTTGCACCAGATGTCTTACCTGTCAATGTATTACCTGCAACCCATGCAGTTCCTGTAAACGGACCTACAACGAAGAAGTTAGTATCAGGATCAAACTCTAATACAGATGCATATCCTCCAACATTAGATCTAACAACTTCTCCAACTTGGAAATCAGTTGCACTTACACTTTGAATAGTGATTTGGTATGCAGTTGTATTATCTCTAATATTTGTTGTTTGAAGATCATGTATAACATCCTCAACGATATCAGTTACAAATGAATCATAAGTCCATGAACCTGCACCAAACTGAGCAACAGTTTGTGTTTGTATTTCTTGTAGATAGTAGTTCTGATTATAAAGAATATTCTTAGAAGCACTTCTACCAACTTTTCTAGCAGGTGAAAGGATATTGACTGCAAACTCTATCAATTCTTTCCATCTATTTTTAACTGATGTAGCATCACTTAGTGATAATGAATCACGAACTCCAGTTTTCTGTGTATGTAATGCACTGTATGCACCTGCTGTGCTACCTGTGTCTTCATTAGTTCCATATAGTAAATTATCTATTGCTTTCAATCCAATAGTTTCAAGTTGTTCAACACCATAAACTGTTGCTAATAATAACTGCTCAACTCCACTAGTGCTATAGTTGTATTCTAAAGCAGCAGTAAGGAACTTTTCAATCTCTAAAATAATACTATCATTACCACCAGTTTGTAAGTCAGATATTCCACCAATGATTATATCTTCAAGAGATTGTTGGAATGCTGATTCACCTAATGCACCACCTGGAAACTGGAATGCTTGGAACTGTACATTGTTCAACAGATATGTAAACTCTGTGGTCATTAGACCAGTTATCTCTTCTCTAATATACTCTCTGTTAAAGTATAATCTGTCAGCAGCAGTATTAAAATCAGCAGAAGTAGGAGCAATAATATCATTCAGTAATGTAATAAGAGTATCGATTGCAGTCTTGACGTTAGCACATCCACCTGCGTCATTTGTTATACCCCAATCACCAACTATAATACCATCAGTATTATCATAAGTTAGATCTCCTGTAACTGCTTGTTTAGCATAGAATGCTAATCTTTCATGTGCATAAGCAGACTGATGAACCTGTAAACGGATATAACGTAACTCACTATTGTTACCAATGTAGAAACCTACAGCAGTAAGTATTCCATCATTACCACCGTCTTCAATATCTTGTGCCAATCCATCCAATATTAATCCTAAGTCAGTCTTACAACGTAATGTACCATCTGTAGATGTACCATTAGCATTTCTAGGCATATCCAATGCAAGAGCAGGATATCTTTGTAACATATCATATGCTGCCTTATCAACGATAACTCTTCTATTTGCACGAATTAAGTTAGCAGCATCACGGAATCTACCACGAGCATCGGTATCTATTTGATTTGTGTATATTACATCATTTGTGCCATTATGATAATCAACTGTTAATGGAACTTCAGAGAACGCATTTATTGTTGCACCAACAAACTCATATGCAGGTTCTGATTTAGTTACAGTTGCAAGATGATCTACAGCAGGTGATTGTGATGCAAATGTCAATGTATCAGTAATGATATCAAATAGGTTTGCTACTGTTGATTGTACATCTTGACAATCTTGTGTTGAGTATTCAGATTTTGTTATACCATTAGTTACCGCACTAGAGAATGTGTGAGAGTACTGGTCATCAGCAGAAGACTTGCCGACGTTGATCGTGAACGTGTCGTTCGTATGGGCAGAGATTTTAAGAACTTGCTTAGACGCAGGGTCAGATTTTCTTGGATATGCTGTAATCTTTTGATTACCATCCTTGGAGCAAGTGAATGAGACAGCACCATCCGCAAGGAATACAGAATCACCAGAGACAGTGATGCCATTAGTGGTAGCAGAAACGAATGCATGTGTGTAGTTACCTCCTGTTATTATTGCATTTGAAGTTGCAGAAACGAATGTGTGTGTCGAAGTGTCCGAAGAGGTGCCGACATTGACAGTGATAGAATTATCTCGCTTGATAATACCGTTTGCTGAAGCAGATACGAATGTATGAACATATTGATCAGCAGCAGAAGAAGGACCAACATTAACTGTGAATGTATTGTCTGTCTTCGCTGTAATCCTTAACCATCTGCCAGAGAAAGGATCTGTTGAACGAGGATAAGATTTAGTTTCATGGTTGCCATCTTTAGTACAAGTAAAGGATAGTGAGTTATCAGCAATCCTGATCTTGTCACCTACAACAAATCCATGAGAGTTTTGAGTAATAACTAAAACGCCATCAGCAGGATTATAAGATGCACCTGTAGCAGTAGATGATACACCATCAGCAACTATTGCTAATGCTGTATTGTATGCAGCGTCAGGAGTTCCAGTATTATTACTTGCTCCACCTGCAGTTCCATCTTCACCACTTGCTCTTGGATATGTCTTCTGAGTTGTCTGACCATCACCATTATAATCACAAGTAAATGTTAAGGAATTAGCAGTCAACTTAATGTTTGTGCCAACTGCTAAGTTATGATCACCAATGAACATCTTAAGAAGTCCAGTTGCAGGATCATAAGTTGTCCCTGCTCCTGGTTGATAATTTACTATTGGTGACTTACCAACATCAATAGTAAAGTTATTAGCATCAACTCTTGTAACTTCTTGCCAACCTTGAGCAGCAGGATCTTTTGCTCTTGGATAGGTATGGTTTGTAGCATTGCTGTCCATTGAACATGTAAATGTCAATGAGTTATCAGCAAGTTGAATCTTATCACCAGTTGCAAGATTATGACTGTTAGAGGTAATATTTAAAATACCAGTAGCAGCATTATAAGTTGCATTAGATGCAGTAAGATTTGTATCACTTGTCAATCCATGTCCGTTGCTAGTAATAACCATGTCACCAGTGGCAGGATTATAAGTTGCAGTTGATGGAGTAAACTGAGTTACAGATTGTGTAAGATAGTTTGATTCAGTAATAGAAGTATCAAACTTCTGAGTCAATCCATGATCACCTAATGTAGACCATGGTTCATTATTAATAACAAATCTTACTAACTTCTCTACTATATCATATGTGTATAGTGATTCTTTCAAGTCATCTGAAACATGTAACAATGTGATAGGATTAGTAGTTCTATCGACATATAATGCAGAAGCATCCCATGTATGACTGTTAGATCCATTTCTAAGATCTTCAACCATTGCTTTAAGAATATCTCTTACATCATCTTCACAGTTAACTGCTCCACCAATAACAGTGAAGAATGGATAACGTTCCTTCATGATATACACTGCCTCTCTAGCAATGTAATCGTAGTTTAATATTATATTATCTGCAGCGTTAATATATCTGTGTGTTTTCTGATTAAATCCTCTACTTGCAACACCTACATTAACTGTGATTGTATCTCCTGTAACAGCAGTGATAGCAAGGGTTTTACCATAAGAAGGATCTGTCACTCTTGGATAAGAATGATTTGTTGCGTTATTATCTTTTGTACATGTGAATGTTAATGAGTTTGCAGCAATCGTAATAGTATCAGATGTTGTATAACTATGAGATCCAATATTGATTTCCATCAAACCTGTAGTTGCATCATAATCAACTGCAGTTGGAGTGAAACTACTTGATCCAGTTACAGTGATTGCATTAGTTGTTGCAGAAACAAATGTATGTACACCACCGATTAATCTAGCAGTTGCTCTGATAGCATCATTATTAACATATTCATCGATAGTAAAGTCAGGTGCACCAGACCAGTCTTCTAGGAATACCTGTTTATCAGCACCATCAAAATGCCATAATAATTTTGTATTAGCATCACCTTGGAACATTCCATTCTGAGGAGTGAATGGTATTGTAGAATAACGACTTTCTGCACTCAATCTTAGTTCATCAATATGTCCGAAGAATGCATTTGCTCCTGCATAATCTGCACCAACTCTTAGTGGTTTGGCAGCATAGTTTTGACTATCTGTACCAGTTCCTCTCTCAACACCATTTAAGAATATTTTAACAGTGGTAGAAGTTTTCTGTACAACAACATGTGTCCAAGTATCTGTAGCAAGAACAGTAGCACCAGATGTTACTAGATCAGAGTTATTGACATTATAACGAACTTGTCCACCATTTAAGTATAAACGACCTGCTACATCATTTGCTGTTGTTCTAAAGTCAAGTAAAGTTGCTACACCAGATATAGACGCTGCTGCTGCCTTAACATAAAGTTCAATAGTAAATGCAGCAGTTCCCCATGCAAAATCACTAGATGAATCTACATTCAAGTAATCTAATGTAACCTGTGCAACACCAACACTAACAGTAATAGTGTCTGAGGTTACTGCAGTGATGTCTAATGCCTGTCCAGATGCAGGGTCAGTAGATCTTGGATATGGATGATTTGTTGTATTACTATCAGCAGTACATGTAAATGTCAAACCTCCATCAGCAATAGTAACTTTATTACTTGTTGTTAAACTGTGAGTTCCAATATTGATAACTAATGTTCCTGTCTCAGGATCATATGATGTTCCTGCCTGTGCAGTGTGAGTAGATGTAGCACCATTTGATGCTTGGATTGCGTTAGCAACACCACTTACAAATGTATGAGTATGATTTGCTCTACCTAATAATAATGATCCTTGACCAAACTTTTTAGTTGATGTATCAATCTGTGCTTCACCATACCATGTTGGAGGGTTGAAGTCTAATCCACCACGTTGTGATCTACCAATCTTACCAAGATAGATTGTATTTCTTGCTTGGTTATAACCAACAACTTCTGCTTTACTATCTCTAGATCTTATAACTTGACCAGTTTGGAATATACCATCACCTATTCTATCAGTGATTGTTAGTTTTCTGATTCTAGCACCTTCTGTTGCAGTAAAGTCACCATTATTATTACCATAATCAACCTTATAGTTACGGATGTATTCATTCTCTTGGAATGTACCAGTTAAATTATCATAAGGAATCACATAGTTATTAACCTGTTCATTAGCAGGGAAACTACTATCAAATGCGGTATTGTTATCAGTAAAGTTTACTATACCAATCTGTGATTGTGAAATGTTATCAAGAACAACGTTTGGATATGTCTGAGATGTGATTCTGTTGAATAGTAATCCAAAGAATGATGAACCTTCAGATATATTAACCTGTCCAATAAACTCTTGAGTTGTAGGATCTTGATAAGCAGATGTCTGTGTTACTAAAGCAACTACACCAGATTGTGCACCAACAATATAATCATTTAACTGAATATCAAATAATCCAGGTGTAGACTGATATGTACCTGCAGTTTTACTTAGTGTTAGTTTATCTGTAACTACTATGTCAGTGCTGTATATTGGATTATCTTCTTGATGTGATACTGCTGCTGTACCATTCTGTGCTCTAGTTACAGTTAGAGTTGTTGAATCATTATTTTGTACAACACTATTAACTAAGAATATTTCTGATTCTACTTGATAATTTTTAGTTGCGACGAATGTACCTGCATCAACTGGTTCATCAGCAGTTGAGTTGTCAGTCTTGTACTTAACCATTTCAATGGTTGTAGTTGAAGCACCAATAGTATAACGTAACTGTGCAAGAGGTGTTGTAGCACCATCTAAGTTTATTTGTTCAACTTTAGCAGTGTCACCAGTTAAGTTAGAAACATTTTCACCAAATACAAATAATCCAATATTAGGTACAGAGTATTGTCCAGATCCAGTATCATTCAATCCACCTGACGCTTGAGCAGCAACGTTAGCAGCAAAACCAGTAGCACCAACAGTAGTCAGTTCACCTGCAATAAACTCAGATCCTGTTGTCATGAATCCGAAAATATCATTACCAACTACAGATGTTACAGTCAATCTTGAACCAGAACTTGTACCAACTAGTGCCATACCTATGCTTGGGAAGATACCACTAATATTGTTAAACTGTATTCTCCTTGTAGCAACTTGAGTTATAGTAACGTTTACATACTTAATACTTGCAGGAGGTTGTGGTGGTTCACTGAATACAATAGAATCACCTTGAAGTTCAAATGCAGTTCCTGGAGTTTGTACAACACCATTAAGAACAATCATTAACTGGTTAGCATTAGCAACAACGTTGTTACCATCAACAGTTAGAGGGAATGATATTTTCTCACCATCAAACTGAGTTGATATATCATCTAATCTCTGTACAACAGAAGTTAGAATGTTCTCAGAAGAAGTAAGACGTTTTTGACGGAATAGAACTTCAGTATTATTAAACTCAGAATAAACAGGTTCAACAAGAGCAAAGTTTTGGATGTTAGGAACAATCGCATCTCTAGCAAGTTCAACAGATTTAGTTAACTGGAATGCGGTTTCTTTATTAGGAATGAAACCATAATCATTTAGGTCTAACTCACCAAATACTTTAAATGATGCAGGGTGAACATTCTTGATTAGAATCTCTTTCCATTCACCAATAGAAACAGCAGATTTAACAGCGTATGAGAAGTCTTGATAATAGTAACTATCTTGTATCTTTTGAATAATCTCAGATGGTTTACCAACATCATCAATAAATTGACCAGTAGTTTTAGTAATAGAACCAATCTCTAGAACACCAGTAGCAACTTTAATATCAGACATGATACCAGAAGACTTAGAAATCACACCAGTTATTCTTGATCCTTGTGTAAATGTACCAGTGTAATCTACAATCTTAAGAACTCTAGGTCCAATCTGCCAACCTGCATTAGTTGAAACATAACCTTGTGCAGTAGAAGTATCAAGTGAATCACCTTGATATACAAGTTCACCCTCTAGGAATGTAGATGTAATAACGTTTGCTGTGGCAGCACCACCAAATGATTCAGTCAATACTTGTTGACGACCTGTACCTGCGTTAACAAATGATAATGCATCACCTAGGTTTGCGTTAGCAGCAGTAATAGCAATCTTTAACTGATCACTTTCTAGAGAGTTTGCAGCACCAGTAATAGCATAATAAGTTGTGTTTCCATTCAATCTACCAACAGCACCTGCAGATAATGGATAATCAGTTCCTTCACCAGTATCAACAACATTCAATGTTATTTCAGATCCATTTGCGATACCATGTGGGAAAGCAAACTGTAGTAATCCTAAATCAAGGTTAACAACATAGTTGAATGATGATCTTAAGTTGACTGCAGGAGTTGATGAATAACCTGCACCTGGATCTTTAACAATGATAGTATCTAATCTACCATTCTTAATAGTTGCCTCTGCAATAGCACCACTACCACCACCTCCAGAAATAACAACAGCAGGTGCTTGTGAATATCCAGTACCTGGATCTGTAACTGTAATGCTATCAAGTATACTTGTAGATGTTAACTGAGCATTGATTGGGAATGTAATCTCAGGACGTAATGTGTAATCATGAGGATAGTCATAACCAAAGTTATTATTCTTAAGTTTCTTAATCTTACCAACACTGTCACCTTTAGTAAAGATAGATGCACCTGTACCAAATGGAGGTATGACAACTACCAACTCAGCACCCGATCCAGTCAAACCAGATCCCAATATACCACTGATTGCTTCAATGTCTATGGTTGCTGTAGTATAATTTTTACCTGGAGATGTAACTGTAACTGTGTTTATTTGACCTGGAATAGTTACACCGTTAGCATCAGTTCCATCAGCAACGATAATCTCCACAAATCCACCTTCTCCATCACCACCAATAGGAACACTCTGATAGGTTCCAACTGCATATTCAGTTCCAGGATTATTAATCTGTACTCTTTCAATTTGTCTTGTGGATTGAATATTAGTTACAACAGGTAACCTAGTATAAAAACCACCTGGATTTACAATACGAACATCACTGATTGATCCAACTGCTTTTAGTGAAGAAGTTGAGTAAGTTGTTTGGTTAATATCTGCATCACCTTCTGGTTCATTGAGTAGAGGATACTTAATAATATCAGCACCACGAGTGATAGTAGCACCTGCAATAGAACTGATTTCAAAGTTTCCTTTATATGGAGAATCAACAACGTCTAAGTAACTTCCCGCAACAACAGGTGAATCTGCTCCTGTTCTAGAGGGATCAAAGTAGTAAGATATATTAGTAACAATACTTTGATCTACTTTAAGTGTTACAGATGGAGTTGGTTGTCCTTCTCCTGTTAAACCTGGTATTCCAACTCTGTCAATAGAGTTGAATGAGTATTCAAGTTTGTATAGACTATCTTTAGCGAATGATAAGTTACCACCAACAAGAGATGAATGACTAAGATCAAAGATGTATTGATGTCCATAGAACATCTTTAAAACAGGAGATTTAACAAATACACTGACAGCAGATGCTGATGTAGCAGGACTTGTTACTGCATTCTGTTTTAATTTGTATACAAACTCTAACGGACTGATTACTCTATCTACAGGGAATGCACCATCATATTCATCATACACAACACTGCCTACAGTCTGGCTAGGGTTACCATCAATATAAAGCATATCTCCTCTTGAGAGATAATGACTTGTGTTAGTGATTACATACACTTCATCACTGTTCGCTACTGCAGTGACTTGTAAAATTTTGTCAAGATTTGCAACTAATGTAATCTTGAGTACGCCAGTAAGATTTGTTATCTGTACTGTGCTATATGCAGCATTGAATGATATATCACCTGATGTTAGTTGTACAACAGATCCAACAATATATGCTGATGATCCAGAAACTTCATCGATTCTTACAGAGTAATCTGCAGTTGCAAATACTTTAAACTTGGCAAAACTATCTAAGTTACCAGAACCAGTTGATGTGGTGCCATCAAGGTTAAAATCATTAAGATCTATATTAAAAGTTCCAGGTGTTGTATTATTGATTGTTGCAAAAGTATATCCCTCTATGATATTGATATCATTAGGTATAGGTCCTACAATACCATAAGTTGACTGTTCACTAAACTGTTCAGTAACAAGTTGACCAGTATTTAAGTCATCAGTCCATGAGTTATTGTTTACAGCAAGATATACCTGATTATTATCAAGATCTCTTCTAACAATGTAACCGCTATTGACAAATACACCAGATGAGTTATTAAGGCGTAGTTTTGTACCAATACCAAACTGAAATGACTGATTTATAGTTAACTTCTGTACATTATCAATCTTGATAGTTGGTGTTACCTTAAAGAAGTATCTGTCTTTAACAACAGCAGATACACTAAGTTTTTGTGATCCAGGTGAAGGAACTGTAGCAGTTCTAGAACTCCATATATCCTGTGTATATGTGAGTGTCTGTGTACCTTCGCTCATGCTTATTGCAGCATCGTCAAAGTCTAATGATTGGAATCCTGCTTCAGATAAGGTATAACCAGTATTTTGTATTGTGAGTGTACTACCAGTTACAGGACTAACTGCAGTTCTAGAAAATCCTATACCAGTATTAGTTCCTGTAGTGATAGCACCAAGTCTTGATGCATCTGCATTTTTATCAGATTTTAGTGCAAATCCTTCAAAATCAATAAGATCATAACGATTATTATTAGTAGTAAACCATGCGGTATCAGTCCAACTATATGCAAATCCAAATGCACCTACTGTAGGTAACGCACTAACATCACTCGGTACAGTTGGTGTAACTGCTCTATTTCTTAATCTTAGATTATCAACAAAGAACTGTCCCTGTTCATTTGCTCTAAAGTTTCCTATTGTGCCATTTCTACCAGGAATCTGTCCGATGTAAAGATCTTTACTACCTAAACTTGTACCTGCAATAGTGCTCTGTATAACTTGTATACCATTAACAAAAACAGTATATACATTTCCTTCTCTTTTCAATCCAATCCATTGCCATGTATTATCAGCATACATGTTACTTAATGCAGATTGTGCTGCTCCAGATGCAGAGTTAAGTTTAGTAGAACTATTTGTTATAGCAAGTTCTAGTTTACCTCCTGATATATCATAGTATAACCAAAGACCACCAGTTGCTACCTCAGCATCACCAATAGCAATCAATGTTTGTTGTGTAGGTGATACAGAAGTTACAGTAGAATCTTTGTATATCATCATCTCGATAGTGAAATCACTATCAAGTTTAGTACCTAGTTGAGCAGAAGTAATCTGAAGATTTGCTTGTGTCCAAGATGTTTGTCCTGTTTGATATCCATTGATCTTAGCAACGTTATCTGCATATGTAATAGAGTTACTAGTTGATGTAGATGTTAATGTATATGCGGTAGTAGTATCAGCAGTTGAACCTGCAGTAAATGGGAACAAGAACTCATTTCTGTTCCACTGAGTCTGACCTACAGCATGAACATCACCAGAGTTGTCAACATCTATAGAATGAACAGTAAGTCCTTCAATCTTATTTGCAGTAGATTGATTTGTTGTATGATTTTTAATTTTACCATCATAACCAATCTTAACTGTATCAATAGTTGTTAATGTGTTTGTATTGTCTATTCTTGTAAATGCTACGTTTAAATCACCAAAAATGTCAATAGCAGATGTTGCTGCCATAGTGAGTTCTCTACCTGGAGCGACATATCTGTAGTTCCAAATAAGAGCACCTGTAGTGTCTATCTTACCAATCCACCAACTATCTCTAGTTGTGTTATCTGCTTTAGATCTTAGACCACAAGTAATATAGATTTCATTAAACTCATCAATCGAAATACTTGAGTTTAACATAGAGTACAGACTATTTGCATACTGGTTAATCCAGTCTATAGTAATAGCAGTTGTACCAAAAGTAATCTTAGCAACTGCAACATCAATATCAGTAGCAGAATTATTTGCTGCAACTTCTAAAGAAGCATATACATCATTTCCATTGATTAGAAGATCAGTAATTTTTTCAGATTTATTAGGAGAAGCAAGTTTTCTCTTGATTGCAAAGTTACCATTAGTGTCAATAGAAGCAACAAAAGCATCATAAGGTGCTCCTGAGTTAGTATTGGTAAAACCACCAATAATAAATCTAGTATCAGAATATTTCTTAATACATGTAATATGATCAGCACGAGTTGAACCAGATATACCTGCATATCCTTTTTGGAAGGATAAAGTAGCACTTAGACCATTTGATGCCTCAACATACTTAGCAAGCACAATGTCTGGATTATATTGTGAAAGAATAGAACTGTTTGGTTTATTTTCACCAACGACCCATATATCATGACCGTCAACAAATAATCTGATAAACTCAGACTCTTCTTGACCAGATACTAGTTCTAAAGTTTTATCCCATTCCTTAACACCAGACGCAGATAGTTTTGTTAGGAATGCAACAGCATTACCTGATGAATCTTTAGTTTTTCCACAGAGATAAACTTCTTTATCAGAGTTTACATAAACATCATTTACTTTTACATACTGTGCATTACTGAACTTAGCAATATAGTAATCTGCTTTTTTGAATACCTGTGGGTGTGAAAGGATAACTCTAGGATTACTTGTATATCCCCAACCTGAGTTTATAATATTAACGTTTTCAATAGATCCAACTGATGTTACAACTGCTTCCAACTCACCACCAGTACCATTACCATCAATGATAATAGTTGGAGGAATATCTGTATTATATCCAGATCCAGTCTGATTTATTACTATCTCTTCAATACCTTTGAACTGCCTGACAACATATGTTTTATTAGTGTTTGCCATGACAGGAGTATAGTCAACAAATACGCTGTCACCTGGTTGTAGGTTGTGAGGATTGACTGTGGTAAGTTTACCAAAGTTATTACCACTTATATTCTCAAAACCATATGCTTCTACTGTCTCACCTGCAATTCTAGAAACACGAGCAGAAACACCACTACCATCGGTATCAGTATTATCAAACATCAATCTATCATTGACCTGATAGTTTATACCTGGATTTTCAACCGTAAATCCAGTTACAGAAGCATCCTCAAACTTAGTTGTAGTCTCAACTTCAATATCAACCTTAGAATCTAACTTAACAGTTGGGAAGTAATCAAATAACTGTAATGGAGACTCTTCAAAAACTTGATCTGGGTCATCAATCTCTGTTTGTTCAATAACACCACTTCTATCTTCATCTTCTACTTCAAATAGTAGTACATCACCATTTTCTAGAGTTATAGCGTTTGTAGAGGCATTTGGTGCCCTCTCAACGTCAATATCAACATTCTCATAGGGATCACGATATCTAACAACACCAGTAGGAATATTTTGCTGAATAGCATCTGCACTCAAGTTCCAAGTATCTACAACAGAGTTAAAATCAGGTCCTAGTACATAAGGAAATAGTGGATTACCATCTTCTGTAGAATCTATAGTAACAAAGTAACAATATCTACCATCAGGATACTCAGGTGTTTTACAGAATCTACCATTATATTGATCAAGTGCACCTAGACCAAAAACATATTCATAGTCTTCTACAAAGTTACCTGCTACCTCTTCAGTTAGTAAAGGTCCTGCTACTCTAACAGGATTTGGATTAGAATCTACATCATATACTAGATTAGTTCTAAGTCTATATGATGTATTGAGTTTTGCTATAGAAGATGATTGATCAGTAGGATCTGAATATGCATAAGGACCGTATATTGGGTTACCATCAAATGCCCAACCTACAATAGGAGAGTGTTGCAATCCATCTTCCTTTTCTTTTATTAAACCTGCTGTATTTTCAAATAAGTTATCACCAAGAATATATCTAAGTGTTTGAGGATTACTTAAGTGTGCATATTCACCACCATACTGATTATTATATCCTTCAAATACAGAACCTTTAGCACCATCAAATGTTGTTGATTTTTGTAAGTTATAAGTCCATTGGAATACATTAGCAGTAAATGAAGCATTTTGACCAACTGAGTTTAAATTGATTAGAGTAGTTCCCTGTACATAACTAATACCTCTGTTTACAATAGTAATACTAGTAACTCTACCTGCGTTTTCTCCATCAGTGTCTATAGTTGCTCTAGCAACCGCACCAAAACCTTCACCTTGTATGGTAATCTCAGGTGCAGTTGTATATCCAGAACCAGCAGATATAATCGCAATAGATATGATTCTACCGTTGTTGACTATAGCCTGTGCAACAGCACCACTACCAGAACTAAGTGTAACACTAGGTGTGGATGTGTAAGATTGTCCTCCTGATCCCACGGTGACTGCTTGAATAGGACCACGAACAGATGCAGTTGCTTCTGCACCAGTACCACCGCCACCAACAATAGTGATAGATGGTTGTGAAGTATATCCAGTACCACCAGAGTTAATAAGAATTCTAGATACAACACCTTTTGTTATAATAGCAGTTGCAGCAGCACCAGAACCCCCACCGCCAACGATTGATACTAGAGGAGATGCAATAAAACCAGAACCACCATTAGTAACTGTAATTTCACTAACAGAACCATTAACAGTAACACTAGCAGTCGCACCTGTTCCTCCACCACCTGAGATAGTCAAAACAGGAGGAGATGCAGCATCATAGTCGGATCCTGCATTTGCTATACTAACACTGGTAATAGCACCAAATGTTTTCTTTTTAGTTGACTTATATGACCAGATTGATACACCATTTACCCATGTACCAATAGGTCCAGGATTTATAGAGTTTTTAGTTGATATAGTTGTAGAAACTATAGGGAAACGATTTAACTTACGTTGGTTACCTGGTAAAAGAGCAGAACCAGGAAACGGACCAATCTTATAGTTAGGTATACCAGTAGATGCTAGATATGCATACTGTGTATTGAAGAATGAGTTTTGTACGTTAGTTGTATATGGTCCTATTGCATTGAATACTGCAGTGCTATCAGACTTACCTTTGTTTAAGTCAACAGATACAAGAATATTACCCTGAGGAGTTACAGTTGCAGGTTGAGGTAGTTGATATTGGAATATGGTATTTGTATCTCTAGATGTAACTAAGAATGTACCATTATAGATGATTGGGTTAGCACCATAGATTGTAACCTGATCTCCAACAAGTAATCCATGATTATTTGCACAAGTTACTGTAGCGAACTGATTATTAACACCACCAAATGTTATTTCTGTAACTGATATTAATTTTTTAACGTTGTATAACCATGTAGTCAAATGAGGATCAAGACTACTACCACCTAATTTAGAAACTGTTAGTTTGTCACCTGGTAGGTAGTAAGAACCAGTATCAGTTAGTGTTGTTTGCTGTGCATCAACTATACCTACTATGTTCATCACTACTTCTTGTAGTGTTCCTTTATTGATGAATACAGTAAAGTTAGATGATACCTGAGTAGCAGAATCCCAATCTTCTACAACACCATTTGCTGAACGTGTACATTCAATAAACTGGTTGAGTGATTTTTCCTTATATTGCACAAGTTCTGTCCTAGAACCCGAACCTATAACAAACTCACCGTTTCTTTCTGGCCATCCTACAGTAGAGTCAACCGTAATGATTGAGTCGGTTGTATTGAGAGGTTCAGCAAGTTTTGTCTTATAAGGTACGGTAAACGTGCCAGTAATAGTCTCTTCCGATAAAACAAGTTCAAATATCTCTACATCTGATGTTTTGATTGAAATATAGTTTTCAACTAACGCACTTGCTGCTTGAACATTAGGATCAGCAATATCTGCGTCCTGTGTAATCAATCCATCTCTTATATTAACAGCATCTCCAGAAACTTTAGTTGCTCTAAGAATAGTATCAATAGACCAAGTTGCAGCAGATGGTTTGATGATTTGATCTTTTGGATATGTAACTGAGACACTCTCACCATATAATAGTTTAAACAAATATGCGATACTGAAAGATGTACCCTTAGATGAATAAAAATCTTTTACAGTTTTAATAGATGTTCTTACATCAATCTTAGAATAGTCGAGTTCTGGAACATCAGGTAAGAATTGTTCTGTATATTTGTCTAATAGTCGTTTTACAAACAATGCGTCAAGACATTTTACAGTAGCACCTATTGACGCTGCTGCAGCAGTAGTATCTTTTGTAAATACTGCGTTTCCATCTTCCGTGTATGATGTAATACCAGATGCTGCTCTGGCACATCCAGTAAACGCTGCTTTTCTGTATCCTGATCCATTTTCAGTAACAGCAAAACCAGTAACTTCATTAAGACCGATTTCAGCAGATGCTTTTGCTTGAGGTGGAGATTGTATTACAATCTCAGGAGGATTAGCAGCAGAATATCCGCTACCAAATGCACTTATGTTAATATCAGTTATTTGACCATTGAAAATAGATGCAACAGCAGCAGCACCAGTTCCACCGTTAGTTCTATTGTCTACGATGTATACTGAAGGTACATCATCGAATCCACTACCACCATTAAGTAAATCAACTCTTATAACACGTCCATCTCCGTCAACAACTGTTTCTAAGACTTGTGCACCTACAGGATCAACTATGGCAACTCTAGGTGTGGTAGTATATCCTTGTCCCGCATTCAATACGGTAATGCTAGTAACTTTACCTTCCGTAGATAAATTTGCTTGTAATGCTGCTCTGATTGGATTTGTACCTGTTGGTTCGTCAATATACACTGTAGGTGCGGTAGTATATCCAAAACCACCATCAGTAACAGGTATAGAAGCGATTTGTTCGTTGCTAACTACAGGAGTTCCTAGTTTTGCTCCACCTGGTTGAACAAAAGTAATTCTAGGTGTAAATGTATATCCAGAACCAGAGTTAGTAATATTGAGTTCCGTAACTGCACCGTTAGCAACAGTCGCGGTAATCGTTGCTTGAGTGGATCCTGATTTAGTTGGTGATTGTACTTGTACGACAGGAGGGTTAGATGTACTGTAACCCTTTCCTCCTGTTAGTAGAGTGATTGATTTCAAACCATTAACAAGTGCGGTAGCAGCAGCACCAGAACCTACCTCTGAGTTAATAGCGACCTGTGGAGGATACTCAAAACGATATCCAGAACCAATAGCACTAGATGATATACTTGTAAGATTTCCTGTATCACTCACACGAGCAAACCCAACCGCACCATTACCAAATGAAGGTATAGGTGCTTCTATAGAGTGTATTGATAAGAAACGTCCGTTTAGAGGTGCTGTTTTAAATATGAACTGATTTTTATCTACAAAATAGTCTACCTTTGGTACTAGTAGTCTATTGTCGTATATTACATTCAAATACTCTTCATTAATGGGTTCGTAAGATTCTCCGTTACGAGTTATGGTAAACTGTTTCTTCCCATCACCAAATGCGCCAGATAAGTTATCTAATGCGTAAATTGTACTCTCAATGAAACCACTAAGGAAATAAACGTACGTTGTTTCCGCACCGTCTGCAGGTAACTTAGTTCTTGGCGCGGTAGTAAATACAATCTTGTTACCAGATACCGTATAATCTGTATTAGGTATTAATATTTTTCCGTATAATGATACGATCAGGTGTTGAGCACTTGGAGGTGCTACGGGACTATCTTGAGAAGTAAGCGGGAACTGTGTTTTAACTCCATCAAAATCGTTTATAAAGTTAGCAAGTGTTGTCCATTTTAGTTTTACCTGCTCATATGATATACCTGGAGTAAGAGATATAGATGGTGCTGCTTCAATGTCTTCGTAAAATATAACTTCATCGCCTATGAGAATAGATCCATTCTTTTCTAAGAAAGGACCTACGTTCTCTACTACAATCTTATCGTCTGTTGCGGAGACAGATTCCACAACTGTTGTTTGTCCATCAAGTATTCCAATATCAAGTTTATCAATATCAAGATACTGAAGGAAGTTATTAAGTATATTTTGTCCTAAACCAGTTTTTTCTTGTGACTTATAATAGTATTCAATAAATTTATTGAACAGGGGGTATTCTGACCCAATAAAATCGGGTGATTGTGAAACAATCGACTGAGAAACCTTATTAATGTTCATTTACAGTTACGAGAAGCAGACTGATGTGTTTAGACCACCACTATTATCAATCGGTGCAACTTCCACTACGGACGGTGTACTATCGAATGTTGTTGGTGTCAAACTATTTAGAGGGATAGTTGGAGGTGGCGTAGTACCAATCGGTGATACTGTTACCTCAGGACTTATAATATTAATAATTGTTCCTGGTGTTGAGGCAGGAATGGTGCCACTGTTAGCAGGAATCATTATAACTGGAATCTGTAAATCAGAAGCATTTGTTGCACCTGGAAGAAGAGTTGGATCAATAACACTTCCTGCACCAGTTACACTATCAACAATACTAACTGCTGCTGATGATGGAACGCTTGTTCCTGTACTAATAATGTTAATAGGTCCAAAACAGACTTCACCTGTCATGTAGTTTACTGTACCTGCTGTACTATTAGTATATACCTTCTTATTACCTGTATTATAGAAAGTTTTTAAGTTTCCGTAACCATCATCCTCAAACTGTTGATCTACACCAGGTCTATCTGCAGTTCTAAACGTACCAGACAAGATAACTGGTTCTTTTGTACAACCAGATGCTTCATTACCGTCCTGACTAGGTGCAGAGTTATATAACTCTCCTCCAGTGCTAATACAATAGGTATTAGTTTGATTACTGTTAGGATTGATGTATTTTAGAATAGTTGTTTGAACAGAAACGTCAGAAATAGCATTATCTGCTAGTGTGATTGCTTTCTCGTATGCTTGACCTCTAAATGTCGAGTTGAAGTTGTTTATTTGTGTTTGACTTGCCCATTGTCCTATTGCATTCTGAATATTGGTTTTAATCTGAGATGATGAAGATCCTGCACCAGTATCGTATAACGCAAACACTTTTGTGTAGATGTAGACGTTATCAGGATCGACTACAACAGGGTCAATCGATGCCATGGAGTATTTCCTAAGGTCTGCTGATATTTCTTTCTTTGTAGCGTCATTTAGAAGAGATCCAGTCTTTGTTTTGATTGCAATATACACTTTACCGTAAACTGGAGGGTTTAAACTATCTCCACCATAAGCAACAACAGAATCTGCGTTACTATAGATCCTTTGAGTGATCAAAGCATAGTCTTGAGCAGTAACTGCTCTATATTGTGAGGAATAGAATCTTGGTGCGTTATATTTGATCGATTCTATACTTTCTGCAGCACTACCAAGTTGTGCACGGTGATTTACTGTTAAAGTAGTTGCTGATGCTGTATATGATTGTCCTAATGAGTCAATTATTGATCCAATGAAGTTAAATGACTTTACTTCGTTTGCTGCAGCACCAGAAGTTACCAAATATTCTAAAACTACGACTTCTCCGTCTTTTAATGCTCTTCCAACACTATCATCACCAAATCTAACGTTAAAACGCATATCTTCACCTTCTGAAAGGAAGAATGCTCTTGTAGTCGATGCTAGGTTAGTTACAGTGTCAACTCTGTTGTAGATGTCTGCTGCTGTTGCTGTTTCGTTTGCTCTTACACTAACATTAAGTGTATTGATGTCTGCTTCTGCGGAAGGAATGGTATATGTCTGATTTGCGAATGTATTTACAATGTATGAAAAGGTAACAAGTGATCCTTCATACACACAAAGGTCTGGGAAAGTTCCAATACCTGTTGTTGGACTAACTTCTACAGTAGTGTCTCTTAAAATGTTCCAAACATAGTTACCACCTGTCGCAACTGGACCTTTTCTTATAGTAACAGTGCTAGGATACACTCCATTTGCTTGAGTTGTCTGTATATCAATTTTTAATGATGCTCTCGCTGCAGTTACACTCTTAGGAGTGTAGTTCATTAACTTTGCAATATTAATAACGTTATCTCTAACAGTAGAAGACGGTAAGAATGCCTCGTTCAACGACATGTTAGCGTTGAATGCTGTATAGTAAGTATTATATGCCAACATGTCGATCATATATGACAATGCTGATCCATCAAAGTCATAATCAGTAAACTCGCTTCGAGTTCTTAGATATGCTTTGATACTTGCTTTGACATCTTCAAAGTCTAGTGCTGTTAAGTTGTTTGGTTGCATTACTCAGGTCTCTGTAAGACAAATGTGATATTCTCAACTATGGGTAATCCGACAATCCTATATTCAACAGATACATTAATTTGGTTTCGCTCATAGACAGGCAAAACAGTCACTTCAGTCAGGTCTACTCTTGGTTCATGCTGTTTGATGGTATTTATTATCTCATCCTTGATAGAATCAGCAATAAATGGGTCTAGTGGTTCAAAAAGTAACTCATTTACTCTAGAACCTACTAAAGGTTGAAAAGGTTTCTCGCCTGGAACGGTTAAAACAAGATTTTTGATGGATTGTTTGATTGCATTCTCATTTGAGACACCATATATGTCTTTTGTAAATGGATTTCTAGGCAATGAGATATTTACATCCTCGAATCTACGAGAACGCTTAAAATCTGAACCATCAATGTCTTTTAACGCCATTTGCTAAGTGGTTTTACATCCTTTTCCTTTTTGGTAGGATACTCACTTATCAAGACTTTGCCACTTTTGACAAACTCTTCGCTTTTGTCTACTTTTACGACCATAGTTACTCCGATCCTAAATCTATTTATTCAACTTCCGATAAAAACATTAGGACTTGATCCAGATACAACGCTAAGGCAATCAAATGGTACAGTATTATTTCCAAACGGGTCTGCAAACCTACCTGCTCTTTTACCTTCTATAAAAACTGTTTTACACGTTGCAAATAATCTTCTATTATGTCCAACAGAGGGTTCACGACCATTTCCACCTACACCAGTTGTACAATGCCATGCAGGAGTCGATCTAACAGTCAAACATTTGAATCCTATTGATATTGTAGTAAATCTCGTTCGAGTAGGATGAGTTATTAAGTCATCTTGATCAATAATGGGTACTAAGTCATTTACTATTACAGTTCTGTTAAAAGGATCGTTCCCACCTGATTGAGGATTCCTAGGTCTTTGAGGATGAGGTGGCCATGTTGCAAAACTATTAACAAATGGAACTCTTCTATGTGAAATTGTTGGTGCAAGTGATGCATGTGGACAAGGACTAACAAATCCGCCACCTGGACCAGGTTGCCAAGTCACACCATTACCTCTTCCGTGTCCGCTACACGTTCCTGTAAAGAGTGCACATGCTTGATGTCCGCTTGCCATTACGTTACTTGATAAGGATTACCATACGCAGCAGTTGCTTTTGCCAAAGTTTGTGCTGATTGAGTGAAATCATTCAACATAAGCATACTTCCCGATGCTGACCAATTTTGACATCCTGGACCAGAAGGTCCATTAAGAAAACTAAATTGTGATCCAAGTCTAGTTGATGCGGGAGGTTGTGGGCAACTAAAATGACTCGTTCCTTCTTGTGCTACATTAACACTAAGATTCACAGTGATACTAGTATCAATTCTAGGATCAGGACGAAACTGCCTTAAAAAGTATTTAGTATATTGAGACGCATATGGTAACTCTGAGAAAGGTCCTTGCACAGTTTCAATATATGACTCATCATACCTAGCAATATTTGGTTCATCTTGTGTAATTCTGTTCATATATGCATTAATATTGTCATTTGCGTCTTTTTGCGACTTAATTAGCATATTTTTGAACTCTCTTGCCTCATTAGATGTCCCAAAATCGTATTCTGTGATTTTTGAGTAGTTTTCTTTGTTTATCATGGCATTTTTGTAAGGTTCTAAGTCCTCAGAGTTAAATGCCGACTGTGGAAGGTTGTGGATTCGCTTATTATTGGGGTCTGTTTTGAATTGTACGCTGTCCGCAGTGTTTTCATACGCTCTTTGTGAAGGAGGGAACTGAGAATTTGCGATTAGTGCGTCTCTATCGCGTTTTTGGTCTTCTGCAGTGTAAGTTGGGAACGCATCTCCGATATTTGGGAACGCATCGAGCACTTCTAGAGTCCTTGACTCGCGGTTTTCGTTAAATGCAGCGTTTGGTGCTACGGAATTGAGCACTTTATGGATATTTCTGACACTAACCTGTGGCGGATTTGTGCTAGAGTACCCGCTACCGCCATTTATGACTGTAACAGACGTCAAAACTCCGTTAGTAAACTCTCCTTCTACCTCTGCAGGTGTTCCAGTTGCACCTACTGGAGAAGTAATACTCAATTCTGGTATTCTTCCAAGTGTATTCCACCCAGAACCTCCGCCATCTGTATCAATAGTTACATTAGTTACTCTTCCATTAGTTATCGTTACGGTAGTAGATGGTTGAGTTAACGTATTATAGATGTCAGGAGCATTTCTATCAACGGTTCCTATAGTATATTGAACTGATTTTTCACTAAACTCGTATAATCCACCAAAAAATCCTCTATCAACGATTCCTTTACCTGCTCTTACTGTAACTTGGTGTGCTCTGTTGCTTGTATATTGTGTATCTTTGGTAAAACTACTTCCATTTCCGTCCAAATAAGCAAAATGGTAAGGGAAAAGACCCTTTGAAGTATCATAATCACTATCAATAGACGGTCCGTGCACTACTTGAGTGATTTGATGACCATTTAGAGTGTCTCCTTTTCGTAAAACATCAGAAATTGTGCCTGATTGACCTGCGACAGGTCCTACACTTGTGATTTTGATGTTCAGTGTGAACGTGGTTGTCGTGTTGTCGGGGTGTGTATGAGCGTGGGTAAGTTGAAAAACGTCGTCGACAGCATAATTTGTACCAGGATTCATGATTTCCTGTATTTGCCACCTCGTTCCAGTGAATGCTACTGTGGATCCCGACTCGTCGATGATCGGTTCGACCTTGACATTCAACTTTAGACCCTGTTTTGACCCAGAGTTTAACTCATAGATGTTAAAAGTACCTGCTGCTTCGTCTCCTGCTTGCCAAGTATTCTGTGTAGAGTCGTAAACGATACCAATACCCTCTCCTTCATTCCATGCATCGCTATATGTTATCCCATCATAAGACGCAGAAAGGTCTAAAACACCGTTAGGGATGGTACTAGACAGAGTATCATACTCAAATACTATCTTATTACTGTTCGTACCAATACCAAATAAGGTTGGATGTGGGCAATCGGGGTCGCCAGTGTAATCAATATCACTTTCAACAGTATAAGAACAACCTGTGGAAGCGGGGGTACAGGTAAAATTGCTGCAAGTAAAGCAGTTAGTATTACTAAAAGTAACTGGATTGGCAGGATCAGTGTTATCTGTCCTATCTTCATTCTCTAACCAGAATGCAGGAGTCCCTATAATACCTGCATTATTGCTTGTATCATACAAATAAGCAAACCAAGTATCACTTGCTTGTATATCAAAGGATAGTTGAGAAGGAAAATAGTCGTATATTATCTTTGCACCATTCTGACATTGGGGGTAACAAGTCGCAGTACGAGTAACTCTACCACAGTTTGCACCACTTGAAGGAGTTACAAACCCAGATTGACCAAATGCTGCCTGTCCCTGAGTTAAACACACACGAACACTATCGTACATGATTGCCTGACCAGTACGATTCGGTACATTTGCATCAACTTGACGTATAACATCCTGAGGATACTCCCTGTATGTCAGACTAATCCTCCTATCACTAGGAAGAGGTTCGTAGTTTAGACATGCATCAGCATCATCACAAGGATCGGTAATGATATTACCTAAGTAATCTTTTCTTTTACATCCCATTTTCGAGTTTTTCTAACCTTTCATAAAGGTGATCGAAGTTTTCCTTAATATTTAAGTAGTTTTCATGCTTAGTCGGTTTATAAAGTAACTTATCATGAACATGTAAAGGCATATCAGAGACATATTCCTCCAATATTTGTATTCTTTCGCCTATAACTCTTAAACACTCATTAACAGTATTAAGAGCAGTTACTAGTTCTTCTTCATTCATCTTCTAGTTTTTTAAAAGTAATCTCTCCATCTATTATATCATATTCTAGTTCAGTTTCGCGATACCAACCAAGTTCTTCACATATTTCATAAGGGATTGTAAGTACTAGATCACCAAAATCATCGTCGTCGAGTTTTGTGGTGAATCTTTTTGACATATGTTATAGTTTATATTTAGTGTCGGGGTGGTTAGATTTCCATCCATTCCATAGTGTATATAGTACTTCTGTATTTTTGGTATTGTTTATACCAATATAGAGATCAGCAACTGCATACATCTTACTATCCAAGTGACCTTCTTTCCAGATAAGGGTTTGAAGTGCCCATGTTCTTAGGTCTTGATCAAATGCAGGTAGAGGTCTCATTTTTTTCTGGGAAAATTTTTTATTTTCTAGGGAAATCATAATACGAATAATATGTAGGTCGCTTTCGGGTACCTTTGTAGGTTAGGGACTTAAGCGTTTTATATTTAGGGCGCACCGACCCGCGAGAACCCGCGCCACGACTGCGATCTGGGCGGTCTCATACTGGGATTGTTAAGACTGTGGACTAACTCATAAAAAAAAGAGGGTTGTTGTTCCCTCTTATTATAGCACCGTGTGAGAAGTTTGTCAACTAGGCAAGTGCTTCGATTTCTGCCTGTGGTACTGTCTCACACTCTGGTAAATCTGTGTAACCATCTTTTAACCATTTGTTTATGTGTCGTGAAGTTGTGACGCTGAAAAACTGTTCAGTTCTTACGTATCCTCTGCCAAAGATGTAAGCAGCAACTGGTGTACGGTAGGAAAAGAAAATTCTAGCGTCTGCTGT